>ENA-UOOK01000470-UOOK01000470.1-fermentation-metagenome-genome-assembly--contig:-NODE-470-length-53067-cov-5.546254_pt1 | contig 53067 bp, 54 predicted proteins | sample MGYA00245777_ERZ724023 | MGnify/ENA primary metagenome ERZ724023 (study PRJEB28704, sample SAMN03018312) | fermentation metagenome | biome: anthropogenic terrestrial biome; feature: soil; material...
CGTTAAAGGCCTTCTTAAAGTGCTCTTCAGCCTTTTTCAGGTCATAGCTATACTGGAATCCGTCGGTATCGAAGAAATCGCTGAGTCCAACCGGAAGAACACCATACGGTACAGAAGCTTCGCCTAGAACCACGTCTTTAATAAAGGAATTATAGTCAAAGGCGTAGCTGAACGCACGACGAATGTTAACATCCGAGAAGAAATCAGCCGGAATGCCGTTGCCGTCCAGTTTCCCGCTGCCGACGAATTCATTGTCGACGGCGTTAATCTCTTGGTTGAAGATGGCGCAAACATTATTGAGCCGTGGCAGGTTACGGATGAGTGTCACGCCGTCCATCCCATCAACCTGCGGCGAGTTCTCAACCGGTACATAAATGGCATCGGCTTCGCCTCTTTGTAACATCAGTTTTCTGGTGTTAAACTCAGTAACGCCGTTATTGACAATCACTGTTTTAATGGCGGCCGGTCCTTGCCAGTAATCGGCATGGGCTTCCAAGGTATGCCGGCTATTGCTGCGATTCCACTCCACTTGCTTGTAGGGGCCGGTTCCCATGGCTTTTTCAAACAGGACCTGCTCTTCCGTCTGCAGGTTGTGCCATTTGGTCCAGTTTTCGGCTTTACCATCCCAGGCACCGTTCTCGATCATCCACTCTTTGTTGATGATCGCCGTCCAGCTGGAGTTACGGGCTAGAATCGCCAAGAAGGGCGGATAGGGCTGGACCAGATTGATGACGACATTGTCTCCGTCGACTTTGATCGCATCCATTACCCGTTTGGCTGTTTTTAATAAACTAGCTTTATCCACCTGGTCAAAGGAATCGACGCCGGCGATTTCGCAAGCTAGGTCTTCAATGGAAGCCTTCCCAAAGATCGGCTCAAGCAGCATCCAAATTGGGCCGCCGACCGGATCAGCAAAGATATTCCGTTCGAGGGTATATTCCACATCGGCGGGAGTCAATTTAGCGCCGTTATGGAACTTAACCCCTTTCCGGATCGGGAAGGTATATGTTTTTCCGTCGGCAGAAATTAAACCATTTTCCACACTTGGGACTTTAGTCGCCAGCATCGGCTGGAATTCACTGAGGCTGCCTTCTTTGTAGGATAGCAAGTTGTCATAGTACTGAAAAATAATTTCCGAACTAGCCGTATCATAGGCTTTAGACGGATCAAGGGTTTCCGCGTCACCAGCGCCAACATACACAAAAATATTCGGATTAAAGCTGGCTGTTTCGACCACTCCGGCTTCTTTCGCGGGTTTTTGACCGGTCCAGATCAATACTCCAGCGCCGATCACTACAATCGCAATAACAATCCATAACCAAACTTTTGATTTCATAAACCATTTACACCTCCAAAATTTAAAGAAGTTGCGGAACAATTAATTTAGTTCTGTCGCTCACCTCCTCAAGATTACAAGTTAAGAATGGTAGTTCACCAAACAACTAAATATATCAGGCAATTCTAATGCCCCTTAAAGCAAGTTCAGCCGCATAGTGGCAAGCCACCAAGTGGTTGTCCTTCCCATCGGTCACCGTTAAGGCCGGTTCCTCCTGACGACAAATGGATTGGGCATATCGGCAACGGGGGTGAAAGGAACAACCGTTAGGTGGATTGGAGGGGCTAGGAACATCGCCCTCCAAGATGATCTGTTCCAGTTGGTTGTCGGGATCCGGGATCGGAATCGCGGAAAAGAGCGCTTCCGTGTATGGGTGCTTTGGATTGCTAAAAAGCTCATCAACATCGGTGAGTTCGACAATTCTGCCTAAGTACATCACGGCCACCCGGTTACAGATATGATACACCACACTCAAATCATGAGCGATAAAAAGATAAGTCAGTCCATATTGTTCCTGCAAATCCTGTAACAAGTTAATGACCTGAGCCTGTACTGATACATCCAGTGCCGAAACCGGTTCGTCACAGATCACCAGCTTCGGATTTAGGGCCAGAGCGCGGGCAATCCCGACCCTTTGTCGTTGGCCGCCGCTAAATTCATGGGGAAAACGGGACAGATGGTCTCCTGACAAACCCACCGCAGACATGAGTTCAAGCACCCGGTCCCGGCGTTCAGTTTTGTTTTTAATACCATGCGTAATTAAGGGCTCCGCGATAATCCGTTCCACCGTCATCCGTGGATTCAGTGATGAATAGGGATCTTGAAAGATAAACTGCATATCGCGGCGGAGCGACTTGATTGTTTTGGGATTAACCGGTACCCTTGTACCGTCTTTGTTAAAGAAGATCTGCCCGCCCGTTGGGGTTTCCAGCTGAATAATACACCGTCCGGTTGTGGTCTTTCCACAGCCACTCTCGCCGACGAGGCCAAGAGTTTCTCCGGATTTAACCTGAAAACTCACCCCATCAACGGCGCGGACATGACCAACGGTTGAACGAAATACTCCCCGCTGAATCGGAAAGTATTTATAAAGATCATTTACTTCCAGTAAATTCTGTCTGTGATCGTTTTTTTCGATCGCCTTAAGCGTCATAAAGCCAACACCTCACCTGATGTCCATTCTCCTCCACCATTGGTGGTTCTTCGTTACATTGCTCCATCCTACGGTCACAGCGATCCTGGAAAGGACAACCAGGCAAAGCATCCGTTGGATTCGGGACCGAGCCTCGAATCGGCGTCAACCGCTTTTCGCTGCGGGGGCCGATCACCGGGATCGAGCGGACCAGACCGATGGTATAGGGATGTAAGGATTCTTTTAAAATCTGACGAACCGTACCCCTTTCCACCACTTTCCCCAGATACATTACGACTACTTCGTCACACATTTTAGTGACAACACCCAAATTGTGGGTGATCAGCATAATCGCCATTTCATATTCCATTTGCAGTCGCCGCATCAAATCGAGGATCTGCGCTTGAATAGTAACATCCAAAGCAGTGGTGGGTTCATCCGCCACCAACAACCGGGGATTACAAGAAAGCGCCATCGCAATCATTGCCCGTTGCCGCATTCCACCGCTGAGTTGGTGGGGATACTCCTTTACCCGCTGCTCCGGACTGGGAATGCCCACTTTCCCAATCATATCGATGGCAATCTCCATGGCCTCTTTACCGGTAACGTTCCGGTGCAACTCCACTACTTCTGTGATCTGCGCGCCAATGGTCATCACCGGATTTAAGGAAGTCATCGGTTCTTGGAAAATCATCGCGATTTCATTTCCTCGAATCTTCCGCATCTCCGGACCTCGCGGAGCCTGCTTTGCCAAATCAATAACCCCTTGATCACCGCGGTTGTAAAGGATCTTTCCCGCGTGAATCTTGCCTTTTGGTTCAGGGAGGAGCTGCATCACTGAGAGCGCCGTCATACTTTTGCCGCAACCGCTTTCTCCAACTACTCCTAATACCTGAGATTGACGAAGTTCAAAAGAGACGCCGTTAACCGCCTTAACCAAGCCTTGTTCCGTATCGATATAAGTATGAAGATCTTCAATCTGTAATAATTCATCTTGGGCTAGGCTGTGCACAGACTCTTCTCCTTGAAAAGTCGCCATTTCTGCTTGGTTTCTTTCCAAGATTGTTAACATGTTTTTTTACCTTCCTCCATCTATATCTTTGTATACTTTTATATCAACCGCAAAATTCCTTTCTGCTCATTTGTTTCGTTTCGTGGCAATTTGTGGATTTTTATAAATCTTAATGTCCATAATATCCCTTTTTTCATCGTAATACCGGAGAAATCGTGTCCGTTTTTTTAGATTTCATCCGGTTTTTCACTGGCCTTTTATCTTCAGCACTCATCTTATTGCTCAAAATGACCCCCGTGGTGGTCATTTCATGATTATGTATTTTTGGTGATGAAATATTCGCTGAAATTCTTTTTTGCCCGTTTCAATCCACCCCAATATCTTTTATCTCATCCACCGCCAACTCAAATTTTAAAATTCTATCCAACAACTCGGGATTAACCCGTCCTTTGCTCTTCCGCATCACATCACCAACCAAAAAGGCGACCGCTTTTTCTTTGCCGCTTTTGTAAGCACGGACCGCCTCCCCATTTGCCGCTAGCGTCTCGAGGACAAGCGCCTTGATCGCTTGCGGATCATTAATTTGAAACAGTCCGCGCGCGTGAATGATCGCCGCCGGTGGAGTGCCGGTCTGAAACATCTCTGCCAACACGATCTTGGCAATTTTTCCACTGATCTCGTTTCGATCAAGGAATGATAACAGCGCAGCCAAGTCTTCCGGGCCGAACTTTAGATCGGTAAAGCCGATCTTTTCCTCCTTCAGCAGCCTGGTTACATCCCCCAGCATCCAATTGCTGACCGTCTTAGCCTCGCCGTTATAGAACCCCAGGACGGCTTCGAAAAAGACCGCCGCTGCTTTGTTCTTACTAAGTAACAAAGCATCATCCGCCGGAAGGCGAAACTCCCGAAGATACCGCCCGCGCCTGGCCTCCGGGAGTTCCGGAAGACCCGCCGCGAGCCTCTCCACCCACTGCCCGTCAATGCTTACCGGGGGAAGGTCAGGTTCAGGAAAATACCGGTAGTCAGTGGCCTGCTCCTTAAAACGCATAAAAACCGTCTTCCGCTTGGCTTCGTTCCAGGTTCTTGCTTCCTCCCGGTCTAGAGGCGCTCCGTTCGTCAGTAGCACTCCTTGGCGCCCAGCCTCAAAGGCCAACGCCGCTTCCATAGCCCGAAACGAATTTAGGTTTTTCAGCTCCACTCTTTTCCCTAAGGGTTCCCCCGGACGGTGGACGGAAAGGTTAGCATCGCAGCGGAGCGAGCCTTCCTCCATTTTGCCGTCGGTGACTTCCAGCTCCTCCAGAAGCACTTTTAGCGTTTCCAGCATTGTTCTGGCTTCTTCCGGCGAACGCAACTCCGGGGCAGTCACGATCTCCAGCAAAGGTAGACCGCTCCGGTTGTAATCCACTAAAGAATAACCAGGGTTGTCCGCCTCCGGCGGAAAATGAGCGGTGCGCCCGGCTTCCTCTTCTAAATGAATTTCGGTAATCCCCACCCGTCGCTGCCCAGCAGCGAATGGCACCTCCACCCATCCGCCTCGTCCCAGCGGTTGATGAAACTGGGTGATCTGATATCCCTTCGGTAGATCCGGATAAAAATATTGTTTCCGGTCAAAGCGACAACAAACAGCGATCGTACAATTTAGAGCTAGTCCGGTGCGGACCCCCAACTCCACCGCCTTCTGGTTCAGCACCGGTAAACTGCCAGGCAGTCCCAGACAAACCGGACAGACCTGACTATTGGGCGCAGCGCCAAAAGTAGTAGCACAACCGCACCATAGTTTGGATTTGGTCTTTAACTGCACATGCACTTCCAACCCGATTACTGTCTCATAATTCATAGAAAGCTCCCTTCTGGTCGCCCTGCGCACAGCGCGTTTGGCGCTTCGTCGCTGCTTCCCAATGGGAAGCCACTTGGAATAAGCGCTGTTCCGCCCCAGCTGGTGCCATTAATTGCGCCCCCACCGGTAGGTGGTTAAGGAAACCGCACGGGAAGGTGAGTGCCGGGATTCCGGTTAAATTCGCCGCCACGGTATAACATTCGGTCAAAGCAAGCGCCCGCTCATCCAGGGCTTCTTCATCGATGGTAAAAGCCGGGGTGGCTGTCGTCGGTGATAATAGCAGATCACACTCAGTAAAAGCAGCGGCAAAATCCGCTTTCATCCAGGTGCGGACCTGCTGCGCCCGGACATAATAATCGTCATAGCAGTCCTTGCCCAAAAAATAGGTGCCCAGCAAAATTCGGCGTTTTACTTCGGTCCCTAATTCTTGCCGGGTTGCCGTCATCATCCCGGCAACATCTGATCCGCTACAGGCCCGCTTCCCGTGACGAACGCCGTCATACCTTGCCATGCTGGAGCTGGCCTCCGCATAGGCCAAAAGGTAGTACGTAGGGAGCGCATACTGCAGCGATGGCAAAGACAGTTCCGTCAATATACATCCGGCGGCGGCCAACTCCCTGGCGACCGCCATCACTCGTTCCTTAACTCCCATCGCCAGACTGTCCCCAAATAACTCTCGGGGCAAACCCACCTTCAGTCCCCGGAGTGAACCGGTAACTATCCCGGCCGCGGCCGCCTGTTCCGGTAGGGAAGTGGGATCAAGCGGATCATAACCGGCGATACACCGGTCCAGCAGAAAAATGTCTTCCGTACTTCGGCCGATGGGCCCAATCTGATCCAGTGACGGGGCGTATGGAACTAAGCCGTAACGCGAAACCCGTCCGTAGGTCGGTTTTAACCCCCAAACCCCGCAGAAAGCCGCCGGTTGCCGAATTGAGCCTCCGGTATCACTGCCCAAAGCAAGCGGAACCATGCCCGTCGCCACCGCCACCGCCGACCCGCTGCTAGAGCCACCGGACACATGGCGGCGGTCCCAGGGATTCGGCGTTAATCCGTAAGCCGATTCCTTTGTCGACGAACCCATCGCAAATTCATCCAAATTCGTCTTCCCAAGTAAGACGGCACCGACTTGTTTCAACTTAGCCACCACCGTCGCATCGAAGATGGGGGTAAAATCAGCCAGCAACCGTGAAGCACAAGTTGTTCGGACTCCATTGGTGCAAATATTGTCTTTAACCGCCACCGGAATCCCGGTCAACGCTGTAGCGCCCTCCCCGGTAGCTAGTTTCTGATCGGCTGCAGAGGCCATCCGGAGAGCTTGTTCCCGGGAAACGGTGATAAACGCGCGAAAATCCGGATCTAACTGCGCGATCCGGTCCAAATAATAATTCGTCAATTCCACCGCTGATATATCCCGACGGTCCAGCATTTTTCTCAACGCGGCGACGTTCAGCTCTGCAATCTCCATCCTTCATCCCCTTACCACTTCAATGCTAACTTGAAAAGTCTGCACTGCTATTCTTCCAACACCAACGGTGTTTGAAAACAAGCATCAAACTGCTTCGGCGCATTACTCAGCACAGCCTCCTGTGGACAGGAAAGGCAAACTTGATCCGCCCGGAGGCGTTCGCCCCCCTCGCCGCCGTTCACCGTCGGCTCCCCCTCTGAAACTGGTGCTTTCCGAATCTCCTCGATGGATTGTAAAGTTTGGTTAATGGCAGGGGATAAAACCCCGATCTCCTCCTCTGTAACCCCTAAAAGGGCCTGAGCAGCCAGGTCTTTCACTTGTTGGGCGCTTAAGCTCAGCAATCCACTTCCTCCCTTCCTTGTCGAGCAGCAGCTTCCTGCAGCATATTTTGGAATTCGTCTTCGTCTAAAATCTTAACCCCCAGCTCCTGGGCCTTTTGATACTTAGAACCCGGATCTTTACCCGCCACGACATAGTCGGTGTGGCGGCTTACTGATGAACCGGGTTTTCCCCCCAAGCGCCGGATGGCTTCTTCTGCCGCGCTCCGGTTCAGCACAGCAAGGGAACCGGTCAAGACAAAAGTCTTTCCCGTCAGCGGTAAAGCTGCTTCCTGCAGCTCCGGAGCAAGCGCCATCTGTAAGCCGGCCTGCTTAAGTTTGTGGATCAAGCGGCGGTTCTGTTCCTCACCGGCATAATGGATGACACTCTCAGCAATCGCTTCCCCGATATCAGGGACGGCCAAGAACTCTTCCTTCGTGGCGCTCAGAAGCTGATCTATACTCCGGAAGGAGGTGGCCAAGCGGCGCGCCATCTCCGCCCCCACATGCCTGATTCCTAAAGCAAACAAGACGCGGTCAAAGGGGGTCGCTTTACTACGCTCAATAGCAGTCAGCAGATTACGGGCGGATTTCTCGCCGAACCGCTCTAGAGTCAAGAGTTGATCAAAGGTTAAAGCGTATAAATCGGCTGGGTCTTTAATCATCTCCCGCGTCAGCAGCATGCTGATGATCGAAGGCCCCAACCCTTCGATATTCATCGCCCCGCGGGAGGCAAAATGGATAATAAACTCCTTTAACTGGGCCGGACAAGCAGCGCCCAAACAGCGCGTTACGGCCTCACCCGGCTCCCGGTAAACGGAAGATCCGCAGACGGGACAGGCGGTCGGGAACTGAAACTCCCGTTCTTCACCGGTCCGTTTCTCCTTGACGACCCGCACGATCTCGGGAATCACATCACCGGCCTTGCGGAGGATCACCGTATCCCCGATTTGGATCTCTTTTTCCCTGATGAAGTCGTCATTATGCAGGGTAGCCCGGCTGACCACCGACCCCCCGATTTGGACGGGGGTTAGTAAAGCCAAAGGCGTTACTGCTCCAGTACGTCCAACATTAACAATGATCTCCCGGACTTGAGTCTCGACTTCCTGGGCGGGAAACTTAAAAGCGATCTTACTGCGGGGTGCTTTCGCCGTCGTCCCAATCTCAGCTTGGGCTTGTAAAGAATTGAGTTTGACCACAATCCCATCGATCTCATAGGGAAGGGTCAAACGTTCTCCTTGCCAACGTCGGCAAAAAGTAATGACTTCCTCAATGGAAGCACATAAAGTGGACGTAGGATTGACTTTAAGGCCCCATTCCTTCAACTGCATGAGGGCTTCCTCCTGGGTAGCCGGTCCGGTATCCTCCGCCTGTTCCCACCATAAGAGATCATAAAAAAAGCCATCCAATCGACGAGCCGCTGTAATCTTCGGGTCCAATTGCCGGAGAGAACCGGCAGCTGCATTACGGGGATTCGCAAAGAGCGTTTCTCCGCTGTCCTCCCGCGTCCGGTTCAAGGTTTCAAAGTCTGATTTGTTCATATAGACTTCTCCCCGCACGATCACCAAGCCGGGCGGAGTTCCCCGCAAGCGCAAGGGGATCGTCCGCACCGTTTTTAAATTGGCGGTTACCTCTTCGCCGGTCACGCCATCCCCCCGGGTCGCTCCTTGCGTCAATACCCCATCCTGGTAAGTCAGGGTCACAGTTAAACCGTCGATCTTTAACTCAGCAACATATGCCGGGTTTTCCTCTCCGGTCAGGCGCTTAATCCGTTGGTCAAAATCACCAAGTTCTTGCTCGCTGAAGGCGTTATTTAAGGAAAGCAGCGGAATCCGATGGCGAACCGTCTGAAACCCGGCACCTGCCGCGCCCCCAACCCGCTGCGTTGGACTATCCGCCGTCACCAACTCCGGGTACTGCTCCTCCAAGGCAACCAGTTTTCCGTATAACTGATCGTACTTTGCATCCGTAATCTCCGGTTGGTCCAAAACATAATAAAGATAATTATGACGGTTAAGTTCTTCCCGTAAGGCCGCTATCGCTTTATTTGCCTCGGTCTTTGACACCTTCATACCCCCATCCCCAATTCCATTTTGGGCTCTTTAAAGCTTTTAATTTGTGGGTGTTTTTTAGTTTTTCCCCCGGTTGTCCCAATTACCCTTTAACACTAATTATACCGCACCAGCGCTATTTTACAATCCAAGCCAAATGTGGTATTATGTACACAAAAAAGCGACACGTAACCGCGTCGCTTTGCTATTCTTTGATGGTGCGCCCGACAGGAATCGAACCTGTGCACCTGGCTCCGGAGGCCAGTGCTCTATCCCCTGAGCTACGAGCGCTTAAGAATCCTTATATTATTGTACATGATTCGCGTTAAAAAAGCAACATTCATTTGCTGGAATGCTTTTCCGTTGGAAGCTTTCATCCTAACCTTTGATCGAACTACCCGGCCCACGTGCAATATAAGCCTGCTTGACTCCGTTAAAAACGGCCGGCCGGTCCATATTGACGTTCATCATCCTCAGCAGTTGGAACGGGGCCGTGTCTAGCAATTGAACATTAACGAGAATGACCGTGGTTTCCCGGAGCTGCGTCGGGTTTAAAAGTTCAAAATCGATGAATTCGACTGTCGCCGTTAATTGGCAAAACTGTCCGGGTACGGCTTCCGGGATATCGACAAAACCGGAGAAGGGAATATCCACTCCTTGGTGTACGACAACATTATCTTCATTCACAAAGAAAATTTGTTTATGCAGAATCCCCTGGAAAACTACTTTCCCCGGGATCACATGACAGCGGAGGTTTTGGACTACAGCCCTTATTTCATCGATTTTTAGCGCCGGAGTAAAAAGGTCAATGGTATCTTCCACCAAGACCTGGACCTGAGCCTCGGCAATTACCTCTACGGACATTTTACTCCTTCCTTTCTCCCTTTGTTTGGGGCTTTTTGCGTTGAATGGATACAACGCAAAAAGCTTTGTTCAGGGTGTTTGTACATATTATGTCGGTACACCCCTCCCGGCTTACCGTCTAAACGCCTAATCTGAGGGAAAAAGCGGCGTATTTTCCGGTTAATCAGGGCAAATTAAGGTTAAGGAGTAAAAGGATTAAAAAAACCCTTAGATAAGGAGGAGCATGATGAAAAAAGGTCGCGAAATCGAGGAAATTATCTACTTTGTCCAGCGCCACCCGGAAAGTACGGTCAGTAGAAGGATCTACCGGGAGACCTTAGGCGAGGCTCCCGCCCAAATTAACAGCGCGGTAATCAGGCAGCTCCAGGATAAGCTGGAAATTGCCGATGAATTCACGATTGAAGGGTATAATTATTTGATTCGTTAAAGTTTAAGGTTGTCGCCGCAAAAACCGTTCACCAAGGACAACGGCGACATAGTCATCATAAGGACGCCACGGAGACTGAAGACCAAGGGGGATCAAGCGACGCCAGCCCTGTCGATTGGCTTCTAAAAACCGGCGGCGCCCTTCACGACTGGAATTGTCTTCGCCAATCTTCCTCACTTCCACGCCTGCGGCAGCCAGGGTCGTGGCGAGCAGAGCATAAAAGCTGTTGCCCCCGGTCCGATCCCCGATTACTACGGTCTGGACGCTGAAGTCAGCCACCAATTTCTGGGCCAACGGGCAAAGTCTGCTCACCTCAGCGGTTCCTTGCTGTAAAACTTGTTTTTCCGCGGTCATTACCGCATAGCCAAACTTGCACTTTCCCGGATCAATCGCTAAAATTGTCATCTTAACCATCCTGTGTTTTTAGTTGCAGTTCAATCTGGAGTGCGGAATCGACCCGCCAGAGATCGGCCGCGGCGACAATTTGCAGCACCAGTGGCTTTTTAGCGTCCTTGATTTGGGTCAACACCGCCGCCACCTGCTGCGGGGAGAGCATTTGGCTCAAAGCCTGTGCTTCCACCCCCATTCCTTCTTTTAAAGCTGTTTGCTTTAAACCGGTCAATAAACCAACAATCCGGTCGGACAACTCTGCTTCCCGCTCCCGCGGGGAAACGACGATTTCCGCCATGACTTCTCCAGTTCTAAACACCCGCTGATTCGGATAGTATTTGAAGGCCACCGCCAGCGGAGTAAAGACCTCCGTATTCTCCGTCACCACCAACCGTAAGACCCCCGGTTCTTGCGCTAAAGCTAAGCCCGAAGCGTAGGTGGGCAAATCAGCACTTCCATCCGCCAGGACCAGCGCTTCGGCGCTATGTTCCGATTGGCGGGCGCCCCGATTTAAGGCCAGTTGGTTTGCTGTTTGCACCATGGTTTCCAGCTGTTTTTGAACGGCAGTGGCGTCGGCGCCGGCTACCACAACTTCTGTGGCCAAGATCTCTCCCGCTGCAAAAATGATCCGACTGTTATGACCCATGTTCCCGTTATCCCGGAGTAAAGTGGCTTCCCCGGCGTAGGCCTGAATCTCTTTCCGGAGGCGTTCGCTTTCCACCTCAAGGGCGACCTTGCTTTCTTGCAACGTCTTGGTGACAGCTTCTAATTTACTCAACCGCTCTTGTTCCAAGACCAGGTCCCCGCGGGTACTCACGAGTTCTTGTTGTAAGGATTTCATCCGGAATAAGGCGGTCCGGACGTCGCTGGAGACTACCGCGAGTAAAAAAAGGGTGGTTCCGGCGATTAAGATCCCGGTCACCACCGTAATAATCATTGATGTATATTTCGGCCGAAGCCCAAAGAGGGACAGCCGTTTTTTGCCCACTTTCATCCCTACCCGGTCACCCAAGAGGGCAACAACGCCTCCCAGAAGGGCAATGGTTAAAACCAGAGTTATTCCGTACACTGTGCTCCCCCTTAGTTAAGATAGAGCGCTTTTCTGATAAAGAGATAGGCCCCGTATCCGCCAATTACGATGTTCTGCAGCCAAGCGCCTAGCCAGGGCGAGGTCGCCCCGGATTGCCCTAAAAAGGTGCCTAAGGCCATCAACAAGTAGTAAAAGATTACATTAATTAAGCAGATCCCTAAACCGGCCGAAGAAGTACGGCGTTGGGATTGTAAAGCCAAGGGCGTTCCCAACAGCGCAAAGACGAAACAAGCAAAGGGGAAGGCCGTCTTCAAGTGAAGCTGGACTTCGTGCTGACGGCGTTTAACCTCACTTAACTCCGTATTTTTCAGATACCAATTCAGCTCCCACCAACTCATCTCTTCCGGTTTCCGCGCTACCGTGATCACCTGTTCAGGTGTTTTGGCAAACCCGGTCGGGTTGTAGCCTTCCGTTACATAAATAGGAATCACCGCATCTTCCCGGTAGGTAAAGATTTCACCCTCACGAAAATACCAACCCTCGTTGCCCCACAACAACTCTTCACTCTTCAATGTTCGTACTAAGCGGTCATGCTCAAGCTCTTGGATCATTACATTAGTAAACTTTTCTTCAGCCGCATTGTATGCTTCGGCGTAGACTAAACGTTTTTGTCCTTCTTTGCCTCGTTCAGCATAGAAATACTCCTCAACAACCCCTTTGGGTTCTTTATACCTTATATAATTGCGTTCCTCCCGATAGGCCAATTTTGCCGCCGGAGTGATGGACTCATTCAGAAAAAAGGTGGCCGCTGTAAGGACCAACCCGATGGAGAGAACAGGCGCGGCAATCCGTAAAAAGCTCACACCCCCGGCTTGCATCGCAATTGTCTCACTGTGGCTGGTCATCCGTCCCAACCCCAGGAGGGTCGACAGGAGCATGCCAATATAGATCCCGTATGACATATTCTCCGGTACAGTATAAACCCAGAGTTTCAAAAGGGTAAAAAAGGGGACTTGATAGGATTCGGCCCATTGGATAACATTAACCAAAGAAAAGCCTAAAAACATGCCGCTAAAAGCCAAAAAGCCAAATAAGAAAGGCCCCATTAATTCTTTCAACAAATACTTTGTAACAATCCGCATGCTGATTACTCCTAATTTGAAAATACACTCGCAGCTCGTCGCTGGTCACTCGTCGTTCGTATGATTGATTGGATTGCATTTGCAAGCAGTCCCGGATGACAGTTGCTTATTTACATATCGAAGCGGTCACCAAGATAATATTTCCGCGCTTTTTCATCGGCGGCAATCGCTTGTGCTTCCCCGGAGACCAAAATCTTTCCGGAATACATGATATAGGCCCGGTCTGTAATGGCCAATGTTTCCCTAACACTATGGTCGGTAATCAATACCCCTAAACCCATATCCCTTAATTCCCTGACGATATCTTGCAGATCGGCCACGGCAATCGGGTCAACTCCGGTAAAAGGTTCATCCAGCAAAATATAGCGGGGATCCTGGGCTAGAGCCCTGGCGATCTCCACCCGCCGCCGTTCCCCGCCGGATAGCATAAATCCTTTCTGTTTGCGAACCTTATTGAGGTTGAAATCCGCCAGTAACTGATTGCAGCGCTCAATTCGCTGCTTTTTATCTTTCATCACCAGTTCCAAAATGGCCAAGATGTTTTGTTCCACCGTTAGTTTGCGGAAAACCGACGGTTCTTGGGCCAAATAGGAAACACCATACCGGGCCCGTAGATGCATGGGTAAATGGGTAACCGGCGTCCCGTCGATCTTAATCCACCCATCCATGGGTCGTTCCAAACCGACGATCATATAAAAGGTGGTGGTCTTTCCGGCGCCGTTGGGTCCAAGCAAACCAACTACTTCGCCAGTGTTAACTTCCAGACTGACCTGATCAACCACCCGTCGTTGCCCATACTCTTTGACTAAACCGTGAACTTCAATCGCCACTGGGATGCACTCCTCTATCCTGATAAAAACGGGTCTTCGTTGGGCCTTCCACTTTGGCCTGTCCACTGGCGAGGTCATAAACGATGACCGTCTCCGCCTCCCCCTGGAGGCACCCTTCTTCCCAGCAGATTAACGGTGACTCCGTAAGGATCATTTTTTCTTCCTTTTGCTGATAGGAGATGGTGCCGGCTTCACCCCAAGTTTCCCCCGAGCGAAACTTTAGTTTTCCCCAGGCGGTTACCGTCCCTTCCGGCAAATTACCTTCGAAACGTTCCCCTTGCAGCATCCACTCCGCCTCCGGACCCCAGAGCGTAAAACCGCCCGTTCCTTGGAAAGTATCCTCTGTCACCTGATAAGATATTTCCCCGCCGGACACCAGTTTCCACTCTTTAGTTTCCAAGGTGGCCGCTTCCTCCGTCGTAATTAATTGCTCGCCCTGATGGTAGCGGATTTTTTGCGCCGTAAGCCGCAACTGGGACTCGTCCACCAAAACTTCGACCGGAGTCCCTTTATAACCCAGGTAAATATATACTTCATTTTTTAAATCAAGTTCAGTTAAGCCTTGCGATGGAACGTTCACCTCAATCCCACCGCCAAATTCGTCAGCACCCCAACCCGGTAAGGCACCGCCCAAAAGCAGTACAATGGTTAGGAAAAGAATCCTGAAGCCTCTGTCTTGTGTCATCGAGCGCATCCACCCCCACTCGTGCTTTTTTCGTTGTCATTTGATTTGTGAGCGACTACCTACCGTTCACCGGAAAGACCAGCTGGACTCCCCAGGCAGGACCATTCCGCCCTCTTCCGGATTAAACGTAAACTCTTCCGCATGCAGCGTAACCTTTTCGCCAGCAACCTGCAACTGACGGCCGCTAATCTCTGCCCCGCTTTCGGCGTCCCAGTTTGCCTCGGCCGCTTGCAACTTAAGTTCTTCCCCAACAATCACTACATCCGGGAAAAGACGAAGCCAAGTAAAATCGCTACCCATTTGCCCTTCCGCCGCCTCGACCAGGTATTTTTGACCGCTCACCGTATAATACTCCCCTTTGATCCCCGAAAGAAAGCAAACCTCTCCTTCTTCCACAACCTGTTCAACATCTAATTTCCAGTTAAGGTACCGCGTCCGGTCAAAAAGGGAAATTCGTACCCCTTTTAAGCGGGGGGTTTCGACCGGGTTAGCCTCCCCGGACTGGACTTCCTCTTCATGGACTAAGGGCAGTAATGGGATGGGTTTGGCTTGGGGGCGTAAAGACCTGAAAACAAAGAAAAGAACGGTGATGATAACTGTACAAATAACTAATGTAATGATGGTTTTCGTCGTTTTCTGCATTTTCCCCTCCTGCTCTGCCCACTGATCATTCCACTCTGATTGATCTTCGCTTAGGCTTGATAAAAACCTTCTATCATTAGTTGTCTTTAATGGCAAGATCATCTAAAGCAACCACCGTAACCCCGTGTTTTTCCGCGGTCGCTAGAAATTCCTCCCGGTCAAGAATGAAGGTCGCGCCGGCTTCGATCCCTAAAACCCGGACTTTGCTCTCGATCAGCGCTTGCAAGGTCGTCAAGCCAATCGCCGGAACGTCAAAGCGGAAATCCTGTTGGGGTTTGGCCACTTTAACCACCACCACGCCGGGGCCACCGTATTGCCCGCCTCGCCGGATGGTTTGGTCCGTGCCTTCCACCGCTTCAATGGCGAGGATGATCCCCTTTTTCGCCACGACACTTTGGCCGATATCCAGGCGGCCGATTTCCTTGGCCATGCGGTAGCCTAATTGTAAATCCCCTTGTTCTTCCGGGCTTAATTCCGGCCCGGCTAGGATCCCCCGGTCGGGAACCAAATGGGCAAGAAACCTAGTCTGCGTCTCTACTCTGATCCCATGTTCCTCAAAATAATTGACGATCGCCAGTTGAAGGGCGTCATCATTTCTCCTAGGCAGTTTCGCAAACAACCCTATTAACTCCTGATCGGCGGTGCCGGTCAGGAGAGCTTCTTTCCCAACTCTTCCCGCCATCACGATCTGGTCGACCTGATGGTCCTGGAGAAAGCGGAGGATCGATCCCAACCGTACCAACTGCTCTCGCTCCGCCGCAAACCCTGCATCCTTGAACTGGCCATCGTTCTCCCCAAGGCAAAGCACAACCGGTTCAAGCCCGGCGTTACGCATTCCTTTTCCGACTTCCAACGGTAAAAGTCCTTGTCCGGCTAAAATTCCCCAACTCATTAAATCCTTCCTCCCATTGTCTCAGCGTTTTGTGGCCTTTGCGGATCGATCAAGCTGGCAACAGCTTGGGAAATGCAAAAAGACTAGACCTTTGTCTAGTCTCAAGGTTAAACCAAGCATCTAGCGGCAGATGCCCCGTTCGGCACTGCGCAGAAAACGAATAAAGTGATCAATCTCGGCGGTTCCTTGCAACTCATGCTCCATTTTCTCAATGGCTTGCTCAATGGAGAGGTTGGAACGGTAAAGAATGCGGTACGCCCTTTTAATCTCATCGCGTGTCTCCGGGAGGATGTCGTTCCGCCGGAGCCCGACAATATTGATCCCCGCCACACGAGCTGGGTTCCCGTCCACGATAATAAAAGGCGGCACGTCCTTAACGATTTTGGTACAAGCGCCAAGCATCGACATTTTGCCGATTTTCGTAAATTGGTGAATGCCGGATAAGCCACCGATCGTAACCCGATCTTCGACGGTCACATGACCGGCTAAAGCCGAGCAGTTAGCCAGGACAATATTATTCCCCACCTGGCAATCATGGGCCACATGGGAATAGGCCATAAACAAGTTATGGTTACCAATCCGGGTTTCCCCGCCGCCGCCATCGGTCCCGCGGCTGATCGTTACATTCTCGCGAATGGTGTTATCGTCTCCGATAAATAAAAAGCTTTTTTCACCCTTAAACTTTAAATCTTGCGGCTCCACCCCAACCGAAGCGCCATGATAAACCTTATTATTAGCACCAAGTTTCGTCCAACCATCGATCACAACATGGGGTCCCACGATACATCCATCACCCAGTTCCACATTCTCCCCAATGATTGCATACGGACCAATAACAATGTTTTTCCCTAACTTCGCCCCGGGATGAACCAGCGCCGTTTCATGAATATCCCTTAATACTACCACTTTATTTTCCATTACTTTCAAAACTGGGGACCCCCTAACCAACTTATAAATTTATTACGTACCTTGCTTCTGGTTATTGCCTAAAACAAACATTAGTTGCGCTTCGGCTGCTACCTCACCGTCTACCGTCGCTTTTCCGTGGGCGCGGCACACATTTCCTTTGATCCGCAAAATCTCAACGTCCAAATAAAGTTGATCCCCAGGAATGACCGGACGTCTAAAACGCGCTTTATCGATCCCCGTAAAAAAGGGAATCTTCCCCCGGTGCTCATCTTCGATCAGTAAAGTTAGGCCAGCGGCTTGGGCCATACTTTCGATAATTAATACCCCAGGCATCACCGGGCGTTCCGGAAAATGTCCGGTGAAATACTCTTCATTATTGGTTACATTCTTTAGCGCCTTGATCCTTTTCAAAGGTTCCATCGAAATAACCCGGTCGACCAGTAAAAAAGGATAACGATGGGGTAGTAATTCTTTAATTAGGTTAATATCCAAGTTAATCTCCCTTCACTCGGGTTTTTGGGATGTCCAGTGATTTAATTGTCCCGTAAAAAGCCTAGCCCAGGTGTTCTTCAAGTTTTAGGGCTAGTTCCACATCAAGTTTATGTCCGGAACGAATACCAATAATCTCCCCTTCCAGCGGACCAAGGAGGTAGAGGTCGCCTAAAACATCAAGGATTTTGTGGCGGACAATTTCATCATCATATTTTAACTGGTTTAAATAGCCGTCCTCCCCAACCACAACCGCAATTTCCATATTTCCACCCAAAGCCAACCCTTGCTTCCGCAAAACCTCAAGCTCACGCCAGAAAGCGATTGTTCGGGCGGGGGCTAGTTTTCTTTGGAAAGTTTCCGGGTCGTTTACATACTGGGCAAATTGGGTACCGGTTACCTTATGATCGGAGGTAAAGCAATAGCTGATGCGAAAACCTTCACCGGGCAAAGCAATTAGGTATGAACGGGGGTCATCGCCGTCGGTTACCCACACCGGTGCGGTTATTTTCCGTACTTTTCGCGGTTTTTCTTGAACCGCGAGGCCAGCCTGGAGAATTTGCTCCACAAAATATTGGGCGCTGCCATCACCCAGCGGAATTTCCGGACCATCTACCTCAACCAGAAGGTTGTCCACAGCTAATCCGTGGAAAGCAGCCATTAAATGTTCAATGGTTTGGATCCGCCATTGGTCCGTGCCCAACGATATACTTCGCGTCGTATCCACAATATTTTCCGGTTTGGCCGGTAAAACCGGTTGTCCCGGATGATCAACCCGGCAAAATCTAATCCCCGTATCAACCGGTTGTGGGATTAGCGTCACCGCTACTGTTTTTCCGCAGTGCAGGGCTTGACCTCTAATAGAAATCTTATTCTGCAAAGTTTGCTGAAACCCTTTCAAAGGTACACCCCCGAAACAAAAAAAATTTATCTGGTCTAGTATATCATGTTTTCATCAAGTTTTTAATAGTTTTTTATATTTTTCGCCAATTTCCGAGGATGGAGTCGTCAGAACTGTAGCCGGGTTTCCTTCTTCAACGATTTCCCCCTGGTCCATAAAGACAATCCGATCCGCCGCACGGGAGGCAAAACCAACTTCATGGGTAACCACTAACATCGTTGTTGCTTTACTCCGCACCAACTCCTCCATAATTTCCATTACTTCACTCACCAAGATCGGATCAAGGGCTGCGGTCGGCTCATCCCAGAGCATTAGCGGGGGCTTTCGGGCTAAAGCCCGGGCGATCCCCACCCGCTGCTGTTCTCCCCCGCTCAGTTCAGCCGGGAAGTTTAAGGCGCGTTCCACTAACCCCACCCGGGCTAAAACCGCCATCGCCTTTGCTTCCGCTTCCTCCTTAGGTTGTCCATCGATCCGAAGGGCAAAAGCAACATTTTCGACGACATTTAACCGTCGAATCAGATTAAACTGTTGAAAAACAAACCCAATCCGGCGACGGACTGCCGATAATTCCAATGGCCCCAGACCCGTTACTTCCTCTCCGGCAAAGAAAATACGGCCGTCATCCGGTTCTGTTAAGCGGTTAATACAACGGATCAAAGTAGACTTACCGCAACCGCTAGGTCCCATTACTATTATCGTCTCTCCCGAGAAAATATTGAGATTTATTCCTTTTAAAACTTTCCGTTTCTGAAAACTTTTTTCCAAACCTTCAACTTTTAGTAAAGGTTTTTCTTCTACGGTCTTCATTTCATCACCATCTTCCGTCGATTCAGCATTTGCATTAAACCCGGTCGGCCCGCCGGAACAACAATTTCCCGCATCACGGTAGTAAAATCAAACCCCAGGGCATAACCGGCCACTACTTCTTCCAGATTTAAACGATGAAATTTTTCTGCTACCCGGAAAAAAACGAGACCTAAGAGGGCGCCGACCAGTAGAAAATAGTGGTTTGGAAAGTAAGGGATATGCGCCCCCGACAATTTAATCGTCAGCCACAACCATACCGCCCCCAACCCCCCGGCGTAAAGACCCGGCAGCAATCGGTAGAGCAGCGCCTGGCCTTTCTGGGGCCCGGTAACTCCTGTCCTTTCCCGGTACGGAAAGAGCAGATCCAAATGGTGAAAAACGGCCAAAATCGGTGCCTGATCCTGGAGAAAAAGCAAAATTGCCAAAATGATCACTGCCAGCGCCGCAATTACCCCCTGCACCTCCCCGAGCAACCTGGTGACCTCATTACGGACATCCGGTTGCAGAATCCCAGCAGGCAGAGACTGGATCCGAACTCGGTCGGAGTCGAAGAAACCATTAACGATCCGCTGTAATTCCTCCTCCTCGTAACCGGTATTGACAAAAAGCTCCACCTTTTCTCCGGGATTGGTTTCGCCATCCAGATAGCGATCGAGGAGGGTAATGGCCTTTCCCATCTCCTCGTCCTTTAATTTGGGGAGCGAAGACTTGATCTTTTCCAATTCTTCGATGATCAAAAGTACATTGTTATTCGCTTGTAACTCATCAAAACCAGTGGCCACCGACCCTAACCCTTCACGTAAAGCTGTAAAATCCAAATCCGTAAATTGCTGCAGACTTTCTTCAGTTACCCCCGTAAGCTCTGTCAGGGCGACCGCGGCACCATTGCCGCCACCCACGATCCGTTCTACTTTATCTAGCTGGTCGGCGAGCTGGGTTGTCTTCCTTTCCCAGGAGAGTAAAGTCTGGACTAAGGGGTTAAACCGGTTAATAAAATCATCCAACGCCCGCGCTTTCTCCCTTAAGTCGGCCACTAACGTCTGTAACTCCAGATCGAGCCGGCTGACTTTTTCTCCTAAGCCGCCAAAATACCCCAGATTCTGGGGGGAAAATCCTAACCGAGTAAGGGCTTGTACTCCTTGCAAACCGCCAATAGCATTATCGAGTTGGTTTTCAACCCAGCGGAGTCGAGCCAAATGATCCGCCATGTTCTGGAGTTCGTTCCCCGTTCCTTCCAGTAACGCCGATATTTTTCGAATTTTATCCAGATCGGTCTGCTCTCCATCCATGCCGTTAATACTAGTCAACGCGGCTTGAATCGTCTCCGCCGCCGTAATGATTTGCCCGGCTTGCGTTGGCAGTTCCTGATAAGAATTGAGCTGTCCAAGAAAACTAATGGATTCATCCAAAGCTTCGGCCAGTTGTTGTTTGGGACTATTCAACACAACAGTGGCAGACATCGCTCCAGCTTTTTGGTCTTCTCCGATTAACCGTGCCTCCGCCCCGGTATAAGCCGCCCCATCACCCTGGATGATTAAGCCCGACAGCGCTCCCTCCTGTTCCTCGGAGGTGATCTTCACAATCACGTCTTCCGCACTGACCCCATCGCCTGCTTGCAGTGGACGGGTCTCCTCATCAAACAGAACAAGCAAGTCCCCCGGGGATAAACTAACGCCTTGAACCGGGATTACCTTTACCTGCCCGGCGTAGGAAAGCAGAAACCGCTTCATCTCTGCCATCGTGAGGAGCAGCGCTTCCTGATCATCTGAGCTTTTCCCAGCGGTGATATTTCTGACCAGTGATATTCCACCCTTGCCGGCTAAAAGTTCCGCTAAATTACGTCCGACCTCAACCGGATTTTCTACCTGATAACCGGAGGGAAATCTAATTTCCAGCAAACGATAATCGGCCAAGAGCTGCTCGAGTTTTGTTTTGACCGCATTCATCTTGGCGTCTGCTGCCAAAAACACCGCAATACTTCCCCCGTCACGAAAGGCAAAACGAACACCGGGAATACGTTCGGCTTCCCTGATAAAAAGGTCGGCTACGCTCCCCGGAATGGCCGACAAGGTCAGTCTGGGCTCAGTCATCAAACTAAACCCGCTACTACCCGGAACATCCCGGAAGTAATGGTCTAAATTTGTATAAACCGCTTTTGTCCTGTATTTCGGGGCCAGTCCGACAAAAACAGCGGTTTTCCCGGCGACACTTACCCCAACCTTTAAGGTGGATCCGGGCACTTCTTCCTTGATAATTTCTTGGATCCGGGCAACCGCCGTCTCTTTCAAGTCTGTTCTGACTTGAAACAACAGATCATACTCCCCGTGATCGCCAATTAAGCCGTCCACAGTAGCGGAAAAATACCTGTCAGCCACAAGGCCAATTCCTGCCGCTACCACAGAAGCTAATAAAACACTTATTACAAACCAGATTAGGAGATCCTTAAAAAATCCTTCACGGAAGATACTTAACATAACATCTCCTCCATGTTTACGATTATAGCATATCTTCCATACCGAAGATAAAGGTAAATCCTGTTTTTATTCATCTAAATCACAGGCCTATTCCGTTTTAAAAAAGGAAATACCTTGCCAAAGGAGAATTAACTAGCAGTACATTCATAAGGAGGAGCAGAAATGGAAAAAAGTAACCGTATGGAGAGATTTACCGGTTTAACCCTAGGTATTAATCCCCTTTTTACACTCTTCGCGACAATCTATTTAAGCCTATTTAAAACCCGTGGCCTCCTTAAAAAAATTAAAACTGACCGCACTAATTTGTGTTTTTGGCTATCTCTAGCGATTTCTGGCTTAATAAGCGTTATTTTATCTGTAGACCAGACTGTTGCGCTTGCCAATTATTTTATTCCGTTCTTATTTATCTGGTTGTATATTCTTGGTCGATGGGTAATCAAAGATCCGGTTTGCTTTATCCAAGAATTAATCCGTGGCGTAGCATTCCTTTCATTAATTGCTATTATCGCTAAGTTCTTTAGTATAGATTGTTCCATCGGCAGCTTCCGACTTTTATCAAAATTTACAAACGGTGGCCGTGGTGAGATTCTCTATATCGCTGATAATGGGCTTGGTTTATTTTTTCAAGCTGGATTGGTAGGAGCTTTCGGTAGCTTAATTATTTATTGGAAAGAAAAACGTCATCTTGTCGAGAACCTTGTTGCTTTTTTCCTTTGTGCCTTTGGTTTGGTAATTACCGGTTCTAGGGGTGCCATGGTCGGTTCTCTCCTCGCTATCATCTTTCTTGTGATTATTAAAATCAGGATTATCCCCCTTATAGGAGCCGGTATTCTCTCCTTAATTCTGTATTTCTTCTCCGGAGAACGTTTTGTCTCCGCCTTTCAGTTCAAAGAACATATGACAAGAATCAACATTTGGAAAAGCTGTCTTAAAATTATTAAAGATTATCCACTTTTTGGTGTTGGTCCTGGAATATTTGGTGCTGTTTATGAAAGGTACAAACCAGATATTTTTCTCGCGCAGAACTTGAATGTCACCTGCGCCCACAGTAATTATTTAACTATTTTTATCGGTTGGGGACTCGTTGGGGGACTTATTTTTTGGGGTTGGCAGTTGACTGTTTTTATCAGAACGACAATCAAGGGATTGACTCCATTCCAACGTGTAATCATTGCTATCTTAATCTCGTTCTATGCACATATCGCTATCAATGACTTGTTTGCCGCCTATAGCGGATTTCTTTTAGGTTTGATCGAACACGAATCATTCCAAAAGTCCCAAACCAGAACCCGATACACGGAAGTAAGAGAAGCGATGTAACCCGGAGACTACTGGCAACCATACGACGCTTCCATATTTTCGCGGACTTTCACCGCCAAGTTTCGCGCCATGGGTAGCGCACGTACAAAAAAACTCAGGAATAACCTGAGTTTTTTGTTAACCATAGTATTGAGTCAATACTTCCTGGAGAAGTTTGGTTAAACGTATAGCTGCCCCGGGTTCTCCTACAATTGTGCGGAGATGTTCGGAAATCTGAAGAAGTCTCGTTTGATCTTTATACATACTGATCACCACCTTAGCCACTTCCTCCGGAGAAAGCTTCCCGATTAATTCCGGGACAACTTCTTCTCCCGCTAACCGGTTCGGCCAAGCGGTAAACTTGATTTTAGCCTGAAACTTGGGTAGTAATCTTTTTTTTAGTGGCCTCCCAATAAGCGGGAGGCCACCAACCATTCCCGCCAAGCCCTCCAACGGGATCTCTTCGGGATGATTTAGAGGAATCGTTACAACCATGGGTACACCCATAAATGATAATTCAATCGTATTAGTCCCGGGAATGGTTAAAGCCAGGTCAGCCCAGTTCATTAAGTTATATTGTTGATACTGAAAACAGGGTATGATGATTCCTGTTTCCGTCCTAATCTCACCCAATCCTTTTATCCCCGCTGAATTAGGGGAGCTGTTTTTTTCTACTTGGTAGGTGGCGGATAATCCCCATTCTCGAGCACCCCAGCCGGAAAGAGCGTCCACTAACTGTTCTTCCGTTACAAAGGGCGAGATGCTAACCGCAGCCACAAGCTCAGGCCACTGTTCTTTAATCTTCTCCACTGTTTTTATATAAAAAGCAAGCATATATTGGAAGTGGACCGGTCGACTCCCGGGCACCAGTAATAATCCGGGCGCAGTCTCATTTCCCATGATTTGTTGCATCCGTTCTTTAGCGATTTGGGGTTTTACCGCATCCAGCATCAGATTACCGATTACTTCAGTTTTTCTTTTAACCGCAGTTTTTTTTATTTTAGCCGCCATCCAGTGATAAGGCATGGCAAACCGAGCAAAGGCTTGAGACCAATTGGTTAACCCCTCTGTATAAGCAACCGCTGGATAACCCAGCCTTTTTTTTAGAAGAGCAGCATAGGTAAGATCTCCTCCTAAAAAAAGCACAATCCCGTGGGCGGCTGGGCGGAAATCCTTAGGTAATTTTCCGCACAAAATATAACGAACTGTCTCCTGTGGACCGATTACCTGTTCAACTTGGGGTATTTCCTCAACCACTTTACTTTCAGCGCCGCTAGCGTAGGGGCATGGAGGGACAAATACCGTAATCCTTTTTCGCCAGGGGAAAGTTTCAAGGGCAATCACAACCGGCTTTAACCATCCAGAGACCTCCCCAGGACTATTAACGGTAATAACAATATCCACTAGTTTTTTCATCATCAAACCACCTTTATTTTCTAGCGACAGCAGATCAGCACAGAGCTCTTTTCATCTGTTCCCGGCAGCAGATTAATTGACGATGCAACTGCTTAATGTTATATTTAAACTACCCAAATTCAAAAAGGAGCTGTTAGCATGCAACCAAAGGTAAGTGTCGTCATCCCGACTTATAACTCCCATGCTATCCTTCCTTACTGTTTACGCTCGCTTTTTAACCAAACTGCATCCCCTGATACATACGAACTAGTCGTAATCGACGACGGTTCCACCGATCCTACTCCAGAAGTTGTCCGCCAATTAACGAAAGAAGCCCCTTGTCCCCTCCGGTATTTACAACTCGAACATTCCGGACGGTCCCGAGCACGCAATACCGGAGTTTTAGCCGCTAAAGGCGATATTATTGTCTTCCTAGACAGTGATATGATTGTCCGCCGTGAATTCGTAGACAGCCATTTAGCCGCCCATACCCACTCAGGCTTAGTTGTCAACGGATCGGTTATAAATACTCCAGAACCAACTGACCCGAACAAAAAAGCCAAACGCGTCAACGATTTCTCGAGGGCTTTTTGTGCTACCGGCAATGTCTCGGTAGAACGGGCAAAGCTGATTACGGCTGGCCTTTTCGATGAACAATTCATAGAGTACGGATGGGAAGACTTGGAGCTAGGCTATCGCCTTCGAAAAATAGGTTTAAAAAGAAAAAAATGTCTAAGCGCATGGAGTTACCATATACAAGCCCCGGTTACTCTGGAGAAAATCCCGGCTATCCTCAGTAAAGAAAAAGAACGAGGCCATACTGCAGTACTGTTTTACCGGAAACACCCTTCTTTCAGCGTTAAGATGGTAACCCTAATCACGCCCGTCTTTTTTGCTTGGGTTAAGTTTTTAACCCCTTTCCGTTGGCCGGAACGCCCAGGTACAACTGGACTACTTGCTTTCTTTGAAAAGTACCGATTTACCTCCGCCTTCAACCTTCTTCTCAGTATCATGCGTAGTTACACCTATGTACAAGGTTTGAAGGAAGCGCTCTCAGCATAAAGGACTCTAGGCAGAAAAATACTCCTTGATTCGAAGAGCAATTTTTTCTGCGCCACCCGGTACCCCCATTCGCTGTCGACCAATTTGACCCATCCTTTCCTGAAGGGAAGGATCGGTGAGAATATCCAGCACTTTTTCAGCCACTTCCACCGGGTTTCTTTCAAGCAGGCAAATCGAGTCTCCTAATAGCCTTTTCTGCCTTTCGGCAAACCCCTTTGTAAATTGGGCCCCCCGCCCCGGAAAGGTAACCACCGGTTTGCCAAGCCCTACCGCTTGCTCATTGCCGGTTCCGGCGAGCCCCAAGACCAAATCACTAACGGCCAGTAAGTCGGCAAACCTCCCCTGTACTACTGTTACACGGAAGTTATCACCCCGGGGGCAAAGATGTCCACCAATACCATTGGTAACTTCTTCCGTAGTCGGCATCTTAAGTACCCAACCGATCGTCTCCAACTTTTTCGCAAGAACGGAAATATTTAATCCTCCGGCTAAAGCCACATAATAGCGACGTCCGTTACTAACCCCCTGTTCAGCTGCTAAATTTTCAAAAGTCGCCAGTACCGCCGTGAAATCCTCCATATTTTCATAAGCTTCCAGCCGACTACCGGGAAGGAGGGAAATGATCCAACTTCCATCCTCCTGAAAATAAGCGGGGTTTTTAAAAGGTAAACAATCCATCATTAAATTACCGGCAAATTCCGCCGGTAATCCCTGTCGGGATAAGGAAGCTGCTGTTACCGCATCACGGGGAAAGATACGCTGTGCATACCGGCGCATTAGTCCGATCTCAACCCGCCAGTGAGGAGCGATATAATCCGATTTCGCCGTCGGAAGAAAAAAGAGGGGCTTCTTGAGAAAAAGCCCCGCTAAGATCAATAAGTAAACGTCGCCAACGCAAACCGCCAGATCGATCTGGCCCCGCATTGTTTTCAATAGACGGATTTGGTCCCTAATATGCCGGAAAAGGCCTCCTTTAATATCCATCCAAAGATTACCTAAACTATTATGGGAAAATCCACCACTGGGTAAGTCTTCCCCTTGCATCACCACCGCAATTCCCCGATTCAAATATGCCCGGCCGCTCCCTACCAGCGGAAAAGCCTCAAGGTCAATTTCTTGAGCAACCCGGATTAATTGTTCTCCCAACACAGCGGCGATCTCATCTTCCCCATGCCCATTACTGATCACCAAAACCCGATGGCCTTGGACTTTTTCCATGTTCATTCATCCTATTCATCATCGTTAGTATTTAAGATCATTCCGTTTCCATGCATTTTGGCGTATAATCCTTTGCCTCGTATGAGTTCGTTATGGGATCCAACCTCCACAATTTTCCCTTTCGCCAGTACCACAATTTTGTCCGCTTGTTGAACAGTAGAAAGGCGGTGGGCGATAACAAAGGTAGTTCTTCCTTTCAATAGCCGCTCCAAAGCTTCTTGGACCAAACGTTCCGCTTCGGTATCCAAAGCCGAGGTGGCTTCATCTAAAATCAGAATCCGAGGATCCCGTAGTAGTGCCCGGGCAATGGCAATCCGTTGTTTTTGCCCGCCGGATAGCTTCGAACCCCTCTCACCGGCTAAAGTCTCATACCCGTCGGGTAAAGCGGAGATAAACTCGTGGGCGTTCGCCATCTTAGCAGCGGTTACAATTTCCTCTTCAGTGGCTTTCGGTTTTCCATAGGAGATATTCTCACGGATCGAAACACCAAATAGAATTGTCTCTTGGGGCACCAAACCGATCTGGTGACGAAGAGAAGCAACTTTGATTTTCAACAGATCATAACCGTCAACCAAAACCGCACCACTAGTCGGAACGTAAAACCTGGGGATTAAATTAATCAAACTCGTCTTTCCAGCTCCGCTGGGGCCCACTAACGCCACAATCTCGCCGGGAGCAACCTTTAAATTAATTCCCGAGAGAATTTCTTGCCCTGGGCAGTAGCTAAAATTAACATTCCTAAATTCTACTTCCCCTTCGATTTTTGGTAGTTCAATGGCATTCGGCGCATCCTTTAAATCATCCTCATAGTCCAAAATCTCAAACAAACGATCTGCGCCGGCCAGCGCCTGTTGAAAGGAGTTAATCGTATTGGTTAATGTAGTAATCGGCGTCCCAATCATCCCGATATACGTAAAGAAAGTTACTAAACGACCGGTTGTTAATCTCCCATGCAAAACTTCGAGCCCACCGAACCACAGTACGATCGCCAACCCCACCACATACAGGATTTCCACCGTTGGGGTTAGAAAAGCCAAGGCTTGGGCCGATTTCATATTAGCATCAAAACTCGCCTCATTCTCCTGGGCAAACCTTTTTGCTTCGTGTTTTTCCATGGTAAAAGCCTTAACCACCCTGATCCCGGAGAATGTCTCTTCCAATACAGAGGTTAAATCCGCTATCTTTTCTTGGACACGGTGGCTAATCCCTCGAATTCTATGGCTTGCTTTTGAAACAACGTAAACAATCAGGGGTAAAACTGCTAGGGTGAGCAGAGCCAACCGCCAATTGATGACCAAGACGGCGACAATGATCCCCACCAGAAGAAAGGATTGTGAGAACAAAGAGATCAGTCCGGAAGAAATGATCATTTGAATTTGTGCCACATCACTGGTGATCCTCGCAATTAGCTCTCCTGTTCGTTGTGCCTCTAAAAAACCCACCGACATCCTTTGGAGATGTTGAAATACCTCATCCCGCAGGTTAGTCACGACCCGCTGCCCCACATAACTTGTCAGATAGCGTTGGAAATAGGAAAACACCCCCTTTAACAGTGCCAAGAGTAAAGTCCCAATCACGATCAAGTTTAAAAGGGTCAAGTTTCCACCATCTATTAAGACCTGATCAATCAGGAAATTACCAAAAAGATATGGATAGGACAGATTGATGAGGGAAACAATCGTCATCGCAATGAGCGTAACGATTAATTCCTTCCAGTATGGTTTTACATAGAGGATCAGTCGGTAACCTGTATTAATTTTTTGCTTTTGATTTCCGCTCTTGCCTTTCATTTTGCTCATCTTATCTACAAGCCTAGGCCTGTCCTTTCCGCCTTTTTTCCAAAAAAACTTTAATTACTTCGGCTGCTCGCTCGGCAGCATGTCCATCCGGTTGGTAAAAAATCTCTGCACGGGCTGCTCGCCGCTGCTCTCCGTATTTTTCTGGGTGTGCTAATTCTTGTCCAACCATCGGCCAAACCTGGTCTTTCTCTTTCACGACCGGGCCGCATTTCCAAACCCAAGTCTTATTTTTCCCAAACGAGAAGGGGCGGGGATCCAGAAACACAAAGGGCCGGTCAAAACAGAGAAATTCATGAGAAACGGAAGAAATATCAGCGATTAACAGATCTGCGGCAGCCATAATCGGAATCACATCATAATCATACCCCAATAATTTTATTCTAGGGTTACCCTTCGCGATGGTTTCCACCATCCCATAATTTTTCCGGTCATACCGTTTGGTATTAGGATGGAGTTTAACAATTAGATTATATTCCTCTGGGAGCTGGGAAAGAACTTCCGCTCCATACTTAGGAAGACTGGTATTGAATTTACTATCTTGCCAGGTCGGTGCATACAAAACCGTAGGATAAGCCGGGTTCAAGCCTAACCCTTGCACGGCAGCATCCCGCTTAAATTTACCCCGGTACACCCGGTCTGTCTTCGGATAGCCGACAACAGCGTGATTGTCTTCTTTTAACAAACCAGCGGTCAACATCGTACGGTAGGATCGATCTCCCGGAAGTAGGAGTAAATCATACCCGCGTACTTGTGAACTAAGTCCATAGGTTTTATCGGAAGTCCCATGAAAGACTTGAATATGTGCGGTGTTAAATGGAACAGCTAGGTATCGCTTGGAATAGTCCGGTTGGATAATAGCTTCCGGTCGAAGTTCTGACAGCCTCTGCTGTAACGATTCCCGTGTCGGACAATACTCAGCTTCGATTTCGGGAAAATCCCGGCGCAAAATCTCATAAGCATCCGAGCCGTCGGTCAGGATAATTCCGCCCAAAACCTCAGCAATATAAATAAAGGAAGGGATTTGATGGATAGAGTTGTCCACATAATAAGCAATCACTGATAACTCTCCTTCTTTCTACCTTATGGTGTTTCCTAATTTATTTTCGGGGCAGACTACTAGTAATCCTTCCCTAGGATTCTTAAAATTCTGCTATTCTTTGCACCCGGGTTAATTGTAGACTATTCATGTTCTGCTCAAAGCCCTTTGTTTTTTATTATTCCTAATTTACTCTAGGAGGTTGCCTAATGTCGGAACAAACTAAACCCGCCATCTGTATTATTCTTTTTAGTGGGGATCTGGATAAAGCCCTCTCTGCGCTGGCCATGGCTTGGACGGCTGCTGGAGAAGGGTTTGCTGTGCATATCTTCTTTAGTTTCTGGGGCCTTGCCCTGCTCCGGAAAGAGCGCGGTCCCGCCCACCACCCCTTAGAACGCCTTTTCAAACTCCTGCTCCCGGTCGGCCCGGACAAGCTAGGACTATCTAAACTGAACTTTGCCGGGCTGGGCCCGGTTTTTATGAACAAACTGCTCCGTTTACGCGAAACTGAAAATGTAAGCCAGCTTCTGCAGATGACGATGGAACGTAATGTGCATTTTATCGCCTGTGAAGGGACCCTGGAGATGCTGGGGATCAGTAAAGCGGAGTTAATCGATTACTCCAACCTGACCACCGGGGCAGTTAATACTTTTCTGGACATTGCGAAATCAGCCGAGATTCAATTATTTATCTGAAGGGAATTGCCTTGTCTCCTTTAACACTTGCCTAAAGAAATAAGTTGGAGTAAGATAAATATTAATTCAGTATTTACTGGTTTTGACTGTTTTGCTTTCTTTTGGCTAGCTTAAAAGTAGGAGGAGATAGTGATAAAACACGTGGGAAAAAACCTTAGTGACTTTACCGAACTGCCTAATCGGGATATTTTCGCAAAAACCGCCCCTTTTTATGAATTTACGGAAGAATTAGCCGTCCATGAATACCACCACTGGTCGCGGGTTCTGACCAGCCCTTCCGAACACCGGGTGAAAATTCTCGACCAGTATACCAACGAAGTCCGGGAAATGATCATGATGGCCTCCAACAATTATCTGGGACTCACCACCCATCCCGCTGTGATCGAAGCTTCGCGGAAGGCCTTGGAGAAATACGGCGCCGGTGCCGGTAGTGTTCCCTTACTCGGCGGCACCCTAGACCTACATAAAGAACTCGAAGCCAAACTGGCCAAAATGAAGGGATGCGAAGACGCGATCATTTTTACCTCCGGGTACTCTTCGAACGTCGGTTGCGTTTCAGCACTGGTTCGCAAGAATGATGTGGCGATCAATGACCGCTTAAACCACGCCAGCATTATTGACGGTTGCCGCCTCTCCGGCGGCTGCCTCCGCACCTTTAGACATAATGACCTTGATAATTTGGAGCAGGTTTTGCGTTCCACCGAAGAACAGGGACTCCTCGGCAAGTTAATTATCGTAGACGGTGTCTTCAGCATGGATGGGGACATCAGTAACCTACCGGGAATTAAAGCCATCGCCAACCGCTACGATGCCAGAATTATGATCGATGAAGCCCATGCTACCGGCGTCATCGGGGAAAACGGGCGGGGCACGCCCGAGCATTTTCACCTGGAGGGACAGATCGATCTGGTCGCCGGAACCCTCAGTAAAGCCTTTGCCGTGGTTGGTGGTTTTGTCGCCTCTTCAAAAGAAGTCGTTAATTACCTGCGTTTTTACGCCCGCTCCCACATGTTTTCTACCGCGCTCCCCCCCGCCTCCGTCGGCGCCCTCAGCGCTGGAATCGATGTGATTGAGCACGAACCGGAATTACGGAAAAAACTATGGTACAACATTAACTATATGATCTCTAACCTGAAGGAAATGGGTTTTAACCTTGGTAATGCGGAAACGGCCATTATCCCGATTATCATCGGTAACGAAGACCTTTTAATGAAAATCAGCCGAGAAGTTCATCAAGCCGGGATCTTTGTTAACTCCGTCTATTACCCGGCAGTCCCGAAAAAACTATCCCGTTTGCGCCTTTCTTTAATGGCCACCCACACCCAGGAGGATTTGGATGATACCTTAGCCGTACTCGAAAGGGTCGGCAAAAATTACGGGTTGATTTAGCAGAAGAACTGACAAATTAAGCGAAGAGACAGTCAAAATAGACTGTCTCTTCGCTGCTTATCTTAATTATGTTGGTTAGTAGGGTTCATCGTTTTACTAGGGCTTTTTGTGTGTAAAAAGCTTTTAGTAGTGTTGATCAAGGGTGTTGAGATTTAAGTTCGGATTGGTCACATTTTGGTTAACCTGCTGCTGGGAAGCCATTCCAGCCTGGAACCCAGCTTGGACATTGGCAACCGCCTGTTGAGACAAGGTCCTTTCCGCCGCTTCAATCATCCGCTTTACCATATGACCCCCAACCGCACCACAATCACGAGCCGTCATATTTCCCCAGTAATCACCCTGAATCGGCGAGGTATCAATATTCAGTTCCTTGGAGATCTCATACTTCATCTGATCCAGCGCCTTCTTCGCCTGGGCATAAACAAGGACATTCCGTTTTTGACCGGCAGCCATCTTTTTGAACCTCCTTTCTGAATGGTCTACTTGTAATTTTCCCAGCTAGACAGGGGATTAAACGGCTCTTTCATTGGAAATTCCGGCGTAAGATCCCGCCACTGGTAAGCCTTCACAACCTTTCTGCCTTAGACATAGAATATTTTGAAAAACGGCAGGGAGGACCCATTATGGAGAAACAGTGGCATGACCAGATTAGAAAGGAAATTCTCGGACTTGACCTTAAGGTTCCCTTATGCGATGGCACCAGACGCCCTTACCTTAACCTGGATAATGCGGCTACCACCCCGCCGCTGGTCGCCGTGGTCCAAGTCATACAGTCATTCTTACCATGGTACTCCAGCGTACATCGGGGTTTCGGTTACAAATCCCAACTTTCCACCGCAGTCTATCAAGAGGCGCGCCGCTCGGTGTTGGATTTTTTTGCTGCCCCGGCCCAACAATACATCGCTCTTTTCGTGAAAAACACCAGTGAGGCTCTGAATAAACTGGCCAAGCGCCTAGACTTAGGGGCAGGAGAAGTACTTACCACTTGGATGGAACACCATTCCAACGATCTGCCTTGGCGCTTAAAAAACCAGACGCAGCATCTGGAATTAACCGCCGAGGGCTGTCTAGACCTGGCTGATCTGGAAACAAAACTGAAAAAAGCGCGCCCCCGCATCAAACTCGTCACGGTCTGTGGCGCTTCGAATGTTACCGGAATTGTGAATCCACTGCAAACCATCGCTGAGCTGGCCCATCATTATGGTGCGCAGATCGCAGTCGATGCCGCTCAACTCGCTCCCCATCACCCGCTAAAGATCCAGTCGTCGGGAGCTGAGCACCTTGACTATCTATGTCTCTCCGGGCATAAAATCTATGCCCCCTTTGGTTCAGGCGCCCTCATTGGTCCCCACGAAACTTTCCGCGTTGGCACTCCAGACCAAGTGGGGGGCGGTACTGTAATCGCCGTTTCCCGCGAGGAAGTAGTTTTCGCTCCTCCCCCGGACCGTGATGAGGTTGGAACCCCGAATCTCATCGGCGCGGTTGCCCTCGCCGCTGCCCTACGCTGGCTGGCCAAAAACAACCTTCCACGCCTAACCGCTTACGAAGCCGAGCTTACCGAGTATGCCTTCGACCGGCTTAAAACTATCCCCGGGCTTATTCTTTATGGACCACCCCCCCAGCATTATCCACGAATTGGCGTGATCGCGTTTAATCTGGAAGGGTTCCCCCACGGTTTAGTCGCCGCCTACCTAGCCTTTGAAGCCGGGATCGGCGTTCGCCATGGCTGTTTTTGCGCCCGTCCTTATGTTCATCATCTATTAGGATTAACAAAAGCAGAGATTGTTTCCTATGAGAACTTAGCAAAAGCCGGCAAAAAATGCCTCTTGCCAGGGATGGTCCGGATTAGTTTTGGTTTTTACAACACCAAAAGTGAATTTGATCTTCTGGTGGATGCCCTGAGAACCCTCCAAAGTGAGGAGGAAAAAATAAAAAACCGGTACCGGATTGACCCGGTAACCGGAGAATACTTGCCGAAAGCCGGAAACTTCAAAGACGCGCTCATGCGTCACACCAAAACCTTTTTTAACTTTTAGGTTCGCTTTTCCTAGGGGAAAACGCTGCTTTCCATTTGTACAAATAATCCGCAGCAGAAAAAACCGTAAAAAAGACGGAGATATAAAGGACGATCTCGGCACCTGGCACCGCAAGAATAGTCATTATAATGGCGATAATTTGAGTAAATGTTTTAATCTTACCCCAAATCCCCGCCGCCACCGATAATCCTTTTTTACTAGCCTGCGCCCGCAAGATGGTAATTAAAATCTCCCGGCCCAGAATCACCGCAACGACCCACCCTCTAATTTGTCCGAGGATAAAAAGGCTATACAGGGCACTGCCAATTAAAATTTTATCGGCAATCGGATCAAAAGACTTCCCAAAAGAAGACGATTCATTACGACGCCTCGCCACATATCCATCGAGTCCATCGGTTAAGGCGGCTATAATAAATACTGCAGCCGCATAGATCTCTTTATGTTCGATCGGAGCAAAAAGGAAAAATAGGCAGACCGGTGTCAGGATAATCCTCGAAAGCGTCAAGTAGTCAGCTGTTTTCATCAATTATCACCACTATTTATTAATAATAACGGCATTTAAAACTAGTTCTCCACTAGACTTCAGATCTCCTTTACCCTCGTTCTTTTAATTTACCATGGAGTTCATAGGGGCCTACCTCCTGGATTTGCACGGGGACAAAAATTCCCGGCTTTAATTCAACCTTTTCCACCGTGGCGGTATCAACGATCACCAATCCGTCGATCTCCGGCGCTTCCCGGTAAGAACGGCCGTTCCAGCGGCCTGGTTCTTCCTCTTCTTCGAGTAAAACCAACAACTCCCGACCGATCAAAGCCTGGTTTTTGGCCAAGGAATGCGTCTGTTGATGTTGCAAAACCGTACGGGCTCGCCGTTTTTTGGTGGCATGATGGACCTGTGCCGGCAAGCGGGCTGCCGCCGTACCTTCCTCCCGGTAATAGGGGAAGACGCCAACCCAATCCAGCCGAATATCACCTAAAAAAGTCAGCAGTTCATTAAAGTCAGCTTCTGTTTCCCCCGGATATCCCACGATGAAAGTGGAGCGGATCGCCACCTCCGGCAGATACCGACGAATCCTGGCGATTAGTTCACGAATCTCCTCTTGCGAACTGCGTCGCCCCATCCGTTTAAGTACCGCCGTACTAGCATGCTGTAAGGGAAGGTCAAGATAATGGCAGATATGTTTCGACTCCTTGATCGTCGTCAGCAGTTCCTCACTGATCAGGGCAGGATAGGTATAAAAAAGACGGATCCAAAACTCGCCTTCTAACCGGTCCAACCGAGTGAGCAGGGTAGTAAGGTTAAAGGCACCGCCAGAATCTTCACCGTAAGCCGTCGTATCCTGCGCCACCAGGTTAATCTCCTTTGCCCCCCGCTGCAGCAGGTTTTTTACCTCTGCTTCTATACTTTCCGGTTCCCGGCTGCGGTAATCACCTTTCAGCTGGGGAATAATACAATAAAGACACTGGTGACTACAACCTTCGGCAATCTTCACGTACGCTAGATGCGGTGGGGTCGAAAGCGCGCGCTCCATCTGTGCCGAAGGTAACCAACCGGCCGGCGCTGCCGCAAAAAACTGCTCTGTTCCTTGCTTCTCTAAAGCCGCGCTCACCAACTCCGGAAGACGCGAATATTCACCGGTGCCCAGCCAGAGATCGACTTCGGGTAATGCTTTTGAAAGCTCACGCCCGTATCTTTGGGGCAGGCAGCCGACAACCACCAATAAGCGGCACTGCTTTTCTTTGTATGCCACAAACTCCAAAATCGTATCGATCGACTCCTGCGTAGCCGATTCAATAAAGGAACAGGTATTGATTACAAGCACATCTGCCTCCTCGGGCTGTGCCGTCGTCGTAAACCCGGCCCTTTCCGTAAAACCAATCATATAGTCCGTATCAACCTGGTTTTTCGGGCATCCCAGCGAAATCCACCCAATCTTCATCCTCTACCACACTCGCTTGTCCATCTTCTGCTAATTACCCTTGTCCACTGCCATCACTTAGTATTTGCTTTGCTTTAGGCTTGTGCAGGCCACGACTACCTACACTGTCGCATAAAGCCCTAATATAGATAACGGTATAAATAGTAAGTTCGCATAATTTTCGCCACGTACCGTCTAGTCTCCTGGTAGGGAATCCGGTGTAAATCATCGACTTTACCTTCCCACACACCGGACGAAAGCCACCCTTTAACCTTTTCGCCGCCGGCGTTATAGGCCGCCAACACCAAAATCCGGTCGCCGTTAAACTCCCGGAACAAGTACGCTAAATACCAGATCCCGAGCTGAAGGTTGATTTCCGGCCGGTCGAGGTCCTCCTCTTGTAAAGGTAGTCCTTTTTGTGTACCGACCCAGAACCCCGTCTCCGGCATGATCTGCATCAAACCCCGGGCACCCTTCTTCGAGCGGGCAACGGGATTGAACTTACTCTCCACATAGATCAAAGCAGCCACCAGTTTCGGGTCAACCCCCGCATACTCGGCCCCAGTTTCAATCTGATCACGGTAGGAAAAAGGAAAGACCAAACGTCCCACAGGTTTATGTAGTCCAAACCCCACCAAAATCACCAGGAAAAGAAGGATCAACTTAAGATGGCGTTTTTTAATCACTAGAATAATTTTCCTCACCGCCCAAAACAACCTAAGCTTTCTACAAAACCCCAACCTTCGTTCATTCTATGCGTCAAAAGGATTTTTATGCGCACGCTTCCGCGCCATCAGAAGCTTTTGGACTTCCTTCTTCAATTCTGCTTGTTTTCCCTCATTATAAACCACCACATCAGCCCGGTCCACCTTCTCTCCAAGGGACAACTGAGCCGCCATCCGCCGCCGCGCCTCCTCTTGGTCTACACCATCCCGGGCCATGACCCGAGCTAGTTGCGTCGCAGGGGAAGTCGTCACTACCCAAATCTCATCAACACCGGCTTCCTCCTTGGTCATCTTCGCCTCAAAGAAGAGGGGGATCTCAACCACCACATCCTCCCCCCGCCTTCTTAACTCCTCAACCTCCGCTTTAATCCGGGCAATAATCGCCGGATGGGTAAGGGTATTCAACCGTTGCCGCTCGGCTGGATCCTGAAAGACGATCTTTCCTAAAGCAGTCCGGTCGATTTGCCCATCTCCCCGGAGAATCTCCGGACCAAAGGCCGCCTTCACTCTTTCATATACGTCAGTCCCCGGCTTCAATAACTGATGGCCAATGTGATCGGCACTAATCATCTTCAGCCCCAATGCCTGTAAAATGAGGGCAACTGACGTTTTTCCGGTCCCTAAACCCCCGGTCAGCCCAATCACAAACCCTTTCCCCATCGCCACCGCCCCCCTTTACTCCTGACAGACTGGGCAGTAGTGGGTGCCACGCCCGGCCACCCGGGTGTAAACCAGTTGATTCCCGCAGACCAAACAAGGTTCCTTTTTTCGTCCATACACCTGCAAATGGTTCTGAAAATCTCCTGGCTCCCCCCGACCATCCACATAATCCCGGCGGGAAGTTCCCCGGTGGTCAAGGGCTTTGTTCAAAATCTCAATCATCCGCTGGTAAATCTTTTCCCATTCCGCGGTGGTTACTTCCCGAGCTGGGCGCATCGGCCTCACCCCCGCCGCAAACAAAACCTCATCGGCGTAAATATTTCCCAACCCAGCCAGTACCCCCTGGTCCAAGAGGAGGCCCTTCACCGGCCCCGAACGTCGCGCCGCCGCTTGTTCTAAAGCAGCCAGCAATTCTTCTTTTTTCGTCGTTAACGGTTCAAGACCCAAGGTTTGCAATCCAGCTGGGGGTGGTGCCGGTGGAAACAGCACCGCTGTACCAAATTTACGGGGATCAACAAAATGTAAGCTGTGCCCATCATCAAAATTCAGCACCAAGGTAGTGTGTTTCTCCAAAGGCACCGCCCCAACCTGCCAAACCAACCGCCCGGACATGCGCAGATGAAAAGCAACCTGTTGACCACTATCCAAGACCATCAACAGGTATTTACCCCGCCTTTGCAGATCGATAATCTCCTTACCGGTCAGCTCGGCAACAAACTGTTCCGGAGCCGGTTTGACCGCTTTCTCCAGGCAAATCCGGACCTCCCGGATTACTTCCCCCTTCACCAGTGGCAGCAGTGACCGGCGTACTGTTTCTACTTCAGGTAATTCCGGCATTTAAGCTAAATCCCCCCAACTATCTCCACTCTTCACCTCTACCTCTAAAGGCACCTTTAGGGTAAAGGCACCATCCATCTCCTCACGGAGGATCTTAGCCGTCTCCGGTAGAGCCTCCCGGTCTACTTCTACCAATAACTCGTCATGGACTTGCACCAGCAAGGCTGCTGGAAGCTTTTCCTGTCGCAAGCGAGCTTCAACCCGGACCATCGCCAGTTTAATCAGATCAGCAGCCGAACCCTGAATCGGTGTATTCCGGGCCATCCGTTCAGCAAAGGACCGCCGCTGAAAATTTCGCGCTTTCAGATCCGGCAAATAACGCCGCCGGTTCATAATCGTCGCCACATAACCGTCCTCCTTGGCCTGGGCGATAGACGTTTCTAAATAGGATTTTACCCCTTTATACCTTTGGAAATAAGCATCAATGAATGCTTCGGCCTCTTTCCGGGAGACGCCAACCCCCTTCGCCAGACCGAACCCGCTGATTCCGTAGATAATCCCGAAATTGACCGCTTTCGCCCGGTCCCGTAATTCCCCACTGACCGTGGCGAGCGGAACATTAAAGATCTCCGCCGCCGTCCGCCGGTGGATATCTTCATCGCTGAGAAAGGCGTCCACGAGTTTTTCATCTTCCGCCAAATGCGCCATTAGCCGCAGTTCAATCTGGGAATAATCGGCGGCCAGAAAAAGGGTGTCTTCCGCCTTGGGAATAAAACAACGGCGGATTTCCCGTCCCGCTTCGCTTCGCACCGGGATGTTCTGGAGATTAGGATCAGTACTACTCAAACGGCCGGTCGCGGTCACCGCTTGGTTAAAAGTCGTATGAATCAGATACGCGGGCGGCTGCGCCAGCCCAAGTAAGGCCTCCACATAGGTGGAGTTTAACTTTACCAGACCCCGATAATCTAGAACCTTCGCTACGATTGGGTGTAAAGGCGCCAGTTCCTCTAAAACGCCGGCATCCGTCGAGTAACCGGTCTTCGTCTTTTTACCGACGGGGAGACCCAACCGTTCGAAGAGAATCTCACCCAATTGTTTCGGGGACGAGATATTAAACTCTTCCCCGGCCAACCGGTAGATGTCAGTCTCCAGTTCCGTAATCTGCCGGGCAAATTTTTCCTGCATAACAGAGAGCTGTTCCGGCGAAACCTTAATCCCGGTTTTCTCCATCGCAAACAAGATCCGGACCAGCGGCATTTCAACCTCATAAAATAGCTGGTTAACCCCTTCAAGCTCAATCTGCTCTTTTAAGCGCGGATACAGTTTAAGCACGGCCGCCGACCGGCGTGCTCCTTCCGCCGCCAACACCTCCTCCGTCCAATCAGGCGGCAGGGAGTAGATCTCCCGCTGCTTCCCCTTTTCATCCGTCAGCGGCGGCAGCTCTAACCCAAGTAAAGTAAGGGCTGTGTTTTCCAGCGTCAGTTTCCAGCGTCCTCCGCTCACCAGATAGGCGGCGATCAAAGTATCAAATTCAAGCCCGTCCAAGGTCATCCCATAATGATCGGCTAGGACCATTTGGCTTTTACCATCGTGGACTAGTTTCCGGGCCTCGGGATCCGCGAGCCAGCGGACCAGTGGTTCCGGCCAAGATTGCTTTTCCCCGCTTAGCGGAAGATAACAGTGGTCATCATGGGTTTTTGAAAAGGCTACGCCTAGGACTTTCCCCCGTTGCCAGGTGGCTTCCGTCGCCAAAAACTGGAACGCCACCGGCTGCTTGGCGCTTCCTTCCAAGAAAGCCGGGAGTTCCTCCCCGCTCACAATGGAGGTTACCGGCGTCAAAACCTCCCCCACCGTCGCTTGCGGCCCGCTCCCTTTCAGCTTTAGCTTACTCTGTAAACTCCTGAACTCCATCTTCTGAAAGAAAGCGCCCAAGTGTTCGTAATCAGCGGTAAATTGACAAGCAGACGGTTTGAGCGGTAACGGAACGTCCCGCCTAATGGTGGTTAGCTCCTGCCAACGCTGGGCGTCTTCCTTATGGGTAATCAATAGATTTTTCAGTTTTTCATTCTTAATCTGTTCTGGATCACTTAAAAGCGCATCTAAACTTTGGAACTCAGTCAGTAATTTAGTCGCTGTTTTCTCCCCGATCCCGGGAATCCCAGGAATATTATCTGCTGGGTCACCCCGTAAAGCCTTAAAATCTGCCCATTGCCCCGCGGACAACCCGTGTTTTTCAAGTAAATAAGCATCGGTGACCCGCACCAAATCGGTAATCCCCCGGCGCGTATAGTAGATACAAACCCCATCCTCCACTAACTGGAAGGTATCCTTGTCACCAGTGACAACGCATACCTCTAGCCCCGCTTCTTGCGCCTGCCTGGCCATGGTCCCGATGACATCATCAGCCTCGTAACCAACCACCCCGATCACCTGCGCCCCCAGGCTTTCATAGAATTCCTTAATGTACGGAAACTGGCAACAGAGATCCGCATCCAGTTCTTTCCTGGTTCCTTTATATTCGGCATAAAGTTCATGGCGAAAAGTCTTCCCCAGATCTTCCGCTACCACCAAATAATCGGGGGTTTCATCCTCCAGCAACCGGAGGACCATCGTCGCCACCCCATAAACAGCGCTGGTCGGAAGGCCCTCTGCCGTCCGTAGCTGCTGGTCTTTTAAAGCATGAAAGGCGCGGTGCGCCAGACTATGACCATCAATAATCAACATCTTATTCCCCAAGTTGACTTCCTCCCTTTTCGGCGGCCGCCAAACCATCCCAGGCCAGTAAAGCTAAACCCACCGCATTATCCGCCGATAATGCGGGTTTCCCGAAATACACCTTGATCCCGTTCAAATCCCGGTGCAAACGGGCCGTTAACTCCCGGCGTAAATAAGTGTTGGCGGCAACCCCGCCAAAGAGCAAAACTTCATGACAACCCGGTTCACCCGTAGCCACTCCGGCTTTGAGTAAACGAAAAACCGATTCCACTAAACAATTTAAAACCGCCAAAGCCAAAGCCCGGTCATCCGGTTTCTGCTTCCATAAACGCAAAGCCGCCGAAGTCGGCCCGGAAAAACTAACCGTTAACCCCTGGACCGCCACGGGAAGCTTTAGCTTGCCTTCTGTCTCGACTTTTCCCTCCTGCACTAAGGCATCTAAATGGGGACCAGCCGGAAAGGGTAGTCCCATCGCCACCCCGATCCGGTCAACCATTTGTCCGGCGTGTAAATCAGAGGTGCCACCCAAGAGTTTAATCGCAAACCCAGTGGTTTGCCTTTTGATCGCCAACAGCTCAGTGGTCCCACCCGACAAGTGCAAACCCAAAAAAGCATCACTCGTCAGCCCAGAGTCGGCTAAAGCTGCCCGAATATGGCCTTCTTGGTGCGATGAGGAAAGCAATGGAACCCCGGCCGTCGCGGCGATCGCCCGCGCAAAATTCGCGCCGGCCAAAAAAACCGGCAAATAGGACCCCTCCACCGGCCGCGGCCGCGCTGAAAAAGCCACCCCTTGAAGGGGACGAAAAGCCGCACTGGCCTCCACCAAATCAGGAAGGTTCTTTAAATGCTGGAAAAGGGCTTCCGATTGTCGAAGCCCTCTTGCCCCTGTTTCCACCGTTAAGACTCGGCGGCGATCTTGTACAATCCGTCCGTCTTGGTCCGCAAACGCCAGTGAAGTTGTATAACAACTGGTGTCAAGACCAAGGAAAAAACTACTCATCGACGCCCCCGTCAATCTTGACCGGGACCTCCACCATTTTCCGGATTTCACGAATCACGGTTCCCAGCACCCCGTTGACGAATTTTCCGGAATCTTCATCGCCGAATTTCTTCGCTAATTCCACCGCTTCATTGACCGTAACTTCTAAAGGAATATCATTTCTGTACAATAATTCATAAACCGCCAACCGTAAAAGGTTCCGGTCCGTACTCGCCATCCGCGCCAAAGGCCAGTCCTGTGAATAACGAAGGAGCAGACCGTCGATCTCCCCCAACTTTGTCATAGCACCGCCGGTCAGCTCCTGAAAAAAGGTGCCGTCTTCAGCAGCAAGCTCGTATTCGTCCATTAATCGTTCCATGGCATCATGCCAAGGCACCTGTCCTAAGTCGGATTGGAATAAGACATAAAATGCTAATTCTCTTGCCAATCGTCTACTCATTAATTTCTAACCTCAATTAACGAAATCGTCGTTTTTGAAAAATGTTTCTCAACCATGGTAGCTTTATCTCTCCGCCGCCATCCAGCTTTTTTCCCACACCATACCCCACCAGGACACAAAGGAGAAAAGACAAAGCCTTGATCCAACCAAGCCAGAGTACTAAAATGCCAGTGACAACCCCTAAAACGGAAGAGAAAATCCGTCCTTTGTAGGTTAAGAACACTTTAAAAAGCTGGTGGTTATCTTTTTCTTCCACTATCCACCCTCCTTATTCCACTCTTGCCCGCGGCTCGGCTGAGACTCTGTTCACCGTCACTTCTGAATTATTCACCGGGATCCCAATCGTCGATTGGATATACTCACGTAATTCATCCCGGATCTCATGGATCAACTGGGGGATATTAACCTCAGGGGAACTGGTGATCGCCACTTGAAAGCGTAAACCATCGTTCTCGGTCAGCACCCGGATTTCAGCCTCCCGCACACCCCTAATCTTCTTGACCGCCCGTAAAGCCAAAGCTTCAACCGCTGGTGAAGCGATCCGAATCTCGCCCAACTCGGTCTCATGGATGATTGTTTTGAATTCCTTCTTCGTATGTAACCCAGCCATCCATAAGAGCAGGAAAAGGACGAAGAAGAAGAGAAAAGCAATTAGTTTTATGATCTTCCCGTTTTCCCCAACAGTGAGTACCCCAAGGACGCGAAAGACGTCTTCGCCAAGGAGCAAACCGAAAAAGAAGATGGAAAACACCAGCATTACCAGGGAACCAAAGATAATAACCACCCGGTAAGAAATCTTCATTCCATTCGTCCCTCCTTTACCCTCCGCTTATTTTACCCGTTTTTCTTCCGGTGGTAGTTCTTCCTGCTGAAATTCAACCCCTTGAATATGGACATTAACTTCCACCACCGTAAGTCCGGTCATACTCTCAATCGCCCGTTTCACATTTTCCTGGACATCCACGGCTACCTCGGGAATTTTCGAACCGTAGCCAACAATGATCGAAAGATCGATGGCGGTTTCCTTCTCCCCAACTTCAACCCGAACCCCCTTCGAGAGGTTCTTCTTCTTTAAGAGCTCTGTAATTCCGTCCACCATACCGCCGCTCATCCCGTAAACACCTTTGACCTCCATCGCTGCCAGTCCAGCGATCACACCCACGACCTCATTAGCAATGCGAATTGAACCGTTTTTCTCATCCCACTCATGTAATTCTGGATTAAAATCCCTGGCCACTCCTGCCACCTCCATCGTAATAATCTTATGACACAACTCTTTTATTTTTATGCGGGTTTTCGGTAAAAATCCGTCTCGCAAAAAGCTTTATTCCAAACGTAACTCATTTAGCAAATTAGTGATAAAATCCGTAGTAAACTCCCCGGCTAGAAAGTCGGGATGGTAAAGAATTTCCAAGTGGAAAAGGAGCGTTGACGGTATCCCATCCACTTCAAACTCTTCCAAAGCCCGAATCATCCGAGCAATCGCTTCTTCCCTTGTTTCGCCCCAGGCGATTAGTTTGGAAACCAAAGAATCATAATAAGGAGTGATCTGACAACCGGAATACGCCGCACTATCAACCCGGATTCCAGCGCCACCCGGCGCATGGTAAAAATCGATCAGCCCCGGCTGCGGACGGAAGTTTTTCTCCGGATCTTCCGCGTTAATGCGGCATTCCAAGGCATGTCCCCGGAGGATAATCTCATCTTGTCGCCAAGGCAACTCCTCACCGGCGGCAACCAAAATTTGCTGTTTCACCAGATCAATACCGGTCACCATTTCCGTCACCGGATGCTCCACCTGGATTCTGGTATTCATCTCCATAAAGTAAAATTGATCATTTTTATCGACCAGAAACTCCACCGTACCGGCACCGGTGTACCCAACGGCCTGCGCCCCTTTTAACGCCGCTTCCCCCAACGCTTTCCTGAGCTCCGGCGTTACCCGGGGAGAAGGGGACTCCTCTAGGATTTTCTGGTGCCGACGCTGGAGGGAACAATCCCGTTCGCCTAAATAAACGCCATGCCCATGCTCGTCAAAGAGCAGTTGAATCTCAATGTGCCGTGGTTCCTCGATGTATTTTTCCAGATAAACCTCGGGTTGTCCAAAAGCGGCTTCCGCTTCCATCTGGGCAGTTTGCACCGCTTGCTTCAGGTCCTCCGGCGCATGAACTACCCGCATGCCCCGGCCACCGCCACCAGCCGAAGCTTTAATAATCACCGGATACCCGATCTCCGCCGCCACCACGGCCACTTCCTCCAAAGAAGTGATCGGCCCGTCGGATCCGGGAATCACCGGTATCCCCTGTTCTTTCATGATCCTTTTGGCGCGGGACTTATCGCCCATCTTCTCCATGACCTGGGCCGAAGGCCCGATAAACTTAATATTATGGGTCTCACAGATCTCAACAAAACGGGGATTCTCCGCTAAAAAACCGTACCCCGGATGAATGGCATCCACGCCAGTGATGGTCGCGGTACTGATAATATTAATAATATTAAGATAGCTTTTTGATGGCGACGCCGGTCCGACGCAGACCGCTTCATCCGCATACCGGACATGCAAGGCATTTTGATCTACTTCAGAATAAATGGCCACCGTCTCAATACCCAGCTCTTTACAAGCTCGGATCACGCGTAGGGCGATCTCCCCCCGGTTGGCGACCAATATTTTGCCAAACAACGATAACTACACCTCCGACCTTTGGTTTGGGCTTTTTACGTTACTGTAAAAAGCTTTGTTTAGTTTTTTTCGATGACAAATAAGGGTTGTCCAAATTCGACCGGTTCGGAGTCATCCGCCAAAACCTCAATCACCTTACCCCGGATCGGACTTTCGATCTCATTCATTACTTTCATCGCTTCAATAATGCAGAGGGTCTGACCGGGTTCCACCGTCTCCCCAACCTGAACAAAAGGCGCTTCCCCGGGACCGGGTGCCCGATAAAAGGTCCCCACGATCTCAGCGCAGACATATTCCTGGTTCGGAGGAAGCTCTTTCCCCTTTTGCCTCTGCGGAGGAAGGGCCTCTGTCGTTGCAGAAAGATTTTCCGCCGCCGACGCCGTCGGCACCGTAGTTGGGGTAACGGTCACCACCGGCTGCACCGCACCGGCAACCCCTTTTTTGATGATAATTTTTGTCCCGTCGCTTTCCAGGTTCAATTCGGTAATATCAGTCTCGACCAGCATTTGCATAAGTTCTTTAATTTCCTTTATATTCATAAATCACACTCTCCTTAGCTTGGCAAATGGAAACGATAATGTTATTCCGCATTAGGCAACAAATTTCCTCTTTTTTCTTTTCACTTTGTCGGCAGACCCGGTCCCTCCTCTTTTATTCCATAATCCGTACTTGTTCCGCCCGATAACCGGTGATCCTGGTCACTAATTCCCCGACCTCCGCCGCCGAACTCGGTGTCAAAGTTTCATTCTTGATGATCACGGTCACCGCAGCCGGATAAACAGCCACCGCATTATGGGTATAACCCTTTACCGACAGGAGATTTTCCAATTCATTCTCCATCGTTTGCCGCTTCGTTAAAAGCAGCAGTTCATCCTGGACTTTGTTGATTTGTTCTCCTTCGGCGGTCCGCAACATGTCTTCCAGGGTTTCTTGGAAACGGCTCCGCTGACGATCACGATTCCAGCGAAACTCGGAAAGGACGGCTCGATCGTTACTATGATCCACTAAGGCGGCTACCTCTAAAGGAGGCGCGGCCGGCTTTTCAGATCCGGTATCGAAAAAGAATCGGCTATAAAACCCGACGCTAAGCAAAAGTAGAAAACTAACCCCCAATAGAATCAAGACCAGACTAGGTTCGAGCTTTTTTAGATCCAAGTTTTTACCCTCCTTTTAAGTTTCTCCACTTCTCGTTTTTTACCTATATTCTTTTAAAATATTAACCCCATGGTAATACAATGACCCGATGAAGAGCAATCCCCAGTAAAACCGCTGTTGCCTCCCCCAGTTGTCTTTGGACGGTCGGATCATCAGCCCCTTCGGCAACCACCAACACTCCGCTGATCACCGGCGCTGTTTTCCCGCTACTGACCGGTGCCTCTTCGCTGCCACTACGCTTCAAGATCGGTTCCAGACGGATCGATATATCCCTGGTTTCCCCTCCGTCCCCGGAAGGGGTCACCCGCTCTTGCCGATCTTCCCGGTACAGCCATTTGGTCTCTTCCGTTGCCGCCAAATGTAGATCTACCACCACCCGCCCGGCTCCTTTAATCTGGGCCAACACCGACGCCACTTCCCGCTCCAACCGGCCCTCGGACCAATATTCATGCTCCGCTTCCACGAGGGTCAACCCTTTAGTCAGTTGCTCGGTAGGCGTTGTAGGTAGCTGCGATTTGACCATTCCTCCCCACACCATAAACCCGATCCCAACCCCGACCAACAAGAGGGCAGTCAAAATTAGCTTTCTCTCCTGGGTAGGAAGTTGCCGGAAGCCAAGACGATCAAATATTTTTTCCAGTTCAGCCCAACCTTTATTATTGTTCACTTTCAATTTTCTCTTCCACCTCCACCTGTTCCGGCTTTATCTTTAGTAATTCTGCCACCATCCTCTTAACAAGATCCGGTGGGACCCCTGGATCCTCCACCAGTGTCACCTTTACTGTCCGTTCCGCACCTGTCTTCCCCGGCGCAATCTCAACCTTGATTCCCTTTATCCCGGTAATCTCGTGTAAGATCCGTTCCACCTCACCCTGGAGGACCGGCGTGGCAAGCTCTGTGGCCTTATTCTCCCCTTGTCGCCGCAAATTAAGCCCCTCCGCCACCAAGGCCTCCGCCCCGGGGGAGGATAATCCGTCGCTCACCGGTAACTCAAGTGCAACATCCCGCCCAATCTGACCTACCAGGTTAATTAAGGAAAAAAGCACAATTAAGCCAACCACCATTCGGGTATATTTCCGCATTTCATCATCGGGCAATAGAAGTTCCAAAAAACCAGCCAATAAAATCAAGGCCAGCAAACTTTTGATCGCATCTTTGATCGGGATCAGACCTCCCCTTCTGCGAAAAGTGAGATGTCTCAACTTTTCGCATCCAATTTTACCTCATGACCGCAGTCAAGTTTCCCAGTCCCACCAGGATCGTGAGGCAAAAGAAGAACATCAAACCAACCACGGCAACCGTGGCAAAAACCACCGTCACGGTTTTACCGATCTCCTGCAAAGATTCGGCCAGCCGCTCCTGACCCAAAGGCTGTACAAAAACCGCCGCCAGCCGGTAAATCACCGCCACAACCAGGATTTTAAAGGCCGGATAGGCGCAGAGCAAAACAGCGCCCAACGCGGCAAAAGCGCCGAGGGCGTTTTTGATCAGCAACGAACACCCGGCAGCCAGCTCCAAACTGTCGGAGACCACGCCCCCGACAATCGGCACCAAGTTTCCCGTTAAAAACTTGGCCGTCTGCATCCCAAGGCCATCAGCAGCAGCTACCGTCACCCCTTGCAACCCGATCACCGCCAAAAAAATGGTGACCAGAAAGGTCAAGAGCACAATGGCACCTTGTCGGATCATTTCCGCCAGTTTGGTCACGCTAAACCCCTCCGTCAGTTTCGAAACCAAACCAATCGTCCCGGACAAGAGAATTAAGGGTAGCACTAGGTTTTTAACCAGATTAATCACGATGGCGGTTCCGCCCCACACCACCGGATGACAGACCGTGGTCAGCGTGATACCACCGGCTGCTGCCAACAAAGTAAAGATGGCAGGTAAGACCGCCAGTACAAAATCGTTCACCCGTTCCAAAGCCGTATAGGCCAGCCGCAAAGTGGTGGTGAAGCTCTGGATCGCCAATCCCATGAGAATCAGGTAGATAATCTTCGTCACCAGTTCACCGATGCTCTCCCCAGCCCAGGCTTGTTGGAAATGGGCTAATACCCCACCGATCACTGCTAACAGAATCAACCTCCCTAAAAGATGAAGGTTTACCACAATCTCCCGGCCGATAAAAGTGGTGAACTTCTTCAGCAGTTGGGAAAAGTCAAGCAGCATTCCCCCCCGCACCCAGCTTTTCAGATCCCAATCCGGCAAAAGCTCCTCGGTCTCTCCATCCAAACTACTCAGAAACGAATTGAGGGCACCCAGATCCAGCGCCGCTATTTCCCGGTCCAGCACCGGATCGAGCGGGTTATCTTCCTGTCCCTGCGCCGGAATGGCCAGTAAAAGCAATACCACGCAAGCGGCAACCAGTCGCCAACCGTAACCTTGCTTTCCCCTCATCCCCATCTTCCTTTCCGGTGCCCTCTAAAAGATCCGGAGGACCATCTCTAAAATTGCCACCATCACCGGGACCGCCATAAAAAGAATGATGATCTTCCCAGCCATTTCCAATTTTAACGCCAGGGTGTTTTCATTAGCATCGCGACAGATCTCCCCACCAAAACCAGCCACATAGGCCACACCCATGACTCGAAAAATGATCGACAAATAATCGGCGTTAATCTGCGCTTTCTCCGCTAAATAGGTAAAAGCACCAATCAGGTCCATCAACCGACCAATGAGCCTTGAAACAATCATCGTACCCACGATCATCGAGAGTAAAACCGCATATTCCTCGTATTCACGGCGGAGGATCGTAATAAAAATCAACGATACCAGTGTGATCCCTAAAAAGAAGAAAATATCCACCAACTCACCCCTGTCTACACCCTTTTGCGCTGGTAAGCGCAAAATTGCCCGTTAAAAACCAAAGACTGCCCGGACTTCCTCGAAAAACCTTTGGATCATCTGAATGGCGACAATGAAGATAGCAACCACCCCCACAAAAGTAAGGAGCACGCCGTATTCTTCTTTACCCGCCTGTTTAAAAAGGATATTGAGTAAAAGAACGACAATACCCACCCCGGCGATTTTAAAGATCAGGTTCACTTCAGGTATCATCTTTTTCCCTCCCTTTCGGTCACCGCAAAAAGCTTCAAGGGCTTTTTCCGTTGTCATTTGATTCAACTATTCCGGTACAATATATTGATAGCCTCACTCAAGTCAAACACTATATATTGTACCGGAATCTTTTTTAATGGATACAACGGAAAAAGCTTCAATAAAAGATTAAAACGACTAAAGCGCCGCCGGCCACGCCTAGATACCGGTAGAGCCGCTCATTTTTTTTCCACTCTTCGGTGGCCCCTGTGGTCTGGAGTTGTAACCGTTCCAAAGTTTGACGAATCGCCGTGACTTGATGTTCCCGGTCCGTCGTGCCCAAGGTCCGTCCGAAATCAAACAAGAGCGCCCAATCTTCGGCTTTTAGGGGTAGCGTTTCCTGGTTTTGCTTTATGCAATGCTGCCAAGCCTCATCAGCCGTTAACCCAGCTGGATCCTGCAATGCTTCAACAAAGGTGGAAAAGATCAGCTGAACATCCTCCTGGGTACGCCCACTGATCCGCGTAAAAGCTTCCACCAGCGGAGTGCTGGCGTAGCCGATCTCCGTCTCCAACCACTGAAAACTCTGGATTAAAGCGTTCAGCAGAGTCAATCTTTTCTTTAAAAGAGTACTGTAGATCCATCCGGCAAAAGTACTGGCGGTCATAACCAAAAGGGCACCGATCATCTTCATCTCGTGACCTCCAAACGTTGAACTTGCGTAAGTAGGGGCTCGTGGGTGCGACCATCCCACACCCCTTCCAACGTACCGGGTCCCAACCTCCGACTTAAAACCACGACCCGTTCCACCAATCCCTGCACCCATAAATGCTGCAAAGAAGGGCGCCGAGTAAGGTCCTTGATATCCCAGGCATGAGCCGTCGTAATAAACCCCACCCCGGTATTGAGGATTTCCTCGATCAAGTCTAGGTCACCAGGGCGGCCGAGCTCATCGGTGGCGATTAACTGCGGACCCATCGAACGGAGTAACAAAAAAACACCCTCCCGTTTTGGACACCCGGTTAGCACATCGGTCCTGATCCCTACATCTAGCTGAGGCACTCCCTGGTAGCATCCGGCTACCTCCCCCCGCTCATCAACCAATCCGACTTTAGCCGGGGCCGACAGTCCTTCTCCATTACTAAAACTACGGATGAGATCCCGGAGGAGAGTTGTCTTTCCGGCTTGCGGGGGAGAGATAATCATTGTCCTTAAGGGTCGGCCTTCCTGGGCCAAAAATGGCAGGAGTACCCCGCCAATGCCCTTTAACTCCCGGGCGATTCGCACATTTAAACTGGTCACCCGTTTCAAACGCAGGAGCGTGCCACGGGCGACCAGACACTCCCCGGCCAGGCCGACCCGATGTCCCCCTACCAGGGTAATGAAGCCTTCTTTTAATTCCTCCTCCAAGGTATAAAGGGAATTTCCCCCGATCAGCTGTAAAGTGCGGAGCAGATCAGCACCCCCGACTTTTAATGCCTGTTCCGGATCGGCCGTCAGCTCCCCAGCCCCCGTCACCAGGAACGACTGGCCGATCTCCACTTGTAACGGCTGCTCGGCGCGGAGACGGATCTCTTCCAACTTCGCCCATTTTCCCGGTACGATCCGCCGCAACTGATCAAGGGCTAGCCTAATTTTAGGTGCCAGCACGGGTAAAACTTGCTCGGCAAAGCCCATGTAACCACCGCCTTTTCCCCAGCTTTTTGCGTTGGCCCTTTGCGTGACTTTGGCACAAAAAAAGCCCGTCCCCTACTGTACATAAGTATGGGGACGGGTTTTAAAATATGCTTTTTTTAGGTTTGACCAAGACTAGTCTTCGATTAACTGTTCATTCTCCTCGTCGTCATCCTCATCAAAGGGATAATACTGCTCTTCCAGATAGCCCAGATCTTCGTCGATGGCCTCAACATACTCATTTAACTCATCATGCTCATCGCGCATATCTTCCAGTTCCAAGGAGACAAGGTCACAGATATTCAAGAGTTGCGTCCAAAGGACCTCCTCTTTTTCACCCTGAAATTGCTGTCCTTGAACCAACCCACGTAAATAGGCAACCTGTTCTTTCAGTTCCATTTTCAAACCTCCCATTCTGGTTCTAATCCTAGTATGACTAGCGGTGAGAAAGGCTATCCATGGATTTCTATTTTGAACGCCGTAAATACTCGCCGGATCTGGTATCAATTTGGAGGACGTCTCCTTCTTCAATAAAGAGGGGAACGTTTACCGTAACGCCGGTTTCCAGCGTCGCCGGTTTCGTACCGCCAGTCGCCGTATCTCCTTTAAAGCCCGGATCGGTCTGGGCAACCGTGAGTTCCACGGTATTCGGCAGGTTAACACCGATGGACTCATTATTATACATCTGAATCATGACATTCATATTTTCTTTTAAGTATTTAACCCCATCCCCAATGGTCTGCTCGCTTAAGGTCAGTTGTTCGTAAGTGCTATTGTCCATAAAGACGTAATCGTCGTCGCTTTTATATAAAAACATCATCTCCTTGGTCTCAACCCGCGCCGGAGTCACTTTTTCCCCCGCATTGAAGGTCCGCTCCACCGTAAAACCGGTGCGCAGGTTCTTCAACTTGGAGCGGACAAAAGCCGACCCTTTCCCTGGCTTAACATGCATAAACTCAACTACAGCATAAAGTTGTCCGTCCAGTTCAATCGTAAGTCCCGTGCGAAAATCATTAACTGAAATCATCCCCGTACCTCCTTAGTCCTATCATGCTCCCAAAGCGACTAGAAACGTTTTTCTGTCTTTTTTAGCCTTTTTATTTTACCATATGCCTGTCCTCACTGTCGAGAATAATCGTCTTGGGGCTTGCGGTTAAATCTTCAATCCCCGTTTCCGTCACGACCACCACATCCTCAATGCGGATCCCACCCCAATCGGCCAGGTAAATGCCTGGCTCCACCGTATAAACCACACCGGTTTCCAGCACTGTTTCATCGGTCAGGGCCAATCGTGGCGCTTCATGGATCTCTAAACCCAAACTATGACCCAAGCCATGGCCAAACCGCTCCCCATAACCAGCCTCGGCAATCACCTTCCGCGCCAACGCATCCACGTCTTTCCCGGTCACCCCCGGCCGCATTCCATCGAGGGCCGCTTGCTGCGCCTTCAGCACCAAGTCGTAAAGAGCCTGCTGGTCAGCGGTGGGCGCGGCGCCGACGACCACCGTCCGAGTAAAGTCGCTGCAATAACCATTATAGACTGCTCCTCCATCCAACACCAATAAGTCCCCGGCGGCAATTTTTTTGTCGGTCGGCACCCCATGGGGTAAAGCGCTTCGGGGGCCTGAGGCCACAATCGTCGGGAAAGCAGCCCCTTCAGCTCCTAATTCCCTTTGAAAATATTCGAAAAGAGCGGCAATCTCCTTTTCCGTCCGACCCGGCTTCAGCTCCGGCTGTAACCTGGCCCATGCTTGGTCCGTGATTTCCACCGCTTTACGAATCGACCCGAGCTCATCTACGGACTTTATCCGCCGCAAACGGTTAACCAGCCCTTCGGTGGGTGTCAGGATCCCCCGATCCAATTTCGCTTGTAAGGTGCGATAAGCCTTTTCCACCAGGTTTTCGCTTTCAAACCCCCATTTCGAGCGGGCTTTCGTCCCTTGCGCCTTGATCTCCTCCGCCACCGTCTCTAAGATGGCTGGCTGGTGCTTTTTAACTTGGAAGCCGTAAGCTTTCACTTCTTCCGCCGCCTGGTCAAGATAGCGAAAATCCGTCAGTAAAACGGCATGCTCTTGGCTAATGACTAAGATACCGGAAGAACCGGTAAATCCACTCAAATAACGCCGGTTCGCTGCTGTGGTCACAATCAACCCATCTAGTTTTTCTTCCGTCATCAATTGACGGATCTTAGCCAATCTCTCCATCAATGAACCTTCTTTCAACTTAATCCTTTTATCAGCTTTCATGTTCCCTATTATACCAAACATTTCCCGCGGTGATCAGCAATCTTCACTCGCGTCACCGTAACCATTTAGTCCCTTATTTCATAAAATAATACCGTTTCTTTCTTAAATATTAATTACCACGGAAAGGAGCCCCTTCATGAGTATTTCTTATGATGAACTAAAAAACAACATCCTCTCGGAAGAAGACCTCCGCGGCTTTATCCACGGTTCCAGTCGCAACCCCAAAGAACCCGGCTGGACGATTATCAAATATGTGGTCCGCAGCGGCGATACCATCGATGACCTAAGCTCAAGGTTTGCGATTCCCAGGTCCCTAATTCTAGGGCTCAATGCCCTTTCTCCCGCTGCCACGATTAAGCGCGGGCAAGTACTGCTCCTCCCAGAGCCCTGCGCTTAAAAGAACGCTTCTACCTAGAAAATAGCCTATGTTGTTCACTTAGCAAGGAAGAGTAGTCGGCGTGAACAACTCAAATTATAGCG
>ENA-UOOK01000472-UOOK01000472.1-fermentation-metagenome-genome-assembly--contig:-NODE-472-length-52881-cov-5.096203_pt1 | contig 52881 bp, 41 predicted proteins | sample MGYA00245777_ERZ724023 | MGnify/ENA primary metagenome ERZ724023 (study PRJEB28704, sample SAMN03018312) | fermentation metagenome | biome: anthropogenic terrestrial biome; feature: soil; material...
CCAAAACGCACATGACCAATTATATCATGATTTTTTTAGAAAATCATGATATAATATTTCCATATAAATCACAAAATTTATTTTACAAGGGAGTTCCTGGATGAACATTGCTAATTTTTGGCTAAAACATGCAAAAGCTCTGTCAAACAGCCTTTTTATAAAATTTTTTATGGCTTTTATTGTTATTTCCTTATCTTTGGTAGTTATAATTGGTACTTACACCCACTTTTATATATTAAAAAATTTAGATATTGAAATTGAAAAATTTGAAAGAAAAAAAATTAATGAAACGATAAATACCATGAATGTTTTATTTGGAGAAATGCAGAAACTCTCTGTTAACCATGCAATGAATTCTAATATTATACGTTTTGTTCATATACCTCGTGGCTTTATTTCCCAAAAACAACTAGAGGTAAAGAATATTCAAGAACTTCTCTCCAGTTCTATAAATTCTAGTAATTATATAAAAAGCATCTCTATTTATTATGAGCAAAATGGTTATGTGCTTGACTATAGTGGACCAATGACCCTATCATCTTATTATGACAAAGGATGGTATGAAGCTTATAGCAATATGGAAGTTCCTTCTGCAATACTTAATACTCGCAAGGTCAATGACAGAAATAGCATGTCCGACAATTCTTGTAATAATATAATTACATTTATAACAAGATTGCCTTATGATATTGATACAAAAGAAGGTGCCATAATCTTAAATGTGGATGAGCGTATCGTTTCAGACTTATTGAAAAACATTACCCTTGGTTATGACAAAGCTATAGCATGTTTAGTAAATAATGAAGGTATAATTTTATCATCTAATAAAGAAGATTACATTTACAAAAATATTTTAGAAGTAATTAATATACCTAACAACTATACCAATCTAAACTCTGGCAGCTTTAGAATTAAAACAAATAATTCTAAAATGATTTCATATTTTGAAACGTCCAAATTTAATCAGTGGAAACTTTTTTACACGGTTCCAGAAAATAAAATTTTCGAGAAATCTACCTATATAAAATATTTAAATATAATTATTTTTGCTGCATTGCTATTGCTTATGGTTATCGTGTCCTTTATTTTTTCCTCAAGATTATACAACCCCATTAGAAAAATAATTTACAGCATAAAGAAAACAACATATGTAAACGATGAAAACCTAAGTGATGTTTCAATGATTCAAAATAGTATAAAAACTTTGCTGGATAATAATCAAACTCTTGAGAAGCAACTAAATGATCATAAAATACTGATGCGAGAAATATTTTTAAGTCAACTAATTTCCGGAAAACTTTTTAATAGGAGTGAAATTAAAAATAGAGCAGACTTTTTTATGTTAAATTTAGACTATGACTTTTTTAAAGTTGCTGTACTTAAAAATAATACTATGGTTATTAATTCTTTAAGTATAGAGGAACTTGAGCTTCAAAAGATTTCATTGATAAATATTGTAGATACCGTATTTAACGGATTAAAATTTGAGGTTATATGTTCTCAAGATTCAGATGATAATATCCTAATTTTACTTAAGCTTTATTCTGTTGATGAAATTAATGAAGTGGATGCAATAATTGAACATGCTCTTGAAGAGATTAAAGAAAGCATTGAAGAATTTTTAAATATTTCTGTTAGCATAGGCATAGGAAGAAGATACAACGATATTTCTAACATTGGCGTATCTTATAAAGAGGCAATTGAAGCCCTATCCTATAAGTTTCTAAAAGATGATGATGCAGTAATAAGTTATACAGATATTGGCGGAAATAGTACGGAAAATCTCTATTATCCAATTGAAATGGAACAGAAAATTATTTTATTAATAAAACTTAACGATTATGATAAAACAATTCCAATTTTAAATGATATGCTAGGTGATATTATGGAGCGCAACAAAAGCTTTCAACATATTGAAGTTTGCTTATCTAACATCTCGGGTATAATCGAACGATGTATATTTGAGCTTAATATTAATAGTCGTGAAGTTTTTAAAAAAGATGATGCTTTTACTTTTTCAATTGATAAGTTTAGAAACATACAACAGTTTACAGAATGGATAAGTTCAAAGTTTAGAATAATTATCGAATATCAAATCGATCAGAAAAAGGATGATACTAAAGGCTTCGTTCCTGAAATCAAGGAATATATTGAAAAATATCACTCCCATGAAATATCTTTGCTTACCGTTGCAGAGCACTTTAATTATAGTTCCTCTTATTTTTGCAAAATATTTAAAGAAAAAATTGGAACTAGTTTTTGGGAATATGTTTCAAAGGTCAGGATAGACAAGTCTAAACCTCTGCTAATCGAAACAGATAAAAGTATAGAACAAATAGCGGAAATAGTTGGATATAATAACCGCTTTAGCTATATTCGAACTTTTAAGAAATATGTTTTAATTACTCCGGGTGAATACAGGGCTAAATATCATAATTCTACATTAGGTTGATCAAACTAGTTATAAATTTTGCTGTGCATTCACTAACATAAGTGTTTATATCAGTTCCAATTGTTGACAAAATTTTATTTTCAGCAAGTGTATAAGTTGTTCTTTATAGCTTTCAGAAGTCTTAGGAAAGCGGATTGCTTGTTTTTCTTTGTCCCAACCAAATGGACTGGAAGCACCGCGGGTGTTGAGTTCGAATATGTCGGATGTTGCTGAAAGAGCCGAGCCGAAATTTGTGTAGCAGGCTAGCAGATGCTCATCTGCCTTTCCATTACCGTTTGGATCTTTTGTATAGAAGGTTTTAGCATTTGATAGAGTTCCTCTAAGTTATTTGGCCGCCCTATACCTACAGCTTTCAACCAATCAAATCATATATGCATATATGATTCCACTTCAAAAACCCAGATTCTGCTGCAAAAGGCGAATTTTACTTGGAGATATGTTGTAAAATTTGTCGCAAAATCGTTGCAATTTAATAGCTGGAACGCCACATTTGGTGTTTCAAACCATCATTTTTAAAATAAGTACTATATGGAAGGTTTGAAACACCATTGATGGCGTGGAAAGCGCTGCTGAGACACGATGTCGAATCAGCGCTTTCCATTAAATTGCAAGATGAAGTGATGCAAATTTCAACATGTTGATGCTAAATGAGTTTTTGCAGTAGAATCATATATACACCAATAATTAATTCCTTGGTGTCATGATCGAAAATCGTTGGTAGGTTGAAAAGCTTTACTTCTGGCGTGGTAGCTTCTTTACTTACTAATTTATACTTTTCTTTTACAACATAGTAGTTCTTCATTATTTTTGGAGTGACATAGGGCATCATGTCGACAAATGTTCCGTCCTCTCCATACTTATACTGCTCGACTCTTTAAAAACTACACCCAAGGAATACATTCGGCAGATCGTTGGATGAAAATGCATAACTTTTTAATGTAAAAATAGAGTCAAGATCTATTACGTAAAGGAGTAAACAGTTATATAACCGTTTACTCCTTTACCACAACAATGTTAACATCCTTAATTAAAGCCAATCCACATTCTACCTATCCTTCACCTTTAATTCCCCAGGAAAACTGAGCGGTTGTTCCAATACCCATGTGGAACATTACAGGATGGTAATTATACCATGCTGTTGTTACTAATCCTTCAGCACCCGCTTCAATACACCTGTCAGCTGCTGTCCTTATATTAGGTATAAACCTCCAATAGTTTGGCAGAGTGTTGTAATCATCTCCATTACCAAGGCTGGTAGGTGCTCCTATTACTTTAAAACCTTTGTCCTGATAGAATTCAAGATATGGATAACCTTTTATTCTCTTTGGGAACTCATTGCCAAGGTATGGACCATATAGTTCCATAAACTCTTTACTCAAGCTCTCTTTCAAAGGTACCTTTCTAGCGAAAACGCTCATGATTGACTTATCGAGATCTGTTAATTCATGTTTCCACTCATTATCCCAACCTACATCACATATTGTGACAGGTTTTCCCTTTCTATCATACCTAGCGATAAAGTACGGACTTGATTTACTTACCGTCCAGTAGTCCCAGTACATTATAACAATCCGCTTATCTAATAAATCAAGGGCTTCTGGGTGAGCACAGAGCATATCATCCCATATAATTGGAGTTATGCCTTTTGATGCAACAAAATCACAAACTGAATTAATATGATCTATATATAGCCTACTTATGCCATATTTCTCAACTTTCTCTCTACAAGCAGGGCATTTACCAAGACTTCTGGCTTCATCTCCACCAAGATGTATATATTTAATCCCTGGATGTGCTTCAATCATTTCTTCCAATAATTCCTTTACAAGTTCAAAAGAATTCGGATTAAGAGGACATATCTGGCTTGTGGTTTCCCTGTTTTCTCTGATTGATTCATAGTGTTCATGCTCCAATACATATTCTAAATGCCCAATTGTCTGCTGAAGAGGTATTATGTCCATCCCTAGTTCTTTTGCTTTTTCGTTTATTCTTTTTATATCTTCATTTTTAAGAGTGGTGTTAACTGCAATTCTTTTGTGTTTTTCATATGGAAACCTATTGGCATATTCTAGCAAAATAGTGTTTAGCTTAAGCTCTGCAGCAGTTTCTATTGAATGTAATGCTTCTTCTATTCCCATTTGACGGAAGCTATCAAAGTTAATATGGAAACCCCTTATTTTTAAAGAAGGTTTATCTTCAATATTTCCTGTAGGTATTTTACCATCTGGTGAAATTTGCCATAAGGTTTGCATTGCGTATTCAATGCCTTTCTCAGAACCTGCAGATACATTTATTTGATCAGGTCCAATATTAATCTTATACTCTTCATCATCTAAATTATTATCAGTACATAATAAGATTTTTCCTGTGTAAGATTCATTTAGTTCTTTTCCATCTATCTGGTTTACATCTGCCAGACCAAACTTTTTGGACCATTTTTCAGCAATACTAGTAATATTGTTATAATCTAAGCAGATTTTATTATTCAGGCAATTTTCATTAGTTTCACAGCCCTTGTTCGCTTCAAAGGACCAATTATTACCTAACTTTACATAACCACCATCAAAAACCGCCTTTTTAGGTACTGGTACTACCCTTTTGTGCTTATCAGATATGTTTTTAGTAATCATTTTCAAACCTCCGCTTCATATTTATAGTTTTATTTTTTCATTGCCATACTTCAACACACATTTAACTTAGCCTTTTATGGCCCCTATCATCATTCCTTTAACAAAATACTTCTGCAAAAATGGGTAAACACATATTACAGGTAAAGTAGCAACTATTATCAGTGAGTACTTTATCTGTTCAGTTACCCCTACAGCGTTTACATTCGTTGCCTCTAATGCAGGATTGTTAGTCATATACTCATTAGAATTTTCAATTAATACTCTTTTCAGATATAACTGTAATGGATGAAGGTCTTTATTTACAAGGTAAAGCATAGCACTAAAATATTCATTCCATCTAGAAATTGCATAAAAAAGTACTAGTACTGATAAAATAGGCATTGAAAGGGGTATGACTATCTTTACAAGTACTTGCAAATCAGTTGCACCATCAATATTTGCAGATTCAAAGAGGCTTTCAGGCAAAGATTTGAAGAATGTTCTTGCAATTATGATATACCATGCGCTCACTGCACTTGGAATAACAATAGCCCAACGCGTATTAAACAAACCTAACTGATTAATATTTATAAAAGCAGGTATAAGACCTCCGCCAAAAAACATGGTAAAAGTAATAAAAGCCATAACATAGTTTTTTAAAAAGAATTTCTGTCTTGATAGAGGATAGGCTGTAAGTATTGTCATAATTACACTTATTGAAGTTCCTACCACTACATACCATAGCGTATTGTAATAACTGGTCCATACAGCTTTGTCTCTGAAAATTATTCTATATGAATCAAGGGATAAACCTTTTGGCAAGAGCCACACCGACTGGTTCAACACATTGGTTGAACTGCTTAAAGACATACTCATTACATAAATAAAGGGATAAATAGTTATAATAAGTACAAAAAAAGTTGCTCCATAACTTAATCCCTGATATATTTTATCTCCTGTTGACATACATTTTTTAATCACTTTCATCCCGCCTTCACCATAATGATATTTCAGATACTCTTCGGCTGATTTTATTAAAAACTACAAGCATAACAAAATTAATTACCGAATTAAAAAAGCCTACTGCAGAAGCAAAACTGTATTGGGTTTCAAGGATACCCTTCCTATATGTGTATGTTGATATTACATCTGCTACTTCATAAATGGCAGGAGAATACATAAGTATAATTTTTTCATACCCTACACTCATAAGCTTTCCAAGGCTTAATATTAATAATATAATCATTGTAGGCATTATTCCCGGAATTGTTATATGCAGAGTTTGTTTTAGCCTTGAAGCTCCATCTATTGTAGCCGCCTCATATTGCTCTTGCTCGATTCCCGATAATGCTGCTAAGTATATAATAGAGTCAATTCCAAATCCTTTCCAGATGCTTGATGCTATATATATAGTTCTAAAGTACCTGGTAGATGTCATGTAGTTTACAGGTGTTCCACCAAATTCTTTTATAAATTTAGCTACTATCCCAGTTTGCGGAGAGAGTAGATTGAATATCATACCTACTACTACAACCGTTGAAATAAAATAAGGAAGATAACTTGCTGTTTGTACAAGCCTTTTATAAAAACCATTTTTCATTTCATTTAAGAAAAGCGCAAATAATATTGGTGCGGGAAATCCCCATAAAAGTCCATATATGCTTATTGAAAAAGTATTTCTTAACAACCTTCCCAAAAAAGGTGATTCAAAAAATTGTATAAAATATTTTAAGCCTGCCCACTCACTCCTTAATATTCCCTTTGATATTGAAAAGTCCTTAAACGCAATTAATATACCATACATAGGCTTATAATGAAATAATATATAATAGAGAATTACGGGGAATATCATAATAATTAAGGATCTATCCCGTCTAATCACTTTTCCTGCAGATTTAAGTTTTGATTCTATCATTTTAAGCTCCATTCCTGCTGCGCGTGCAATTTATTTATTAGATACACCCTTGCTAAACTTGCTAACAACAATATTTCTGTGCCTATTTATAGATTTATAATAATGTCTAGCAAGGGATGTCATCTTCAGTTAATTTTTATTTACATTTTTAATATAGTTATCATATTGCTTTTGCTTTATTGGAAGAATGTCTTTTACCCCCATGCTATTTAGCGTTTCAATATACTTATTGAAGTTATCAAGAGATTCTTCTCCAAGAATGAACTTTATAACCATTTCATCTCTATAGGTGGTTATATCGTTAATATATCTGTTTATAAATTCTATATCCTTATCTTCTGCGTAAATAAAAGGAAATGGGTTTACAATGTGCTTTTGGTTATCCGTGCATATAGATACATGGTTCTCGTGATTAAGTCCTTTAGCGACATTATATTTGAATAGTAGCTTCCATGCTTCCATGTCATAGGGATAGGAAAGTGCAGGAGTGCCTCCAAGAGATTTTACTACCTCTTCACTGGTAAGTTTATCAGGGTGATTAAGAGCCCATTCAGTTGGCTTATATTCACCATTTTCTATTGTATAATTCTTACCTTCTATACCTAAAATATAGTAAATATAGTTTTCCCTGTTGAAACAATATTCGTCAATCCACTTCATTGCAAGATCAGGATATTTGCAGTCTTTGGAAATTCCGAATGGAGATCCTACTCCGCTGCTTCCAACCCATACTTTCCTACCATCATGATTTTCAAGGACCGGAAGCATCACAAACTTATCATCTATTTCGGTTCTCATTAAAGTTGGATTCCCATGTCCATACCCAACAAAAGCCCCCACTGTTTCATTTGCAATTTTTGTAACAAGTTTGTCAGTCTTCATATTGGTAAACTCATTATCAAGAAGACCTTCCCTATAAAGCTTGTTTAAGAATATTAATGATTCTTTAAACTTTTCATTTGTAAAATAATATTGAATTTTCCCATCATCATCTGGATTAAACCCATCACCTCCCACTCTTGCATTAAAGAATTCCGCAATCCTTAGAAGATGCTGCCATGCCTGGTTGCTGAAGGGTATTTCATCATTAGTATCTCCATTACCATTTGCATCCTTATTTTTAAATTTAACCAACATATTATAAAACTCGTCAATTGTCTTTGGAATCTCAAGATTAACATTTCTTAGGAAGTCAAGTCTAACCATAGGCCAGTATGGTTCAAAGTTTAAATAATCCTTATAGTGTGAATAGACAACAGGTATTTTACCCTCAGGAGTATAAAGAGAAGCTTTGAATTCCGGATGTACATTAAGATATTTCATAGTATTGGTTCCATATTGTTCAATCAAACCTTCAAGAGGAATTAAAAGGCCTTCATTGAAAAATTTCGAAACATCATTTTGAGTTCCCGGAGGTGTAAATAAATCCGGAAGCTTTTCATTTGAAGCCAATCGTATACTCATTACATTATTATATTGATCGCTAGGTACACATTCAAATTTGAACTTAATCCCTGTTTTTTCCTGAAGCACCTTCCATATATCACGCATATCATTTTGAGACCATTTTGCAAACCTATCCCCAATAGTAACTGTAAGTATATAATTTTCCTTATCTTTATCTTCTCCGTTCTTGTCAGATACCCCTGCCTCTTTTTGTGTGTTTTCAGGTTCGTTTTTCATTGCAGATTTATCCTTATTGCACCCGGCAAATAAAACAAGTATTAAAGAAATACTAATAAGTAAACATAGTGCTCTGGTTAATCCAGTACTTTTTTTATTATATGTTTTTAATGTTTTAGACATTCAAATACCTCCTGTAATTATATTGTACCTTCCTGATCAGGTTGATTTGTATTTATAGTATCAACTTTTTCTAAATTTACAACCTGCATTAATTGACATACACATATATTTTCTTACTTTTAGAGTTATCAACCTTATTGTTCAATATTTGCTATGCTTCTATATTCAACAGGAGTTACTCCTATATACTTTTTAAACTGTCTTCTGAATGTTGTATCATTTGTGAAGCCTACTTTTTCAGCAATATCATTTATACTGGTTCTCATACTATACAGATTTATTAGCTTTGCAGACTCTTCAATTCTCTTTTTGTTTAAATACTCCAGAAAGTTATATCCTGTCTGTTCCTTAAAAAATCTGCTCAGGTATGAGGATGAAAGGTTAAAATATTCAGCTACACTGGTTAAAGACAACTCAATACAATAATAACTTTCATCTATATATTTGACGATTTCAGATATTAATTTCTTATTTCCACTTTCCTTTCTCTCACATATTTCATTACAAATATTTTTTATATTGCTATCTATTAATAAGCACATTTCATCTACATTATCCATTTTTATGAAATTTTTAATTACGTTTGTATAATTGTCCCATTTAATATTAAACTGTTCAGCAACTTTAAATATAAGGCTGCTAATATCATAAAGCAAATATTTAAATACATATGGCGGACAGTTTCTAACCGTTATATTTTCCTTAAGCAGTTCTCTGTAGCAGCATATGGCTTTACCCGGCTCTCCTGCTTTTATAGAGCTGACAATTTCCTCTTCAATCTCATAGGGATAGAAATAATACTCTTCTTTTGTCTCAGTAATATCCTTATAATATATAATTGAATTTTCCCCATGCATTATTCTATAGTCAATTATTTCTTCTGCTTCCTTATAAGATTTATGTAATTCATTTATAGATTCATAAATTTTACCTACTCCAATGGACTTAAATGATATAGTTCTTTCCACTAACCACTCTGCAACTTTTTTAACTATCAAATTTGCATGGCACAAATCAGACATGTTAACGACTATAATGTCCACCGTACTTTCATCGTTACATAAATAGATTTTTGTACTTTCATTTTGAAATGCTAGAGCTATGTCTTGTTCGAACTCTCCTGTTAAAGATATGTTGTATTTTTTTAATATGTATATACACATAAAGTACTTATACGGGAAAATGACATCAAACCTTTCAAAATCATTTCTAAAATCACCTAAACTTTTTGTTTCATCTTTCAAGAAACTATATAGTAAATAATTTTTCAAAAACGGTTTGTAGATTTCATAATTTCTCTTTAGCTCATCTTCATTCTGCAAAACATTTTTAACATTGGTTTTTAAATACTCATATTCATTAACAAATCTATTATCAATTATATTTTTTTTATTGTTATCACCGCTTTTATTAATGAAAATGCTCAAAATATCATTCAAAGGTTTGTATGTTATTCTTGTTGTTGTATATGCTATAATTATACCAATTACTAAAGCTGCAAGGCATATTACCATATTCATAATCAGCATCCTTGTAAATTCCTCATAAATTTTGTTTGAGGATACAATATAGAAAAAATTCCATTTGTTCTTTGGTGAATGTCTTTTGAATACAAGATAATCAGTACCTTCAATGCTTATTTTTGACTTTAAGCTATTTGTAGTTAAGCTACTTGTAGATAATAACTTATTATGATAAACAAATTCTTTAATTTTTTCATCATTGTTAAGTCCCGCAATAAAAGCTCCATTTTGATCAGTAATGTAAACACTCCCATCAAAAGGCTCCAATGTCTTTTTTATTATATTTTCAAAGTTTTTCTCGGGCACAAGATAAATAAGTGTAGATTTGAAATCTTCCTGCCCTACAGGAATAGATTGAATAAAAACGGCTGTCCTTGAAGAGTTTCCTATGTATTCTACTTCCTGAATTGGCACTAAAACCATGTTATTCTTATTATTCAACAATCGGAGGAAGGATTCATTCTCTATTCCTTTTAACTTTATTACAGGGGTTGTTGAAAAATCATCAATGTAATATATTGTATTTTGAGAAATAATTATATTATGATTATTCAAATATAAAAGTATATTATCGGTAAACCCATTAGAAGATGAATATACATTTAGTTGCTCGATGACATCTTTTACGAGAATTTGGTTTCTTCTTGGTGAATAAATACTTTTTTCGCTTGAATGTACAAGTTTTTTAATATCCGGAATATTTATAAATGTAAGGGAAAAATTGTAAAGTGCATCAATTTGGTTTTCAAAATTAGCACATACCTTTTCAATATCTCTGGCATGAGTATCTTCCCACTGGCTCTTAATAAAATTAGTTGACATTTTGTAATTAATTACTCCAAGGGTAATCAATGGAAGGCAAAATACTATGAAGTATCTTTTCAGCAATTTGAAAAATTCAGATTTTTTAAATATATTTTTATTATAATTATATGCCAATTAAAAGCTCTCCTCCTCTATGCATTAATTCAATATTGCATGAGTAATCCAGTCCTCTAAGAATATTACCATTTATCATTGGTTAAAACAACCAACAAAATTTGATATATGCAATAATTTTTTTACATCACCTTTTAATGTCATTGATATATCACTAGGGCACTTTTTGAGAAAATATAGTTCCTTATAAATGCAACTCCTGAAGTGTGCACACTTATTTATTTGCCGCTATACACTGCCATATGGTATAATTTAAACATAGATTTGCAGATTTATCATGAAGTTTATAAGTATTTTAGATAACTAAATAAAACTTAAAAGGGGTGTTGTGTATGCGGTTAGGAGTATGTGCAGGTTTAAAAGATATCCATATTATAGAAGAAGCGGGGTATGATTATATCGAAGCAGCTGTATCTACCATTGCAAGTCTCACTAATGAAGAGTTTAACGAATCGAAAAAGATGGTAGAAGACTCTTCCCTTAAAGTAGAGGCATGTAATATTTTTATTCCATCTCAAATTAGAGTTGTTGGCGAGGAAGTTGAATATGAGAAAATTAAAAATTATATTATGGGTGCTGTTGATAGAGTAAGCCAATTAGGTACCCAAATCATTGTTTTTGGCAGTGGCCGTGCCCGCTATGTACCTGAAAACTTCTGTAAAAACACAGCCTTAGAACAATTAGAAGAGTTTCTACATATAAGCAGTGAAATTATTCAACCTTATGGTATTGTCGTTGTTATTGAACCACTACCATTACGATCATGCAATATTATTAATAATGTTTTAGAAGGATTGGAACTTGCTAAAAAGGTAAATCACCCGAATATACGTCTCCTTGCCGACTATTATCATATGCTTTATCATGATGAGGATATTAATAATATTGTAGAAGCTGGAGAAGAATATATCAAACATATTCATGTTAACAATGCTGATACAGGATTATATCCTAAAATCACTGATAAGATTGATTATTATTCATTATTTGAGCCCTTAAGAAAGATAAATTATCAAGGACGTATAAGTATAGAAGCTTCCACAGATGATATGAAGAAGGATATTGTTGAATCTATGGAATTATGGAAGACTATTTTTTAGCATATTCAAATTCAGAGTATCCACTAAGAATAATGAATTTTGCATTACAGTCATCCTCCTTTAGCTTTCTGATCATTTCCAGGCCATCTGCCTGGGGCATACGTATGGATTCAAGCATATTATAAAGCATATGAGGGTTAATTTGTGGAGGAATAATACATGCTAAAAGATAACTTATCCTGAGCTTATTATGTAACTTCATATTATTTATGATATATTTACAAATCAATATATCCACATTGTACCATATCGGCACAAAGGACTAGGTACAGGCTACTTATTAAGTTCTGTCTGGTGGGATTTCTCCCACCATCATGTGCTTATTTCACAGCTCACACCATGCTAAAAATTATAGCATATACATTGCTATTTGGTCTATTTTTTTTGGATACACTATACTGATTTATAAAATCCACGGACTAAGCTTATAACATGTACACTAATCCGCATTTCTTATATGTTCCAAACAATCAGGACATATATTATTCTCTTTAAACCTAATAACTTTATTTACCTTTTCACAGAAGATGCAACCTGGACTATATTTCTTCAATATAATAGCTGAACCTTCAGTAAAAACCTCTAAAGGGTCTTTAACATTGATATTTAATACTTTTCTTAATTCCTTTGGGATGACTATTCTCCCTAATTCATCTACTTCCCTTACAATACCTGTTTCTTTCATATACATTCTCCCTCCCTATGTAAAATAATATAATCAATAGATTCATTTTACATTATAATTGCATAAATTGTAAATAGTTGCAACAAACTTTTAATTTAAATAGAGTTTACCAATTATGTTTAAGAAACGCTAGAAAAATATTTTAGCAAATTTTAATATTCCTTGTTTCCATGGTACACGATGGGATACCCCTGTATCGTTGATAAACTTATCCATATTCTCTATATACCATTGATAATTTCTGCATAAAGCATCTTTATTTGAATAAATAGGCTTATATCCAAGAACTCTTTTTGCTTTTTCAATCGAAACAAAAGAATCCTTTGAAGCAGTTTCATAGACCCATTTATACAAGGGAGACAGATGTGATAGTTCTAGTATTCTCAGAGTCCAAATAACCGGAGTAGCGGGAAATCCTTTAATTTTCTTTCCAAAACCCGCCATATTAAGCACTGCCTGATAATCCTCACGCATTGTAGTGAATTCTTCTGCACCAATATTAAAAGTGTCATTAACTATTTTTTCAGCTAAAGTAGCACATAAGTAAATAGCAACACATAGGTCATAAACATCAAGTAGTTGATATTTGTTTTTGCCACTGCCAATCATAGGAAATCCTTTAGCATCTTTCGCCCAATCATAAAGCAATGCAAATACACCTAATCTTTCTGGTCCTATAAAAGATTTTGGACGAATTATCGGTATACACACCCCCTTTTTACGATACTCAAAGCAAACCTCTTCAGCCGCAATCTTAGCTTCACCATAGGCCCCCACACCAACAAGTTTATCCTCTTCAATTAATGGGTGATGATCTGGAATGCCATAAACAGCCGTTGATGATATCATAATTACACGTTTTATACCATTTTGCTTAGCAGCCTCAAGCACATTCCTTGTTCCATTAACATCAGTCGTAAAAATATCTTCTTTAGTGTATAACGGTAATGCTGCCGCACAGTGAATTACAATGTCACTACCTTTCATAGATTTTGTTAATTGCTCTGTATCCCTTATATCCCCTTGAACCACTATAACAGTATCTAAGTTCTTTTCGGGGTAATCATATTTCTCAGCAAAATCATAAGAAACTACCGTATGCCCTTTATCTAATAAATATCTTGTTAAATTAATACCTAAAAATCCTGCTCCGCCTGTTATAAAATATATTGGCATTATTATCTCTTCCTTTTCATCTAAATGTTTATGTGGTATTACGTGTTCTTTATTTCGTTAAAAGGAGTCCAAGAAGTAATAAAAGCCATTTCCTTCAAAAAGTAAAAGGATTAAGAGCAACCGTCAATCCAACTGTTCCAATGCCTTACCTATAATTTCATCTGCATAATCAGCCATGAATAATGGGATATTTAGCAGATCATCATCAAGGCGCAGGTTATTCAATGAAAAGCGTATACGAAGCTTTACCTTATCACCGTACTTTTCCTTGTACTTTTTCAAGCTTCTGCTTTCCACATTGCTCTCCGATTTTACCTCCACAGGTAAAATATCGTTTTCTCTTTGAATAAGAAAGTCTACTTCATATTTTGGATTATCAATAGTCCAATAACGTGGCATAGCTTCAAATTGGTTTTGTAATGCTTGCAGGACATAGTTTTCACTTAAGGCACCTTTAAACTCTACAAACAGTCTGTTGCCCTCACCAAAGGCTGAGGGTGCCAGAAGAGATAACCTTCGCAATAGCCCTACATCTACCATATATAGCTTGAAAGCAGATAAATCATCGTATGCAGAAATAGGCAGCCCCGGGGCACTACTGCGATATATCTTATAATTTAGGTTGGCATCGCAAAGCCATTGCAGGGCATCCTCATATTCTCTTGCTCTAGCGCCTTCTTTAACCACTTTATAGATAAACTTTTTGTTTTCCCTTGCCAGCTGAGAAGGTATTGACTTCCATATAAGAGATATCTTTGGAAAATCCTTAGGGTCAGGATGTTTAGCAAAATCACGCTCATATGCTCCTAAAATATTTGATAACACCTGTTGCATGAGCTCTACATCCCGTTCTTGTACCCAAGAGCGAATTGATTCAGGCATGCCTCCGGTAACAAAATACATCTTTAGCTTTTCGTATAATGGATTAAAAAAGGCTTCTGGAATTGGTTCAATCCTATCTACGCTTTTCATGTAGTTGACAAAGTTTACGTCACCATTTGCCATTAAAAATTCAGTAAAGGTCATGGGCATAATCTCTAAAAAGTCCACTTTCCCCACTGGAAAGGATGCGGGTCTTGATAACGCAATACCTAAAAGGGAACCTGCACAGGCAACATGATAATGGGGTGTGTTTTCGCAAAAGTACTTTAGCGTATTCAAGGCATTAGGACATTCCTGAATTTCATCAAAAACAATGAGGGTGTCCTGTGGAGTATCCCGCTTAATGATTTCACCGCTGGCCATCATTAAGTTTTGTAAAATTCGCTCTACATCTTTGGTGCTCTCAAAAAACTGTTTATATTCAGGGTGCTCATCAAAGTTGAAATAAGCAATTTTTTTATAATGGTGTTTGGCAAATTCCTTCAAAAGCCAAGTCTTGCCCACCTGGCGCACTCCTTTTAAAATCAAGGGTTTCCTATACTTAGAATTTTTCCAATCCAGCAGTTTTTGCATAATCAGTCTTTCCATAGTACCACCTCCAAAATAACACATTATTATACATATTTAGAGTGTTGCAATCACATTTATATAAATAAGTATAGCCAAACTTCCAATATCAGTCAAGTCAATCACACTTTTAAAATAAAAAACAAATTAGAAATGTTATCAGCTCAAGAACAAAGGTCTATATCCAACCTTTGTTCTAAAATAATAAATGACTATATCAAGTCAAAGGAGGTTGAAGCTCTTTGAAAATAGCGATTTTTAGCCGTAAATCAATATATACTGGTAAAGGCGAGCCATTGTTTGCGATTCTTTCTGTAGGTCTTAATCAGTTTTTCATCTGTCAAGGCTTTTCAACAACTACAATGAAAACTATTTTAATTGGGGCAGTTTTAAATAATGTTTTAGATTCAATTTTCATATTTAAGTTCAATATGGGCTTCTTTTGTGTTTATTCGAGGTTTAGAGTTTGGAAGCTAAATTGCTGATCAGCGCCAATTCTCTTAACCTTTTCAATAGTTCTTGTGATGTATTGGGTCAACTTCTCCTCGAAAACCTCTTCTGTTGTCTCATGATTTTCGAGCATGAACAAGCCCTTTTCCCAACTAGCAGTCAAAGTCGGGTTTAATAATTCTTTTGCTGTAAAACGAACCAGTTCTACGATTGCCTCTCCTTTCAGTTCAGGGGTCACTATTTGGGTCTTATTGTTAACCTTTATGTATCCGATATCTGCCAGCTTTTTAATTATTCCCGCACGGGTAGCTGAAGTACCAATGCCACAAGTTTTTAATTGCTCCCTTAGTTCCTCATTTTCTATATACTTTCCTGCCTTTTCCATTGTAATTATCAAAGAACCATCGGTAAATCTAGATGGTGGCTTTGTTTTTTTCTCCTCTATTTCAAAATTTATCACTTCACACTTTTCTTTTTTGATTAGCTTTTGAATGGGGGAATCTGATAGTTCCTCTTGATTTTTTAATGGAGTGACTTCATATATTTCCTTCCATCCCTGTACATTCAAGGTTTTGGAATTGGTAACAAATATTTCTTTATCTATCTGCGTCTCCACTTTCACAGTATTATATTCTGCTGGCGGATAGAAAATGGCAAGAAACCTTTTGACAATCAAATTATAAATATTTCTAGTGTCCTCATCCAACTTGGATAGCTCAGTTGTCACATATGTTGGGATTATTGCGTAATGGTCGGTAACCTTGCTATCATCCACATACCTTTTTTTGTGTTTATCAATGCTAAGCTTTCCAAATTCCTTGACACGCAAAACACTTTCCTTGAAAGCATCATTGCCATACAAACCATTGAGAACCTTTGGTATTTCAGGTATAACATCAGTAGAAAGCACTCTGCTATCAGTTCTAGGGTAGGATATCATCTTCTTCTCATAAAGACTTTGAGCAATTTCCAAGGTTCGGCTTACGGATAATTTGAATTTTTTATTGGCCTCCGATTGCAACTCAGCAAGATTAAAAAGTAAAGGGGCTTGCTCTTTCTTTACCTTCACCTCAACCTTTTTAACAGTAGCCTCATTGCCTTCCAACTTTTTTATAATTTCTGATGCTTCCTCTTTGCTCAAATATTTATCATCATCTTCTAAATCCTCTGCCAATGTTTTATCATCTTTTTTATTTTTACCATCTTTTTTATTTTGCTGCCATCTACCTTTATACGGTATTTTGCTATCTTTTGACAGAAAGCTGGCTACAACTCCATAATGAAGCTTTGGCACAAAATTTCTGATCTCCAATTCCCTGTCTACGATCAATCCTAATACACAGGTCATCACTCTACCGATAGCTATAACTGATGATTTATCTTCATTTAGAAAAGTCGATAATTTCCTGCCATATTGGCAGGTATATATCCTGCTGAAATTCATACCAAAGAGCCAATCCTCTTTTGCTCTGCAATAGGCCGCCTTTGCAAGCGAGTCGTACTCGCTTATGGACTTTGCTTCATCTATTCCCTTTTTAACTGCATCCTCAGTTTGTGAAGAAATCCAAACCCTTTTTGCAGGTTTATCTGATCCGCTTTGTGTGTAAACCAATCGAAAAATGTACTCTCCCTCACGTCCACTATCGGTACAGGCATAAATCATATCCACATCTTCCCTGCACATCAATGATTTTATCACTTCAAACTGCTTTACGGTTCCTTTGTTGTCAATTACAATATATTTGTATTCATTTGGAATGATGGGTAGATGCTCCACTCGCCATGATTTATAGTCAGGATTGTAGGCATCGGGATATGCCATTGTTACAAGATGACCGAAACACCATGTTATTATGGCAGTTGCTGTTTCAGCATAACCTCTTCGTCTATCAGTTGATGAAATCTGCACACCCAGCACACTTGCAAAGCTAGTAGCAACAGACGGTTTTTCAGTTATGTATAATTGCTTACTCAAAATTTCGCTCCTCAGTTCCGTTGAAATTTATGCTTACATTAAATTAGTGTATGCTTTGCATTTTATAAAACAAATATAATCACTAACCTTCTAAAAATATATCAAATATTATTATACCATGATTTTCTAAAAAAATCATGATATAATTGGTCATGTGCGTTTTGGCGCAAGCCAAAAATTTCACACGACCATAAATTTCTGCGGAGCATACAATATCCACATTCATAATTATTACCCATGCGACTGGTCTGAAACTCTGTGCGGCTAAAGTTGGCAGGTTCTAATGTGCTTTCAAAACTTCAAATACATCCTTCACCATATAGTATGAAGGCTTTAATCTTTCGTGATATGTAGGCAATTCCCAAGGCTCCCATGCATAATGTCTCATACCAATTTTCGAATACTCCAGTTTTCCTTTCTTTGTAATCCCAACTCCCATATAAAAACCTTCTACTTTTTCAGCTGTTATTTCATTGTTTTTATATAAGTCTCCCATAATCATTTTTTGGGAAGGATCCATAATATTTAATAGCTGCCAAGGAATTCTTATTTCAATATTGCCGTCCTTGAAACAAAAATCCGTCAAAGAATTATAGTTTTCATGTTCTGGATTTGCATTTCCATACTTCAACAGACCAGTTTCATAGTTAGAAAAAGGAATCTCTATCTCATCTTCTGGTAGATATATTCCCCTAGAAAGACAATGATACATAGGATTGAAAATGCTATTGCCTTTATTAGCATATTCAGGTTTTGTTTCAATCATTTTTAGTTTTTCGCCATATAAATAGTAATAAGAATCATAATATGCATCTACAAGAATTCTTGAATTGTTTTCGTTGTTTATTTGAATCAAAAAATCAGTTGGACGTTCAAAGGCTATATTTCTAGCCGAGTCTACACTATTACCCTGCCCTTGCAGTGTATCTATGGGAATATATAACGAATCATTGCTAAAATCATAGTCCTTTGTTTTCACCATAAAATATATATATTTCTCATCGGACTTAACATAAAGACTAGCATCGTTTGTTATATAAATTGGACTATCCTTTCTCCAATCACTAATATCACCATCAACATAGCAAATGCTTTTTTCTATACCTGGATCAAATGCCATTAGTCCGAATTCTTGTTCATTGGTTTGAGGATTTGACCAAAATGGTCTATGGTCAGACAAATCAAAATCCATTGTATTCCAGGTTCTTTTAAACCATTCATCCTGCCATGCAAAAATCAGAGCACCACAGTAGCCTTCATCATAAATATCTTGAGCTAAATCCACAATAATTTCCCCTTGTTCAGCCTCATTATGATTTCCTTGATTATATCCAGAATACAAACTATCGTGAGCCTTGCCTCTTGATGCAGGCACTCCAAACTCTGCTATAAGCACTGGAATAGTATGTTCTTTAAACAAATCTCTCAAGTAGGCTTTATATGTATTTATTTCTCCGTCTGTATCTTTGAAATTTCTGTATTCCTTTTGATAATTCAGGAAATCCGGATAATAAGGATAAATATGATAGGATGCAAAAACACCAGGTTTAAAGTTTTTCTGCGGCTTAATATGCTCTATATTTACTTCAGACAAATTCTCTTGTTCATATGGCTCATTAGGATGCTTTAGCATATCAGTTGTAGGCCAATTACTATAGCTTAAAGCTCGGGTCATTTTATATTTTGAAGCCTCATATTCAAGAACTTTATCACCAACCTCACATAAAAAACCTTCAAATGGAGAAGCGTCATCTGTATATAAAAAGCTGCCTGAATAAGTGTTTTTATCAGGATTGTTTTTGTTGGTGCCTTCTACAAAGTATGGTTCCCATTCTATTCCTAGTATCCAAGCAATAACATATTGTGAAACATCGCTTTTGTATTTTCCACTTGCAAATCCTTTTCTTTCTGGTAATGTAGCTTTCCCATGGAAAATATCCACCAAATCAGTGGCATCCTTTATAAAGTCATTCTTAATTCTTTCATTGTCAGCATAAGCATCGTTTAATTCAGCAATGTCTTCCTCCGTTACCCATACGCCCTGCATCAGATATAAAGGTTTTTCTGCTTTTTTGTTAAATTCGTATAATGCATCATAAAAATCGGGCATCAGTGTAGTATATACCCTTATAACATCAGCGTTCATTTGACTTATATATTCAAACCAACGCAAATATTCTTCTTTGGTAATTGCAAGTTCTCCTGGAAAGTGCCCTGGCTTTCCCGCTCCTATATTTACTCCCTTCAAAAACTTCTTTTCCCATTTCTTATTTGAATAAATAAGAAAATCCTTGCCTTCAACCTTTGATACAAATTTAATACCATCTTCTTTAGCCATATTATTCGTATTGCTTGCACCTTCCTTATTATTAACACCCCACCTTACTCCTGTAATAAGTAATAAGGTGCTAGCTACAATTAAAGTATATAATAAAAATATTATAGTTTTCTTTTTCATCTATATCACACCTTTGCTGTAGTATTAGGCATTGAAAAGCCTTTTCTTTCAGCCTTATCCCACCCACTCCGCTTCTTTAAAATGCTGAAATATCCCCCAACACGCCAAAAACTAAGAATTTGTCTTGGACCAAAATTTTCAATAATAGAATAGACTATAAGGATAAGCATATCCTTGTATGTAAAATACTTCGTGTGTATCTCAGCTATAAGAAGGGAGGAAACAGATATAAGCACTCCCATTAGGATACAAGAAATAAACAGTATTAAGGCAATCTTGATGTTTAAGAGCCCAAATATGAAAGCTAAAAAGACCATAAGGTATCCTTGGATTTCAAAAATAGGACCCATCATCTCAAAAATAAAGAAATAAGGTAATGCCACAACCCCTGTTCTTCCATATCTGGGATTAAAAATCATCCTTTTATGGAAGAGGAGTATGTCAATTAGTCCTCGCTGCCATCTGTATCTTTGCTTTCTCAATGTCTTTGTGTTTTCAGGTACTTCAGTCCAACAGTTTGCATTAAATGCATAACAAATTCTATACCTATGTCCTAGTTCTCTCATTAGCCTGCTTATACGAACTACAAGTTCCATGTCTTCCCCTACTGTATCCTTGTCATACTTTCCACTGCTTGTTAGGTAACCCCCTACACTAATAACTCGTTCTTTTCTAAAAAGACCAAAAGCACCTGATATTATTAGCAAGCTGTTAATATAAGCCCACCCCAATCTTCCAGCCATAAAAGCACGTATATATTCTATTGTTTGAAATCTTGCTAGTTTGTTTTTAGGTATGCTTATGTTTTTTATATGCCCTTGTTCAACCTCACATCCATTTATAGGAAATATATTTCCACCAAGAGCAGGGGTTTCCATTCCTTCATCTAATGTTAGCGAGGCAAGTTTAAGCAAGGCATCATCTTCAAGAAGAGAATCAGCATCTATTCCACAGAAATACTCCCTGCTAGATATATTTATCCCCGCATTTAAAGAATCAGCCTTCCCCCCATTCTCTTTGTCAACAACTGTTAGTTTTGGCAATGATCGGTTCTTGTATATTCCGCGTACAGGCTTAGTGTTTAGCCTGTAATCCATAATATGGTCAACTCTTATAAGGTTAAAATATTTGATTAATACGTCGAGTGTATTATCTTTAGAACCGTCGTTTACTAAAACCAATTCATAATTAGGATATTTAAGATTAAGCAAGGAGTTTGTGCTTTCTAATATAGTTTTCTCTTCATTATAAGCAGGTGCTATTATGGAAACTGAGGGAAGTATTTTCTTTTTAAATAACATTGATGTATTCTTTATTTTCCACAGTTTTACCTGTTTGTTTGCACTAAAATAAGAAAAAATTAAAAGACCTAAATATATTAAGCTAACTGCAATAGAGTAAAAAGCAAGGTAATAATTAAAATCTATAATAAATATTTTTACTTGCTCAATAAAAGGAAGGACCAAAAGAATATGCCGATGTCTCACACAATATATTACTGGAGCTATTAAAAGATTCATAGCTAATAATATATAAAGAGTTACTATTACCCTCTTATCCTTTTGTTCTTCTTTTTTAAGCGGAGCTTCCTTGTATGGTAAAAGTCCACATTTTTTTACTAATCTTTCCTTAAGGTATCTAGAAAACTCCTTTTGAAGATTTTCAGATTGAGAAATAACCTCTATTACAATAGCTATTAACTCATTTTCAATATCTATATCTTTATTTTTATTTAAGAAGTCAATTACTTCACTTGTTCTTCCTAGATACAGCATTTGCCTAATTATTTCTGAAGCAACTGCTTTAGATTTTTTAGAAAGCTTCATATAAAAATATTCAATTCTATTTGAAAGAACTTTTGCTAACTCGCACTTTACCCTTATATCCTTCTCTTCACTAAATACACTTACAACTGCGTTTATATAACCAGGATTTCTTTCGATTATAATTGAAATAGCATTGACAGCACTTCTTGCCGTATCTTCATACCTTAGAAATGATATTAATTTCTCAATTCTATCTCCTGTATTAAAATTAGAAAGTGCTTTAATAGCTATATTTTTAATTTCTAAATCCTCTGAATTTAAATATTTTTCATTATCCAACACACTAGGATAATATTGTGCCAAAATATCACAGGCTTTATAAACAAGTTTCCTATGGTTTATCTCAAAATTTATACTTACTGGTGGCATTTTATGACTATTACATCCAATTCCATACAAATCCTGAAGTTTTCTTAGGTCCTCATGCATATTGTCAATAAGCTCTACTAGATATGATTTTGTTAACTCTGAAAAATAAACTGATGAAAAATCTACTATTAATTCCCTTATCTCAATCTTGTTACTTTTTATAATTTCAGGAAGATATGAGTTGAAATCTTCACCAAAATCTGCAATCAGCATATTTACCCTTTCTCTATAAAAGCGGTGAGAGTTGATTAAGGTCGATATGAGTATAGGTATCGATTCTTTATTTTTGATGTCTGATAGTGCATTCGCTATATAAAGCTTAGCAGTAAAGTTTTTCTCCTTACTTATGGATTTTTCTAAAGAAGACCTTGCTTTATCTGTACCTATCAAACCTAAATATACTATAGCCTCTAACCTTTTAGTTTTAAAAACTGATTTCATTTGCTTTAAATATCTCTTTTCAACCTTGCTAATATCAGTATGCTTTTCAATGTTATCCACCTTAAATTTATCCAATTGAATAGCTTGTTTCATCTCAAGGTAGTCTGAAACAGGAATCTTATCCTTAATTTTAATGTCTTTTCTAGTTGCAGCGCTTAAAATAATGTTTTTGTAACCTCTAGAGGCTTCCTTGCTTCCTTCATATTTCAATTTCCTTATTAACAATCTAAATATAATAATTATATCAAGATATATTAACAAGGCCGCAAAGATTAACAATATTACAAGGTCTGTACTCATTTATAAGCTTCCCCTTTGACTTTATTCTTAATTACCCCAAGAAACTCGGATAGCATAAATGGCTTCTTAAAATAATGCTCCACTCCCAGACTTGCTGCCCTTTGAACGGTATCATCGTTTTTAAGGTGCGACATAAATAAAAAAGGTATATTTTTGGTATGAGATTGTGCCAAAAGCCTTTCACGAAGTATAAAACCATCAATTTTAGGTATCATTATTTCGGAAGCTATAAGATCCAAGCGGTGATTTTCTGCAAGGCTTAGGGCTTCTTCTCCGTCATTTGCTATCATTACTTTATAGTAAAGATTTTCAAGGATAGTTTTGAGCACTTCAATATTTATCGCATCAGTATCCACCAATAATATGATTCCTACTTCTTCCTGATAATCCTCTACAGTGGAGTTGCCACACACAATATTCATACCCATACTCTTTGCAAGCCTAACTCTCATCATTGCTACATTATATATAACTTCTTCTGGCTTATTAATATATGAACTTTTCTCTGTTATCTCATCCAAGCATACTACACCGACAGAGACCGTAATTTTCTCAATAAACTTTTCAGATGAAGCTATTGAATTTCTAATCTTTTCAGCAAAGGATACTGCTTTTGTCTTAGTTGTATGGGGCATATAACAGGCAAACATTGCTCCTTGAAGCCTAAAAAGAGATTCATTTTCCTCTTTTATACTATCAAGTACATAAACAATGCTTTTTAAAACCTCATCAACTTCATTGTCCCCATAAAAATATCTAATCTTCGCCATATTGTCTACGCTAATGACTATTAGCCCGGGGTTTTGGGTAAGTCCCTCAAAAAGCAAATCTCTAAATTCATATGCTATATAGTTTTTTAAGAAATCATAATTATATAAACCAGTAACAGGACATCTTGTAAGTTTATCTTCAGCTTCCTTCAAACTAATATTAAGTTTTGAGTTTATCTCCTTAAGCATCTCATTTTCCTTATTAAGATTTATAAACATCTCTTCTGACTTTTTAAGATTAGCTTCAAACACAGCTGGTACAGTTATGCTGTATTCCTTTGAGAGAGTTTGTACGAGAGGTTCAATAACCAAAAGCCATTTCAACCCTTTTCTAGCTAGTATTTTTTCAAAGATCAAATTCCACATAACACTTCCTTTATAACTATAGTCTGTTATAACCATATCATCATCAAGGGTTATTTCCATGCCTTCTATTGCCTCTAGAACCTCTCTGTTATTAAAAATTGAAGCAAGCCTTTTTAAAACAAGGTTGCATATTGTTTTATACCCACCAGATTTTACAATGTCTTTTTTTGGAGGGGATAAAAAGGACCCACATTCTAAATCTCTTAAAACCTTTATATATTTTTGCACATTATCCTTTATAATTGAGCCGTGCTGAGGAGCAATCATTGAAATATCCATTTCTAGGAATAATTCCATAATAGGTCTTAAAATGTCATTTGATGGCATGTAATGATCATGGAATGCTTTCATTTTTTCAATATAATCGTCCTCTGCATAAAGGCTCCACTCATAAGAAAATGCTCCGAAAATATCACTTGAAAACAGTATTTTCGAATTATAATCATAGGTTGTTATAGCACCTGGGAAATGAAGATATGGGGTTTTTATAAACTCAAGGACTCTTCCAGAATTTAAGGTTAATTTGAATTCATTTTCATTTACTATATAGTAATGGGATTTAATGCCATAATATTTCACCAAAGTTTGGGTTCTCCAGTGAGTAACAATTATAAATTTAGCTCCCTTTTGTTCAAACAAAGGAACACTTGAGCAAAAATCTGGATCCTGGTGGTGCAGTATTACATACTTAACCTTCTCTAAAGGTACTATGTTACATACATTCTCATATACATATTTAAAGTCTAACACAGAACCGGGATCAATTAGAACAGCTTCCTCTCCGTCTACAATGAGGTAAGGATTACAGTGCAGACCTCCATCCTGAATGCTTCCCCCAACCCAATATATATCCTTTGAAATTTCTATAGCCTTATTAGAATTCAACAAATACCCCCCTTTAATGCAGAACTTGCAATTATTATACATTAAAATTCAAGAACTATCTATATCTTTATGACATAGGATCAAAAACTCTTGCACCTTTACCCTTAGCTATATTTTTCATGTAAGCCACAATTACTATGATTGTAATAGGAATTACTACGTTTATGCTTTATCACTTCGGTCGGGTATTTTAAATTTAAAAAGCTATCCATTAATCTTAATGGATAGCTTTTTCTTGTGTGCCATTAATTGCTGCGCTTGATCTTTTTGGATGTGGTTTTATTGAATTCAGTGTTGCGCACGATGATTTTCTGTATGTGTTTGTATGAAGGTAATTTGCTAAGCAATGCCGCAATATCCCGTTTAAGCATTTCGAGGGGATTTGAGACCTTCATCTCGATCAATTCATCATTGTCAAGATATACCTCAGCACATAATGCCTTTTCTCCTCCAGATTCATCCTTTAACGATTTTACTACTACCTCTTTCACATAAGATATAGAATAGATATAATTTTCAATCTCCTCGGGATATACATTTTTTCCGTTGTCTAAAACGATCAAATTCTTTTTTCTACCCGTTATCACAAGCTGCTCTTTTTCATTCAGGCAACCATAATCTCCGGTATAAAACCAGCCATCTTTCATACAAAGTGCAGTTTCAGCTTCATTTTTGTAATAACCGAGCATTACAGTATCACCTTTAACACAGATTTCTCCAATGCCATCCTCGTTTACATCAGCAATTTTAATATCTATGCACGGGAGTTTTACGCCGGTTGTATTCCAGTCATTGAAATAATCGCGATTGGCGGTAACAAGCGGCGAACACTCTGTGATGCCGTATCCATTGATAAGATTAATTCCTATATCATCAAAGAATTCGCCAATTTCAGGGCGTATCGGCGCACCTCCGCAGACAATTTTACGGAGCCTGCCTCCAAAAACGGAATGAATGGACGCAAAAAATTTACGGCGCATATCTATACCGAGTTTACGCAAGAAATTACTTGTTTTAATCAGCATTCGGAGCGCTTTATCCTTTTTCTCCTTCTCTGCTGTTGCCCAGATCTTTTTATAAAACATTTCGCTAAATACAGGCACCAGATATAAATAAGAGGGCTTATATAATTGTAAATTATTTAATATAGCACGCAACTTGTCGTTGATACATATTGTAGCATGCATATGAAGTGATACTAGTAGACCACAAACAGCTTCATAGGTGTGATGATACGGGAGCACTGATAAGCAGGTATCATACACTGTCGAAACTTGCAAGCCATAATATACGCAGGAAACCAAATTATGCTCAGACAGCATAACTCCTTTAGAAAGTCCTGTTGTGCCGGAGGTGTAAACAAGCAGCTTCAACACATGGGGATCGGATTTTTGATCGATATAGGATGTATCTCCGACAGAAGTCATGGCATATCCCCGCTTAAGCAGCTCTGCATACGATAAAAACCTGCCATCCTCACTGTCTTGAATACGATCAAAGCCAATAAATACTTTAATTTTAGACAGTGCGTCAAGATTATTAAGTAATATTTTTTCATACGCTCCTGAATAGAACAAAGCTTCACTGTCGCTGTGGTTTATGACATTAATGATATCTGCCGGAGGTAATTCCTTGTCAATAGGAACAAATACACCAGTGCTTCCGAGCATGGTGAGATATGCTGTCACCCATTGGTAGCTGTTATCTCCGATGCATGAGATGTGCAGACCATTGAGTCCGATCGCAGTCAACGCGCTACCGAGCGAAAGCGTGTCTGAGCGAAACTGCTTATAAGTTATTTCAATAACATTATTCTTTTCGTCTTTATATTTAAAGGCGATGCTTGATCCCGCTTCTTTTTCAGCAATATAAAGCATTTCCTTGATGCCTGAAAATGGCGTGACATGATATAAAGGATAATTGCGTTGATTTTTCATGTTCATTCTCCTTAACTAGAGTTGTCCTAATAAATAACATTGTTATTAATATAATTAGATATCATAATAGAAACAATGTCAATAGATTCGCAATAGAATTTCCCCTAATGTGTAACATGGTTTCCCAACAAGCCTACCCAATAGATACAAAACATCAATAGCTTTAGTTCTAGAAATTGCCTTTACGGTATGCACGGTGAAGTTGCAGCAGAACCTAAATACACATCAATGCGCCAGTAGGCTTTGGTAATTCCTTTTCCTCTATCTGATTCATTTGACAAAAATATTCAAAAAAGTGCTGTGCAAGCTCTCGTTCGTACGGTTCCCTTTTTAAAGAAACAATATCTTTCAAAATCTGAGCCATCCAAACATTGTCAAAGTAACGGTATTTCCCAGTATTCCACGTCATATTGTTCGGATATTTTTTGTTTACATAATAATTCCAAAAAAGCATCTTTTCAGATTCCTGTTCAGAAAGACGGAGCCTGTATTCCGAATGAGCAGGAACATATCCATCCTCACACAGCTTGCCAATAAAAACTTCGCTCACCATATAAACACCTAAGATACATCTGTCTTTTTCAGGCATGCCGAAATTTCTTGCTGTTAAAAGGCAAGCACTATTTTGATTGAGGCGAATCGGTCGGTTCGGTTTACCTTGGTTAATACCACTTTTTGTTACACCCGCGAAAACTCTCCACTCTGTAAAAACCCTATTCTGATCTTGCGCTTCACACCAAAAAGCAGCCTGTGAGCTGGGATGAATTTTAAGGTTTTTTAAAAGTCTTTCTCGCTGCAGAAAACGTTCCTGTTCTTTACGTTGCAAGGCTTTTCCCCTTTCAAGCTCCAGTTTTTCCTGCTTACGCTCTTTTTCTCTTTTTTGCAATATTTTTTTGACTGAATCGGAAGCTCTTTGGTCAATCATTGTTAAGTATTTCCCAAATGCATCCGGGAAAACAAACTTCTTATTCCCCAATTTAAAATGTATTTCTATATAAGAATCCGTATGTTCAACCACACTTCCTTTACCAAAACGCTTATGTGTTACTTGTTTATTGATTAGATCCATTTGTCTGCTCCTCCATATCATCCATACAATTTCTTGTACAACTTCCAATCTTCTTTCTTTGCCTATTCCTTGATTTTGTGAAATGGTGTAAAAACATGCTCCATTTTCTTCTTGCAAAAATCATTGTATTGAAATTTGAAATAGGATTATATATTATAATAACACAATGTAAAAAATACTGCAAATTTTATATTGACAATACTATGTATTTGGGTGTAGAATTAAGTTTTAATTTTAGTTGATACCAAGTGAAGTAAATCATAACACATAGATTTAAATAACTGTTCACAAATAAACCTTGCTGCTACCCCCTCAACATAAGCAATGCAAACAACTTCCTTTTCATATGAATTTATCAATGTTCAATTAACTATGCGTAAGTATTATTGTTAATTACCTTCAGCGATCTTGCTCGTTTGACGTTGGGCCATGACCAGCTTGTAATATATCCCCTTTTGCTTCAAAAGCTCCGCATGAGTGCCTAATTCGGCTACTTTGCCTTTATCTAGAACAATTAGGCGATCGGCGCTTCGCAAGGTTGACAAGCGGTGAGCGATGGCAATAGTGGTACGACCTTTGACAAGACGATTCAGACTATCCTGTATAACGGATTCGGTTTCAACGTCCAGCGAACTAGTTGCCTCATCGAGTATCAGTATGGAGGGGTTCTTGATAATAGCTCTGGCAATAGCCAGCCGCTGCCTTTCACCACCCGAAATGGAGTGGCCATTCTCGCCGATTATTGTGTTATAGCCGTCGGCAGTCTGCATGATGAAGTCATGGGCATTGGCAGCTTTAGCCGCAACAAAAACCTCGGCAGCTGTCGCTCCCGGTTTGGCATAGGCGATATTATCATAAAACGATCCCGCAAAAAGAAAGGTATCCTGAAATACGACACCTATATTTTCATGGAGATAATCAGGAGACATATCCCTGATATCTGTGCCATTGATACATATCCTGCCCTGGTTCGGATCGTAGAGGCGCATAATCAGGTTGATCATCGTTGATTTTCCCGCACCTGAGCGCCCGACGATACCAATCATTTCACCCTGTTGTATATCCAGATTTATATCCTTGAGCACCGGTTCATAGGATTTATAACCGAAGGAGACGCCCTCGAAGGACACCTTCCCCGATACAGGCACATTTTCAGGCTCAGATACGGAGGTGATATCAGGTTCTTCATCCAATATTTCAAATATTTTCACCATGCTCGTCATGGCGTCGGCCAGCCAGCGGGGAAAAGAGACAAGCCAGCGCAGAGGAGCATAAATATAAGCAATATACATGGTAAACTGGACAAGAATACCAAAGCTCAGACTGCCGTTCAAGATTTTGTGCCCACCAAAATAGAGTACCAGGAATTCACCGATACCCGTAAAGAATGTCATCAGCGGAAAAAGGCAAGCCCAGATAGACTCGTTATCCGACGACACCTGAGCCAGCTCACGAGTCGCATTTGAGAATTTTTCAATCTCCATCTCCTCTTTGCCAAAGGCCTTAACAGTACGGATACCTTTAATGATATCGTGGAGAATAGACTGGCATTTGGAATTTTTACGCCATTGCCGTTCATAGCGGATATGAATAAATTTCCAGAAGCGGGACAGAGCTAGAGACACCACAGGTACAGGTAGAAATATCAAGAGGGTAAGCTTGAAATTGGTGAAGAGCAGGATAACAAGCACGACCATAAACATGATAATCTGCTCGACAGCCCAGCGGCCACCGTCCGATATAAAGTTCTTAATGGTGTTAGTATCTTCCATCACACGCCGAATCAAATCCCCCGGAGTCCTCTTAGACAGTGAATTCATAGACAGCTTTTGAATCTTTTCATAAGCCACGTTTCTTAAATGGTTGGCGTACTGGATGCTTGCCTTATTGAAGACTCTAGAACTAAGGATGAAAATTAGCTCACCAATAGCTCTGGCAAGAAGCATCGCACCTGACAGCAGGAGAATCTGTTGGAATGTCCCCGTCATCGGACGTAAATAATCATCAATGAGAATACGACTAAAAAGGGGTACGAGAAGGTACATTACAGATGATAGAGCTAAAAACAGCTCCGCCGGCACAATTTTACCAGCAAAGGGACGCATTAATTCAAGAGCACGTTTCAACACGCCGATCTTATTATAACAGAACAGGCAGATGGACATTCCCTCAACAAGGGGACGTCCGCATTTTTCACATACAGGCTTTTCTTTTTCATCAGGAATGACGTATTGTTTTGTCTGGGCGTAAAAATTGACCACCTTGCAGAATTCACCTGCTGCCTTCATGGCTGACATTGTAAAGCGGCAGAGCAGATGTTCACTGTCATTATTCATCTTTGCAAAAAGAAGTCCACAACCCACCCCTGCGATAACCGACGTCTCTGCAATATCCTTCGCGGATAGTGTCAATAATGCTTCATCGCTGATGCAGGACATGATGCGTCCCGTTTCATCAAAGCTAAGAGTTCCTTTGGTCGGTTGCATGGCAAGGTCGAGATCATATTGGAATACATGTGTTTTCAACACGGTAAGCCGCCTTTCTCCAGCGACACAAAATATCATGGTTTAATGTTGTTTACCCTTGGTCGCTGGAGAAAGGGTAAGCAACGTCCTAAGTACAAATCAATGGAAGTCCGTTACTAGATAAAATATCGATACTTAGTAGGGCATCTAAAAAAGATATGGCTCAAGCTTTTTCAGGCTCTTTTTATCAAGTTCGGTCAGGGATTGGATGATATACCGATTGCCGTCTACATCGAATATGGCCAGCCTGTCATCGTCCAGCATTCGGATGTTTTTATTTACATCCTTTACGGCACAGTTCTTCTTATATTTAAGGTCATCCCGACCGATTATAAGCTCGAAGTAAACATAGCCCAGTTTATCTTTTACTGACTTTACTTCGTATACAGTAGGGCAGTAATACCGGTTGTCAAGCTCGGCAATCACAATGCTGCGTTGTTTTTCAGTGAGCTCGGAAATGGAACGGATCATTCCGATTTCCTTGTTCTCCTTATCAGCCACCGAAATGTAATCCATAGGATGCCCGATGGGAAGGGCACGCCTTAATGTAATGCGGTTATAATCCTTTCCGGCGTATCTCAATCCTGTAAATCCACCTGGTGTTACATAGAATTCAACATTTTTGAGATCAAGCATGCCAATATCAATGGCATCGGTTAGACATGACGCTGTTATTTGTGTTGCTGTTTCCAAAGAAATCACTCCTTAATTATTTCTTTATTGTTAAGAATCATTTATAGTTAATAATCAGTTTTCCATATTTATAACCTTGAGACCCTCTAGCTGTATTGTATAGAGCTTATGGTATTCACCCTTTTTCTGCATAAGCTCTTTGTGGGTGCCGCTTTCCACTACCTTTCCATCGCTGATAACGGCAAGGCTGTCTGCATCGCGTAGTGTGGAAAGCCTGTGAGCTATTATGAAGGAAGTTCTTCCCTTCAATAAATATTCAATTCCCTTTTGAATGAGACCTTCCGTATGCGTGTCTATGGAAGATGTAGCTTCATCCAAAACAAATATTTTCGGATCTGCAAGTATTGCTCTTGCAATTGATATAAGCTGCTTCTCCCCTGTAGAAAGCCTGTCTCCTCCCTCACCTACCTGACTGTCATATCCCTTTTCCAATTTTTCGGCTATGGTATCAACCGAAATAATTTCAGCAGCCTTCATTATTTCTTCATCTGTCGCATCTAATTTGCCATATCTTATATTTTCCTTGATAGTGCCTGAAAATAAATGAGGATTTTGCAGAACATATCCTATGTTTGAATGAAGCCAAAGCTGTGACCTATCCCTGTAATTTCTGCCATCTATCAATATTTCGCCTTCCGTAGGCTCGAAAAACCTGCATGCAAGATTGACGAGGGTACTTTTGCCCGCTCCTGTTTCTCCGACAATAGCAACATTTGTTCCCGCAGGTATATAAAGGTTAAAATTGCTTAAAACCTCCTCATCCCCGTCGGGATATTTAAAGTTAACATTCCTGAATTCAATTTCTCCGAATATTTCTTCCCAATTTTCTTTCTTAGGATTTATGTTATCTCCGTAAACTTCTGCCACATCGTCACGGTCCTTTATTAAAGGCTCCTTTTCCAATAAATCCGTAACCCTTTCAATATTCGCCTGCAGGGATATTACTTCTGAAAATGTCCTTGCAAGCTGCTGAATAGGATCAAATATATTGATTGCATATGAGAGAAATGCAGAAAGCGTTCCTATCTGAATAATCTGCTCCATTGCTAACCTTCCTCCCTTTGCAAGGACTATGGCTGTCAACACAGAACCGAAAAATACGATTATAGGAATATACAAAGCATTAAGCCTTGCATATCTGACGGAGGACGACTTCATTTCGCTGCTTATATTCTTAAATTCCGTTAGATTCTTTTCTTCGATTACCAATGTCTTGGATGTTCTTGCCCCGGATATTCCTTCATTGAAGCTTCCCGTCATTTTTGAATTTATTTTTCTTATTTTTCTGCTGGTTATTAAAAGCTTGTTTTGAAAATAAACAGTTATGACGGCCATAACCGGAATGAGAAGCATTACAATAAGAGCAAGTCTCGCATTCAGCAGGAACATTGCGGCAAAAGCACCTATTACATAGGCAAATGACCAAAATACATCCACCAATCCCCATGCGATCATAGACCCTATTTTATTTGTATCACTTAAGGTTCTCGCCATTATATAACCCACCGGAGTAGTATTGTAATATGATAGAGAAAGTTTTTGAAGATGTTCAAATATTTCCTTTCTTAAATCCATACCTATATGCATTTCGACAGTTATTGCCATACGTGCAAATATGATAACGGTTAACGCCATTGTCAGCAATGACGCCGAATATAGAGCAATAAATCTGCTTAACCCTTCCATAGCTTTTTTAGCTATAAAATTATCCACAGCATATTTTTGAAATAGGGGAATGGATAAATCCATGGCGGCGGTAAGAAGCATTAAAATGATAATTGCCGCTATAGATTTAATATATGGCTTGAAAAACCTCCCTAATTTCAACCAGGGTCTTATATTAAAGGATTTGTAACTTTCTTCCTCATAATAATTCATTATATATCCTCCGATAAATTCATCTGAACATTGAAAATGTCTTTATAAATGCCATCTCTGCCTATTAATTCTTCATGAGTTCCCATATCGGATACCCGCCCCTTATCCAAGACTAAAATCATATCAGATTCCATTAAGGTAGTAATGCGATGAGATATTAAAATAATTGTTGCTCTTCCTTTTTTTGCTTTGAGGGAGGAGCGAATCTTTGCATCTGTATCCGAATCCACTGCAGACAATGAATCGTCAAATATCATAATCGGTGTATTCTGGAGCAGCATTCGTGATATTGCCACCCTTTGCTTTTGCCCTCCCGACAATGTTACTCCTCTTTCCCCCACAACTGTATCATAGCCTTTTGAAAATTCTTCTATTGATTCATGAACCCGTGCAATTGATGCAGCCTTCTTAATTTCATCCATGGAAGCATCAGAATTTACTATTGCAATGTTTTCCTTGATCGTACGTGAAAATAAGAAGGGCTCCTGCAGCACCATTCCTATATTCTTCCTTAAATGCTCTCTTTTAATGTTTCTTATGTCCACTCCGCCTATTGTAATGCTGCCCATATTTTCGGGCAAATCATATAAGCGGTTTAAAAGATACATGAGTGTTGTTTTTCCTGAGCCGGTGCCCCCCAATATTGCAAATGTGCTTCCTGCCTTTATTGTAAAGCTGACATTTTTTACTACTGAATTTTCTCCGTCGTAATTAAATGTAACATTTTTAAATTCAATATCCTTGTAAATATCCGGCGTTATAGAATCTGGGCTGTCTGATTCTTCAGGTTCGCTTAAAATTTCACAGATTCTTTTCAGAGAAACCTTAGTCTTGCTAAGTTCCCCTAAAATTCTTCCAAAACTTCGAAGAGGCCATGCAATCATTGCGGTATAAGATACAAATGCCATAAACTCTCCCAATGTTATTGCATTGTTTACGGCAAAATGGGTGCCATACACAACAATGGTCATAAGAAGTACACCTGTTACAAAATCACCTATTCCCCAATAATATCCCAATTGATATCCAAGCTTAACCCATAAATCGGAAAATTTAATATTTTTCTCGGAGAATTTTTCAATTTCATGCTTTTCTCTTCCAAAAGCTCTCACAACCCGCACACCCGTCAAATTTTCCTGAATTGTAGTAAACAGCTCACCCTCTGCTTCGTCCGCAACCAAAAACTTCTTTGACAATATACCGTAAAAAATTGAGGAATACAAAACTACGACAGGTATAAATATCAACACAGCCAATGAAAGCTTTAAATTCATCGAAAACATCAGTATAAGCGATATTATAACAAGCATGACCGTTCTGAACATTTCAACCAATTGAGAGCTTATAAAGGTACGGACAACCTCAACATCCGACGTTGACCTCTGTATTATATCTCCTGTTTGATTTTTAATGTGCCAGCTGTAAGGCAGATTTTGTATATGCTCAAATAACTTGTCCCTTATATTTTTTATTATTCCTTCAGTCCCTTTGGCAGCCGTTATTCTTCCAATATAATCGCTCACACCGGTAACAACCGCTAAAATCAATATTAAAACAGCCATTATCCATATGTTTCCCTTAATGAATTCTATTCCCCCCACAGCATCTACCATATTCATAACCGGTCTGATGTAATTTACGGGAACATCATCGATAACGGAGTCTACAGTAAACCTTATAACTTGGGGCGTTGCAAAACCTGCAGCAACCTTAAATGTTGTTGCAGCAGCAGATATAAAGAAAAATTTTATAAATCCTTTAGCTTGTGAATATATTATTTTAAAATCTGATTGTCTCTTCATAGATACCCCTCATTGGGAACATTCCTTGAAGCAGGTGTGTACCCATTCCTTAATACGCTAAAATAAGCAACTTTTAAGATTGCTTATTAATTCTATAATAATATTCAATTAGTGTCAATCAATGCCGCTAATTCTTGATAAAACTTTCGAAATTATCGCTGTATTTTATTGTTTTGTCGCCGAAAATCCACATTGCTTCAGTTTCGGGCATAGAATTTATAATCTTAAGTCCCTCTTCGAAAGGCATACAAAATATTGCCGTTGAAAGGGCGTCGGCAACACCTGAGTCCTCGCATATTATAGATACGGATGTAAAATATTTTGCAGGATACAATGTGTACACATCCGTTATATGATTATACTTTTCGCCGTCCACAATGTAATATCTTTCATAATCACCGCTTGTCACAAGAGATTTGTCGTCTATCTTAACTATTTCAATTACAGATTGTCCCGTTGAACCATCGGGATTTTGAATTCCTACATTCCAAGGTGCCCTTGTACTGATATTATTATTTATGGCACGTATATTTCCTCCCACAGACAATAACCCCGAAGTCATTCCGCTATCCCTTACAGTCCTGCTAACCTGTTCGGTTGCATATCCTTTCGCTATTGCACCAACATCAAGGCTCATTAACGAATCCTTCAAAAAAACAGTTGAATTCTTTTCATCAATAATTATATCCTCAATATTGGTATGCTCAGATGCGCTTCTCAGCTCATTTTCCGGAGGAAGAACCGCATTGTCAGGGTCTTCGATTCCTTCAGTTCGGTATTCGTGCCAAATTTTTAACACAGCACCAAATGCAATATTTGTCTTACCATTTGTTTTCTCATATAAATCCTTTGAAAATTTAAGCAAGTCAATTATTTTTTCGTCGACCTCCACAGGCTTTATTCCTGCATTATCATTGATAGTTTTAATATTGTTTACGCCCTCATAATCGTTATAAATATCATAAAGCTGATGATATTCTTTTAAATTGTCGTAAATTATCTGAGAATATTCCGTAAATTTTTCCTTGCTCTCTGCAAATCCGACAATTCTTGTTGTCGTATCAAACAGCATTATGAATTCCGACTCGTACCGAATCAGTTCTTTTTCACCGCAGGAAGTTAAACCTATTAAAATCAAAATCAACAAAATTATGGAAGTAACTTTCTTTATCAATTTACACCTCTTAATTGGCAGGGGAATTCATTAATTTATCAGCTCCTTGCGTCGCATAAATTGTGAATCCTTTGCGGTTGACCTACCAGCCATCTGTTCTTCGCATCGCTCGAACATGTGGGGTTTCGTCATACAAAGGGGCAGATATCTGCCCCCTCAATAATTATCTATTTGCACTAACAAATGCTTTTTCGAAATTGCTTTGGAAGTCTTCAATTCCGACTGTTACGGAAGATATTAAATCCTCTTCGGTAGCATGACCGGATTCATCTACGGATATACCTTTTATTTCTTCTATAGTTTTGCCTACTGCATAAGCAGCAAATGCATCTGCCTGCTCATACCATTCCTTACCTATGGCAGAAGCTTTTTTCATTCCGTAACCTTCGCCCAACTCAACCTTAGTTATAGGAGCAACTGTTAAATCTGATGTGATTTTACCTGTCGCATCAAAATTCACGTTAGACTGGGATGCATCTATGATAGCGCTTGATATCTTTCCGTCGGCATCAAATGTTGCGGCTGTGTAGGTTGTATAAGCCTGAGCCAATCCTTCCGCATCAGCTGTTGCATCCTTGGATTTAGAAATTGTGGTAACAACCCCCAATCCTAATTTATCAGAAGCATCGGAGCCTAAATTATGAGCATTTGCTACAGCTTTTTCAATAGCTTCTTTATACGGGTTTATTTTGATAGTCACTGAAGAAATCAAGTCAGCTTCAGTTGTGATCCCTGATTCATCAACCGCAATACCTTTAACTTCTTCAACCGTCTTACCTTTTACATATTCAGCTAAAGCATTTGCCTGTTCATACCATTCTTTATCAATTGTTGAAGCTTTGCCCATTCCGTATTCTTCCTTAAGCTCTTGCTTAGATTTAAATACGGTATTTAAATCAGGCAAAATTTTTCCGTCTTTGCTGAATCCGATTTGAGTTTGTGCGGTATCAATTATAGTTTGCACTATTTTTCCGTCTTTGTCAACAGTAACTGCAACAATTACCGAATCTGTTTGTGCCGATCCGTCTCTTTCGCCTGCATCCTTTGATTTCTCTATGGATGATAAGACAGCCAATCCTGTTTTAACAGCGCCTTCGGCCAACGGTAACTCCTCTTTTGGTTCTTCATTCTTTGGTTCTTCATTCTTTGGTTCTTCTTTTTGCTGCTCAGTTCCCGGGTTTTGAGCACCCGGCTGCTCCTTTGCACATCCTGCAAAAGAAAATACAGACATGGCTATAATTAACAATATAGCTAATATTTTTTTCATTGCCTTCCTCCATAAATCTTAAATTATATATAATCAGCTTTTAGCTGCTTATAACATTATACCCAAATTCGATATGATATTAACAAAATTTATTGTTATTATCAGCATTATTTTCGCGGGTTGTAAAAATTTTATCATTTTTTGTTTAGCATTACTGAATCGCGTTCTGATATATGCTGTTTTAAAAAGGATCTTGTTTGCCAATAATCCAAATATTTTATTCCTTATATCCTATTCTGCGAGATATTTCATTAGCTGCATTTTTAATTATAACAATTAGTTCCTCGATTTTTTCATCCGTCATTCTGAAAGCAGGCCCTGTTGTACTTAAGCTGAATTTTACATTTCCTTCGTGGTCAAATATTGGTGCCGCAACGCATTTTATTCCTTCGATATATTCTTCATTATCAATAAGATACCCGTTTTCCCTTGCTTCTTCCAATTTTTTAATCAACTGAACCCTGCCGGTAATTGAATTGGATGTAAACTTTGGAATCTTTTTCGGCAGGTAATTTCTGATTTTATTTTTTTCTAAATAACATAAGATTATCTTTCCGTCCGCAGTTATATATGCCGGCAGCTTAGCTCCAATTTTTGTTGAAGTTTTTATTGATTTGGTGCATTCCTGTTTTTCTATCCAAACGATGTCTGATCCGTCAAGAGCTGCCACATGAACTGTTTCCTCAATCTTACAACATACTTCATCAATAACCGGCAATGCCGCATTTCTTATATTTAATGAATTTGTAACTAAGGCTCCAAACTCAATAAACCGTATTCCCAACTTGTATTTCTGCGTTTCTTCATCTTGAGAAATAAAACCATGATGTTTAAGTGTTGTAATGATTCCATGAACGGTACTTTTGTTTAAACCTAATTTCTCAGAAATTTCAGTCAGCCTAAGTTCCTTTTTTTCTTCATTAAAGCATTCAAGTATTGCCACTGCCCTGTCAATAGACTGGACTCTGTTTAATTCTTTCATAATAACTACTCCGCGATTATAGCATAATATTTCACAAAAATCAATTTAAATAATATTTAACAAATAAAGGCAGTCTCATCAAATATGCATAACATATGTCACGTTCATACATTTCTGATTTTAATTTTACCTTGTAATCAGTAATGATGCACTATATTAACATTATGTATAATACTTGTCAATATAAAATAAAATTATTTATTACCCCATAGACACATTATAAAAAATAAGTTAAAATCATATTATCACAATATAAGGAGAGTGTCTTATGAGTACAATCACTAAAGAAAGAGCATGGGAACTGCTGAAAGAATACAACAAGGATGAATTTCATCTTCAGCATGCGGAAACAGTAAGCTTTGTAATGGAGTATTTCGCAAAAATGTTGGGTTTTGAAAACGAGGCTGAATTTTGGGGAATTGTAGGTTTGATGCATGATATTGACTTTGAAATGTATCCGGAAGAGCATTGCGTAAAAATGCAGGAAATATTGTCACAAAACGGAGTAGATGAAAGAATTATCAATTCAGCCGCAAGCCATGGATACGGGCTGACGGATGTAACAATAAAGCCGGAGCACACAATGGAAAAGGTACTTTTTGCAACTGATGAGCTGACAGGTTTAATTGGTGCTGCGGCACTTATGCGTCCTTCAAAAAGTACCTTGGATATGGAACTTAAGTCCCTTAAGAAAAAGTTCAAAACACCAAGCTTCGCTGCGGGATGCTCAAGAGAAACAATAAAAACCGGCTCTGAAATGTTAGGCTGGGAATTAGATTATTTGTTGGATGAAACATTAAAAGCAATGCGGGAATACGAAAAAAGCAAATAAGCAAAGGTCATTCATGAATGACCTTTTTCAATTTGCTGCGGCAGTCTTTTTTTGTTTTTTTAATTGGTTTTTTATTAAGGTAAATGCTAAGCAGGAAATTACCGTTATGGGAATTACTGTAAATGTATAAAGAAGTATCTTATTTGTGACCGATAAGAAATTATTTTGTGCATATATAATCATAATTGTCAAAATTAACGGATGCATTAAATATATATAGTAGGAGCTTTGTCCGAATAATTTTATAAAGCCGTAAATACCTTTTAACTTATCCTTCATCAATAACCCGATGGAATAAACCAGCAATATCGAAATTGATGAAAATATAAACCATATAAAAGTATTGAGGACAGAATTATAAAATGCAGCAGCAGTATAAATTATAACCATTAATATATATCCCGAAATAATAAATATTGTATTTTTCTTAATCCATTGTATATATTTATTGTATTCCAAGGTTACATAAATACCTGACATATAAAATACCATATATTTCAAAAATATTCTGTCAGACAAATTATACCTTAGAAATTCTGCGCTGAGATATGTTATTATACCTGCAAATATCAGTATCGGTATTTTTCTTTCACTATTTTTCAGGATAAAGAAAAATATCGGACCAATAATATACATTTGTACAATTATTATTACAAAATAAAGGTGGTATGACATTGTCCCCTTTAAAACGCTTTCCAAGAAAAAATTAATATCCATTACGTAATAACCCAAGCGGATATAAACATCATAATAGATTGCACACCAAATCAAATATGCAATAAGAATCTTCGGAAGTCTCTTTTTAAGAAAATCAAAATAGTTGAATTTTTTATTTTTAGAACTGTAGCTGTAAAAGCTCGTTACTCCGCTTAAAAAAATAAAAACTGGCGTAGTAAACTTCAAGCTTCGGTTAATTATAAGCATTAAAATATGCGGGAAGCTTCCATGAATGTATTCTTCAACTCCCGTTGCAGTTATATGAACCATCATAACCGCAAAACATGCAATGAATCTCATATAATCCAATTCATACAACTTGTCTTTATTATCAATAGTATGTACTGTATTAATTGATGACATATTACCACCCCCTCTAAGGTGTTTTAGTTATTTTAACATCTATGTGCAAAAAAATCAAACCTTTTAGAAACTTATAAATATGTATTCATAAAAATTATAAATACTCATTTTTAGCCGCATCGCATTTATGCAAACGATATTTTATAAGTTCTTTTGAGATATTATTAATTATATACGTTTTGGCGTATACGCTACTGCGAAAATATGCTATAATAAAATTATAATTTGTATATTATTGGGGGTGACGGCATGTGTGTAAAGGAAGCTGTAATACACAGAATAAATGAAATATGCGATGACAAGGGAATGGCCGTAAATAAGCTTGCAAATTTATCAGGCATTACACCATCCACTGTTTACAGTGTTTTCAACAGTGACAGAAAAGATATCGGAATTGTGCTTATTAAGAAAATTTGTGATGGTCTTGAAATCACATTGGATGAATTCTTTTCTTCCGAAATATTCAAGGCTTTGGAACAAGAATTGGTTTAAAGGAAGGGGGACACACCTCTGATATATGGTACGTCTTTGCGGGTAAGAGGAATGTCCCCGTACTTGAGGGGGGGACACACCATTGAAGGAATGTCCACGTTTTTTCAGTTGAAATTATTATTCTTATATTGTTTTAAAAGATAAATATATTTTTGCTCGGCAGCTTCAACTTTAAAAATAGCATAATCCACTAAATCAGGCTGAGAAACATTCTCAAAAATATTTTTAGCATCTTCCCATTCTTTTTTCGCATTTTCAATATTGGTAAATGCTTCGTCCTTAGAGGAATCTTTTTTAATATTTTCAAAAATACTTTTAAGACTGATTTTTCTTTTTTGAATATCGTTCATGGAAAAAACCTCCTATCCATATTATTATAGACAGTAAGTTCCTTTTTATTCCTAATATTCCATGTGAACCTTTCTTTTCCTACAAAAATACTTCCGGCTCTTTTCTTTCTTCAAATTCAACTTCCAATTCATATTTATGCTTTAAATAATTTTCATCATCGTAATATTTTGCATTAACAGTACAAATTTTGATGCATGCACCGCATTTGATGCAAATATTGTTTAATTTTGAGACATCCTCATAATCAATGGAACCCATGGGACAGGCTGACACGCAAAGCTTGCAGTCAATACAGTCATCGTTGGTCTTTGGTGTAACCTTTCGTATATCGATGGGGTTCCCGTTCCTGTCCTTTGGCTTATAGTAAGGTCTGTAGTCCTTGCTTCCGGGAATTTCAGTCTCCTGAAAATCTCCCGAGGATATCTTTTCGTATATTCGCTCGGCAAATTCAGCAACTCTTATCAAATCCTTTTCGTCAGGTCTGTCCTTTGCCAAAATTTTAGAAAATGAATGCTCTCCAATAAATGCCCCTCCGGCTATAATGTTGAAACCGTTTAATTTTAGAATGCTTTTAAGCTCAATCAGCGCATCGTCATAATTTCTGTTGCCGTACATTACTACCGCAATTGCCATTGCTCCGTCTGCCCTTACGTTGCTAAGATAATTTAAAAGCACATTGGGTACTCTTCCTGCATATACGGGAACTCCCACTATTACCATATCTTCATGTGTAAAACGCAAAGCTTCTTCCCTTCCGGAAGGAAGGGTAAAATTTTTATAATTGACCGATGCTTCATTAAACTTCTTTGCTAATTCTTCCGCCAACCTTTTTACCGCCCTCTCGGTCGTACCTGTTGCGCTGAAATATACCCCATTAATTTTATACTTCAAAACAATATTTCCCCCTTCATCTATTTATTATTCTTTTTCAATTTTTCATATCTTATTATCAAATCTTCGCTTTTTTCCTTGTAGGGCATAACCTTTCCCTGTTTATAATGCTTACGGCAAAGAGGTATGTAGCTTTCATTGCCTCCTATAAAAATTTGCTCTCCGGTATATACTACCTTGCCATCCACAATACGGGCATTAGTCAATGCTTTCTTACCGCACCAGCAAATTGTTTTAATTTCTTCTATTTTATCTGCTAACGCCAAAAGCCAGTAGGAGCCTTCAAATAATTCATTTCTGAAATCGGCTCTCAACCCATAGCACATAACAGGTATGCTTAATTCATCTACTACATCCGTAAGCTCCCCTACATGGTGCTTTTTTAAAAATTGACTTTCGTCAACTATCACGGCATCTACCCCGAATAGATCATCATATTCCTTTACCACATCAAAGATATTCATCTCGTCGTTAACAGATATCGCCCTTCTGCAAAGACCCATTCTTGACGCAACAACTCCCGAATCCGCATATCTGTCATCCAAGGATGATGTGAATATCAATGGATTTTGTCCTCTTTCTTCATAATTAAATGCAACCTTCTGAACCTCAATACTCTTACCGGCACCCATGGTGCTATACCTGAAATAAAGCTGCGCCATAATAGACTCCTTGTTTTCCTAATTATATTTAATTGTAACAAAAGTTGTCCGATAATTCAATAAATTAATAGCAAGATAAAATTTAGACATGCACATGGAATACAAAATGCGGCACTGATGTGAGTGCCGCATTTTTTCAGCTAAAAGAGCATATCATGATTATATATTTTATCATGACTTAATTCTTTTTTCTGATTCCGGTAATATTCGTATACAGGATATTCCGAGGATGTCATCAAGTTAAAGGAATGGATTCCTAAACTGCTGCATACCGAATTTTTAACATTACCGTTAGTTTCATGAACCTTCTGATGTTTAGCCATTTTATGTCAGCTCCTTTATTCCTGAAACTATATTTATTATCTCTCTTAATATAATTTTTATTAAATTAAACTTTGCTTCCTTTTATTTTTAAAAGAATACATTTGGGTATCAGCATCTTTCATTGCTGCAGCATACCCTTTTTCTAAATTGAGAAAAACGGTATATCCTGTGGAAACCATCGGTAATTCTTCCTGAACATCTGAGCTTTTTCTTATTTCGTCTATCTTCCCGTGGAACAACCCAAGCGCATCTTTTAGATTCTGTTCATCCGTTGTTCTGCATATAACACAAAACTCATCTCCACCGACACGGTAACATAAACCCATATGCAAAAAGCAATCTTTTATAAGCTTTCCTATCGTTTGAAGACATGAATCTCCCCATTGATGCCCATATAAATCATTGATTCCCTTGAAATTATCCAAATCAAAAATTAAAACACTGCCGCTGGCATTTTGATTCAATTTTTTGGTGTACTGTTCATATACACTACGGTTTAATAATCCAGTCAAAATATCCTGTGTTTCCGTGAGTTCGCAAAAATAAGCATAATACAAAATCAGACTCAGGGTTATACTCAGCCAAGAAGTATGTACAACAGGAAGCAGGACTTGCACAAAGGTTCCTATAAAAGTAAGAACAAGCAGCATGATAAACGTACTTTTTGTGTAGCGCTGATAATGCTTCATAGCCTTAAAAGATTCACGAATCAGAATTGCATATGAAGATAAATATGCAGCGATATAAATGCCAAACAACGGACCGCGCAAATAATTGATGCCGCTTACACTGAAAATAAATCCTGTCCATGGAGAGGTTATGACAAAAACAAAGTTTATCCACGCCGGAATTGTCAGCACAGCTCTGATTTTCTCTTTTTCCAAAGAAAAAGCTTTAGACAAAATAACCGCAATAAAAGGCGATAAAGAAAAACCGATAACATTGGAAATAAAAATTGGAACGCTGCTTTTAACAATGATGTTTTCAAAAACAACGCTCCCAATTTCCGCTACAATTACTATTATGGTCATAAAAGCAGAAATAGCAAATTGCTTTTTCATTTCGTAAATAAAAAAAACATTGTGCCGCGACGCATGTATTAAAATAAAAAGCGAAAAAGCACATATTGCATCTACGGCTACATAATTATTAATTAAGTCATTCATGGAACCCACATCTTATATTAAATTTTCAGCCATATTTACTAAGTCTGACGACATACCTGATAAGGATTGTATGGCAGCGCTTACTTCTTCTGTGGAAGCTGCAATTTCATCAAGGACTGATGATAATTCCTCACTATGTTTGCTTACCTTTTCATTTTCAGTTTTTAATTTTTCTAATATCTCAGTAATTCTTTTAGTTGAAACTGTACTATCTTCTGCTAATTGCCTTATTTCATTTGCAACAACACTGAAACCTCTGCCTGCGTTGCCGGCACGTGCAGCTTCTATGGAAGCATTTAATCCCAATAGTTTTGATTGCCGTGCTATGTTGTAAACTGTATCAACTATTTTATCTGTTTCTTTAACGGATTCTAAGTTTACTTCCGAAATTTGTTCCATCTGATGACTTAAGCCTGCAACCTTTTCCAACCCGGAAGCATTTTCCTCCATGGCTGTCGTAATTTGTTCCATTGTAGTTGATAAACTTTGCGCCATATTTATTAACTTTTCCTTAGCATCCAATGATTCTGCAACAATTATGCAGCCAATGACTTCATCTCCGTCATATAACGGTATGGCACGTCCCATATAGGGAACTCCGTATACTTCTCGGGGAACCTGCCTTGTAATGATTTTTTTGCCGTAAATAGCTTCTAACGCCACTGAGCCGTCTTTTAATATTTCACCCTTTTTTAATTTAAGATCTATAGTTTTGCCGGGCAAAGCAGCTACAATTCTTTCAGTATCGCTGACAGCAACGTTAAAATCCGCCGTCATTAATTTTTGAAATATTCCTATAAATCCGCCAAGTATCTCCAAATGCTCTTTTTTCAACTTTCGCCTCCAATAAAGTTTATTGTCTGTAGGGTTTCCTTATGCTAAATTTTAACATAATGTTACATTAAAATCAATATTTCTTTTGCCGCTCATAAAGAGCTCCCAATGCCAAAATAACCATTCCGTAAAATAAAATGTAAAATAGGTCTTTTTATTTCTTAAGATTCAATATATAATTATTTAATATAATATTCAAAGAGTTGACATATATATAAGAATAGAGGAAAAAGAATGAACGGTTTAAAAAATTTCATGAATGGCAGATATGGGACTGACCAACTGACTTTATCACTGCTGGTTTTAGGAATGATACTTACCTTTTTAGCCAATGCATTTAAATGGCATGCAGTAACTATGTTTTCCAATGTTATATTTCTTGCATGTATTTACAGAGCATTATCAAAAAATATATCTGCAAGACAAACTGAAAATATTAAGTTTCTTAAGCTTTATAATCCTGCTAAAACGTGGATTACAGGAAAATATAACATTATAAAATCATTGAGATATTATAAATACTTCAAATGCCCTAACTGCAAACAGGAAATCAGAGCCCCAAGAGGAAAGGGTAAAATTTTGATAACATGTCAAAAATGCAAAAATAAATTCATACAAAAAACATAAAGTATACTACAAGGAGTTAGGATGAATAAAAAAGTTCATAGAAAGAAAAGAAATTGGAGGAATATTATAAGCAACATACTTTTTATTATACTTGTTATGTCAATTATTTTTACTATTGTTAGAATTGTTCAGGCACCGTCGGAAGCACCTGTTGGTTCTCATGAAAAAGTAAAAAGTGATTACGTCCTTACGTTGCTTCAATGTATTTTGGGTCTTATTGTTATGTTCATACCCACATTCGTCGAACATAAATGGTCAATAGATATACCGAATAAAATGGAAATAGCTTATTTCATTTTTTTATATTGCGCCATATACTTAGGCGAAGTACATGACTTTTATTACGTCATACCTCATTGGGATACAATCCTCCATGCATTCAGCGGAGCTACATTAGGAGCTTTGGGATTTTTCCTTGTCAGTTATTTTAACGATGCTGAAATATTGGATACCAATTTAAGTCCGTTTTTTATAGCATTTTTCGCATTCTGTTTCGCACTTGCAGCAGGAGTTGTGTGGGAAATATATGAGTTTTTAGCAGATTTCATATTAAAAACCAATATGCAGAAATTTATTCTTGCCGATGGAACTGTATTGCAAGGGCAAGAAGCTCTTCTTGATACCATGGAAGATTTGATAGTAGATGCCATAAGCGCGTTTACAATTTCTGCAATCGGATACTTTTCCATTAAAAGAAACCGGGAAATGTAGACTTAGGCTACATTTCCCTTCTGCCCTCCATTGCCCTCATAAGAGTTACTTCATCGGCGTATTCTATATCTCCGCCTACGGGAATTCCGTGTGCTATACGGGTTACCTTTATTCCCATTGGTTTTATGAGGCGTGATATATACACTGCCGTTGCTTCACCTTCAATGGTGGGATTGGTTGCTAAAATAACCTCGGCTATATCCGCGTTAAGTCTTGATATTAAACTTTTAATATTTATTTCATCGGGACCTATTCCGTCAAGAGGTGAAATTGTTCCGTGCAGAACATGATAAACACCTTTATATTCTTTGGTTCGTTCCATTGCTGCAATATCCCTTACATCCTCAACAACACATATGGTTGTTTGATCTCTTTTTAAACTGCCGCATATGCCGCACAGTTCTCCTTCTGTTAAGTTCCCGCATATTTGGCAATGCTTTGTATGCTTTTTTGCATTGACTATTGCCTTTGCTAATTCCACCACATCGCCGCCTTTCATATCCAATATGTGAAAAGCAAGACGCTGGGCTGATTTTCTGCCTATTCCCGGAAGCTTTGCCAATTCTTCAATAAGCTTTGTAACCGGCGCTGTGTAATTTTCCATTACATTAGCCCCGGTATATTTACTCCGCCCGTAACCTTTTTCATTTCACCTTCCGTCATTTCATCCGCCTTTCTGAAAGCTTCGTTAACAGCGGCTACAATCATATCTTCAAGCATTTCAACATCATCCTTATCGACAACTTCCGGATCTATCTTTATTTCAAGCAATGCTTTCTTGCCGGTTACCTTAACCGAAACCGCTCCTCCCCCTGATGTTGCTTCCACTTCTCTTTGCTCAAGTTCCCTTTGCATATCTTCCATCTGTTTCTGCATTTTTTGAACCTGCTTCATCATATTGTTCATGTTTCCGCCCCCGGGCATACCCATGGGCATTTTTCTGCCTTTTGCCATTTTAATCCTCCTGTTTAAATTCTACAATTTCTCCAAATTCATTTTTCAAATCTTCATATACATCTTCTATGGTTGTTTTTGGTTTTACATATTTTGCTTCATTTTTTTTGACAAATTCAACCTCACAGTTTTCATTCAAAAACCCGCTTAGAATTTCTTTGAATTTCTGTTTGTTTTTCGGTTGATTTGCAGCACTTATGTGGAAGGTGAATTTAGGGTCGAATTCAAATACCGCTTTTTTATTTGTCACCTCAACCAGCGTCGACTCTCTTATTATAGCCTGCAGACCTGCATTTTCACTTCTTATTTCTTTAAGGACAGTCTGCCATCCATCTCTTATGAAATTAAAAATCTCTTCATCGCTTTTGTTTTCAAATTCATTTTTCTTTACCTGCTTTATTTCTTCGGTTTTAATCAGTTTTTCATCATTTTGTACCTTTTCAATTTTTTCCGGTTTTTCTGCTTTTGCTATATTAACTTTCGGTGCTTTATATATTTCAACAGCTTCGGTTTCTTGTTTTCTTATCGGATTTTCAAACTCATATGTTCCATGCATATTGTTTTCTATATTCTCTATCCTTTTAGCCAAAGCCTCTAAATCTGCATAACTCACATTATGTAACATCTTTATAAGCTTTGTTTCCAAGAGAATTCTCGGATTTAACGCTCTCTTGCATTCTGATTGGGCAGTTGACAAATCCTCAATTATTTTTACTGTTTCATCAACGGAAATTCTCTTGTTCAGCTCTGTAATTTCATCTGTTTCATCTTCCGATATTCGCATTAGGTTGTCTGATGAATTTGTTGTTTTTATTATGAGCATATTCCTGAAGCAAATAATTAATTCGTCAAGAAAAAGCGAAAGTTCCTTCCCGCTGTTTAGAATACTGTCAACTAAATTCATGGTTTTTTCTATATCCTTATCAACAATTGCGCCTGCCGCTTCCAAAACAACCTGATAATTGACTGTCCCCAATAAGTTTATTACAGTTTCGTAATCAACTGCATCCTCATTGAAGGATATGCATCTGTCCAGTATACTTTGGGCATCTCTCATGGCTCCTTCAGAATTTGCAGCAATGAGCTTCAGTGCTTTTTCTTCATATTTTATATTCAATTCATCACATATTTTTTCCATATTTTCCACAATGACATCGGTGCTGATTCTTTTCAAATCAAATCGCTGACATCTTGATAATATGGTTGCCGGTATTTTCTGAGGCTCTGTGGTCGCAAGTATAAATAAAAGGTGTTCCGGCGGTTCCTCCAATGTTTTTAACAATGCATTAAATGCGCCTTTTGACAGCATGTGAACTTCATCGATTATATATACCTTGTACTTGCTTTTAACAGGCAGAAATTTCACTTTGTCTCTCAGCTCTCTTATATCATCAACGCCATTATTTGATGCGGCGTCCATTTCAATAACATCCATATTTGTTTCATCCAATGTACTTCTGCATATTTCGCATTCATTACACGGATTTCCTTCATGGTTATTTAAACAGTTTACGGCTCTTGCAAATATTTTAGCTGTGGAGGTTTTCCCCGTGCCTCTTATACCGCTGAAAAGATAAGCATGGGCTATATTATCCGACATTATCTGATTTTTCAATGTCCTTGTCACATGCTCCTGACCTAAGACATCATCAAATATTTTTGGACGAAACTTTCTGTATATTGCTTGATGAGACATATACACCACCTGACCTCTAAGTAATTTTTTTTATTATAGCATAAATTATTTTTTTAAACAACTACTGTTATTTCATACTAAAAGGCAACTTTTGCGAGTTGCCCAAAAGTTGCCCAAAGTTACACTTGTTAAATTATTCCATGCCGTATTTCTTTTTAAATCTGTCAACTCTTCCGCCCTTATCAACAAATTTCTGTTTGCCGGTGAAGAATGGGTGGCATTCAGAACATATTTCAACCTTAATCTCGTCCATTACAGAACCGGTTTCAAATGTATTTCCGCACGCACATTTAACAGTGACAGTTTTATAATTTGGATGTATTCCTTTTTTCATCCCGTTCACCTCTTTCTATGACTCTATATAAAATATATAATCTTCAATTTACCTTGAGTATTATAACACATGGTTTTATATAACACAATGATTTTTTTTTAATAGTTTCTGTCGTTAATGTCTGATTTCATCTTTTCAATATTTAAAAGCTGAGCAGCCTGTTTGATAAATTCATCATTTGTCTTTGTTCGAATAAGTCCGTCAATTATTCTTTCTGTAACATCCGCAGCCGAAAAATTGCTCATAGCCTTTCTTAGCTGCCAAATTGTCTGCATTTCTTCATTATTAAGCAATAGTTCTTCTCTTCTTGTTCCGGATTTGTTTATGTCAATAGCGGGGAATACTCTTTTTTCCGAAAGCTTTCTGTCCAAATGAATTTCCATGTTGCCGGTACCCTTGAATTCTTCAAATATTAAATCATCCATCCTGCTTCCGGTTTCAATTAAAGCACTTGCCAATATTGTAAGACTTCCGCCGTTTTCAATATTTCTTGCGGCTCCGAAAAATCTCTTGGGACCGTATAAAGCTCCCGGATCAAGTCCTCCCGATAATGTCCTTCCCGTAGGGGTTATGGTAAGATTGTATGCTCTTGCTAATCTTGTGATGCTGTCCAAAAGAATCACAACATCCTTCCCGTGCTCAACAAGTCTTTTTGCTCTGTCCAATACCATTTCAGCTACCTTAATATGATTTTTAGGAAGCTCGTCAAAGGTTGAATATACAACATCACCCTTTACATTTCTCTTCATATCCGTAACTTCTTCGGGACGTTCATCTATTAAGAGCATAATAATTTCAATTTCAGGATAATTTTCTGCTATACTGTTTGCCATATTTTTTAAAATTGTTGTTTTACCTGCTTTTGGGGGAGCAACAATCATACCTCTTTGCCCTCTTCCTATGGGTGCAATTAAATCAATAATCCTCATTGCAATATCCTTGTGTGCAGTTTCTAATTTAATTCTCTCATCCGGATAAACAGGGATGAGCGAATCAAAATCTTTTCTGTTTCTTGCCGACTCAGGATTCATATCATTTACTTCCTTAACATAAAGCAAAGCATTAAATTTTTCGCCTTGTTTAGGAGGTCTTGTGATCCCTGAAATTTTATCTCCGGTTTTCATGTGAAATCTTCTGATTTGAGAGGGGGATATGTACACGTCATCATCGCTGGTTAAATAGTTGTGGGTTCTTAAAAAGCCGTAGCCATCAGTATGGGTTTCAAGTATTCCCGTTACAGTTTGAGACTCTGTGCCGGACGAATCAATATCTTCCACTGCCTTTTCGGGTAACTCATCACTCTCATCTCTTTCTTCCTTTTTACCCGAACTTTCCAAAATACCCTTTTTTTCAATTTCTTTTGTTTCAGTATCGTTTGCTGTTTGTCCTTCTATATTGTCAAATTCAATTAACCTTATAAGCAATTCATCTTTTTTATATTTGTAGGCATCATGAATTCCTTTTGACTTTGCCAATTCCTTTAATTCAGAAAGCTTTAAATTTCTTAGCTCCATACAACCTCCTTGCATATTTATTTAATTAACATTATGGAAAAAATGGAATAAGTTCTACGATGAGTTCTTAAATAATATCACTATATATTATATTAGTCAAGGAAATAATTGTAAAATCCGCTAAACTGAATAAGTTACAAATTGTTAATTTATTAACCATTGATTTATTGCGAATTTTCTAATACTATTATAGTAACGTTATTATATGGGATTCGAGGTATGAAATGACTGAATTAAAAATTTGTGTGGGAAGCGCATGTCATTTAAAGGGCTCTTATGATGTAATTGAAATTTTTAAATATTTAATAAGGGATAGGGATGTTGAAAACAAGGTTGAAATCAAAGCAGCCTTTTGTCTCGGTCACTGCACCGAAGCTGTATCTGTGAGTTTGGACGGAAATATATACTCGGTAACACCGGACAATGCTGTGGAATTCTTTGATAAATATGTTATGAACAGTGTGAGGAAATTATGAGAATACTTGATTTTTACCCTACTAATTGTAAAAACTGCTATAAATGCGTCAGAAATTGTTCAGTTAAGGCAATAAAAATGATTGATGATCAGGCACAAATCGTAGAGGAAAAATGCATAGCATGCGGAAATTGTTTTTTGGTTTGCCCCCAGAATGCAAGAAATATTCACAGTGATTTGGAAAATGTGGAAAATGCATTAATTCAAGGCAAAAAGATTATTGTTTCAATTGCTCCCTCCTATCTTGGTGTCTATGAAGAGCCTTATAAACTTATTTCGGTATTAAGATATTTAGGCGCAAACATAGTAGAGGAAACAGCCATAGGTGCTGAACAAGTATCCAAGCTGTACAGCGAATTTATCGAAACCACGAAAAAAAGCAACGCAATTACAACATGCTGCCCTACCGTTAATATGATGGTACAGAATTATTATCCTGATTTAATTAAATATTTAATACCCATTGATTCTCCTATGGTGGCTCATTGCAAAATGATCAGAAAAAGACATGGAAGTGACGCTTATATAGTATTTTTGGGACCCTGTATATCCAAAAAATGCGAAGCCTACGGCTATCAGCTTTCAGGGGTTATGGATGCGGTAATTTCTTTTGAGGAAATTGACAAGCTCATGGAATCAAAAAACATAAATTTATCGGAATTTGAAGAAACTCATCCCGATTTAGAAGGAAATCACATTGGAAAAAAATATCCTTTGGAGCAGGGAATATTATCAGGCATCAGCCATGTCGTGGAAAGCAGCAAATTTACGCCTGTATCCATTTCCGGAATAGAAAATTTAAGAAAGGCTTTTGACGCCATATCCGGCGGTGAAATTACCAATGTTCTTATAGAGGCTAACAGCTGCGTTGGGGGCTGCATCGACGGACCTGCGGTTCCTAAGAAAAGCAAAAATGTATATGCGAGAAAAATCCAGGCAAGAAATAAAATTCAAACACTAAGCAATAAAGAATATAAAAATTATACCCTTGAAGAAAAGAAATTAAACTATATCAGGAATTTCAGAAACAAGCAGTATATACATCCGGAGTTTACAGAAAAGGAAATAAGAAATGTTTTAGAGCAAACAGGCAAGCATAGCAAGTCCGATGAATTAA
>ENA-UOOK01000473-UOOK01000473.1-fermentation-metagenome-genome-assembly--contig:-NODE-473-length-52765-cov-74.665585_pt1 | contig 52765 bp, 39 predicted proteins | sample MGYA00245777_ERZ724023 | MGnify/ENA primary metagenome ERZ724023 (study PRJEB28704, sample SAMN03018312) | fermentation metagenome | biome: anthropogenic terrestrial biome; feature: soil; material...
AAAATAAAATATTAACAAATTAAAAAAACTGTCCTAATAAAAGGGGACACTTAATAAAATAGAAAAAATAAATTTAATAATAACACTTTAAAACTAAATAAAAATGATAAAATTAAAACAACTACCTTACGAAATGAACGCACTAGAACCATATATAAGTGCAAAGACTGTTGAGTTTCATTACACAAAACACCATCAAGGTTATGTGAATAATTTGAATAATTTAATTGAAGGCACTGAGTTTGCCGGCAAAGATTTAGAAGAAATTATAAAAACTTCTGAAGGTCCAATATTTAATAATGCTGCTCAAGTTTGGAATCATACTTTTTACTGGGAAGGCTTTTCGGCTGATCCACAAAAAGAACCAAAAGGAAAACTTGCAGAATTAATAAATGCTAAATGGGGCTCTTTTGAGAAATTTAAAGAAGAATTTACAAAAACCGCAACAGGTTTATTTGGCTCGGCATGGGCTTGGTTAGTTATTGACCCAAAAGGTGAACTAAAAATTGTAGGAACTTCAAATGCTGCTACACCGCTAACCACAAACGATAAAGCCTTGCTAACAGCAGACGTTTGGGAACATGCTTATTATCTAGATTATCAAAATCTTAGAGCAACTTATTTAAAAAGTTTTTGGGAATTAGTAGATTGGAAAAAAGTTGAAGCAAGAATGTAAAAGTTTGTGGCGGGCAATTATTTTGACCCGCTCAGCTTTTTAATTTCATTTAATTTATTTAGAGCTTCTAAGGGAGTAAGACTGTCAATGTCAATTCCTTGAAGCTCTTTCTTTATTTGGGAAAGTACTGGGTCGTCTAATTGGAAAAAACTTAGCTGATAACCTTCGCGACTAGTAGCAATTTTTTCTACAGGCTTGTTTAAATTTACACCTTTGTTCATTTCTTTAGATTTGCCTTCAAGTTGTTCTAAGATTTTTTTTGCTCTATATACCACAGACTTTGGCATACCAGCCATTTGAGCAACATGAATTCCAAAACTATGTTCACTGCCACCTTCTTTAAGTTTTCTTAAAAAGATTACCTTATCTTTTGATTCTTGAACTGAAACGTTGAAATTTTTAATACGCTTAAAAGATTTTTCCATCTCGTTTAGTTCGTGATAGTGAGTAGCAAATAAAGTTTTTGCTTTTGCTGTAGGATGTTCGTGAATATATTCTGCAATAGCCCAAGCAATGCTTATCCCATCATAAGTTGATGTGCCTCTACCAAGTTCGTCTAAAAGTATTAAACTTTTTGGAGATAAATTATTCATAATGCTTGCAGCTTCGAGCATTTCGACCATAAAAGTTGATTCGCCCATAGAAATATTATCAGAAGCACCAACTCGAGTAAAAATCTTATCAACAATTCCAATTTCGGCTGAACTTGCAGGCACGTAAGAACCAATTTGTGCCATAATGCAAATCAAAGCTGTTTGACGCAAAAGTGCAGATTTACCAGACATGTTAGGACCGGTAATCATCATTATTTGAGTAGTTTTGTCGTCGAGATAAACATCGTTTGGAACATATTCTTCACCAAAATCAAGCATTTTTTCAATAACTGGATGTCGTCCATCTTTTATATCTAAAACATTGGATTCGTTGAGCTTTGGTTTGCAATAATTATTTTGAATTGCGGTAACGGCGTAAGAATGTAAACAATCAATTTCTGCAATTATGCCAGCAGTTTTTTGAATTAAACCAACATATTCGCCAGCAAAAAGAACTAAATCATTAAAAATTTGGTTTTCTATGGACTGAATTCTTTCTTCAGCACCCATAATTTTTTCTTCGTAAAGTTTTAATTCTTCATTAATATATCTTTCTGCCGAAACTAAAGTTTGTTTTCTTACCCATTCTTCAGGAACTTTATCTTTATGGGTATTTCTGACTTCGAAAAAGTAACCGAAGACATTGTTAAAACCAATTTTTAAAGAAGTAATACCTGTTCGTTCGGCTTCGCTTTTTTCTAAATTTTCTAAATATTCTTTACCACCCGATGCTAAGGATCTTAACTCATCTAATTCGTTTGAAACACCTTGAGCAATAACATTTCCACGATTTAGCAAAGCAGGACATTCGGGATTAATTTCAAGAGAGATTTTTTTCACTAATTCATCGCATAGTTCAATGTTTTCGCCTAAATTTTGAATTATTTTGTTGTCAGAATTTTTAAACATTTCTGCTATTGGTTGTATAGCGACTAATGAATTTCGTAGCGACAGCAATTCTCTTGGATTAACTCTTAAAACCGCAATCTTTGAGGATAATCTTTCAATATCAGAAATTTGGTGTAATTGTTCTTTTAATTTTGTGAAAAAATCAGGATTATTTATAAAAAATTCTACAACATCAAGTCTTCTATTGATAGCATCTAAATTTTTTAAAGGTAAGCTAAGCCATCTTTTTATTAAACGTCCACCCATTGGACTTAGAGTGTTGTCAAGAATTTCGATTAGGCTTTTACCTTCTTCGTTACTACTTCCAAAAAGCTCTAAGTTTCTAATGGTAAACTTATCCAACCAAACGTAATTGCTTTCGTCAATTCGCGAAATACTTGCAATATGTTCGCGTGCTGTGTGATGTGTAAAATCGAGATATTCGATAATAGCACCTGCGGCAATTATGGCAGATTCTAAATTTGAAATTCCAAAACCTTTTAAATTTGCAGTTCCAAATTGTTTATTTAGTTTTTCTTTAGCGTGTTCAATGGTAAAAACCCAGTCATCAAAACCAAAGTCTTTGAAATTTCCTGAAAAATTTTCTTCGAATTTTTTCTTCTTATTTTTTTCATAAATTACTTCTTTAGGTTTAAAACTTTGAAGCAATTTATCAATATAGTTTGCTTGTCCTTGAGCTACAAAAAATTCTCCAGTAGAAATATCAAGAAAAGCAATGCCTATAAATTGTTTTCCGATATAAATTGAAGCTAAAAAATTATTTTCTTTTCTTTCTAAAACATTGTCATTTAGTGAAAGTCCGGGAGTTACTAGTTCTGTAATTCCGCGTTTGACAATTGTTTTTGCCATTTTTGGGTCTTCTAGCTGTTCGCATATTGCAACTCTTTGTCCGGCTCTTACTAATTTTGGTAAATAATTATCCAAAGCATGATGTGGAAAACCTGCTAAATCAATATGACTAGCTGTGCCATTAGCTCTTTTTGTTAAAGTAATATCGAGAATAGAACTTGTTTTAATGGCATCATCTTCAAAAGTTTCATAAAAATCGCCTACCCTAAATAGTAAAATAGCATCAGGGTGTTTTGCTTTTATGCTGTAATATTGCTTCATCAAAGGAGTTTCGGCACTCTTCTTCATAAAATAATCTTCAAAAATAATTGCGTAAAGATACAAAATTAAAATGTCAATTTTACAGTTCTTAATACTTTGTTGAAAACTTAATTAATGATAAAGAGTTTTTAGTTGTGAGTGTTTAGTTTTTAGTAGTGAGTTTTTTAAAACTTCACAATGATAGAATTCCTTTAGTGCAAGATTTGTATATACTTGCTTCGCAGAGTTCGCAAGCACACTCTGCTCGCAATCACAACACCTATGATGCTCGCTCCAACACCCATGATGCTCGCTCGGATTTGTAATCCGAGTGTTGGTTATGTTACACTCGGATTACAAATCCGAGCGAGCGGGGGTGATACACAATTTACATAAACATTTGTTACAAAACCAACCATAAAAATAAATAAAAATACTAATCTTTTTATAAACATTGCTTAATGATTATAATCAGTAATTATTTTGCGGACAAGTAAAAAATGTGCTGAAAAAATTCAGCACATTTTTTATAATTATTTATCACTATATTTTATCTTAAGCACCCTTGGTTAGCATTATATATACTATCCATTATTGCTTGTTGATTCATTGCCCTTGTCGCTGTTGTTTTTGCACTATCTGCTAATACTTCATGCCCGATTAAATTTTCTGGTGCATACATTTCATACATATTTATCGCTGATTTGACTGATAATAATGAATCATCTCTTGGTAAATGAAAATCATATGCACTTTTAAACCCTTCTATTTCATCAAAACATCTTGGTAAATAAATTTGCAAACAAATTACTCTGGATTCAAAATAATTATCAGAAGCTAAAGCATAGTCTAATTGTATTTGGTAGCATGAGTCATAGTTTGGGCAATCAGGTTTTGTACGATATTGCTGTTACCTACGAAGAGTACAAACTAAATCGCACCATGGCTTTGGCCTATTATAAGCTTTTTCTTAATGCTTGTCCTGATACTAAAAGCTCAAACTATCGATATGCACAAAATCGCGTACAGCAAATAAACGAAGAATTGTTTTTTATGGGCAACGATTAAGTGTTGTTGAATTTTTTGCTTTTGTTTTATTTAAAATGTTATTCGTCATTAATTTTTAAGAGCTTTATACCCCGATGTGTATCTCTAAAGAATTGTTCAGATAATTCGTATACTAAAAGCATATTTTTACTGTTTATAGTGGCTTAGCGATGTAATGATTTTTGAAGTGAATATTTTGTTTTTGCTTATATACATATCGTAAACAAAAATTAATGCTACAAAAACAATAATTGCAATAAAACCGGCTAATCCTGTAATCCCGGCATTTAAATCGTTTCCACCTTTAATCATCATTACCGAAATTCCGGCAATGGCATTCATTGTTCCATGTGCTATGGCAGCAGCTATAACCGACTTTGCTTTAATTGTAATGTACATAAGCAAGGGGCTAAGAAGCATACAAAAAATAGTCATCATGAGTATACCTGCTTCGGGGTGTTGTGGGTAATTATGTCCCATTAAAATCATGGGTGCATGCCATATTCCCCAAATAAAACCAATAATTAGTGAAGCTTTCAGAAATTTCATATTTCTGAATTCGTGCAATAAAAAACCTCTCCAACCGAGTTCTTCGCCAAAAGCTGCAACAGCATTTATTGTGATGCCGGCTATTAAACCCTGGATTAGCGACAGCCACACAGGATTAATCGGCATCGATTGAAGTGAGGCTTGCATTTGTTCGGCAATTTTTTCGTACTCTTCGGGTGTCATCATGCTTTGCATGCGTGTCAGCATTCCTGTCATTTCGGGATCGTAGGTAATGCCGGGGAATAAAAGACTGATACCTAGCGATACAAAAATTACTATTGGCATAATAAACCATGCAAATACAAACCATTTGTTGATTTTGAATGAAATAAGTAAATCACGTACAATTGCTTCTTTGTGTATTAACTTTTTGATAATGAGAACACTTATTGCAGGCACAAACATGTATACCGTACCTAAAAGCGTAAAGGCCAGTTTGTTTGAGTAGTCGCCTCCCATCAGTTTATAAATGCCTGCCAGCAAAAAACTTATTACAAATGTGATAAGAACAAATAGCGTAGCTTTTTTTATTGATTTCATATTTCAGTATTTTTTGTGATACCCATAATGAGCTGATTTTTATTATTTTCTGTTATAAATTTAGTAAGTTATTTTAATTGTGCAAAAAAAACAGAGGTTTTTTTAAGTTTTTAGTTTTTAGTGTTGAGTTTTTAGTATGAAGATAATTAAGAATTAAGAATGAATAATTAAGAATTATATGCTCGCTTTGCTCGCTTGGGGTTGCTTCGCAGAGTTCGCAAGCTCACTCTTATTAGTTTTTAGTGTTGAGTTTTTAGTAAAATTTGTAAAAAGTTAAAACAATTCAGTTAAAAGTTAAAAGTGGTTTTTTGCTTGGCATTCCTTTATGATCTTTTTACTTTATAAACTTTTAACTGAATACGCGTCAGCCACTTTACCTTCGGTGAGCTCGTAAACTCGGTTCGACTTTTAACTGAGTGTAGCAGTTTGACATTTATGAAACACCGTAATTCAAAACAACAATTTTTAGTGTGCAATAAAAAAAAGAGAATTAATATTTTATATATTCGATTTAAAAATATAACTTTGCACACTTTAAATTAAAAAAAAAATATTTTAGTAAGAATTATTTTATTATTATGGCAAAGAGAAATAAAAAAGCTGCAGAAAAAGATGGTTTTAAATCAGTAGAATCTGCATTTAGTCGTGCAGAAAATTTTATTCAAACTAATCAAAAAGCATTTATATATGGCTTAGCAGGAGTGTTGGTTGTTGTTTTAGGTATAATTGGATACTTTAAGCTAATACGCGAACCTCATGTAAAAGAAGCTTACTCTGTTTCGTTTATGGCAGAAAGATATTTTGTACAAGATTCTTTTAATTTGGCTTTAAACGGCGATGGCGACAATCTTGGATTTATTGATATTGTTGACGAATACAATAACACTCCTATGGGAAATGCTGCTAAATATTATGCAGGTGTTTGTTTTATGAGACTAAAAGATTTTGAATCTGCTATAGAATATTTAGAAAAATTCAAATCAAAAGATCCTATGGTTGGAGCATTAGCAAAAAGCCTTATCGGAGATGCAAATTTAGAATTAGGAAATATTGATGCAGCTCTAGATAATTATCTTAAAGCTGTTGAACAAGCAGATAACGAACTATTGTCGCCAATGCTTTTAATGAAAGTGGGAAGAACTTATGAGTTGCAAAAAGATTATGCAAAAGCTCTTGAAACTTATAAAAGAATAGAAACTGAATATTACGGAACAACTGAGCATAGAAATATTGAAAAATATATTAAAAGATGTGAAATGAACTTGTAAAAAGTTCAAAATATTTTGTTCTCTTTATCGCTTTACATTCTATTTTTATAAAATAAAAAAATTATGGCTAGTTCACTAAAAAATTTATCTCAATATTCAGAACAAGGAATTGCAAAAAACACTAAGAAAATTCCTTTGAGAGTTGGTATCGCTGTTTCTGAATGGAATCAAGAAGTTACTGCTTCGCTCGCTAAAGGAGCAATTGAAACATTAAAAAAATACGGATTTAAAGATAAAGATATAGTACTTAAATCTGCACCAGGAAGTTTTGAATTGCCTTTGCTTGCACAATACTTAGCAGTAGAGGCTGATGTAGATGCTGTAATATGTTTGGGCTGTGTAATTCAAGGCGAAACTCGACATTTTGATTATGTATGTTCGGGAGTTACACAAGGAATTATGCAAGTGAGTTTGGAATATAATATTCCAGTTGCTTTTGGAGTATTAACTACAGATACTCTGCAACAAGCTTTAGATAGAGCTGGAGGAAAACATGGAAATAAAGGTGTTGAAGCTGCTATTGCTGCTCTAAAAATGTTGCAAATAAAATTAGATTTTGAAGAAGAAGATGAATTAAGGTTTCAAGAAATGAACAGATCCTTTTTTGAATAAGAAAATCAAAATATTAATTTCAATATTAAACATTGTTTTAATATTTACTTTGTTTTCGTGTTCATTTTCAAAAGAATGGCTAGAAGCTGAAGTAACTTATACAAACCAAGAAACAGAAAGTCTTTTAGTTAAACCTAATCCTTTTTCTTACTATACTTTTATAAGAAGCAAAAAAACTATTGATGAAAAAACAAAAGTTTTAATTCCTGAAAATGTTTATAAAATTAAAGGAAAAGATTTTGCTTATGTTGCAATGTTTTTCGATGAGGCTAACTATGGAATGGAGTCTTGGAGTTTTGGAAAAGTTTTGGCAGGCGATAATATTATGTTAGTTGAAACCAAATATCAAGCTAAAACTTGTGCTTGCAATACTTCGGGTAAGTTTTTTAAAGATTATTTCTTAGTTTATGGAAATTATTTTTTAAAAATAAAAACTTATAAAAAAACTAATATATGCGACAAGCAAGAAATTTATTCCTTTTTAGACACATACTACAAAAATAGTTACAATAAGGAATTTAATAATATCGAGGATTTAACTAAGTTGATAAGAGATATTAACAATTAATTTTTTTAAACCACACAACATCAACAAGATAGATTTTGTGATTTTTAAAATTGTTAATAAGTTAAAAAAAACTAAGTTGTAAATCTTCGTAATTATCTTAATTTGTAGTATTTTTGAGCTTTTCAAATTAATTGATTAAATGGGAAAAATTATTGTTTTAGCCAACCAAAAGGGTGGGGTAGGAAAAACTACTACAGCTATAAATTTAGCTGCAAGTTTAGCGGTGTTAGAATATAAAGTTTTGGTTGTAGATGCTGACCCTCAGGCAAATGCAACATCGGGCTTAGGGTTTGATGTTAGACATATAAAAACTGGTTTGTACGAAACCTTAATAAAAGATGAAGACCCTCGTGGCTTAATTTTATCTTGTAATATCCCTGGACTATTTTTGCTTCCCAGTCATATCGACTTAGTTGGTGCAGAAATAGAAATGTTGGATTTACCTAATAGAGAAAAAATTCTAAAGCATGTTTTAGAAAAAGTTAAAGACGATTACGACTTTATTTTGATAGACTGTTCGCCTTCTTTAGGACTTATTGTTGTAAATGCACTTACGGCAGCAGATTCTGTGCTTATTCCTGTGCAATGCGAATACTTTGCTTTAGAAGGACTTAGCAAACTGCTAAATACTATTAGAATAATTCAAGAACATTTGAATCCAGATTTAGATATTGAAGGTTTTGTAATGACTATGTATGATTCTCGCTTAAGATTATCTGACCAAATTTATGAAGAAGTTAGAAAACATTTTGATACTATGGTATTTGAAACAGTAATACATAGAAATGTTAAACTTGGCGAAGCTCCTAGTTTTGGACAAACAATTTTTGATTATGATGTAACGTCTAAAGGAGCAACAAATTATCTAAATCTTGCTAGAGAATTGCTACAAAGAAACAATATGACAAAAATTAAAAACGAAGAAAAAATTCTTGAATAATATGGCAAAGAAAAATGCTTTAGGACGTGGTTTAAACGCTTTAATTGAAAGTAGCGATTATGAAAATTTGAATAAAACACGTGAACCTAACGAAATAAAAATAGATTTAATAGAAGCAAATCCTTTTCAACCTCGCAGTAATTTTGATGAAGAAGCATTGCAAGAACTTGCAGACTCTATCAAAGAACTTGGAGTTATTCAACCAATTACTGTTAGAGCTTTAGAAAATGGAAAATACCAACTTATTTCTGGAGAAAGGCGTTTAAGAGCTTCTAAACTTGTTGGATTAGAAAAAATTCCAGCATATATACGAAATACCGATGACCAAGGAATGTTAGAAATGGCATTGGTAGAAAATATACAACGCGAAGACTTAAACGCTATTGAAGTTGCAATTTCTTATCAAAGGTTAATGGACGAATGTAATTTAACTCAAGATATGCTAAGCCAAAGAGTTGGTAAAAAACGCTCTACAGTTGCTAATTATACAAGACTTTTAAATTTACCAGCAAAAATTCAGCTTGGAATAAAAGAAGATAAAATTAGCATGGGACACGCAAGGGCTTTGTTGGCAGTTAAAGATACTGACACGCAACTAATGGTTTATGACCAAATCTTAAAATATGATTTTTCTGTTAGAAAAGTAGAAGAGATTGTTAAAGAACTTTCAAACGAAGAAAAAGTAAAAGAACCAGCAAAACCAAAAAAGACCCCAAAAACAACAGAAGATTATTTGCAACTACAAAAACATTTGTCATCTTGTTTTGCAGCAGACGTAGAGTTTAAACGTTCTGCAAAAGGTAGTGGCAAAATTGTTATCCCTTTTAAAAATGATTATGATTTAGAAAGAATCATTGCTTTACTTGACAAATTAAATGTATAGGTTTTGAATTGTAAAACTCTCATATATATAATTTTTATATTATTCTTTTTCCCTAATTTAATATTTGCACAAAATATTGAAGCAAATAAATCAAAACCTAAACATTCGCCTCGAAAAGCAAGTATAATGTCGGCTTGTTTGCCAGGATTAGGGCAGGCATACAATAAAAAATATTGGAAAATCCCTATAGTTTATGCAGGAATAGGTGGTTTTGGATATTTGGCAATTAACAATCAAATTCAATTTAATAAATATAAAAACGCCTACAAGCTTTTAGAAAACGGTCAAGCTAATGATTATCCAGATTTTAATCAAGAAGCATTAGTGCATATGATGGATGGATATAGAAAAAAAAGAGATTTGTGCATTTTGGGAACAGTAGCGTTTTATGTGCTTCAAATTGTTGACGCAAGTGTTGATGCAAACCTCTTTGACTTTGATGTTGACGATAATTTAAGTGTGAGTATAAAACCTCAACTTCAATCAGATTTTACTAATTCTACAATAATACCAGGTCTGTCTTGTTCTATAAATATAAAGTAATGAAGAAAGTACTGTCAATATTAATAATTCTGTTAAGCCAGGCAAGTTTTGCACAACAAGACGAAGACACTGTTTTTCAGCATAGAAAAAATGATGGTTATTCTATGGCAGACCATTTAGATAGCTTACTTGCTTCGTGGTATTATTACACAGGACGAGATACTATTGCTTATTTATCCTTAACAGAAAGACATACTCATCACTATTTAGACATTCCAGATTCAATTTTTGAAAAAAGAATTAGAAAAATTGTTACACCAATTGAATTAACTTACAATAAAAATGTTCAAAAATATTTGGATAAATATGTAAAAAAAGGAAAATGGATAGCACCAAAATTTCTTGGACTTTCCTTGCAATATTTTTCTCTTTTTGAAGAAAAACTTGATGCTTATGATATTCCGCTTGAGTTAAAATATTTACCAGTTATTGAATCTGCATTAAATCCAAAAGCAAAGTCGCGTGCTGGTGCGGTTGGACTTTGGCAGTTTATGTACAAAACGGGTCTTGGAATGGGTTTAGAAATAAATTCTTATGTTGACGAAAGAATGGATCCAGAAAAATCAACAGACGCAGCGTGTAGATATTTAAAAAGTTTGCATGCAATGTATGATAATTGGACTTTAGCTCTTGCTGCTTATAATGCAGGACCAGGAACAATTAATAATGCAATTAGACGTTCAGGCGGTAAAACAAATTATTGGGAACTTTATCCATATCTACCTAACGAAACTAGAAATTATGTTCCAGGATTTACAGCAATAGTTTATTTATTTACTTATGCCGATAAACATGGATATAAGCCAGAATATATAGAATTTATAGAAGATTTTGATACTGTAATGGTAAGAAAAGAATTGCATTTTGCTCAACTAGATTCTGTTTTAGGTATTTCTGTTGGCGAGTCAAGAGAATTAAATCCTCAATATAAATTAGATATTGTTCCTGCAAAAAATAAGGAATATCCATTAAAAATTCGACGAAAATATTTAAGTAAATTTATGGAATTAGAAGATTCCATATATAATTTTATGGATACTCTTTTCTTTAATCCTAAAACACCAGTTGTTATTTCAGATAAATATGTTGAAACTATCGTGCCAGCAACTCAACCAGAAGGAACAGTAGCTTTGCAATATACAGTAAAATCAGGAGATGCTGTAGGTTTAATATCTAATTGGTACGGTATAAGCATAAATCAGCTAAAAGCATGGAATGGACTTGCAAGCAACAATATTAGAGTTGGGCAAGTTTTAAAAATTTATGTGCCAGCAGCTTTAGAGTCGAAATATAAAATTGTGAATAGCTTGACTTTTGAAGAAAAACAAAGAATGGCAGGAGTAAACACTTCGAGTACTCCAGTAAAAGAAGAACCTATCGACCCAGCATGGGAATATTATACTGTAAAATCTGGCGACACTCCTTATGGAATTTCTTTAAAATATCCGGGAGTTAGTGTTGATGATATTATGAAAAATAATAATATTACAAATGCTTCTGGCTTGAGAATAGGACAAAAATTAAAAATTAGAAAAAAATAAAACAATCAAAATATGAGAAATATAGCAGTTTTAGCTGGAGGATGTACTTCCGAAAGGCAGATAAGTTTAAATTCTGGAAAACAGGTTTTAGATAACCTAGACAAAACTTTGTACAATTCTTTTTTGGTAGAAGTTAATGTTGACGGATTATTTTGTATTGACAAAGAAAAAAAATATCAGGTCAACTTAAATGATTTCTCATGTGCATTGCCCGAAAAAACTGTAAAATTTGATTTTGCATATATTGTCCTTCATGGTTCGCCGGGCGAAGATGGAAAAATTCAAGGTTATTTAGATATTTTAAATATTCCATATTCTTCTTGTTCGATTTATGCGTCTGCAATAACTTTTAATAAGTTGGCAAGTAAAAAACTTTTAGAAAACACAGGCGTTCATTTGGCAAAATCAATGCGAATAGAACAGGGTATGAGTTTTTGCTTAGACGAACTTGTTGATGAAATTGGCTTACCATGTTTTGTAAAACCAAATACTGCTGGCTCTAGCTATGGTGTAACAAAAGTTTATGAAAAAGACAAACTCATAGATGCAATAAACCATGCTGCAGAAGAAGATAGCACTATTATTGTTGAAGAATTTATCAAAGGTGTTGAAGTTTCTTGTGGTGTTTTTAAAACAAAAAATCAAGAAATAGTATTTCCAGTTACTGAAATTTCAACAAAAAACGATTTTTTTGATACTGAAGCTAAATATCAACCAGGATTAACAGACGAAATCACACCAGCACGCATTAGCGATGAAGAAACTAAAGCTGTGCAAGACTTTACATCACTAATTTACGACATCTTAGAGTTAAGCGGAATTGTTAGAATTGATTATATTGTTAAAGACAAAAAACCATATTTTCTTGAAGTAAATTCAATTCCTGGTATGTCGGCAGAGAGCATTATTCCAAAACAAATTAGAGCTATAAATAAAACTGTTACAGAAATTTTAAGTTTAGTAATAGAAAGTAAGTTTGAGGATTAATTATAAATATCCATCATGATACCGCATAACTAAAATTTCAATATCGTAATCTTTACCGGCGGCATCGTATTCGCGTTTAAGGTTATTCCCAAACAGTACAGCAAAAGTTTGCCAAAAAAATGCATTAACATTACCCTTTAGTTCTTTAATAATATCATAAGCAGTACTTCCACTTTCTCTATTTAGTAATTTAACCATTAAAACTCCTTGTGAAAGTGTAAATCGAGAGAGGATGGGTCTATAATATTTCATTAATTGTTTTTCTCTTCCTTTCACATAAACCTCTCTATATTTATCGTTAGGAAAATTTTTTAAAGAATCTTCAATATTGTTGTAAGTTGCAGACAATTCTAGAACATATGGATAAACTTTTTTGAAATTATTAACCAATTTGTCGTATCTTCTTCTTTCTCTGGCATTTTTAAAAGCTTTTTGAGGATAAATATTAACTTGTGGAAACACATATAAAGGGTCAGAGATTTGTTTTGCAATACTGTCAACATTAAGTTCTTTATGATAATACTTAGGCTTTCCTTTATCTTGAGCATTTGCTTCAAGAAAACTTATTCCTAGAAATATAAGAAATAAAGCTATAAATTTTATTTTCATTTCAATAATTTTTAATGTTCATTTTATAAATATTCAATTATCATACCAAATATTTTTATAGAACAAAATTTCTTTAAAAATGATTTTTCAAATAAAAAACAAACTTATTGATTATTTTATTGTTTTAAAAAATAAAAACTATTAAATTTGCCTTAAAATCTTTATGTATGAAAAACGAAATTAAATCCATAGAAGTATTATTTAATTCGCCCGATTCAGTGTTCTCAAAATTGGTAAAAGCAGATAAGGAATATTTGCTTGCAAACACTGAATATCGTGTGTATAAAAAAAATGAAATAGTATTTTCAGAAAATACAAAACCTACAGGTTTGTTATGTCTTTCAGAAGGAAAGGTAAAGATATATAAAGAAGGTGCTGGCGGTAGAGACCAAATTATACGCCTTTCGCGTCCGGGTGGATTTATTGGATATAGAGCTTTATTTGCTGAGCAAAATTATTCCGCTTCTGCTGCTGCAATAGAAAATTCAGTAGCTTTTATAATTGAGAAAAAAGCATTATTTTCTATTATGAAAAGAGATCCAAATTTAACTTTCGGAATTTTAAAATCTCTTGCAACAGAACTTGGAGTATCTAATATGAGAACAGTATCTTTAACTCAAAAACATATTAGAGGAAGATTGGCAGAATCTTTATTGTTTTTAATAGATACTTATGGATATTACGATGACGGAACAACAATAAAAGCTCTACTTTCAAGAGAAGACTTGGCAAACCTTAGCAATATGACTACAAGCAATGCAATAAGAACACTTTCTTCATTTGCTCAAGAAAAAGTTATTGCTTTAGACGGAAGAAAAATTAAGGTTTTAGACCTTCAAGAGTTAGAGAAAATATCAGATATGGGCTAAAAAATAATTAAAGCCTAAAACTAAAATTAATAATAAAAAACATTATTTTTTGAGTGATATATCCCGATAATTTCGAACAAAAAATCGGTTTCGATAAAATAAAGCAAATGATTTCGCAAGAATGCAAAGGCGAAGCTGCTAAATTATTGGTCGAAGACTTAAAGTTTAGTAATAATTTTGAATATATTAACACTTTATTGAACGAAACCGACGAAATGATGAGTATTTGTATGCTAAAGGATAATTATCCTGCACAAAATTATCCAGAGATAGGTATTGCTATTAATAAATTAAAAATTGAAGGCACAAGTTTGCAATTATTCGAAATTATCAATATTAGACAAGTTCTTGAGCAAGCAAAATCATTAAAGCATTTTTTCAAATTAGACGAAAAAAATCAATATCCATTTTTAAATAAAATTGTAAATCAAATAAGTTTTCCAAACTATTTATATGATAGAATAAATAGTGTAGTTTCTAAAAATGGAACAATAAAAGATTCTGCATCTCAAAATTTGAAAGAGATAAGAAAAAGTTTGAATGACACTCAAACCAATATTACTAAAAAGCTAAACAATGTATTATCTGCATTTAAAAAAGAGGGTTGGGTAAGCAAAGATTTGTCGGCAACTTATGTAAATGGACGTTTGGTTTTACCAATAGAAACTATTCATAAACGAAAAATTAAAGGTTTAATTCACGATGAGTCGGCAAGTGGAAAAACATCTTATATAGAGCCACAGGAAGTTGTTGAGCTAAATAATACTTTGAGAGAACTTGAAATTGCAGAAAATAGAGAAATTCAAAAAATCTTATTTGAACTTACTGATGATTTCAAACCTTATCGCGAAGAGTTGCTTACATTATATGAAAATATTGCTTATTTAGATTTTGTTTGGGCAAAAGCAAAGTTTTCGCTTAGAATAGAAGCTATAGTGCCAAAAATAGATAAAGACCCAGTTTTAGATTTACATAAAGCAAAACATCCACTTTTATTTTTAAACTTTAAAAAAGAAAAAAAGGAAGTTGTTCCTAGCAGCTTTTATTTGAATTCCGAAAATAGAATTTTATTAATATCGGGACCAAATGCAGGTGGAAAAAGTGTTTGTCTTAAAGCTACGGCACTATTGACTTATATGAATCAGTGTGGCTTGCCAACGTCTGTTGGTGGTAATACTGTTATGGGAATTTTTGATAAAATTTTTCTCGATATTGGCGACCAGCAATCTATAGAAAACGACTTGAGCACATATAGTTCTCATTTGTTGAATATGAAATATTTTTTAAAAAATTCTGACAGTAGAACTCTTATTTTAATTGATGAATTTGGTTCAGGAACCGATCCAATTTTAGGCGGAACTTTAGCTGAAGCAATTCTTGAAGAACTGAACACTAAAAATGTTTTTGGACTAATAACAACTCATTATTCTAATTTAAAAATTTTTGCTTCAAACACTCCGGGAATATTTAATGGAGCAATGCTTATAGACCAAAACAAAATGGAACCTACTTTTATTTTAGAAACAGGAATTCCAGGAAGTTCTTATGCTATTGAAATTGCAAGCAGAATAGGTTTAGACCAAAAAATTATTGAAAATACTAAACTTAAAGCAGGAGACGAGCAAATTAATATTGACAAATTCCTGAGAAGATTGATAAGGGATAAAAAATATTGGGAGAAAAAACGTCAAAAAATTAGAATACAAGAAAAAAAGATTGAAGAATTAGTTGAGAAAAATATTGAAGAATTAGAAAAATTAAAAACTAGTAGAAGACAAATTTTAGATTCTGCAAAAAAACAGTCTGAGCAAATGCTTGCTGACGTGAATAGGCAAATTGAAAATACTATCAGACAAATAAAGGAATCAAATGCAGATAAAGAAATTAGCAAAAAAGCCCGACAAGAAATTGAAGAATTTAAGGAAGATTTTAAAAATTCATTGTCAAAAGAACAAGACGAAATAGAAAGAAAATACAATCATTATAAAAAGAAGCAAAAAGAAATAGAAGCTAAAAAAGCTGCAACTCAAAAAGCTAAGCCAGAAATCATTAAAATAGATGAGAATAAAATTAATATTGGTAGTAAAGTGAGAATAAAAGGTCAGGAAGTTATTGGCGAAGTTATTGATTTGGGCGAAAAAAATGCGGTAGTAAGTTTTGGAAATATGTATTCGAGTATAGCTTTTGAGAAATTGGAAAAAGTTAGCGAAACACTTTACAAGCAACAAAATCGTTCGGCTTCTAACTTGCATTTTAATTATAATGAAAAAGTTTTAAATTTCAAGCCTTACATCGATGTTAGAGGCGATAGAGTAGAAGAGTGTCTTAAAAAAATTTCTAACTTAATTGATGAGGCAGTTATGTTGAGTTTTAAAGAAATTAAAATTTTACATGGACGCGGAAATGGAATTTTAAGACAATATATACGTGATTATTTAAGAACCTTACCCGAAGTTGAAAGTTTTCATAACGAAGACATTAGGTTTGGTGGTGATGGAATAACTATAGTAAAACTTAGATAAATGATTGATATTGAGGACATAATAGTTCATTATGATATTTTTAAAGAATGTTTTTGTTGCGATTTAGAAAAATGTAAAGGAATTTGCTGTGTAGAAGGCGATTCAGGTGCACCCATAGAAGTTGAAGAAGAGATTAAGATAAAGCAAATCTTACCTATTATAATAGATGAGCTTACTGATGAGGCAAAAAAAACAATAGAAGAGCATGGTGTTTCTATGGTTGATATAGATGGAGATTTAACAACAAGCATTTGTGGTAACACAGGACCTTGTGTGTTTATTCAAACCGATGAAAACGGCATAGCTTATTGTGTAATTGAAAAATATTGGGAAAAAGGGCTTATAGACTTTAGAAAACCTATTTCTTGTCATTTATATCCTTTACGAATTAGCAAATACAGCACTTTTGAAGCCTTGAACTATCATATGTGGGATATTTGTGCAGATGCTAGAGTTTTAGGAAAAAAACTTAATTTAAAGATTTTTCAATTTTTAAAAGAACCGCTTATAAGGAAGTACGGAGAAGAGTGGTACGAAGATTTGTTAGTTGCAGCAAAACTTTTTGAGGAAGAAAATAAAGAATAATTTGTTTTTTTCTTGTAAAATATTTTCAAGTTTAATAATTTTGCACGCGAAAATAATTTTTCGGTCCGTAGCTCAGTAGGTAGAGCACGTGACTCTTAATCATGGGGTCGGGAGTTCGATCCTCCCCGGACCGACAAAAAAAAGAGCTGTCTTATTTTTGAGACAGCTCTTTTCATTTATTCATTTACAAAAATTAATTATCTTCCAACAAACATTCCAAATTTTACTTTAGTTCCCGATTGAGTGTAAATGTAATGTCTGCCGTTAAAATCTTTAAAAAATTCTGGCATTATTCTAAATTTCTTGTTCTTTTTTGTAAACAAGTAATCTCCATGCATTTTGCCATCTGAGAATATAGAAACTGCTACAGCAACTCCTCTTCTGCTTGGAGAAGCAATTTCTTTAAGGTCATTTCCTGTTAGCTGTGAGTTTTGTAGAAGTTTGACGTTTTTAGCATTGTCGTTATAGAAAACAAATATTTTTTCTCCAATAGCAAACGAAGCAATAGACGAGAATTGGCCTAAATCGTTGTAGCTATATTGTGTTTTAGGAATTCTTGTCATCCATTCCATATTATTTTCAGGGCTACAATAAGCAACTAAAACATCATTAAAGCGATAATAGTCATTATATAGAATTTCTTTTGTTCCAGGAACAACTATTGAGTCAACCCAATGGTTTTGATGTTCGGCAATAACGGCAGAACCTCCGTTAGACAAATGTAATACATCTATTAATTTATAGTTGTACAGTTCTGAATAATTTTTTGCTAAATGAGGAGCTCTAAATTCAGGAACTTCTGTTTTTGAAAAAACATAATCTGCTTTTTTGCTATCGCCAGTTACAAAAGTTTCTGTTGTTGGATTGTATTTTTGATGGAAAATTCCTTCATAATCTGTTTTTCCTTTTCTTACCATAAATCCAAAGATGTCGATGTTTTCTTCTTCGTCAACACCAATTATAGCATCAACTAAAACATGTTTTTTACCTTTAATATCAACGTCTTTAACAGTTCCTGCGCTAACATTAAAATACAAAAGTTTATAATCATAAATAATAGTTTTCATTCTTTTGAGTTGTCTTGGGTCTGGGCTAACTCTAGCAAGCATATATACATTTCCAGAATTAGCGATTTTTATTTGTTCTATCTCAAAAGCTTGATTTACCAAAGGTAATTTTACAATATTATTGTAAATTTCTCTCATGTCTGGGTCATAAACTTTAAAGAAGAAAGGTTCTTCATTGTAAGTTTGGAAAGGACGATGGTAATACACAAAAATATTTTGTTGATTATCCATTAATTCTACATGAAAATCTACGCTCATATTTTGGTTTGTAAGTTTTCCTATGGCGGTTGCTTCTCCAATAACTTGTCCTGTACGGTTTACGTGCTGTATGTATAATGTTTTTTCTTTTCTAGTATTATCAACTACTTGAAAGAACAAAATAAGTTTACTGTCAAGATAAAACATTTCAACATATTCTGATTGCATGCCACCTAACATAGGTAAAATAAGTTGATTACTGTTTTCCCTACTCATAGAAGTATTGTTGTAAAAGTCAAGATGTAAAGCATCTTTTTCATCAATTCTTAGAGCATAAAATCCGTCAGAGTCGGCTCCGATAAGTCTAACATACTCGTTCATAGCGGGTAAAACAATTTCTTTATCATACCCAAAAATGGTAGAAACCTGTGCATTAGTAAGCTTTGCAAAAGCTATAAGTGCTAAAAGTATAAGAACAAATTTTTTCATAATCTTTAGTTTTATAGAGTGCTAATATAGATATTTTTATTTAATTATTAAAATTTTTATTTTTATTTGCAAGTTGTCCGCAGGCAGCACTAATGTCCTTGCCTTTAGACTTTCGCAAAGTTACAATAAGATTTTTATTTTCAATAAAATTAATGAAATCTTCTGTATTTTTTTTGTTAGAAGCCGTAAATTTGCTCTCAGAACTTGGATTATATTCTATTAAATTAATTTTACAAGGACTAATTTTTGTAAAATCTGTTAGTTTTTTTGCATCTTCTAAAGAATCATTTAAGCCTCCAAGCAACAAATATTCGTATGTTATTCGTTTTTTAGTTTTTTGATAATAATATGAAATAGCATTTTTTAGAGTATCTAAATCATATTTTTTGTTAATTGGCATTATCAAATTTCGCTTTTCGTTATCTGCCGAATGTAAAGATATTGATAAGTTTATTTTTAAATTATCATCAGCAAGTTTTTTAATTCCTTGAGCTTCTCCTGCAGTAGAAAGCGTAATTCTTTGAGGCGAAAAATGCAGTGAGTTTTCGTGGCTTATATGAGTTAAAGCCTTTATGGTATTTTCGTAGTTTAAAAGCGGTTCGCCCATGCCCATAACAACAATATTTGAAAGTTTTCTATTAAATATTTGTTCACTCATTTTATTTAACTGAAAAATTTGCTCAAATATTTCGCCAGCACTTAAATTTCTTTTAAAACCAAGTTTTCCAGTTGCACAAAAACTACAATTTAAAGGACAGCCAACTTGAGTAGAAATGCAAGCAGTAACTCTATCTTTATTGGGAATTAAAACTCCCTCAAAGTTATGACTATCAGCAGTTTGAAATAGGAATTTGACAGTTTTGTCTTTACTTTGTTGTTTGAAAATAATTTCTAAAAAATCTATGAAAAAATTTTCGTCTAAAAAATCTCTAAAAGCTTTGGGTAAATTAGTCATTTCTTCAAAATTTGAAGCCGATTTATACCACAACCATTCATAAACTTGATTTGCTCTAAACTTAGGTTCTCCCAAATTTGCAAAATTAGCAATCATTTGTTCGTGGTTTAAGGCTCTTATGTTTATTTTTGAAGACATGAAAAATAAAGATTTATAAAAATATATACATCAAAATCTTAAATATAATACAAAATTAATAAATGTTTTTGTACTTGCTAAGTTTTAAGGGAAAATTTTGTATTTTGAAATTTTCCCTCAACACTCAACAATTCATAGAGCTACAATCGAAATATTTCTATACTTTAAATACCTTCTTTTGTTCCTTTTGTGTCTTAAAACTAAAAACTTAACACTAATTATCGGGTGTCGAGCTAAGCCGAACGGGTGTTGAGCGAAGTCGAAACACAATTCTTAATTAATTACCAGTTCATCACCCTGAAATTCCACTTTTATTTTCTTAGAGTCGCTAGTTCCGCTGATTATAAACTTAGCAATTTGATTTTCTAATTCTTTTTGTATAAATCTTTTAACTGGTCTAGCTCCGTATTGTGGGTCGTAAGATAGTTTTGCAATAGTTTTAATAGAGTCTTCAGAAATTTCAAGCTCATATCCTGCTTCTGTTAGTTTGTTTTCTAGTTTCGACAATTGAAGTTTTACTATTTCATAAATTTGCTCTAAACTTAGAGGAGTAAACATAATTATTTCGTCGATTCTATTTAAAAATTCTGGTCTAACATGTGCTTTCAAGGCTTCTAAAACCTGAGCTTCGGTTTCTTTATAATTTTCGTTTCCTGATTTTATTTGTTCTTGAATAAATTGCGAACCAATATTGGAAGTCATAATTATAATGGTGTTTTTAAAATTCACAGTTCTACCTTTATTGTCAGTAAGTCGCCCATCATCTAAAACTTGTAGCAAAATGTTAAAAACATCGGGGTGTGCTTTTTCAATTTCATCTAATAAAACCACAGAATAAGGTTTACGTCTAACTGCTTCAGTTAGTTGTCCTCCTTCATCATAGCCAACATATCCTGGAGGAGCTCCAACTAAACGTGAAACGCTATGTTTTTCTTGATATTCGCTCATGTCGATTCTTGTCATCATAGATTCGTCGTCGAACATAAATTCAGCCAAAGCTTTTGCAAGTTCTGTTTTCCCAACACCAGTTGAGCCAAGGAAGATAAAAGAACCAATAGGTTTTCCTGCATCTTGCAATCCTGCACGTGAGCGACGAATAGCATCAGCTACAGCAGTAATTGCCTCTTCTTGACCTATTACTCTTTTATGTAATTCTTCTTCTAAATTCATTAGCTTTTCTCTTTCGCTCAAAACCATTTTGCTAACTGGAATACCAGTCCATTTGCAAACAACATCGGCAATATCTTCAGCACCAACAACTTCGTCAACCAAAGCATGCCCTCCTTGTAATTCTTCTAATTTGGTTTTAAGTTTTTCAATATTTTGTTGACTTTCAGTAATTTTTCCATATCTAAATTCAGCTACTTTTCCATAATCGCCACTGCGTTCAGCTTGCTCAGCTTGAATTTTATAATTTTCAATATTTTGCTTTTCGGCTTGAATTTTATCAATTAAAGATTTTTCTTCTTGCCATTTTGCTGTTAATACATTGCGTTCTTCGTTTAAATCAGATAATTGTGTCGCAATTTCTTCTAGCTTTTTGGTATCGTTTTCACGTTTTATGGCTTCTTTTTCAATTTCTAGTTGTTGAATTTTACGATTTAAAACGTCAATTTCTTCGGGAACGGAATTTACTTCCAATCTAAGTTTTGAAGCCGCTTCATCAATTAAGTCAATGGCTTTATCTGGTAAATATCTTTCAGTAATATATCTATGCGATAATTCAACTGCTGCAACAATAGCCTCGTCTAAAATTCTAACTTTATGGTGATTTTCATATCTTTCTTTTAATCCTCGAAGAATAGAAACCGAGCTTGGGATGTCGGGTTCATCAATCATAACAGTTTGAAATCTTCTTTCTAAGGCTTTATCTTTTTCAAAATATTTTTGATATTCGTTTAAAGTTGTAGCACCAATTGCTTTTAATTCGCCACGAGCAAGAGCTGGTTTTAGAATGTTTGCAGCATCCATTGCACCTTGTGTTTGCCCAGCACCAACTAAAGTGTGAATTTCATCAATAAATAAAATAATTTCGCCATCAGCTGCAACAACTTCTTTAATTACAGATTTTAGTCTTTCTTCAAATTCTCCTTGATATTTAGCTCCAGCAATTAACAAACCCATGTCTAAGGAAAATACTTTTTTGGATTTTAAATTATCTGGAACATCACCTTTAAGAATTCTGTAGGCTAAACCTTCGGCAATGGCTGTTTTTCCAACGCCGGGTTCACCAATTAATAAAGGATTGTTTTTAGTACGTCTCGACAAAATTTGCAAAACTCTTCTAATTTCATCGTCTCTACCAATTACTGGATCTAATTTTCCTTGCTGAGCTCTTTCTATTAAATTTACAGCATAACGATTTAGAGCATCATAACTGTCTTCAGCTGATTGTGAGTTTACTTTTGAACCAGCTCTTAAATCAGAAATTGCTTTCTTTAAAAAATCTTTTTTTACTCCAGCATCACGCATCATCTGTCCGATAATGTCTTTGGATTCAGATAAAGCCCAAATTAAATGTTCAATAGAAATAAACTTGTCGCCCATTTCTATCTTATGCTTGTTTGCAAGATTAAAAACATCTTGAGTGTTAGAAGCTAGATAAACTTCGCCACCTTCAACTTTTGGATAAGAGTTTACAATACTTAAAACTGCCGATTCAAAATTGTGCTTATCTATTTCTAATTTAGACAAAATGATTGAGAAAATATTATCATCATCATTTAGTAATGCAAGCAAAAGATGACCTGGCTCAATAGCCTGATTTTTAAGCTCTTTTGCTTTTATTATTGAAGTCTGAATTAGAGACTGTGCTTTTATTGTATAATCATTCAAATTCATAATATTATTGTTTTAAAAATTTCTAATATAAATTCTTCAATTTATGAACCAAACAGCACAATAGGACAAATCGACATGCTTTCTTTTGTTGTTTGCGACAATTTGACAGTTTGTGTTTGTGAAATGATTTAACAACGGTATAAAAATCTTATAAAAAACCTGAATTTTAGCAACCAAAATGCAATTTTTTAGTCTAAAAATAAGTTAAAATGATGGCAATAAATAAATAAATTAAAAAAAACGAATAATTTTAATGTATTTTAAAGTATTTTTAAATAGATTTATTAACTTTGTCAAATTAATAATTGTAAAAACTTTATTATAGCCTTATGAGAAAGATACTCTCAACATTTATAATAATTCTTACGCTTGGGTTTTTTAACAACATATTTGCACAAGCTAATTGTGGTGCTGCAGTGGCAATTCCTTTAGAAGTATATGGTTCTTGCGGTGATATGTTTTTCACCAATGTTGACTTTACTGCGGCAACAACTTCGACTGATGCACCAGCACCAACTTGTGGTGGTTTTAATACAGCAACCGAAGATATGTGGTATAGTTTTGAAGTGCCAGCAGGTGTTACTGAATTAGCTTTTCACGCATTTAATTCGCCAGTGCCATTGCCAATGGTTAGTCCAGCTTGCGCTCCTGGTATGGCTGTTTATAGAGGAACTTGCGGTAACTTAACATTGATAGACTGTTTTAATGCTGATGCAGGTTTTATGGGAATATCAAATGGTGAGATTCGTTGGGAAGTATTAAATGTTACACCTGGTGAAACTATTTATGTTCGTTTATGGGAAAAGACCAATAATGAAACTTCTATATTTTTTGCAGCCTCTGTAATAACATCTTTACCAGAAGCTGATTGCAATAATCCACCAGAATTAGGTACTACGGGCTGTAATATTTTAGCTCCTTCCGGAACTATCCAAGCTCCTGATGATTGTGGTTGGACAACTACTGATAATGTTGTTTTTTATTCATTTGAAGTATTAGCAACCGATCCACAACCTGTGGTTATTGAAATTGAGTATGGACAATGTTGGGCAAATGAAACTCTTGGAAACCCCGAGATACAATTTGCTGTTTATTCATGGAATGGAACAAACTGTACAGGAATAGGAGGTGGACCAACAAGCGACCCAGCAAATACTACTACATACTATGGTTGTGAAAATGGTGTAGGAACAGTAGTTTATTCAAATACTTTGCCACCCGGTCAATATGTTTTGGCTATGGACGGATATAGTTTACCAAGTGGAAATTCTCTTTGTACTTTTGGAATAGCAGCTTCTTTTCTTGATGAACCTCCTATTACTGGAGAGCTTTCTGTAAGTCTTTCAAAAGTAAATGTTGGTTGTGGACAACTTGGTTCAGCAACAATAACTATAAATAGTGCTTGTTCTACAAATCCAACAATAAATTGGAGTACTAGTGCTACTGGCACTACAGTAAATAACCTTACTGTTGGAGCTTATTCTGTAACAGTTTCAGACCAAGCTCCTTGTACAGATACAATAATTAATTTTAATATTGCAGACCAAAGTAATTTTGCAGTTGCAATTACTACTTCAGGAAATCCTTGTACTGGTCCCGTTACGCTTCTTGCAAACGTTATGGGTGCTAATCCTGCTAATGTTGACTTTGTGTGGAGTCCTGGCGGACAAACAACTCAAAGTATAACAGTTAACAATGGTGGCACATATACTGTAACCGCAACTTATGGAACTTGTGTTGACGATGCTAGTACAACAGTGACAGATGGAGATTTTGATTTTAGTGTAAACTATACTCCAACTTTCTGTGCAGGAAGCAGTGGAGCAGCTCAATTTAACTTAATTTCTGGAACTGGTCCTTTTATGTATGAATGGTCAACTGGGGCAATTAGTCCTGGTATCCAAATTACAGAACCTGGTAATTATTGTTTAACAGCTACTGACTTGAACAATGGATGTAGTTTGACAAAATGTTTTAATGTAATAGAACTTCCTTCTGTTGATGTAAGTATTGTATCAAAAGATATTACTTGTCATAATGCAAATGATGGAGAAGTTACAGCAATAGCTAGTGGCGGAACATCTCCATATTCTTATGAATGGAATGGATATATTCCAGGCGAAACTATGACGAATTTAGGAGCAGGTAATTATTCTGTTGTTGTTACAGATGCTGCTGGATGTACTGGTTATGCTACTACATTTGTAAATAATCCTCCACAATTTACTTATAGCATTTCTCCAAACCAAGGTATATGCTATGGCGAGCAAGCAGAAATCAGTGTTATTGCTAATGGAGGAGTAGAGCCTTATACTTATGTTTGGTCTGATGAACCTACTAATAATATTGACACTAGGATTGTAACTCCAGATACTACTACTACTTATTGGGTTACTGTTTACGATGCTAATAATTGCATGTATCCACCACAACAAACAAAAGTGATTGTAAGTTTGCCAAGAAATATTTCAGTTATTGTTGACAATGTTTTATGTCATGGGGTGTGTTCTGGTAGTGCTGTTATAGAAATTACTGGAGGTGTTCCTCCTTTTAATATAAGTTGGACTAGTAGTGATGATAGCGATATTTCTTATTCTCATACTATCCCAAATAGAACAGATTCTTGGGCTAGCTTATGTGCAGGGAATTATGCAGTTTCATTAACAGACAAATATGAATGTGAGGGAAGTGCTGTTTTTGCAATTACAGAACCAGACACAATGTATATAAGCACACTTTCGGGTAATGCAACTTGTTTTGGATATGCAGATGGTTTTGTGCAAGTTGAAGCAACTGGTGGTGTTCCTTATACAAATGAATTTGGTTCGTTTTATGAATATCACTGGAGTAATGGATTTGGTGCAGATTCTCTTGCAGTAGGTTATGGTATTTATTATGTAACCGTTAATGATGCAAATGGTTGTTCACATGTTGGTATGGCTTTTGTCGATCAACCAGACGATATTTATATAACCGCTCCTTGGAATGGACAAATTTGTATAGGAGAACCTTTTTCTACACATGTTGCAGCAACAGGAGGTACTGGGCCTTACGAGTTTATTTGGTACGGTAGTGATAATTCTATTTGGTATGGAGATGGTTTAAATGTAAGTCCCGAAGTTACCACAACTTATCAGCTAGTTACTATCGACTCTAGAGGGTGTTCTGGACCTGTTCAAACTGTTGTGGTAAAAGTACATTTGCCAATAAAAATTAACGAAATAAGCAGTTCTAAAGATTATATTTGTTTGGGTGATAATCTTACAGTAGAAATTGAATATGAAGGTGGAAATGGTGGACCATATACAATTACATCTCCACAGCAAGGAATAGTTAATACTCCTTATACTTTTAGTCCTGATAGTACAGGGTATTATAGCTTTACAGTAGCTGATGATTGTGGTTCGCCTGTGGATACAGATTCTATTTATGTAGTTGTACATAAAGCTCCTAGGGTTGCATTTTTTGCAGACAAAACAAGTTCTTGTCCTCCAGGAACTTTTCATTTCACAAATACTAATGAAGATCTTAATAACACATATTTATGGGATTTTGGCGATGGAGGATTTTCTGTAGAAAAAAACCCAGTTCATACTTACGACAAAACAGGTAATTATACAGTTTCTTTAACAGCATGGACAGAGTTTGGTTGCAAAAAAACTAAAACTTATAATAACCTAATATTTATTCATCCAAAACCACGAGCAGAATTTACAGCAAGTCCAGAATTAGTTTCTATTTTAAATGCAGAAATCACATTTGATAACTTTACAGAAGGTGGAACTTCATATTTCTGGGACTTTGGCGATGGAGAAACTCCAGATGCTTGGTCGGAAGATAAAGAACCAAAAAAATACACATATAGATCTGTTGGAGAATTCGATATTACTTTAATCACCAAAAATCAATTTGAGTGTACAGATTCTATTCACAAAAAAATTAGAGTTCATGACGAATTTACATTTTATGCTCCAGAAGCTTTCACACCAAATGGTGACGGAATCAATGATTATTTCCATTTAATTGGACATGGAATTGATAAAAAGCAATTTTATATGGTTATTTACGATAGATTTGGAATAAAAGTGTTTGAAACAAATATATGGGACGAAGAAAATCCTTATAGAATGGCTTGGGACGGCACTCACAACGGAAGTGTAGAAAATGGAGATAAAATCCTGCCAAATGGAATGTATAGGTGGTATGCAAGTTTTGTTGACTTTACTGGTAAACCTCACGAAGAAAGCGGAACGGTTACTATAATAAGATAAATGCAATTTTCTCAAAATAAAATTTGAGTTTGAGCGTTTTAAAGAAAATTTTTGGAATGATAAAAAAAATCGCAGTAATTCTTAGTATAATTGTTAGCTTTACTTTTGTGTGGCTTATTAATATTTCATGTGAGAAAAATAATTTTACTACAGACCCTGAAGATAAGTTAATTTTTTCAAAAGACACAGTGCAGTTTGATACAGTTTTTACTCAAAAAGGAAGTGCTACTAGATATTTTGTTATTAAAAACTCAAACAAACAAAAACCAATTTTAATTAATAAAATTTTTCTCGCTGGTGGCGACAATTCTCCTTATCGAATAAATATTGACGGTTTCCCTGTAAATAATCTAAACAATTATGAGTTAGAAAGAGGAGATTCTCTTTTTATCTTTGTCGAAGTTACCATTAACCCCGGACAAAACGATATGGTTGAAGAAGATTCTATAGTTTTTGTTTCAAATGGAAATGTACAAAATGTAAAACTAATAGCTTTTGGTCAAAATGTTACATTGCTAAATAGTAAGTTTATAAGTAATGACACTACATGGACAGATGCAAAGCCTGTATTAATATATAATTCTGCATTAGTTGAAGAAAATGTTACTTTGCAAGTAACTCCGGGAGCTAAGGTTTATTTTCATAGAGGAGCTTCTTTATTTGTAAAAGGAAGTATAAAAGTTAATGGCGATAAAGATAATCGCGTATTATTTACAGGAGATAGGTTAGAACCATATTATGCCGAACTTGCAGGACAATGGGGAGCTTTTCTCGAAGATGCTCATAGAAATACAATAGGAATTTTTGGAGGAATACATTTGTTAGCTGGCTCAAAAAATTCCGAAATTAATTTTGCTGATATAAAAAATGCAATTATAGGTTTACAAGTCGATTCTTGTGTTACTCCAGGGACTCCAACAGTAAGATTAAATTCTACAAATATCGAAAATTCAAAAATTATAGGTCTGTATGCACTTGGCTCAACTATTGAAGCTGAAAATTGTGTTTTTGCAAATAGCGGACAGTATAATGTTGCTTGTTTGATAGGCGGAGATTATAGATTTTTACACTGTACTATGGCAAATTATTGGTTAGAAAATCGACAAACACCACAACTTATTTTAAACAATTATTATAACTATCGTGATGCTAATGGCAATATTCAAACTTCATTTAGAGATTTGCACGATGCTTATTTCGGAAATTGTATTATTTATGGTTCAAAAGATAATGAGATAAAATTGGATTTTGACAATAGAAGTCTTTATAATTTTAGATTTGATAACTGTTTGATAAAACAAAAAGATTTTAAAGATTTTGAAGGAACGGATTTTTTTATCGATAATATTTGGAACGAAAATCCAAAATTTAAAGATATTATAAAGCCTTTTGATTATGAATTAGATACTCTTTCTCCTGCAAAAGATGTGGGAAAATTAAGCATAGCAAATCAAGTTCCCTTAGATCAATTAGGCAACAATAGGTTGTTAGATGGAAAGCCAGATTTAGGAGCTTACGAAAGACAAGAATAATAAGTTTGCATAAAATTGTTTCAATTAAAATTTTATTACTAATTTTGAGGGTAATATTTTAATTATGAAAAACCTTTGTTTATTAATAGTATTAAGTTTTGTGTTTTTGCTAATTGGTTGTAAATCAACCAAAGACACAGACCAAGTAAGAAAAACTTACAATCCTGAAAATGTAAATTCAGACTTTAGAATAATGTTTTATAATGTTGAAAATTTATTTGACACTGAAAACGACCCATATAAAAATGATGATGAATTTACTCCAGACACAGGAAGATATTGGACAAAAACAAGATATAACGAAAAATTAAGAAATATATATAAAGTAATTGTTGCCGTTGGTGGTTGGGATTTGCCTCAAATTGTTGGTTTGTCCGAGGTTGAAAATTTAAAAGTTTTAAAAGATTTAATAAATTACACACCACTTTATAAATCTGATTACAAAATTATTCACTACGACTCTCCAGATGCACGTGGTATTGATGTTGCATTGCTTTATAGAGAAAATTATTTTTCAGTTATATCACATAAACCTATACCTGTAGTTTGGCCCAAACATATTGGAACTGGAACTACTCGCGATATTTTATATGTTTGTGGAGTAACCAATTTAGAAGACACACTGCATGTTTTTGTAAATCATTGGCCCTCACGTTGGGGAGGACAGATAGAAACGGAAGAAAAACGTATGCATGTAGCCAAATTGCTAAAACATTCAACAGATTCTATTTTTAAAATTAATAAAAAGGCAAACATTGTTGTTATGGGCGACTTAAATGATCATCCAACAGATAGAAGCCTAACAGAATCTTTACAAGCACAAACTAATTTTGATAAAATAAAAAGTAATAAATTATATAATTTATCATATTATTTACAAGTTGAAAAAAAACTTGGAACTCATAAACATCAAGATCAATGGGGAATTATTGACCAAATTATTGTGTCGGGAGCATTATTAAGTGGTGAAGGAAAAATATATACCACTTTGGACGATGCTCATGTTTTTAACGAAGACTTTTTATTGGAAACAGATCAAAAATTTACTGGAAAAAAGGTAAAAAGAACTTATATTGGTTTTAAATATCATGGAGGATATAGCGATCACTTGCCTACATATGTTGATTTAAAGCAAAATAAAGATAAGGTTGCTTCTGAATAAGTAATTAATTGAAAAAATACAGAAAAATTTTCAAACGTATTTGAAAATAATTATATTTGTAGAAAATTTTCAAACATGATTGAAATAATTAATTCCATACGCAAGTATAATTTTTGGGATTTTAATCCTATAGATTTGGGTTTTGCTCGAACATTTTACACTAATAAAATTGGTCAATATCTTGGAAACAAATTAGTAAAAGTGCTTGTTGGTCAACGCCGTACAGGGAAGAGTTATATTTTACGTCAAATTGCAGGAAACTTACTGTCCGAAGGAGTAAAAAGTGAAAATATTCTTTACATCAATAAAGAATATATAGAGTTAACTGGTTTACGGAATGCAGTTGATTTGGAGCAACTTTATAAAACTTATCGTGAGACCTTAAAGCCTAAAGGGAAAGTTTATATTTTTATTGATGAGATACAATATATAAATGAGTGGGAGCGGTTTGTAAATTCACATTCACAAGATTTTGCAGAGCCTTGCGAATTGTTTATCAGTGGTTCAAATTCAAATCTTTTGTCTGGTGAGTTAGCAACGCTTTTATCGGGGCGATATATTGAGTTTGAGATATTACCCTATAGTTATATAGAATTTTGTGAACTTACTCAACAAGAAATAGGGAGTAAAACTTACAAGAATTTTCTTCAAAGTGGTGCATTACCAGAGCTTTTCAATTTGCCAAATGATGAGATGAAACAAAATTACATATCGTCCATAAAAGATACTGTGATGTTGCGAGATATTGTTGCGAGATATAATGTAAAAGATGTAAAACTCTTAGATGATTTATTTGTTTATTTGGTTAATACAGCATCAAATTTGATTTCAATAACAAATATTATTAATTTTTTTGCTTCAAAAAATCGTAAAACTAACTATGAAACTTTGTCATCATACATAAGTTATTTGGAAAATTCATTTCTAATTCATCGTGTCGAACGCTACAATATTAAGGGGAAAGATACAATTTCTGGCAACAGTAAATACTATATTAATGATTTAGGCTATAGGAACTATCTCTACTCTGGATATGGTTATGGAATTGGTTATCTTTTAGAAAATGCTGTTTATTTGAGTTTGAGACGTGCTGGTTATCAAGTTTATGTAGGAACAATACAAAATTCTGAAGTTGATTTTGTAGCAATTAAAGGTGAACGTAAAATTTATCTACAAGCAACACTTCAGTTGACAGAAGAAAAAACAATAGAAAGAGAATATCGTGTGTTAAAACTTATTGAAGATAATTTTGATAAATATGTAGTAAGTATGGACGATTATAAAATTCCTAGCAATGAGGGAATTGAACATATTTCAGCATGGAATTTAGAAAATGTTTTAAATAGTTTATAAAGGCAGGCAATGAACAAGTTTTAATTAAAAATTATGAAAGAAAATTTGAAACTTATTTCGACTGAGTATTTAGAAGAATACTCGAATAAAGTAGGTGTTGATTTGTTTGAAATATTCAATAAATTGGAAATAAAAAACCAATTTTCATTTGAAGATTTTGAGTATTACATAATTTCATCGTCTTTGTATTCATCAAAAATAGAGGGGAACACACTTGATGCTAATAGCTTTTTCAGGAGTAGGGGCAAAAAAACTTCTCCAAAGAAAAAAGAAGTTGAAGAAATAGAAACACTTATGGAGGCATATGTATTTGCTTCAGATAATAAATTGAATAGAACTAATTTTTTAAAATCCCATGCCATTTTATCAAAAACATTTTTACCAACAAAAGAAAGAGGAGTTTTAAGAAAAGAACAAGTAGGTGTGAGGGATTCCAAAACATTTAGACCTGTATATTTAGCTGTAGAACCTGAATTTTTAAAAGTAGAATTTGATAATTTTTTCGATGATATTGATGAATTGTTAAAAAGAGATTTGAGTCATACAGAAATTTTTTATTTTACTTCAATGCTTCATATTTGGTTGGCTCAAATCCACCCTTTTACAGATGGTAACGGAAGAGCAGCACGATTATTAGAAAAATGGTTTTTAGTTTCAAAACTTGGAAAGTCAGCTTGGTCAATTAATTCAGAAAAATATTATTGGGACAATCGGACTGATTATTATCAAAATATTTCTCTTGGATATAACTACTATGCTTTATTTTGGGAAAGGTGTATTTCTTTCTTGTTAATGTTGCCTAAGGCTGTAGGTTTATCGTAATATGTTTGCTTACAATATTTAATTTTGCGTATGTTTATTAAATTTTTATTGTATTTATTCATTTAATAACCAATCAATTATGTTTATTTTTTTTATTCCATTGAAGTAAGTTATGGGTTCTACATCACTTGTGATTAGTGTACGCTTATTAAAATCTTTTATAAGTTCAAATGATTTAATTTCTCTTTCGTAAGTGTTTTTTTCTTTTGCCGTCCAAGCAACTTGAATGTATTCCATATTGCCTTTTGGATTACGAACAACAAAATCAACTTCTGTATTACCTGCTTTGCCGATATTTACTCGATAACCACGTCTTAATAGTTCTAAAAATACTACATTTTCAAGATTATGACCTAAATCAAGATTTGCTTTATCGCTTAAATAATACTTTTTAAATCCTAAATCAACACTATAATATTTTTGCTGTGTTGCTAATAGTGCTTTGCCTTGTAAGTCATAACGCTTGACTTTGTAAAATAGATATGCTTCTGTTAGAGCATTAATATAATTCCCTACTGTGTTGTGTGACAATGAAATAGCATTTTCGGTTCTCAATATGTTTGTAATTTTTTTTGGAGAAATTACAGAGCCAATACTATCGAAAAGAAATGCTGTTGTTTTGTTAAAATGATCTTCGTTCCGCCAATTATAACGTACTAAAATATCTTTTTGAATAATGTTTTGAATTACTTCTTGAATATAGTTCTGTACAGCAAAGTCTGGCAATTCGAAAATTCCTGGCATTCCACCTGTAACCAAATATTTATTGAACATTAAGTCGGTTCGAGCATTTTCTGGTTGTGTATATAAAAATTCTTTGAACGAAAACGGTAAAACATGAATAGAAATATATCTGCCTGTGAGTAAAGTGCCAAGCTCACTAGAAAGTAGGTAAGCATTTGAACCTGTAATATATACATCAATATTGGGCTTTACATAAAGTCCATCTATGAGGCGTTCAAATTCTTCCACTTGTTGAATCTCGTCAAGAAAAACGTATGACTTTTTTTGGGGATCTAGTCGTCCAATTATCTCTTTATACAGTCCTTTGTAATTTTTTAGCCAAATTTCGTTATCTAAATCCTCAAAATTAAGAAAAACAATTTGTTTTTCACTTACGCCGTTTTTGAGCAGATAGTCTTTAAACATTTGCATTATAGTAGATTTACCGCAGCGTCTAACACCAGTAAGAACTTTTATTAGATTGGTATCTTTCAGCGCAATGAGTTGCTCTATGTATTGTTGCCTTAGTATCATGTTTTTAAATTTTATAGACCAAACTATTGAAATTTTAGAAGTTTGGTCTGTAAAATTAATGTTTTTTATCGATAAAAGCAAATGATTTATAATTATCTAAAATTTATTAATTATAAGATTTTACAAGAAAAATTTAAACCTTCGCAATCACCGAAATTCTTATTGATTCTGATTTTCGTCTTCGTTTATTTTAATATTAAATTTTTCAGCAACTTCATTAAATAGATCAAGCATTCCTTTTTCTTTTAGCTCTTTATACATCAAAGAAATTAGGTATTCACTATCTTTTATATAGTCAGTATTATTAGTGTTAACATACATTATATGTGCAATAAAAACATTTTCAAGAGCATTTTTGTAATCAGACTTTAAAAATAGAATCTTGCCTGCACCGAAGTAACCTTCTGGGTCATCTGCATAAAGGTATGTTAGAAAATTGTAATAATTTAATGATTTGTCATAATCGTTCATAAACGAATAAATCACAGCAGTATTTAAAATAGCCAAATAGCCTTCGGGATAAATGTCCATTGATTTTTGGTAGTATTTTAATGCTTGTTTAAACTTTTCTAATCTTCTATATGATATTGCCAAATGATCGTATGCTAAGACAAAATTTTTGTCAATTTTAACAGCTTTCTTAAATTCTGATATTGATTTTTTATAATCGCCTTTATCCATAAAATAATTTCCAGTGCTGTAGTGTTCATTTGCTTTTTGATTTGATGAGAGTTGATAAAATTCGCTTTCCTTTTCGTTAATAATTAATCGTCTTACGCTATAGCAATATGAATAAAGTAGCTTGCCTACTTCTTCAAAAGCCACGTTAACACCATCAACAGTATTAAGAATTTCCATTTCGTCTGCTGGGTTTTCATTTAAAACACGCGACATTGCTACTGATACGCAATCTACAACACTATCTTCTAATTCTTGTAATGTTTCTAATGAGCTAAAACAATCACATGATTTGATTGCCACCTTTTCGTAAAATGTCTGTGCTTTTATACATGTGGCTAGTAAAAAAACAATGATAAAGACTTTAAGATGTTTCATATGTGTTATGCTTTTTTTACAAATATAAATGTTTTGCGGAGAATAACGCACTTATTCTTCGCATTTTTTTAGCTTATATTGGTATTATTATCGTTTTCTTTAAGTGCGTAATTTGTACTACGTCCGCCGCTTTCTTCTTGTTGTAAGATTCCTTTTTCTATCAAGTCTTTAATGTCGCGTATGGCAGTGTCTTGCGAGCATTTGCACATTTTTGCCCATTTTGAAGATTGCAGTTTTCCAACAAAATTGCCATCGAGCAATTTGTTAAGCATTAGTTTTTGTCTTTCGTTTAAAGTGGTTTTGGTGTGTTTGTTCCAAAAATCTGCTTTTGTTAGTACAGTTTTTAAAATCTTTTCCGAAGATAATAAAGCGTTTTTCAAACAATTTAAAAACCATTCTAGCCAAATAGTAATGTCGCTATCTTCGCTATTATGTTGTACTTTTTCAAGGGCTTGGTAATATTGTTTTCGTTCTTTATTTATTTGTGCCGACATACTATAAAAACGCTTTTTACTTTCGTCGCTTCTTGCAAGTAGCATATCTGTGATAGTTCGAGCAATACGCCCATTACCATCGTCAAATGGATGAATGGTAACGAACCACAAATGAGATATTGCAGCTTTTATTATGCTGTCATGTTCATTATTTGTATTTACCCAATTAAGAAAAATGTCCATTTCTGATTTTACGTTTTTGGCTAAAACTGCTTCGTAATGTACTTTTTCGTTTCCAAAACCTCCAGATATAATTTGCATTTCTCCAGTTCTGTATTGTGCTACCTTAATTGAATAAATTCCGCTACGTCCGGTAGGAAACATAGCCCCATGCCAGTCAAATAATCGTTTTTCCGTAAGAGGTTTTTCGTAAAATTGTGTTGCATCGAGCATCATGTCAACAATGCCATCAACATTTCGAGGCGAGTTAATAAGTCCAGAAACTTCAAGTCCTAGGCGACGAGCAATTGACGAACGAACTTGTTTCATATTAAGTTTTTCGCCCTCAATTTCTGATGATTTCACAACATCAAGGGTTATGTTTTTTAGCGTAGATTCTTCCTGAAAGTCAAAGCCAAGAGAGGTCATTTTACCTAATAATTGCCCTTGTAAATAACGAACTTTTGCTAATAATACACCGATTTTCTTTTCATCCCAAGTGAAATCAGTCCAGTTTTCTCGTTGATAAATGTATCTTGCCATACTTTTTTTACAAATATAAATGTTTTGCGGAGAATAACACACTTATTCTTCGCATTTTTTGCGAAGAAAATTAGTTTTGTGAAACTTTAAGCGAGTTATAAAAAGTATGTTAATTGTAATGTTTTTTAAATTAGTACTTTTTTCTCGTTAGATTTTAGCTTTTGTTGGTAATTGTTTTTTGTTTCATTAAGTTCGATAAATTCGTAATCAGGTTTAGCGATAAAAAGGTCTCCTTCAATTTGTTCGAGTTTTTCTTTTGTGGCTTTAATCGCATGTTCTGATTGATCAATACCAATCCATTTTCTATTATTGATTTGAGCAGATTTTAAAGTTGTTCCTGAACCACAAAAACAATCTAAAACTATACTGTTTTCATTCGAAGATGTTCTTACAATTAAATCAAGCATATTGGCATTTTTTTCAGTAGGATAGGTTGGATATTGTGGGTCTTTATATTCCCAAATATCTTGCACGCGTTTACCTTCTCGCTCATCTGCAAATATAATTTTTCTTGGATTACCGTTAGTTGACCATTCTATTAGTCCATCTTTATCCCATTGTTCTAAAGTTTCAACATCAACTCTCCAGTGTCGTCCTTTAGGTGGCAATATTCCTTTAAACGCTTGGTTTGATTTTCCGTTTTCTGTTTCGCCTGGAGCGTGAATTGGAACAGTTGTATATCGTCTGCCTTGTTCGTTTTGTTTTGGAAATAATTTCTCAATATCTTTTTCGGTATATTTTTCTCTAGGTTCATTCCAAATAGGAGTTGATGTTTTAGTATAGAATAAAATCAAATCTTTAATATTGCCATAACCTATTCTGTCAAAATTTTTAGGGTTGCATTTTATCCTCGTTATATCATTTTTGAAATTTTCTATGCCAAAAATTTCGTCCATCATCACTTTTACGTAATGACCAATTTTGTAGTCAATATGCAAATATATTGAGCCTTGTTCAGAGAGTAATTCTTTTATTAAAATTAGCCGTTCTCTAAGGAATTCGATAAAATCTTGCCCTTTTAGTGTATCAGTGTATGCAATGTCTCCTTTTCTAGAATTGCTTATAGTTGAGGCTCTTCCATCGGTAATTGTAAAATTTCCACCTGTTGCAAATGGGGGATCAATATATACTAAATCTATTTTTCCTTTTAATTTTTTTTCGTTTAAAAGGTAATTAAGTCCAAAAATATTATTGCCTTGAATCAGTAAGTTTTTCATGTTTAAATTTGATATAAAAATTCGCGTAATACTAGAGCGCTCATAATATTATAATTTTTATAGGTTTCGGTAATAGACTTGTACATTTTATTATTCCCTTTAATATATAAGACACCATCTAAGATTGCAATTTTGATTGCGTTTACCTTTTTTACCTCAACTGTGCTTATTGCATCATTAAATTGAGCATTTTGATGACCACCAAAATCGGTCAGAAATTTTGCTTCGCCAATGACGTATTTCCCATTAAAACGACCAACAAAATCAAGTCCTTTATTGTGATTATACCCCAATTCTTCTTTTGCAAAATCCATCATTGATTTATCGCTTCCATCTAAAATTGCATCTTTTTTGTTTGCAATAAATTTATTTAATGGAACTGGTGTTATTCCTAATGATTTTTTGCGTAACCATTCTCGAAACATTGGTCCAATTTGTCGATTTGTTTCTTTGGGTTCGCTACATTTTTCATATAATTTGTCAAGTCCAATTTCGTATATTCTGCCACAAATTCTGTTTATTGTACGAGGATTGCGGTCAATAGATGTGTTGTCCCTTTTTAAATAAGCTACATAGCTGTCTTTTATTGGAAATAAATCGAGTTTTAAAAGTTCTCGGATTAGCAATTTATTGTTTTTGCGTTTAAAAGCTTTTTCGACTTCAGCCCAAACATTTTCGTCAATTTCTCTTATACCTTCTGGAATAGTGGGATATACGTGAAATAAGTCGTCAAGGTAGGATCTTTGATTTGCGTATTCTATGCTTAAATTAGTCCATTTGTTCATCTGTTGCTGATATTTAATCAAAAACTCAAATATAATAAATTTATCAATATAAAACTATCAAGAGTTATAAAAATTTGATAAATTTTAGAACTTATCGCAAACTAAAAAAGCTCTAACTTAATAATATTAGAGCTTTTCTTTACTAGAGCGGAGAGAGGGGGATTCGAACCCCCGGTACCGTTGCCAGTACGTCAGTTTAGCAAACTGGTGGTTTCAGCCACTCACCCACCTCTCCAGTTGCGATAATATGAGATTGCAAAGGTAGTCCTTTTTTACATATTTCAAAATTATTTGATAAATTATTTAAGTTAGAGTGTTTTTTTTATTTTTGTAAAAATTTTATAATGAAACGAGAAATAGTTTTAGCTTATATAGGTTTGGCTGTGATGACCCTTATTATAGGGTTTTCATTTATTTTTGTAAAAACAGGCTTAAACTATTCTAATCCCTACGATTTGCTTGCCCATAGATTTAATATGGCGTTTTTGGTAATTTTAATCCTTTTAATTTTCAAAAAAATAAAGTTCCCAAAAGTCTCATTTAAAAAACTGATGAAACTTATTTTAATTGCAATGTTTTATCCTGTTTTGTGCTTTGGATTGCAAGCTATTGGCATGGTAAACTCAACAGCTTCTGAAGCAGGATTGATTTTTTCATTTTTGCCTGTAATAACATTAGTTGCAGGAAATATTTTTCTTAAAGAAAAGTCTAGCACTGTTCAAAAAATTGGAGTGCTTTTATCTGTATTTGGAATAGTATTTATTTTGTACTTCAAACAAGGACTATCTAACTTTAATGTACAGAGCATTATCTTTCTTTTCCTTTCTGTATTTTCTATGATTGGCTATTTTATTTTTGGCAAAAAAGAAATTTCGAAAATCGATTCTTTAAGTTTAACTGCTATAATGATTAGTTTGGGATTTGTGGTTTTTAATGTAGTTAGCATTTCGCGACATTTAGCAATAAATAAAGATTTAAACTTATATTTCGAAGCGTATAAAAGCAGTCAATTTATTATCTCGGTAGTATATTTGGGAGTTTTGTCTTCTGTATTAACTTCTTTTTTATCAAATTATTCTTTAAATTATTTGCCAACATTTAAAGTAAGTATTTTCAGTAATTTGAATCCAATAATTGCTATTGTAGCAGGAGTTTTAATCTTAAAAGACGATTTTTATTGGTTTGATTTTATTGGTGTAAGTCTAGTTTTTATTGGTGTTATAATGGTGTTGTTTTATAAACCAAAACAAAAGCAAGCAACAGTTTAGGTTTGTAAGTTTCTAATTTTCAAACACGTAATTAATTAAATTTGCTCCCATTTTAAGAGCTTTTAATCTTGTTTCATAAGAATTGTTGTGTACTTCTTCGTCTTCCCAGCCGTCGCCTAAGTCGGTTTCGAAAGAATAAAAAACGACAAGTCTGCCTTGATAAATTATTCCAAAACCTTGAGGTGGCTTATTATCATGTTCGTGAATTTTTGGCAATCCTTTTGGAAAATCATATTTTCGATGATATATAGGGTGGGAGAAAGGTAATTCTATAAATTCACTTTCTGGAAAAACCTTTTTCATTTCTCTTCTAATATATTGGTCTAAGCCATAATTATCATCAATATGTAAGAAACCGCCTGCAATTAAATAATTACGTAAATTTCTCGCTTCATAATCAGAAAACACAACGTTTCCGTGTCCTGTTAAATGAACAAAAGGATAATTAAAAATATCTGCACTTCCTGGTTCTACTGTAGTTGGTTCGGGATTGATATTTGTGCCTAAGTTAGAATTACAAAATTTTATTAAATTTGGAAGCGAGGTCGGATTTGCATACCAATCACCACCACCACTGTATTTTAAAAGAGCAATTCTGTAAGTTTGTGAAAAACCAAAATTAAAAGCAAGATTAAATAATATTACAAGTAAGAAAAATCTCATAATTTATTTTGAATACAAGTTTAATTGAACACCAACAGTAAGAGGATTGCGTTTAAAGTTTAAGTTTTCAGGTTTGAAGTCATTAATCCAATCGTCAATATGCCAACTTGCTATAAGTGCAAAATTACTCAATCCTACTCTTAAAAATAAAGAATATTCAAAAGGAGATAAATATTCTGGTTTTTTAAATTTCAATTTTTGGTTTAAAAACTCATTATCCATTCTATACTTCATTCCATATGTAAATGCGTAAGAATATAATCCTCCTAAATCTATGTAATAGCCTAAGTTTCTGTAAGTTGCGCCAGATAAGTTAAATCTAAAATAAATTCCTCCAGAGGCATAATTATGAAAACTTGAAATTTTATCATAAAACATAGATGGGTCAAAAGTTGTCAAGTCATCTTTTTTAATTGAAGAAGTTCTTTTTTGAAAAGCTATTTCTGCTCCAATATCGAAAGGTTTAGCTATTTTGAAACGATAAGTATATCCTGCAGAAAAAATATTAGAGCAAAGTGATTTTTCTATGTTACTATTATTAATAGGTATAGGTTTAGAATAATTTACATAAAAATATCCAAAATGTTTATCTGCACATGACCATTTAGTGTCGGAGCCATATAAATCTTTGTCTTTAACAGTTTCTGAATTTCTTTGAGAAAAAGCAGTTAAACTTATTAAAGCAAATAAAATTAGAATTGATTTTTTCATTTTGTTTTTTTCACAAAGATAATTAAAAAGCAGAAAAATAGCCTTTAAATTTATCGAAAATACTTTCAGTTTTTTTGTCTTTTGGATTAAAGCTATCACTTTCTTTCATTTTTTGAAGAAGAGCTTTATCTTCTTTATTTATAGAAGAAGGTATAAAAACATTAATTCTTACTAATAAATCTCCTTTTGAATAAGCATTTAAGTCTGGTAAACCTTTTCCTCTAAGTCTGAGTATTTTGCCAGATTGAGTTCCTGGCTCAACTTTAATTCTTACTTTTCCGCTAAGAGTTGGAATTTCTGCATTTGTTCCGGTAACAGCATCTGGAATACTAATGAATAGATTGTATATTAGATTATTTCCGTCTCTTTGAAATTCGGGATGTTCGATTTCTTGTATTAAAACAATTAAATCTCCATTTATGCCTCCGCGTCTTGCTGCATTGCCTTTTCCAGAGACAGAAAGTTGTACGCCCTCACTTACTCCAGCAGGAATTTTTAATTCAATTAATTCTTCACCTGTTACTACACCTTCGCCATAGCAAGCAGTACATTTTTCTTGAATAACTTTGCCGTCTCCTCCGCAAGTTTGGCAGGTAGTAGATGTTTGCATTTGTCCCATAATGGTATTTACTACGCGAGTTTGCACTCCTCTACCATTACAAGTTGGACAAGTTTTGCTTGAGTTTCCATTTTTTTCGCCGTTGCCACCACAGGTTTTACAGGCTACGTATTTTTTTACTTTAATTTTTTTTGTTGTGCCATTTGCGATTTCGTCGAGGGTTAATTTTACAGTTACTCTAAGGTTAGTTCCCCTATTAACTCTGGTGCGACTTCCGCTTCCGCCACCACCTCCAAAGAAAGAGCCAAATCCACCACCAAAGGCATCTCCAAAAATATCACCAAATCTTGAAAAAATATCGTCAAAGGTCATTCCTTCGCCACTAAAACCACCAGCACCACCCATTCCAGCATGACCAAACCTGTCGTATCTTGCTTTTTTGTCGGGGTTAGATAAAACTTCGTAAGCTTCTGCTGCTTCTTTAAACTTTTCTTCGGCTTCTTTATCATTTGGATTTTTGTCAGGATGATATTGAATAGCCTTTTTGCGGTAAGCTTTTTTTATTTCTTCCGCAGAAGCATCTTTGTTTACATCTAATATTTCGTAATAATCTCTTTTTGCCATATTTTATTCTCCGACAACAACTTTAGAATATCTAATTACTCTGTCGTTTAGTTTATAACCTTTTTGTACAACATCTACAACTTTTCCTTTTTTCTCTTCGTCTTCAACTGGGAAGCGAGTAACAGCCTCGTGAAAGTCTAAATCAAATTCTAAATCTTGAGCAGCTATTTCTTCAATACCTTGTGCTTTTAGAAAATCTAAAAATTTTTGATGTATTAATTTAACTCCTTCAACCGTAGATTCAATATCTTTTACATTGTCTAAGTGTTGCATAGCCCTATCCATATCGTCAACAACTTGTATAAAATCAAGCATTAGCGATGCTTTAGCTGTTTCGCGTATTTCAAGTTTTTCTTTAGCAGTTCTTTTTCTAAAATTTTCGTATTCTGCAACAATTCTAAGATATTTATCTTTTAATTCATCGTTTTGTTGTTGCAAAAGAGAAATTTCTTCTTTAAGTTTTCTTTCTTTCCTTCTTCCTGAAGATTTGTCAGTTTTCTTTTCTTCTACTTGCTCATTTTGTTCATTATTAATTGAATCGCATGTATCTTCAGAATTTTCAATCTCTATGTCTTTCGCTTCTTTGTTTTCTAAATCTTGCGAATTGTTAATATTTTCGTTCATGTTTAAGTTTTAATATTTTTTAATTGCGGTATTATAATCACAAACAGTTTGCCACAATAATATTACGACAATTTGTCATGTAAAATAGTTTTTGCTGTCAGATTATTTTTTTAGAGTTTTAATAGATTTTTCAATATTATCTATATTTTTCTTTAATTTTTTCAACTCCTTAGAATTTCCGTACTCATCTGAATGTTCTAAATTATTATATTCGAGTTTTAAGTCTTTTAGTTTATCTTCAAAAGATATAACTGGGTCTATAATTACATATTTTTCTAAAGTTTCTTCTAGAATACTGCCTCTAAGGTTTTTAGCAACAATAATTCCGTCTTTATCTATTAAAAAATTACTGGGAATTCCTTTAACTCCATATTTTCCTGCAACTGGAGATTGCCAGTATGCCAAATCGCTTACATTATGCCAATTTAGTTTATCTTCTTTAATTCCTTTTTCCCAATTTTCTTTATTTTTATCAAGCGATACTCCGTAAATAGTAAATCCTTTTCCGATTTTGAAGTTTTTATCATGGTATTTTTCGTGTGCTTGCACTACATGTGGATTTTCTTTTCTGCATGGTCCACACCATGAAGCCCAAAAATCAATTAAAACAACTTGTCCTCGCAACGAATATAACGAAATGCTGTCGCCTTTGGGATTTGGAAGTTTTATGTCTGGAGCAATGTCGCCGATATTTATGCCAACTTGTTGAGAAAATATGAAATTAGAAAAGTGGGCTATTAAAATTAGAATTAAAAATTTTTTCATACAATAAAATTTTAGTAATTAATTCTTTCGATTTTAGCACCTAATTGATTTAATCTTTGATCTATATTTTCGTAGCCTCTATCAATTTGTTCAATATTATGAATAATGCTAGTTCCTTCAGCCGACATTGCTGCTATTAGCAAAGCCATACCAGCCCTAATATCAGGCGATTGCATTGTAGTAGCTCTAAGTTTTATTGCTCTATCTAAACCTATAACAGTAGCACGATGTGGGTCGCATAAAATAATTTGAGCACCCATATCAATAAGTTTGTCCACAAAGAATAAACGACTTTCGAACATTTTTTGATGAATTAAAACTGCTCCTTTGGCTTGAGTTGCTGTTACAAGAAATACGCTTAGCAAGTCGGGAGTAAGTCCGGGCCAAATAGCATCGGCAATAGTCATTATAGAACCGTCAATAAAGCTTTCGATTTCATAATTTTCTTGAGCAGGAATAAAAATGTCATCGTTAATGCGTTCAAGTTTAATCCCTAATTTTCTAAACGAATTTGGAATTATTCCTAGCATATCGTAATTTACATTTTTAATAGTAATTTCAGAGCTTGTCATAGCAGCCATGCCGATAAAACTGCCAATTTCAATCATATCTGGCAAAATTTTATGTTCTGCACCGCCAAGTTTTTCTACTCCTGTAATTCTTAAAAGATTTGAGCCAACTCCAGAGATTTTAGCTCCCATATTAATTAACAATTTGCATAATTGTTGTATATATGGTTCGCAAGCTGCATTGTAAATTGTAGTTTCGCCTTTAGCTAAAACAGCAGCCATTATGATATTGGCAGTTCCTGTAACCGAAGCCTCTTCTAAGTGTATATAAGTACCTTTTAATTCTTTTCCGCTAAGTGTATAAAAATTGTCTTTAGGGTCGAAAATAAATTCTGCTCCAAGTTTTTGAAAACCTAAAAAGTGAGTATCTAATCGTCTTCTACCAATTTTATCGCCACCAGGTTTAGGTAAGCACACAGAACCAAATCTTGCTAGTAGTGGACCTAAAACCATTACCGAACCTCTTAATGCAGAACCGTCAGCTCGATATTCATCAGATTGTAAATATTCTAAATTAATATCTTTGGCTTGAAAAGTGTAAACACCTTTTCCATTTTTTGTAACTTCTACTCCAAGCGAGCCTAATAGTTCGATAAGTTTATTTACATCTCTTATGTCTGGTATATTACTAATTTTAACCTTTTCTTCGGTTAGTAAAACCGCACATAAAACTTGTAGAGCTTCGTTTTTAGCTCCCTGAGGATAAACATCACCTTTTAGTTTATAACCACCTGTAACTTTAAAAGTACTCATATTAAATTATTTTTTTCTTCTTGAACTTCTTTTTTTAGAACTAGCTTTAGATGCTTGTTTTGGGTTGTTGGGTTTATTTTGTACTAATACTTCTCTAAAATCGTTTAACTTTAAACCTTCAGGAATTCCCACACCACCTTTAGTTAAAATTTCTAATTCTTTAAATATAATATCGTCTGAGATATTTTCCTTTTTCCATGTCATATACGAGCGTTTCATTTGATTTGCCATTTGCTCAATCAAAACTTCTTTTTTTTCAGCTTCTTCTATATTCGAAACGTCATTTAAGATTCTCTGTATTATTTGTCCGTAATGTCTATATTTTATTTTTCCTTCAGAATAAGGAATTTTTTCTGGTTTTTCCTTTAATAATTTTATGTCTGGCAAAGGGTAGGGCCAGTCTATATCAAGTTTAAAATCTGACATTATAGCTAGATGATCCCAAAGTTTATGTCTGAAGTCGGAAATGTCTTTAAATTGAGGATACATGTTCCCCATAATTGCAACTAAAGTGTGAGCAGCTTTAGTTCTTTCTTCTCTATTTTCAATGGTGCAAGCATAATCAATCATTTGTTGAATAGTGCGTCCATATTCAGAGATTTTTAGCTGTGGTCTTTGAGTATTATAATCCATATAAAATAATTTTTACAAAAATAGGATTTATTATGTAAATCACAAAATTAGGTTTATAAAATCAATAATTTTGCAAATTTTAATAATAAGGTTTTTGTGTCGCCTGTGTCAAATTTAATTATTAGTTTTGAATTACTACCTTCGTCAATGATTTCTAATATTTCACCTTTTCCAAATGAATTATGTGCCACTCTCATTCCAACTTTATATGCTGAAATGTCTATTGTGCCTGTGTTTGTTTTACTTGCTTTGTTAACACTAACGAAATTTCCTTTTGGAACTTGACTTAACTGTTTTTGTGGTTTGTTTTCAAATGTTTTATATTGAGGCTTGCTTTCAAAAATTTCATCAAAACCAGTTCTTTCGTTAGTGTAACTTGGTGTTGGACTTTCGTCTTTGCCTTCCCATTCTACAAAATCGCTATTTATTTCTCTAATAAATCTGCTTGGTCTCATGGATTGTACGTTACCAAACTTAAACCTATTAGTTGCATAAAAAATAAATAAATTTTCTTTAGCTCTTGTTATTGCAACATAAAACAAACGTCTTTCTTCTTCAAGCTCAACAGTAGATTGAATACTCATTGCACTTGGAAATAAATTTTCTTCGGCACCAACTATTAGCACATTTTTAAATTCCAAACCTTTAGCAAAATGCACGGTCATTAAACTAACCTTATCATTTTCATTATTATCCTCTTCTTCATTGTTTTCTAAATCTGAAAGTAGAGAGATGTTTTCTAAGTAATCAATAATAGAGTCTGATTCTGCAAGAGCTTTTCTTTGGTCGCAAAAATTTTGAGCAGCATTAAATAATTCTTGTAAGTTTTCGTACTTGCTAATTCCTTCTGGGGTTTTGTCGCTAAATAGTTCATGGTTTATGCCTGACTTATTTACTACTTCTACCAAAAATTCTGAAGCGTTACTAGTTTCTATTTGTTTGGCAAAGCTATCAATTAAGTTAGCAAAACTTTTAAGTTTTTGTTGTGTCCCAACATTTAATCCAACATTGTAGTTTTCGGGATAATTTATAATTTCCCAAATAGGAATATTTGAATCTTCAGAAAATTGGAAAATTTTATTTACAGTTGTTGCTCCAATTTTGCGAGATGGATAGTTTACTATTCTTCTAAAAGCTTCAGAATCTTTTTGGTTAACAGAAAATCTAATATATGCCACAACATCTTTAATTTCTTTACGTTGAAAAAACGATAGCCCGCCATGTATTTTATGTGGAATATTGAATTTTCTAAGAGCTTCTTCCATTATTCGCGATTGAGCATTTGTTCTATATAAAACAGCACAATCAGAAGCAGTATAATTGTTATCAGCTAAAAGTTTAGAAATGGTTTCAGCAACTGCAATTCCTTCTAAACCATCTGTTATTGTTTCTTCGATTTTTATTTTACTACCAATGGTATTTTCTGAAAATAATTTTTTCTGAATTTGATTTTTATTCTTATTAATTAATGAATTGGCAGCATTAACAATATTTTGAGTGCTTCTGTAATTTTGCTCAAGTTTATGTAGTTGATAATCAGGATAATCGTTTTTGAAGTTTAGAATATTTTGAATTTTTGCACCTCTAAATGAATATATACTTTGAGCATCATCACCAACAACACAAAGTTTACGATGAGTTGACGATAATTTTTTTATAATTAAATATTGAGAATAGTTTGTGTCTTGATACTCATCAACCAAAATATAATCAAATCTTTGACAGTAGTGAGCTAATGTTTCTGGACTAATTTTAAATAAAATATTTGTATATAAAAGCAAATCATCAAAATCCATCACATTAGAAGCTTTGCAGCGTTGTGCATATTTTGTGTATATAGCATGAAAATGCTCTCTGTTCTCTTTGTAATCTTGAATTAAAAAATCATTGTTTTGAGCATAGCCTTCTGCTGTCCATAATTCGTTTTTTGCAGCAGAAATACGTGCAGCAACAGCTTTTGGTTTATACGTGTCATCGCTAAGGTTTAGTTCTTTAATAATAGTTTTTATCAAACTTAATGAATCTGCAGCATCAAAAATTGTATAATTACTATCAAAACCAACTTTATTGGCTTCGATTCTCAAAATTCTTCCAAAAATAGAATGAAAAGTACCCATCCAAATATTTTGAGATGCTTGATATCCTAAGAGCTTATCAATTCTATCTTTCATTTCGTTTGAGGCTTTATTTGTAAAAGTTAAAGCCATAATTCTATGTGGCTTAATACCTTGTGAAATTAGATAGGCTATTTTATATGTTAAAACTCTAGTCTTTCCAGATCCAGCACCAGCAACCACTAATTGAGGTCCTTCGCAGTATTTTACAGCAGTTTTCTGGGTAGCGTCTAAATCTTTCAATAAATAATTTTCCACAAATCTTTTTTTTGACAAAAATATAATATGAAAAAACTGTTATCAACTATTTTTATAAGTATTTATTAACGAAATAATGAAAAATACTTAAAAAAGATTTTTTTAATGTTTTTAGAAAAATAATTAATTAGTTTATTAAAAATTTTTATCAACACATATCTATATAAAATATGGCTTTAGAAACATGGATATTGTGCTTATATATAAATTAGTGTAAGGAATTGTTAATAAAATAACAGGATAAAAATATTTTTTATACATTTGTATTTAAGAAAAATGAAAAAAAAATTAAAACTCATGCAACGTTTTTGATGTTTCAACTGTCTATAAGGTGAGTTTATTTTGTTAAATTTTAAAATTTTAAAATATGAAAACTACAAAAATTATTTTTTTACTTGCTTTCATTTTTGGTTCTTTCATCTGTAATGCACAGGAAGTAAACCAAAAATTGTTAGTTAAATTTGATGCAAACGAACTCAAAGAAATGAAGAAAACCAATGTTGAAAATCTTAATTTCTTAGAGTATTATGTTAGCGAAGCTTTATATTTTGTACCAGTTCCAGACAAACATGTCAATTATAAAGAATTGGTTAGAATTAACCCAAAGACAAAAGCGGTTTCTGAAAATCAGACTATTACACAAGCTGATATAGATGATTTTAATCCTTTAGAGTATGATATTAGTTACGAACCTGATAGATATACTTATTATCTTGCTGGTAATACAGGAATGCTTTTAGTTGTGCCTTCACAAAGAGATTTAAAATTAGGTTCTGATAATAGAGTAAAATCTCTAAAATTACAACAAACACAACAATTAGATAAAATTAATAAAAAATAAGATACTATGAAAAAGTTACTTAGTTTAATATTGAGTGTATTTGTCTTATCCCTATATGGATATGGACAATACGATATGGTTACTAACAATGGACAAACTATATCTGCTTGTTCTGGTAGTTTGAGCCTAGGTTCTTATACTGTTGGTCAAACATACATTTTAACTATATGTTCAAATGATCCTGTAAATAAGCATATAACATTTTCAGTAACTGGAGGTTATACGTTCCCTGCAGGAGCAGAGGTGTGTTTTTATGACGGTGCGTCAACATCTGCTCCATTAATTTTATGCTGGGACAGTGGAACAACCAGTGGTCAGTTAGCGGTGCAAACTGGAGGCGGAAACGAAAGTGGTTGTTTGACTGTGAGGTTTACAGGAGGTGCTGCCGGAGCTAATTTAGGAACAAATACTATTAGTTGTAACTTTGTTTGTCAACCACGTGAGGTTGTTATTACTTCTACCAATCCTCCATTAGTTGGTGGTACATATATTGATGTATGTTGGGATGAAGCTAATAACCAAACTTTTCCTATAACTTTTAATGCACAGGGAACTTATCCAGCAACAGGTTATGAATGTACTGATGCTACAAATACTTTTACTTGGAACTTTAACGATGGTTCTCCTTTAGTTACTGGAATTGGAATGTCAACAGTTACTCACACTTTCCCTGAACGTAGAGGATATACTGTAACTGTAAATATTGAAGATTCTGAAGGTTGTGTGAATACAAATGCAGAACAAAAAAGAGTTAGGGTTTCTTTACCACCAATATGGAATAACTCAACAACAGTTTTAACAACTACACCGCCAACTACGCCACCTGCAATTTGTATGGGTTCGCCTGTAAATGCTTGTGCTTATTGGTCAAATCCACAATGGGCTAGTGTTATTGCTCTTGCAAGTGGAGATACCGTTTGTGTACCTGATACACCACCACTTTGTTATGAGTCAACATTGATCGAAACTTCATTTGAGCCAGGACAAATACTTACCTCAATAAATGATATTATATCTATTGATATGAATTTAGCTCATGACTATTTAGGAGATTTAACATTTTATATTATTTGTCCTAATAATCAAACAGTTATGATTGGGAATCAAGGTGGAGGCTCTGCAAACTTAGGCGTTCCAGGACCAGATAGAAACAGTTGCGAGGGACAACAAGGTTGGATGTATCACATTACACCAACAGCAACTCAAACAATGCAACAAGCAGGAAGCAGTGTTGGTTATGGTAATAGTTTACCTTCTGGCAACTACGCTTCTTATCAGTCTCTAACTGGGTTAGTAGGTTGTCCTTTAAATGGGCAGTGGCAGTTAAGAATATGCGACAACTGGAACCTTGATGCTGGAACAATATTTGGCTGGTCTATTCAATTCCAAGAAAGTTTATATCCAGAAGTTTGGGACTACTCTCAAACATATACACCAACAATTTGGGATGGACTTTACGGTTCTGTAGTTAACGATCCAAATAATCAAAACTGTATGACAGGAACTTATATTACATCTGCAACACCAGACGTAAACTCACTACAACCTTTTACAATTACAATAACAGACAACTTTGGCTGTACTCACGATACTTCTTTATATGTAACAGTTCGTCATCAACTTGACGAAGAATGTTGTCAAATTCCAAATGTTAACGCAGGTGCTGATGCAGCAGTTTGTGCTTTATCTTATGACTTATCTGCTAGCCCATTGGCTTATCCATCAAATACAGGAAATTGGGAACTAATTTCAGGTCCTGGTACTGCAACATTTACTAATGTAACAAGCCCAACTACTACAGTGAACGTATCAGTTTATGGAACTTATGTGTTTAGATTTCACGAAAGGTATAATGATAATCCTGGTTGTGCTAGTTCTGACGACGTTACTATTACATTTAATCCCACTTATAATCCAACGCTTTCTCCAGTTGCAAATATGTGTGTAAATGCACCTCCTTTTATGTTGGAAATGGTTGATTTTGGAACTTTAAGCGTTAATATAAATCCTGAATTATTAAATGTAACAACAGGACAATTTAATCCTTCAAAACCAGGTAATTATACTATAACTAATACTGTTCAAGACCCATGTTCAGGAGGTTCGCTAACTCATAGTATTTCGTTTACTGTTTATGATGCTATTACTGTTCAAAACTTTACAGAATATTGTGGACCAACAAGCGCTACTACATATTTTTATGTAGAATTTGATGTTGTAGGTTCTCAAGGAAACCCATTTTCAGGTTATTATGTAAATGGAACATTGCAAAGTAATCCACATTATATTGCAACTATAGAATCTCCAGGTTCTTATGGATATACTGTTACAGATGCCTATAACTGTAGTAGTTATCCTATAAATGGATTTAGAGATTGTGGTTGTCCATTTTACGCAGGTACTATGACTTCTTTACAAACAGTAATACTTTGTGAAACCGAATGTTCGGGAGGTGAAGTATCACATAATAATAACCAAGAAACAGATGGTGGAGCTGGAGTTTTTGAATTTATGATACATAATGGTAATAATCAACCAATTGCATATAGTAACACTCCAAACTTCTGTCGAACTTCGGCAACACCACCTTTGTCGTTTAATACTCTTTATTATATATCTCCAATTTGTGGTTTACCAGGTGATGGAGGACATGCTGTTCTAACAGGTTGTCACTCAATAGGACAAGGAACTCCAGTAATGTGGTTGCAAAATCCAGTGGCTCATGTAGGACCAAGTAAAGATACTTGTGGATTAATTATTCAGTTACAAGGTAATGCTCCAACAGATGGTATGTATGGTTACTGGTCTTCAACTTGTGATTTTATTACTATTAATGGAACAAGCCATACAGATCCAAATGCAGTAGTTATGGTTTCTGACTATGAAGACTGTACATTTACTTGGAATATTGTAAATGGAGAATGTGTTGCTAATGCCGATGTTTTAATGAGATTTTTAGCAACTCCCGCACCTTATGCCGGTCCTGATCTTGTAGTTTGTGGAAATTCTGCAGAAATGGCAGGGGTAGCAAGTATGGGTGGAAACTTAACTTGGTCGGGAAGTGGAACAATATTTAATCCTCAAACATCAGCAGATGCTACTTCTAATATTAGTGTTTTTGGAACATACCAATATACACTGATAGAAGATAATGGTTCTTGTACTGGTTCAGATAAAGTTTTAGTAACTTACATAAAAGAACCTTCGCCAATTACAACACCAAATGTTGATACTGCTTGCGGAGTTACTTATAATCTTAAAGTAACTACTGTTCCAAATGCTGTTGGGCAATGGACATCTTATGCGTGGAATGAGGCTACAAGCGAATGGGAGCTTGCTTATCCATATATGACACCAAATTCTCAATCTACTGACGTTCAAGTACAGATTGGCAATTTTAGTGGTATTACTCGTCGTTTCCGCTTTGTTTGGACTGAAACAAATACTACAGGAGGCATAGTTTGTCAGGGAACAGCATCTAAAGAGGTGGTTTTTGCAAAAATACCACAGGCTAGCGTTGTACAAGACCAACTTGAAGTATGTGGTAGTTGTGTTGACTTACATGCTAATGTAACAAGTGAAACTTATAATTATGATTATTATTGGATACCAAAAATAGATGGAAATTGGACAAATCCAGAAGGACGTTTTTCTCCTGATGCAAGTTTCTGTGTTGAAGGTCTAGCAGTTTTTGGAGATTCTGCAAGCGTTAATGCTGAGTTTTACTGGATTGTTAGAAATGGTACTAGTTGTGTGTCAACTGCTGCAGTGAATGTTACTTTCCATCAACAACCACAAGCAAATGCAGGTTTAGATACAATTGTTTGTGGACTTGAAGCTAACCTCCATGCTTATTGGAGTTTTCCACCAAATCCAAGCTATTCTCCTAGCGGAGTTTGGTCAACAGTTCCAAAACCAGGAGCAACAGCAACTATACAAGATAAATATAATCCTATTTCGCCTGTAACTGTGAGCGAAGCTGGAGTTTGGAACTTCGTCTTTAGAGAAAATAATGAAAATTTAGGTAGTTGTTACTCTACCGATACTGTTCAAATTGAGTTTGTAGAAACTCCTATACCTTTTGCTGGAGAAGATAAACATGTTTGCGGAAAATGTGTAACTCTAGAAGCTACATCTGGTGGATTTCCTGGTACTTGGTTGCCAAATGGAGCATCTTTTGTTGATTATGAAGACCCACATACTAACGCTTGCGTAGCTGCTTATGATACAGTAGTGTTTATATGGCAAGAGTCAAATCCTTCTATAACAGATCCTGCATTCGCCTGTGTTGCTACAGATGAAGTAAATATAATTTTCTGGCGAGTGCCAACAGCTAATATTATAACAGCTGTAGCAGATTCTGCAGTTTGTGGTTTAACTTTCTATGAATTAAGAGCGGAATTACCAGGTACTGGAATAACAGGCTATTGGTATTGTCATAATTCAGGACTTGAATATGGAGATAAATTCTCAAACAATACCTGGGTAAAAGTTCCACATTATGGATATTATGATTTCTATTGGATAGAACAAACAGGACCAAATTTAAGTACCGGTTTCTGTATTGATACAGCTGGACCTTTAAGAGTTCACTTTATAAAAACTCCTATAGCAAATGGCGGTGGAGATACACTTTTCTGTGGCTTAACCGGAAATCTAAATGCTATTCCAAGTGTAGGAACAAGTACAGGAACTTGGTCAAAACCAACCACAG
>ENA-UOOK01000474-UOOK01000474.1-fermentation-metagenome-genome-assembly--contig:-NODE-474-length-52662-cov-10.768909_pt1 | contig 52662 bp, 44 predicted proteins | sample MGYA00245777_ERZ724023 | MGnify/ENA primary metagenome ERZ724023 (study PRJEB28704, sample SAMN03018312) | fermentation metagenome | biome: anthropogenic terrestrial biome; feature: soil; material...
TGGCGGAAAGGTTTCCCGGCCGGATATGCCCGCTGCCGCTCGACCTGACGGACCCTAAGAGCCTGCGCGCCCTCGAAAACCGCCTGAAAGAAAAAAATCCGGAGGTCCGGTTCCTGGTCAACGCGGCCGGGTTCGGAAAAATGGGGAAGTACGCCGCCATCCCCCTGCGCGACTGCCGCGCCATGATCGAGCTGAACTGCGAGGCTCTGGTGGCCGTCACGCAGACCGTGCTGCCCTATATGGGCAGGGGTTCGCAGATTCTTCAAATCAGCTCCTCTTCGGCGTTTCAGCCGCTGCCCGGGCTGAACGTCTATGCGGCGACGAAGGCGTTCGTGCTCAGCTACAGCCGCGCCCTGCGCTGGGAGCTGTTCGGGCGCGGCGTCCATGTCACCGCCGTCTGCCCGTACTGGATTAAAGACACGGAGTTTATTCCGAAGGCGAAGGACACCGATTCCGGGGCGGTCCGCCATTTCCCGCTCGCTTCCCGCGCCCGCAGCGTCGCGCGGATCGCCCTGGGGTGCTGCAGGCTCAACCTGCCCGTTTCCACGCCGGGAATCGTCTGCACCGTGCAGAGAGTCGCGACGAAAATCATCCCGCGGGAGCTCATCACAGCGGTCTGGGAAGCGCTCCGCCGGTTATAAAGTGGTAAAATATGTTGCAATGCGCCCTGAAGCGGCTTTCATATCCGCTTCAGGGCGCATCTTTTCTCATGCCTGCCTCAGCCCGCCCGCCTGGGCCCGGCCACGGAATTTCTGTCGATGATGGCGGTGCCGACGACCACTTTCCGCGGAATCATGCTGGAGTTTTCCAGCAGGTCCAAAATCATCGCGACGGCGTTTTCCGCCATGCTTTTCCGGTTGACGCTCACGGTTGTCAGCTTCGGGTGGCTGGCAATGCTGTAAAGGGTATCGTCGAATCCGATCACGGAAACGTCCTCCGGAATGCGCAGATTCTTTTTTTCCAGCGTTTCCATCAGCCGGAAAGCGGCCTGGTCGCTGCTGCAGACGAAGGCGGTCGGCATCTCGGCCGGCAGGGCGAGCTCGATATCGTTGTTTGCATCGTCCCGTTCCTTGAGGATGAAGCGGCTGTCGGCCCGGATGCCGCTTTCAATCAGGGCCCGGTAGTACCCGAGGTACCGGTCCCGGATGCTGCCGGCAAGCCGGATGTTTCCGACAAACCCGATTTTCGTGTGGCCTCTCTCAATCAGGTATTTCGTCGCCTTGTACATGCCCTCGATATTGTCCGTGCAGATGCAGTTGAGACCGGGGGCTTCGTAATTGGAATTCAGCAGCACTGAGGGAATCGCAATGGAACTGACCAGTTTCACATATTCCAGAGGCAGCTGGCCGAGGAGGATGATTCCGTCCACTTTGTCCGCCTGGCAGATGGGGGGAAGCACCGGCTTCTGCTTTTCCCGCCTGGAGACCACATACAGGGTCAGATAGTAGTTCTTCTTAATCGCTTCGGCATAGAGGCATTTGAAGATGGAGGTGTAGAAAATCTCTTCCGCCTTCATGAAGATTTCCGGAACCAGTACCGCAACCTGGCCGGTCCGGATGCCCCGCAGGCCCCTTGAAGCGGAAAAGTAATGGAGCTCCTCCGCAATTTTCAGTATTTTGGCTTTGACGCCGTCGCTGACGCCTTCCTGATTTCTCAGGGCTTTGGAAACCGTCATTTTTGTGACGCCGGCAAGATCGGCGATATCCTGCAGCGTCGTCCTTTTGACCATGGGCTGTTCTGCCTTCTTCATCAAAAAAGTGCCTCCGGTGCGGCTGTACAAAAGTTTTTCCGCTTTGCCCGGCTGCATTCGGAATCCTTTAAAATCAAATCTGCTGTAATTGTAGCATAAAGCGCCCGGCAAGAAAATAGCCTTTCACGATAATAAGGGGACATTTTATCAGGAATATTCTCATTTTTCCATTAAGATGAGCCTTAAAACAGACAGGCGTACAGGCTTTATATTATTCTTATACTGAAAAACGTCCCCGGCGGATATTGACAAATTTTAAACACGTAGTAAACTATTATATAAGTTATTTTTTAAAGTTAAAAATAAACTTAAAAAGCAAAGAAGGAAAAGATCGATGAGAAAGTTCAAAAAAATCATATCTCTGCTTTTAACGGCCGCCGTTGTGTTCCTTTCGGCTTGTTCCGGAAAGACGGCGGGAAAAAGCGCTTCTTCGGGCGGCGGAACGGGAAAAAGCGCTCAGAAAGTCGAGCTGAGCTTTTATAACGACTATACGGCCCAGAACAGGGCCTCCGACGACAACGCCAGATTGTTTTACGATATGATGCGGCAGTTTGAGAAGGAAAACCCCACTATCAAACTGGACGTGACGGAGATTTCGCAGGACAACTATTCCAACAAAATCCAGGCGCAGAACGCCGGCGGGGATTTGCCGGACGTTTTCTTTCTCAAAGGCTCGTGGGTGCAGTCGTTTATCCGGAACGGCTCCGTGGCGCCCCTGACGGATGCGCTGAACCGGTCCGGCATCAAGGACAAATACCGCCAGGGCATCTTCGACCCGGTGACGTCGGGCGGAAAAATTTACGGGATGCCGACCCAGTACTCCGTGACCTGCCTGGTATTTTACAACAGCAATCTGTGGAAGTCCGTCGGCTACGAACAGTTTCCGGACAAGTGGGACGATGTTCTGGCAGCCTCGAAGAAATTCAAGGCAAAGGGGACTCCGGCGACAATCGCGCTCGGCAACAAGGACAAATGGCCCTTTGAATCGACGATTCTGTCCTGCCTGGGGGACCGGTTCACCGGGACGGACTGGACCAGGAGCATCATAGCCCGGGACGGGAAGTCCAAGTTTACGGATGACGGCTTCGTCAAGGCGCTGCAGTTCTCGCAGAAGCTGGCGAAGTCCGGCCTTTTCAACGCGGATTACAATGCGATTACCGACGAGCAGGCCAGCACGCTCTACTGCCAGGGCAAGGCCGCCGCGGTTATCGACGGCTTCTGGGACGTCTCTTACATCAACGCAAACGCTTCGGACGAAGTGAAAAAGGCGACCAAACTCGCGCTGCTTCCCGCGGTTGAGGGAGGCAAGGGAGATACCAAGGCGACTTCGGGAGGAGCCGGCTGGTTCATCGCCGAAAACAGCAGTCTGGAAGGCGAAAAGAAGAAGGCCGCCGAGAAATTCATCATGGCCATGACCGGGGAAGAATATTCCAAAAATCTGACCGCAAAATACGGTCTGATCGGGCCGGTCAACGTGGGCAAGACGGACACTTCCAAATTTTCCAACGTCACGCAGGACTATGTCAACCTTATCAACGGCGGCGTCACGCTGACGCCGATCTATGATATCCAGATGGACAGCACGGTCATCGACGTGATGAACACCGGCCTGCAGGACCTGCTGAACGGCAGCGTGCAGCCGGCCGACCTTGCGAAGCAGATTCAGGACGCCCAGGACAAGGCGGGAGCAAAATAAGCGCGGCAGCGCAGAATCGCGTGAATCCTTCCGAAAAAGAGGGATTCACGCCGTTTACAGCGGGAGGTGTCGCTTTTGCAGAATCCGATTGCGCCGAAAAAGCATGTCCTGCTCTTGTATCTGCTGCCCGGTTTTCTGCTTTATACTTTTGTGGTCGTCGTCCCCATTTTCGTCGCCGCCTACTGCGGATTTTTCAACTGGTCCGGCGGCCCGAAGATGAGGTTCATCGGCTTTCGGAATTACGCCGAGCTCTTTAAGGACGGCGTGTTCTGGCTTTCTTTTCGCAACAACATTCTGCTCACGGTCATCAGCGCCGTGGGGCAGATCGGCATCGCCTTTTTGTTCGCGTCCCTGCTTTCCTCCGGCCTGGTTCGCGCCAAGGCGTTCCACCGCACCGTGATTTTTCTGCCCTGCGTGTTTTCCGCGGTGGTGGTCGGGTTTATCTGGAGCATGATTTACGACTACAACTACGGCCTGATCAACCAGTTCCTGAAGCTCATAGGGAAAGGCAGCGCCGTGAAACCGTGGCTGAGCGACCCGAAATGGTCCCTGGTGCTGGTTACGATTCCCCTTGTTTGGCAGTACATCGGCTACTATATGGTCATCCTGCTCTCCGCGTACTCCTCTATCGACAGGAGCGTCCTGGAGATGGCGGAACTGGACGGCGCCACGGGGTGGAAAAAAGCGGTTTACATCACCCTGCCGCTGCTGAAGAATACCCTTTTCGTCTGCCTGACGCTCTGCATCGCCGGCAGCATGAGGGTCTTCGACAACATCTATGTGATGACGGGCGGCGGACCCGGAAATTCCTCGAGCGTGATGGCGCTTTACGCCTACAACACCTCGTTCGTGCGCTACCGGATGGGGTACGGCAGCGCCATGTCCATCCTGATTCTCGCGCTGAGCCTGCTCGTCATAGGCGGAAGCCGCGGGCTTCTGGCGCGCTTCAGCAGAAAGGAGGAAACGTAAATGGAAAATCCTGCGTCCGGCGCACGGAGGCGGGGCTCATTCCGGCGCTCGCTCGGCAGGGTCGTCGTCAATTTTCTGATGATTCTGTTTTCCGTTTCCTGCCTTTATCCCGTCGTATGGCTCTGCTATGCCTCGCTCAATGACAAAAGGGACTTCACCGTCAACCCCGTGGCCCTTCCCAAGGCGCCGAACCTCGACAATTACTTCGCGATCTTTTCCCAGAGCGATATGGGCGTCTGGATGCTGAACACCCTGCGGAACACGGCGGTTTCTCTGCCTTTCATTCTGCTTTTCGGGTTTATCATCGGCTATCTTCTCTCCCGGTTCCATTTTCGGGGGCATACGGCGCTGTACGGCTATTTTCTTCTGGGCATCGTGATTCCCATCCATGCGCTCATGATTCCCCTGTACGTCCAGTTTAAAAAGTGCCATATCCTCAACCGCTGGTTCACGCTGCCCGTCGCCTACGTCGCGTTCGGAATGCCCATCGTGATTTTTCTGGTCGAAAGCTACGTCCACAGCATCCCCGTCGAAATGGAAGAAGCCGCGACCCTGGACGGCTCCGGCTTTTCGCGGACGCTGTTCAGCATCATCCTGCCGATTTGCAGGCCGGTGCTGGTCACGGCCGGCATCATCCAGTTCTTTACCTGCTGGAACGAGTTCTCATTCGCGCTGATTCTTGTCAGCAGGGACACCCTGGTCACCCTGCCTGTGGGGATGACTTTGTTCAAAGGCCAGTATTCGACGGACTATCCGGGCATGATGGCCGCCATGTTTCTTTCGATTCTGCCCGCCATCATCCTCTACCTGGCCTTTTCCAAGCAGATCATCAAGGGCATGGTGACCGGGGCGGTCAAGGGCTGAGCGGGCTGTCTGAATTGCCAAATTTAAAAAGTTGAAGGAGCTTTACCATGCGGTTGTGCAAGCAGTACCAGCTGAACGGGCATTGGCTCATGCGTCGGAAAGGCGAAGCAAAGTGGCAGGATGCGGTGGTCCCCGGTTCGGTTTACAGCGATTTGCTCCGGCTCGGGAAAATGGAGGACCCGTTTTTCCGGGAAAACGAGGCCGCGGCACTTCATTTGTGCGATTATGATTACGAGTACCTCAAGACTTTCTCATTGGAGCCGGACTTTTTGGAATGTGACCGGGCCTTCTTGCGCTGCGACGGTCTCGACACTCTTTGCCGAATCTATCTGAACGGAAAAAAGATTGCGGAGACCTGCAACATGCACAGAAGGTACAGCTTCGACGTGACGAAAAATCTTCTTCCGGGCCGGAACAGCCTTAGGATTCTGTTCCTTTCTCCGGTGCGGTATGTCGAAAAGATGCAGAAAAAGAATCCGCTGGTCAACGGAACTCTGGTAAACCCGGGGGGCGTTTCCTATCTGCGCAAGGCGCACTATATGTTCGGCTGGGACTGGGGACCGGCGCTCCCCGATATGGGCATCTGGCGCAGCGTCGCTCTCTGCGGGTTCAAAATGGCGCGCATCAAAAACTGGGCCGTTCGTCAGGAACATCGGGAAGGCTCCGTACACCTGACCGTCTTGGCGGAATTGGAAAAATATACGAAGCACAGGCTGACTGTTCTGGTATCGGTCACTACCCCGGACGGTAAGACGATCCATGCCGAAAAAGATGCCGCCGCCACCGTTTTCTCTCTGCAGGTGGAGATTCGGCAGCCGCAGCTCTGGTGGCCGAACGGAATGGGAGAGCATCCGCTGTACCGCCTTGACATCGCGGTGAAGTGGGATGGGGATGTGCTGGACGCCCGAACCGCGAAAATCGGACTGCGGACCATTTGTCTGAAGCAGAGAAAAGACCGGTGGGGAAGGTCGTTCTGCTTTTCGGTCAACGGGACTGACCTGTTTGCGATGGGGGCGAATTATATCCCCGAGGACAACATCCTTTCCAGATGCAGCAGGACCAGAACGGAAAGGCTGATTCGGGACTGCGCCCGGGCGCATTTCAACCTGCTGCGCGTCTGGGGCGGCGGGGTTTATCCGGAGGACTACTTTTATGACCTGTGCGATGAAAACGGGCTTCTCGTCTGGCAGGATTTTATGTTTGCCTGCGGTGTTTATAATTTTTCCCCCGCTTTTCAGAGAAACGTCGGCGAAGAGGTAGTCGGCGTGCTGCGCCGCATCCGCCACCATGCGTGCCTTGCCCTGCTGTGCGGGAACAACGAGCAGGAGCTTCAATGGATGATAGACGATCGATTCCGGCGCGCCGCCCCGAAGTTGAAGGCGGACTACATCCGCCAGTTCGAGACCTTTATGCCGGAGCTGGCGCACCGAAATGCACCGGGTGTCCCTTACTGGTACGCCTCGCCGTCTTCCGGCGGAAGCTTCAGCCAGCCAAACAGCGAATCGGCGGGGGACATGCACGACTGGGAAGTCTGGCACGGCCGAAAGCCGTTTGCGGAGTACCGGAACGTTTTCCCGAGGTTTCTCTCGGAATTCGGCATGGAATCATTTCCGTGCCTGAAAACGGTCCGCTCATTCACGAAGCCGTCCGACCGGAACCCGTTTTCCCCGGTGATGGAAGCTCATCAGAAGGACAAATCGGGCAATGAGAAAATTCTGTCCTATCTTTCGCAGTACTGCCGGTACCCAAAGGACTTCGACTCACTGCTCTATGTTTCCCAGATTGTGCAGGCAGAAGGAATCCGGTGCGGGGTCGAGCATCTCCGGCGCCTGCGGGGGCGGTGCATGGGGACGGTCTACTGGCAGCTGAACGACTGCTGGCCCGCCGCCTCGTGGTCCAGCATCGATTATTTTGGCCGGTGGAAGGCGCTACATTATGCCGCCCGGCGCTTCTTTGCCCCGGTGCTCGCGAGCGCCCGCGAGCGCGGGAGCAGCGTGGCGCTGAGCGTGACCAACGATACGGGCAAGATGTTTTCGGGCGTCCTATCGTGGCGGCTCAGGACCCGGGAAGGCAGAACGCTGGCTCAGGACAGCCTTGTGGTGGAAATCCCGGCGTTTACCTCCCGCCCGTGCGCGAAGGCCAATTTTGAACGCTATCTGCGCGGCAGGGAGGCGCTGCGCTCCACCTATTTGCAGTACGATCTGATGGCCGACGGCTGGAACGTCGGTGGGGGGACCGTGCTGTTCGTTCCGCCGAAGCATTTCGATTTTACGGACCCGAAGCTGGGCTGCTCCGTCCTGGAGCGGGAAGACAGCTTTCTGGTGGTGGTTTCCGCCGAAGCGTTCGCCAAGTTTATCGAGCTTGACCTAAAAAATGCCGACGCGATTTTCAGCGACAATTATTTTGACCTTTCCGCCGGTGAAACCAGGCGGGTCACTGTCCGAAAAGAGGACCTGTCAGTCCCGCTGACCGGCCCGCAGTTTAAAAGTCTGCTGAGGGTCCGCAGCCTCTATGACACGTTCTAAAAAGTGGCGGCAGGAAAATCCGCGGTCTTCTTCCGATCAGCTTCCCGGAAAATAAGCCTGGACGAACAGAAAAACGGAGAGCGCGACCGCGGCGAAGGCGATTGCGAACTTCAGCGGCCTGGACGGTACGCGGCGCACGATGTACGGGCCGATCGCCCCGCCCACGAACAGGCCGGCGGCCAGCGGCAGGGCCGCCTGCCAGTAAATGTGCGACCGGAAGGCGAACACGATGGTGGCGGTCAGGTTCGACGCCCCAAGCGAGACGTTCCTCAGGGCGTTGCACTCGGCGAATCCCAGGCTGCTGGTCGCCGTGAGGATCGCCAGCATGACGACCCCGCCGGCCGCGCCGAAATATCCCGTGTAGGCCCCGACCACAAAAATGGCGGCCCCGACGGCGGCCTCGGCGACCCATCCGCGCCGGCCGCCTTTTTTCATGCCGGAAGCGGCGGGCTGCCGGCGCGGGCGGCCGGGGCGGATTTCCGGCCACAGAATCAGCAGCGCCGAGCCGAAGATAAAATAGGGGACCACATATTCAAAAGATTTCGCCGGAGCCGCCAGCAGAAGCAGGCTTCCGCAGAGGCTGCCGCCCGCCGTGAGGGGCAGCAGCTTCAAAAGCTCGCGGAGGTGCCCGTGCAGCTCTCGCTTGGATGTCGCCCCGGAGCCGACCGCGGTAAGGACCAGGGCGGCGGTGTTCGTCACGTTGGCGGCGACGGGGGGAATCCCCGCGAAAAGCAGCGCCGGATAGGAGACGAGCGAGGCGAGCCCTGCCACGGAACTGGCGATTCCGGCCAGAACGCCGGCCGGAAGAAGGAGGACGATGTATTTCCACAGTGTCAGCACGATTTTTCCTTTCGATGCGGCCCGGCAGATTTTTTGGGGCGGGCTGAAAAATTCCGGGGCACGGCACTGTTTTCTATTATAAAAGCGGGAGGGGCGGAATACAATTCTTTTTTTCGCAGGACCTGAAAGGCGAAGCCTTTGCGCCGCCTTGCAAGAGCCGCGGCGGATGTGGTATAATCTTACCCTGATAGAGTATAAATTTACGGGGCTTTTTCGGATAATTTTATCGTTCCGGAAGCAGAATATAATAAAGAGAGGCCGGGGCGGCGAAAGGGAACGGACCGCCCAGCCTACTCTGTATTTTACGGGGTCGGAGGCGCCAGCATGACTGATTCAGGCTATCTGTGCATGAACTGCATGGCCGACATGGGGGGAAAGGAAGTCTGCCCCGCCTGTGGACGCCGGAAAGGCGAGCCGCAGGCGAAAGACGGCCTTCCGCTCGGGACGGTCCTGCAGGGAAGGTATCTCGTCGGGTATATCAAGCACAGGAACGGGGAGGGGCTCGTCTATATCGGTTTCGACCAGGTTCTGAACCTGCCGGTCGGGCTGCACGAGTTCTTTCCGGATTCCATCTGCAAGCGCGCCGGGGACGGCCGGGGCGTGTGCGTCCTCGGCGGCAACGAGCCGGTTTTCCACGAACAGCAGGAGAAATTTCTCAGCTATGCGCGGGATATTGCCCATATGCGCGGGCTTTCGGCCATCCTTCAGATTTACGATATCTTCGGGGAAAATCATACCTCTTACACGGTTTCGGAGTGGGACAACAGCATCACGCTGCGCTATTTTGTGGAACGGAGCGGCGGCAGCCTCGGCTGGAACGCCGCGCGGCAGCTTTTTATGCCGGTTCTTTCCGCGCTGAGCGTGCTGCACGCCCATTCCGTGGGGCATTACGGCGTTTCGCCCGACACCCTGCAGATCAAGCAGGACGGCAAAATGAAGCTGGCCGGCTTTTCAATCGACACGGTGCGCCGGCTGGACACCGAGCTTCCCCCGGACCTTGCGCCGGGCTGCGCCGCGGTCGAGCAGTACGGCGGGGGGGCCGGCCTGGGCGAGGCGACGGATATCTACGGCTTCGCTGCGTCGCTGTTTTTTGCGCTGACCGGTTCTTTTCCGCCCGAAGCCACAAAGCGGCGCGCGGATGCGCGGCTGCTGATTCCGAACGCCATTCTGCGCAGCCTGCCGCCCTATGTCCTGACCGCCCTCGCGAACGCCCTGCAGGTTTCGCCGGAACGGCGCACCGCGTCGTTCGAGCGCCTGCGCGCAGAGCTTTCCGCCGCCCCGGCCGTCACGGCGGCAATTGAGGAAAGCCAGCGGTTCCGGCGCGTTCCGCCGGAGCAGCCGCGCCCCGCCGCGCCGCCGGCACAGAAAGCGAAGCGTGAGGTCCCGGGCTTTGTGTGGGTGCTTTCGTCGTGCGTCGCCATGCTTGCGATTCTCGCCGTCGCGGGGTTTCTCTGGATGCGCTATTCCGGACTGAATGAAGCGGAGCCGGAAACGCAGGCGGCCACGGCCTCTCAGTCCGAGTCGGAGGAATCTGCGGCGGACCTGCAGTCTTCTTCCCAGGCCGGGCTGATGATCGACGTGCCGAACCTTGTGGGCCAGAATTATGCGGATCTCGAGTCCGACCTTTCTTCCCGCAAGGGCGACCGGGAATATCAGCTTCTGCTTTCTTCCCAGCAGTTCAGCGATACCGTCCCGGAGGGCTGCATCCTTTCGCAGGACCCGAAGCCGGGTGCAAAGATGGCGAAGGGGACCGCGATTGTGGTCGTGGTCAGCGAAGGCGCGGCAGTCCGGACTTTGCCGAAGGTCGCGGGCAAGACGCTGTCGGAAGCGTCCGGTGCGGTCACGGACGCCGGCTTTGTCCCCTCCAAGGCGGAAGAGCCGAGCGACACCGTGCCGGAAGGCCGCGTGATAGGCTATCAGGATGTCAAGGAAGGCAGCCAGATGGCCTACGGCTCGCATGTGGTCCTGGTCGTCAGCAGCGGACCCGCCCCCTCGTCCGGCAGCAGCGCTCCGGCGGGCTGAGGCCCGGTTTTACGCCGCGCTTTCCGGAAGGGCGGCAGGCCGGTTTTAAGATGAAAACAGGCTCTCCTTCTTTTTATGGAAGGAAAGCCTGTCTTTTAACAGCCGTAAACCCCGTTCAGTCGCTGCTGAAGGGGAGCAGCGCCAGATGGCGCGCACGCTTGATGGCGACCGTCAGCTCGCGCTGATGATGCGCGCAGGTTCCGGTCACCCTGCGCGGAAGGATTTTTCCCCGTTCAGAAATATAACGGCGCAGCTTCGCCACGTCTTTATAGTCAATCACATCGACTTTTTCCACGCAGAAGGCGCAGACTTTTCTGCGTCCGCGGCGTCCGCCGGAGCGGCGGCCCCGTTCGGGGCGCTCCGACCTTTCGTTTCTGTTGTTTTCAGCCATAAGATTTCTCCTTTTTGATAAAACCGAGCCTCTCAGAACGGCAGGTCGTCGTCGGACGGAATTTCCTCAAAATCTCCGTTTTCGCCGTTCGAGTAAGAAGGCGCGGGCTGATTCTTATCCGCAGCGGGCGCCGGTTTCTGCGCCGGCTCCGGTTTCTGCGCCGGGCGGCCGCCCGGCGCGGAGGAGTCGCGCTTCGGCTCGGCGAAATGGACGTTGTCGGCGACAATCTCGAAGGCCTTGCGCTTGATGCCGGACCTGTCGGTATAGGTCCGGGTCTGAATGGACCCCTGCACCGCGGCCAGCTGGCCCTTCCGAAAATATTTGCACACAAATTCAGCGGTATTACGCCACGCCACAACGTCGATAAAATCCGTCTGGCGCTCTGCCCCCGCCTTTACATAGGAGCGGTCCACCGCCAGGGTAAAGCTCGTCACCGAAATCCCGCTCGACGTGTGCCGCAGTTCGGGGTCGGCGACAAACCTGCCCATAATCACAGCCACATTCAGCATCTTCGGTCACGCCTCTTTCTTCTCGTCCGCTTTCGGTTCTTCCGCCTTCGGGGCCTCCGGTTTGGCAGGCTCCGGCTTTTTCTGCGGAATCACCCGTTTGACAATCAGCGAACGGAGCACGCCGTCCGTAATGTTGTAGACACGGTCCAGCTCTGCGGTGAAAGAGGGGACGCTGGTGAAGTTAATCAGCGTGTAATACCCTTCTTCTTCCTTCTTGATTGGGTAGGCCAGCCTGCGCTTGCCCCACTCGTCGACACTGTCGACCGTGCCGTGCGCCCCGATCAGGTCCTTGAACTTCTGGACCGTGGCGGTGATTCCGTCGTCGCCCAGTTTTGTGGAAAGGATAAACACGGTTTCATAGGCATTTTTAATCTCTGGCATTCTTTGCACCTCCTTTTGGACTTCAGGCCCCCGGACACGCCGGGAGCAAGGATGCGGGCTGTTTAAACAGTCCGATTTATTATTATATCAGCGGCGCGGCTCCCCGTCAATAGGAAGCCCTGCCTTTTACAGGTTTTTGCAGAAATCCTTGAGATAGGCCCGGAACTCGGCGCCGATTTCCGGGTGCTGAAGGGCAATTTCCACCTGGGCCTTCATAATGCCCAGCTTATTGCCCATGTCGTAGCGCTTGCCGGTGAATTCGACGGCCACCATTCCCTCGCGCCGGGCCAGCGTGCGCATGGCGTCGGTCAGCTGGATTTCGCCGCCCGCGCCGGGCTGCGTTTTGTCGAGAATTTCAAAAATCTGCGGCGGCAGCACGCATCGGCCGAGGATGGAATACAGCGAAAGGACCTTGTCCGGCGTGGGCTTCTCGACCATGTCGGTGCAGCGGAACAGGTTGTCGTGAAGAGGCTCGACTTTCAGGGAGCTGTATTTATAAATGGCCTCTCTGGGGACCTTGTTGACCCCAACGACCCCCTTGCCGTACTCGTCGTAGGCGCGGATGAGCTGGGCGCACGCCGGGTCCTTGCCGATAATCACGTCGTCGCCGTACAGAACGGCGAACGGCTCGTTCCCCACGAAAGAGCGCGCGCAGTTTACGGCGTGCCCGAGGCCGCGGGTCTCTTTCTGGCGGACGAAATAGATATTCGCCTTATGGGCGATTCCGACGATTTCATCGAGAATCCGCTTCTTTTCCGGTCCGCCGTTGGAAAGCCGCGCCTCCAGCTCCGGGGCACGGTCAAAATGGTCTTCAATCAGGCCCTTGCCGCGGTTGGTGATAATCAGGATATCCGTGATGCCGGAGCGGACGGCCTCTTCCACAATATACTGGATGGCGGGCTTGTCCACGATGGGCAGCATTTCCTTCGGCATGGACTTTGTGGCGGGAAGAACCCGCGTCCCAAGCCCCGCGGCGGGGATGACGGCTTTTTTGACTTTCACGGTAATCGCTCCTAAATTCTAATGTTTTTATTGGAACAGAAAAAAGGAAAGGATGAGGAAGCAGATGCAGCAGACCACGGCAAAGGCCATGTTGACGCCGCCCTCTTCCTGCAGGCGGGCCGCGACGGCCCCGGGCTGCGAGGATTCCCGGCGGATCTGACCGACCCTGCTCAGGCAGAATTTCAGGTACAGCCGGTTGCCAATAAAGCCCGCCACCAGCATCAGGATGAATTTGACCAGCAGAAGCAGCCCCGGCAGCGCGAGCAGCACCTGCTGCTGCGCCGGAAGGGCGTAAATCAGCTCGGAGAGCCGCATCCACTGGGCGCCGGAAATGCCGTACAGGGTGGCTCCGACAATGCCCGCCTCTTCCATCAGACGGAGGTAGGCGGGGTAGCACAGAGAACTGATATAAAAATACAGAAACGTGAGCGCCCCCATCGCCGCCGCGAAGATGGCCCCCACGCGGTACTGCTTGCGGTACAGCATCCACATTCCGCTGAACAGAAAGGAGGAAAAATTGAACCGGTTCCTGCCGAACAGCTTCATGTCCCGAAAGAGGGGAAGGTAATACTGCGTGTTGCTCTGCACGAATTTGGCGAGGTCGCCGGCCGGCACGCCCCCGATATCCTGGGTGGGGGCGACGCCCCCCAGCGGGTCGAACCCGAACGGCATTCCGCCGCCGGGGTAGCCGTAGCCTGGGTAGCCGCCTGGCGCTCCTCCGCCGCGGGGCGTCCCCGTGCCGTACGGTGCGCCGTTCGGCGCGCCGTTCCCGCTCAGCGGCAGGCCGCAGTGCGAGCAGAACAGCGCGTTTTTCGGGTTCGGCGCCCCGCACCGCGGGCAGCGTTTGGTGCCGGCGTTCTCCGCCGCTGCGCCGTCCGGCTGCGGGGCCTGGCGCGGCGGCGTCCATGTAAAGGTCCCATGCCTGTCGGAGAAGGCGCATTTGCCCACCCGTTCATAGCATTCCCTGTGGTATGGCGCGCCGCATATCGGGCACACGACGATATCGTCCCCCGGCTGGAACGGCTTGCCGCAGACGGGGCATTTGATACCGGTATAGTTCATCTTTGCAGGACCTCCCATTCATCACGCCGTTTCTATTGTAGCGAAAACGGCGGAGAACTTCAATCTTTTCGCCCTTAAATTTTCATTCGGTTCACAATTTGGGCCGCATTCCGGCCGGATATCCTTTGACTTTGCCCCTGAAATATCTTATAATTTATAAGTTACGGAGACCGTGCAGAGAAGACGACCGAAGGATGATACGATGCTACAATATGAGGAACTGAAACTTTCGCTTCAGCAGCTGGAGCCGCAGCTGAAGGACCTGGCCGAGGCGCTGGGGCTGGACGGCCTGCGCAAAGAAATCGCGGAGCTGGACCAGAAGGCGGCCGAGCCGGGGTTCTGGGACGATACGGAAAGGTCGCAGAAAATCCTGCGGCGCTCCAGCGCCCTGAAAAACAAAATTGAAGGGTACGAGAAGCTGAAAAGCGCGTACGGCGATCTGATGGCCCTGATCGAGCTTGCCGACGAGGGGAAGGATCTTTCGCTGCTGCCGCAGGCCCAGGAGGAGTTTGAAAAATTCAAGCGGAATCTTGAATCCCAGCGCCTTTCCACGCTGCTGACCGGCGAGTACGACGGCAGGAACGCCATCCTGACCTTCCACGCCGGGGCCGGCGGCACCGAGGCGCAGGACTGGGTGGAAATGCTGTACCGCATGTACTGCCGCTGGGGCGAGCGCCACGGCTTCGGCGTCAAGACGCTGGACACCCTCGAGGGCGAGGAAGCGGGCCTGAAAAGCGCCAGTGTGCTGATGGAAGGGGAAAACGCCTACGGCTTTCTGAAAAGCGAGGCGGGCGTGCACCGGCTGGTGCGCATCTCTCCGTTTGACGCTTCCGGCCGCCGGCACACATCGTTCGCCTCGCTGGAGGTCATGCCGGAAATCGACGACACCATCGAGGTCAAAATCAACCCCGACGACATCAAAATCGACTATTTCCGCGCGAGCGGCGCGGGCGGGCAGAAGGTCAACAAAACGTCCTCCGCGGTCCGCCTGACCCATATCCCCACCGGCATCGTCGTTTCCTGCCAGGTGGAGCGCAGCCAGTACCAGAACCGCGACGTCGCCATGCGGATGCTCAAATCCAAGCTGATGGAAATCAAAGAGCGCGAGCACTTGGAGCGCATCGAAGACATCAAAGGGGTCCAGAAAGAAATCGCCTGGGGCTCCCAGATCCGCTCCTACGTCTTCATGCCCTATACCCTGGTCAAAGACCACCGCACCGGCTACGAATCCGGCAATATCGAGGCCGTGATGGACGGCGACCTCGACGGCTTTATCAACGCCTACCTCAAATCCCAGAGCCGCGACAACCTGGACGACAAAAAGCAGTTGTAAAAGCCGGGCCGGTTTTCGCTTCTAAAAAAATCTTGAAACATAAAAAGACTTTCCGCCGTTCCAGAAAACGATTCTGAAAACAGCGGAAAGCTTTTTTTATGGCCTGGCTTATTCTTCTTCCGGGTTTTCCCAGTTGTGCCACACGTTCTGGACGTCGTCGTTGTCTTCGAGGGCATCCAGCAGATGCTGCATCCGCGAAGCCGCCCCTTCGTCGTTCAGGGTGACGTAAGTATTCGGGACCATTTCGATTTGGGCGGATACGAACCGGTACCCCTTCTTCTCGAGGTCGGTGCGGACGCCGCTGAAATCGTCCGGCTCCGTATAGATTTCAAAGACGTCGTCGTCCGCCTGAAAATCGGACGCTCCGGCTTCCAGGCAGTCCTCCATCACTTTGTCCTCGTCGTGGCCTTCCCGCTCGACAACAAGGACGCCCTTGCGCTGGAACAGAAAGGAAACGCATCCGCTCGTGCCGAGATTTCCGCCGAATTTGTCGAAATAATGGCGCAGGTCGCCCGCCGTGCGGTTGCGGTTGTCGGTCAGCGTCTCCACAATCACGGCGATTCCGTTCGGGCCGTACCCCTCGTAGGTGATGGCCTCGTACTTGGTGCTGTCGCCGCTGCCGGCCGCCCGCTTGATGATGCGCTCGATGTTGTCGTTGGGGACGTTGGCCGCCTTGGCTTTCGCAATGCAGTCCTTCAGGCGGGAGTTGGCGTTCGGGTCCGGGCCGCCGCCCTCTTTGACCGCGACGGAAAGCTCGCGCCCGATCTTCGTGAAAACCTTCGCGCGCGCACCGTCGGCCTTTTCCTTTTTCCTCTTTATATTATTCCACTTTGAATGGCCTGACATATACCGTCCTCCAGTTTATTCGTGGTGATAAAGTCGCTTCATAATTATACCACTCCGCCCGGGGATTATCAAGGCTTCAGCCCTGCCGGCGCGGCGAAGACCTTGCCATCCCACATTTAGAATATGGTATTGACTAAGACTCCAACATGTGGTATAACAGACAGGAAAAGAGAGGGTGGCAAGATGAATCGGAATATTACCGTAGTCGGCGGAGACATGGACGCAAAAGAACAGCAGGCGTACTGGGATCATGTCCAGAAAGAGAACCCGAACCGGGAAATCGCCTCGCTTAAAATCGGAGTCGACGGCGAGTACGTCAACCTGACCTACCGGCTCGTGCCGGTCAAGTTTGACCGCATCCGCCGCATCACGGGCTACCTGGTGGGGACCATGGACCGCTGGAACGATGCAAAGCGCGCCGAAGAGCGCGACCGCGTGAAGCACGGGGTGCTGGAATCGGCCTGAAACAAAAATGGCAGATTAAGTCTTGACAAATGGAATAAACTGGTGTACACTAAAGCCATTCGGTTGCGTATGGAGGGTTTGCTCTCCGGATGCAGAGGGACGGGTGCTTGCACACATCCGTTCCTGCGTTGAGATGGGGCCGTCGGAGTAATTTCCGGCGGCCCTGTTTTTGTTTTTTAGGTATTTCAGATTTTTCGGCAAAGGAAACGCCCGGCTCCGTCATCCGCGCTGTCTGTCCCGGCACTGGGACGCTTTTTCGGCGGGCTGCGCCGGATTCAGCCCGGCCAGGTCCTTGATGACTTCCCCGGCGAGGATCATTCCGGCGACGGGGGGGACGAACGACACGCTGCCGGGGATGGCGCGCCGCGCCGCGCAGATGCGCTTGGTGCCGGGCGGGCAGACGCAGTGTTTCCGGCACAGGGCCTTCTGCCCGCCGAAGGGGGGGCGGGGCGGTTCTTTGGAGTAGACGACTTTCAGGTGCGCGATTCCGCGCGCCCGCAGTTCGTGCCGCATCACCCGGGCCAGCGGGCATACGCTGGTCCGGTAGATATCCGCCACCTCCAGCTTTGTGGGGTCGAGCTTGTTGCCCGCCCCCATGCAGCTGATGATTGGGACGCCCGCTCTGTCCGCCTGCACGATGAGCTCCAGCTTGGCGGAGACCATGTCGACCGCGTCGACGATGTAGTCGTAGCGGGAAAGGTCGAACTGGCCCGCGTTCTCCGGCAGGTAAAAGCACCGGTGGGCCTCCACCTCGCAGCTCGGGTTGATGTCCCGCACCCGCTCGGCCATGACCTCCACTTTCTGGCGGCCCACGGTGGAGTGCAGTGCAATCAGCTGGCGGTTTACATTCGTCAGGCAGATGCGGTCGTCGTCAAACAGGGCGATTTTTCCGATGCCGCCCCTTGCCAGCGCCTCCACCGCATACGAACCGACGCCGCCGATCCCGAAAACGGCAACGGCGGCGCGGTTCAGCTTTTCGATGGCTTCGCGCCCCATCACAAGCTCGGAGCGCGAAAATTCAAACGGAATGCTTTTCATTCTTCAGGTTTTACACCAGATAGCCCGGGGTGGAGAGATAGCGCATCCCCGTGTCGGGCAGAAGCGCCACAATCAGCTTGCCGGCGTTTTCGGGGCGCTGGGCCAGCACCTGCGCCGCGTAGACGGCCGCGCCGGACGAGATGCCGACCAGCAGCCCGTCCGTCCGCGCCAGCTCCGCGCCGGCCCGGTAGGAATCCTCGTTCGATACCGTCAGGATCTCGTCCAGCAGGGAGGTGTCGAGCGTCTCCGGGACGAAGCCGGGTCCGATGCCCTGGATTTTGTGCGGCCCGGGCTTTCCGCCCGAAACGACCGGCGAGGCGGAAGGCTCCACCGCGACGATTTTGACCTTCGGGCTTTTCTCTTTCAGGTACTGTGCCACGCCCGTTATGGTGCCGCCGGTCCCGACGCCCGCCACGAAGATGTCGACCTTGCCGTCGGTGTCGCGCCAGATTTCGGGGCCCGTGGTTTCGCGGTGGGCCTTCGGGTTGGCGGGGTTGACGAACTGCTCGGGAATAAACGAGTGCGGGATGGTTTTCGCAAGCTCGTCGGCTTTGGCGATTGCGCCCTTCATGCCCTTTGCGCCTTCCGTCAGGACGACCTCCGCGCCGTAGGCTTTCAGCAGGTTCCTGCGCTCGATGCTCATGGTTTCCGGCATGGTCAGGATGATGCGGTACCCTTTCGCCGCCGCGACTGCGGCCAGCCCGATGCCCGTGTTCCCGCTTGTCGGCTCGATAATCACCGAACCGGCCTTCAGCTTCCCTTTCTGCTCCGCGTCTTCAATCATATATTTTGCAATCCGGTCCTTGACGCTCCCCGCCGGGCTGTAATATTCCACTTTGCCGACGACGGTCGCGTGCAGGCCATGCTTCTTTTCGTAGTTCGTCAGCTCCAGCAGCGGAGTGTTGCCAATCAGGTCCAGAATGCTCTTTGCAATCATACGAAAACCTCCCAAATTCAAGTCGATGCCGTTCTTTTGCCAATGTGCGGATGGAACAAGGCCGATATTCATTATAAGTATTCGCGCGGCGGAATGTCAATAGCATCTCCGCTTTATATATTTTTCTATAACTTTATCCCGGCGGACTTGACTTGCCGGCCGGTTGCATTTATTATTAAATTGATACGATTACGAAGATAGTAAAATGGGAACCATAAAATCCGGGAAGGGGAACGGCAAACAGAATGAGAATTTCGTCAAAAGGCAGATACGGGCTCGCCGCCCTGATTGAGATCGCACGGAATTATGCGAGCGGCACCTATATCACGGTTGTAAGCCTCTCGGAGAAGCTGGGGATCTCCAAAATCTACCTGGAGCAGGTGTTTTCCCTGCTGAAAAAGGCGGAGCTGGTCCGGGCCGCCAAGGGCGCGCAGGGGGGGTACCGCCTCACCCGGCCGCCGCACGAGATTTCTGCCTACGAGATTCTGAAGGCGCTGGAGCAGCCCCTTTTTGAAAAAACGGAAAAATCCGTCGCCCAAAAGGCGGGCGACGTCGAGTGGGCCATGCAGTCCGTTGTGTTCTCCGCGCTGGACCGCGCCGTGGCCGAGGCGCTGCGGCGCATCTCCCTCTACGACCTGGTGGACGAAGCGGACAAACACCGCCAGACCGAGAGCTTTATGTACTATATCTGAATGTTTTTTATGCCGGAAGGCCGGCTTTTTTTGGCTGAAAAGAACAAAATTCATATATTTTCTTATTTAGAATCATAAGTCCGTTCCCCATGGTAAAATAAAGTGCAATTAAACATCGTCATCGTCCCGTAAAAGGGGAGTAGCTTGAAATCCGGTCGGCCAACAACCGTGGCTTTTGCCTCTGGTCGCCGGTTCCATTGCTTGGTGGGATACGAAAATGGAAAGCAAGACCTTTCACAGAATTTTTCTGTTGAAGGTCCTGCTTTTTTCATTTGACCCAAATTTCCAGAATCAGCATCAGCGTCAAAATCAGCATCAGCATAGAACGGAGGAATTTTATGCGGTACTATGAGCAGAAGGAAGAAGAGGTTTTCCAGTCCCTCGGCAGCTCGCAGAACGGCCTTGCGCGGGAGGAAGCCGCCCGCAGACGGGAGCGCTTCGGTCCCAACCGGCTTGCGGACGCCAAGCAGAAGAGCCTGGCGCGCCGGTTCTTCGAGCAGATGGCCAACCCGATGATTATCGTCCTGATCGTGTCGGCCATCCTTTCCGGGATCATCGGCGAGATGGTGGACATGACCGTGATCCTTCTGGTCGTTGTGCTGAACGCCATCCTGGGCGTCGTGCAGGAGAGCAAATCCGAAAAAGCCATCCAGGCCCTTCAGGCCATGACGACGACCCGCTCGAAAGTGCGGCGGAGCGGCACTGTTCAGGAGGTCGATTCCCACTCTCTGGTGCCGGGGGACGTGGTTTTGCTGGAGGCGGGGGACGCCGTTCCGGCGGATATGCGGCTGTTCCGGATGTCCAACCTGAAAATCGACGAATCGGCCCTGACGGGCGAGTCCGTCCCCGTCGAAAAATCGCCGAAGGCGCTTTCCGCATCCGGCGGCAAGCAGGTTCCGCTCGGCGACCGGCTCAACATGGCCTACATGGGCTGCAACGTGGTCTACGGGCGCGGCGAGGGCGTGGTGACGGCGACCGGCATGAAGACGGAAATGGGCAAGATTGCCGGCACCCTCGCCAAAACGCGGGAAGAGGCGACGCCGCTCCAGCAGAAGCTGAACCAGCTCAGCAACGTGCTGAGCATCGGCGTGCTCGCCATCTGCGCGTTCGTCTTTGTGTTCGACCTGCTGCGCAGCGGCAACTTCAGCAGCGCGTCGATTCTGAACACCTTCATGCTCGCCGTAAGCCTGGCGGTCGCCGCCGTTCCGGAGGGCCTCGCCGCCGTGGTGACCATCGTGCTTTCCATCGGCGTGACCAACCTCTCCAAGCGCAACGCCATCATCCGGAAGCTGACCGCGGTCGAAACGCTCGGCTGCACCCAGGTGATCTGCACGGATAAGACCGGCACCCTGACCCAGAACCGGATGACGGTCACGGATTTTTACGGCGATGCGGAGCTGCTGCCGCGCGCGATGGCCCTCGGCAACGATTCGGAGCTGCCGCCCGACGGCGGCGAAATTGTGGGGGAGCCGACCGAAAACGCCATGGTGGCGTTCGGGCTGAAGCACGGGTACGACAAAAATAAACTGGAACAAAAATGCCCGCGCACGGGCGAGGCGCCGTTCGATTCCCGGCGGAAGATGATGTCCGCGGTCCATGTGCGCCCGGAGGGCGGTTTCGTCCAGTTCACCACGGGCGCCCCGGACATGATCCTCAAAAAATGCACACAGGCGTACCGCGGCGGCAGGGTCGTTCCCCTGACGGACGAAATCCGGCGGGAAGCCGCCGCCGAGAACCGACGCATGGGCGGCAAGGCCCTGCGCGTGCTTGCGGCCGCGTGCCGGACCTATGACGCGCCGCCGAAGGACTTCGCGCCCGAGACGCTCGAAAAAGACCTGGTCTTCGTGGGGCTGGCCGGGATGATCGACCCGGTCCGCCCGGAGGTTCCGCCCGCCGTGCAGAAATGCAGGAAGGCGGGAATCCGCCCCGTGATGATTACGGGCGACCACCGCGTGACCGCGGCCGCCATCGCCCGGGAGCTCGGCATCATCCATTCCGACAGGCAGGTCGTGACCGGCAGCGAGCTGAACGAAATCTCGGACGAGGAACTGAAGGAAAAGGTGCCGGAATACGGCGTCTACGCCCGCGTGCAGCCGGAGCATAAGGTCCGCATCGTGCAGGCCTGGAAGGCGCGCGGAATGGTGACCGCCATGACGGGCGACGGCGTGAACGACGCGCCCGCCCTCAAGGCCGCCGACATCGGCACCGGCATGGGCATCACCGGTACGGACGTGACGAAAAACGCGGCGGACATGGTCCTGACCGACGACAACTTCGCGACCATCGTCTCCGCCGTGGAGGAAGGGCGCCGCATCTACGACAACATCCGCAAGGCCATCCAGTTTCTGCTTTCTTCCAACCTGAGCGAGGTCGTCGCCGTTTTCGCGTCGACCATGGCCGGGTTCATCCTCATGAAGCCCGTCCATCTTCTGTGGATCAACCTGATTACCGACAGCTTCCCCGCGGTCGCCCTCGGCATGGAGAAGGCGGAGCCGGGCATCATGCAGCGGCCGCCGCGCCCGAAGAGCGAGGGGCTGTTCGCAAACGGCGTGGGGTTCGACATCATCTATCAGAGCCTTGTCTGCGCGGCCCTGACCCTGGCCGCCTATTTCTGCGGCGAGGGAGATTCGCAGGCCGAGAGCATGACCATGGCGTTCGTGACCCTTTCAACCTGCGAGGTGTTCCACTCCATCAACATGCGCGCGCGCCGCAAATCCATTTTCGCGCTCGGCTCCCACAACAAATACCTGTTCGGCGCGATGCTGTTTGCCCTTCTGCTGCCGCTGGCCATGATGTACATCCCGCCCTTCGCGGCGGCGTTCTCGCTGGTCGCCCTTCCGGCGGCCCGGTATTTTGAATCGATTGGCCTGGCGCTGCTGATTATCCCGATTGTGGAGATCGTCAAGGCCGTCCAGCGCTGGGCGGCGCGCCGCTGAGGGCTTCAGCCCAGTCCCAGGCTGCGCATATACGCCGGCAGGCCGGCCTCGAAGTTCACGCCGAAGCGGACGTCCGTTTTCGCCTCGAACGTGCGGCGGATGCTGCCCGCCGTAAAATCGACCGCCGCCTGTGCCGCGGCGGAAAGGGAAAGCCCGTCCATCAGCGCGCCGAGCAGCGCGCTGGCAAAGATATCGCCGGTGCCGTGATAGCTGCCGGCGATTTTCTGCGCCATGGCGTATTCCGCTTTTCCCGCCGCCGCGTCGTATGCGGCGCAGCCGAGGCTGCCCTGCCGGAACCAGACGCCGGTCAGCACCGCGCGCCGCGGTCCCGGCGCGCACAGCCGGCGCAGCAGCCCTTCGATTTCCCCTTTATCATAAGGGCCTTCCCGGTACGGCTCGCCCAGCATCAGCGCGGCTTCGGTCAGGTTGGGAACGACCAGGTCCGCCTTCGCGCACAGCTTCGCCATCCCGGCCGGGAAATCCGGGCCGAACGCCGGGTACAGCTTGCCGTTGTCCGCCATGGCGGGGTCGACGCAGACCAGCGTGTCCGGCCCGCGGAACTCGTCAATCAGCTGCGAGACGAGCGCGAGCTGCCGGAAAGAGCCGAGGTAGCCGGTGTAGATGGCGTCGAACGTCAGGCCGAGGCTCTTCCAGTGCCGCGCGATGGCGGGGATGTCGTTCGTGAGGTCGCGGAACGTGTATCCCGTGAATCCGCCCGTGTGCGTGGAGAGCACCGCCGTCGGAATCACGCTGGTCTCGATGCCCGCGGCCGAAAGAATCGGAAGCGCCACCGTGAGGGAACATTTTCCGAAACACGAGATGTCGTGGACTGCCAGAACCCTTTTCTGCCTTTTTGCCATGATTCGCACTCCCTTTGCCCCCTGTATGAAGAAAGGCCCGGCAGTTCTGCCGGGGCCTTTCGACAGGCGGGCTGAAACAGTATGACGGGATTATAGCGCGGCCGCCCGAAGCCTGTCAAGATACAGTTCCGCCCTGTTTTAAGGAAGAACACCTGCGGCGGGCCCCCCTTCGGAACAGTCTTTGGAAGTTACAAAGGCGTATTCGTCCGCGAAAATCCGGCCGTGGCCGAGCTGGTATCCGATCCCTATATCGTCGCTGCCGCAGAACGGGCATTTTTCAGCCATATTGAGGCCCCCTTAAAATCATAAAATCTTTCTTTTCCAAGTATATCCTTTCGCATAAAATTTTCAATGCCCCGCGGGGCCGGCGCGCTTCCCCGGAAAAGCCCTGCGGGAAGCATCGGGCCGCCGGGGCGCTTTTTGCCCTTTGAGCGCCCCAAAGCCCGCGCAGGCCGCGATTTTTGAGCCGCCGCAGTTGACAAAAGGTGCTGTAAACTGATAAAATAATAAAATACGGATGAATATTTTTCCCCTTTGTGATTTTTCGGGACCGTCTGGTTCCCTTTCTGAATGAAATATTGACTGCTGGGATGATTTTTTGATTAGAAGCATGACGGGGTTCGGAAGGGCCGAAAAGAATATCGGCGGCCGCACAATTCTGGTAGAAGTCAAATCGGTCAACCACCGCTTTCTGGACTGCGGGGTCCGCGTCCCGCGCGGCTATGAGTTTCTGGAGGAAAAGCTCAAGGCCAGAGTTCAGCGGGACGTTTCGCGCGGGAAAGTCGATGTGCTCGTCCTGATTGACGCGCCGGAGGACGAGGCGGCCCGGGTGGAAATCAACCGCCCGCTCGCGGCGGGGTACCTCGCCGCCCTGCGGGAGCTGCAGCGGCAGTACGGCCTGAAGGACGACGTGACGGCGGGGCTGCTGGCGCGCTTTCCGGACGTCCTCACGGCCGTGCGGGAGCCGGAGGACCGGGACGCCGTCTGGAGCGGCGTTTCAGAGGTGATGAACGGGGCCATGGCGTCGTTCCTCGCGATGCGCGAGGCGGAAGGGACCCGCCTGAAAGAGGACCTTTCGGCGCGCGGCGGAACCATCCTCCGCCTGGTGGGCGAGATTGAGAAGCGCTCCCCCCGGACGGTGGAGGAGTACCGGCAGAAGCTGAAGGAGCGGCTGGACGTCCTTCTGAACGGCGCCGCCGTGGACGAACAGCGCATTGTGACGGAAGCCGCCATCTTCGCCGAGCGGGTCTCCGTGACCGAAGAGGTGGTCCGGCTGCGCAGCCATGTGGCGCAGTTTGACGGGATGCTGGAAAAGGGCGGCCCGGCGGGGCGCCGGCTCGATTTTCTGGTGCAGGAAATGAACCGCGAGGCCAACACCATCGGCTCCAAGTGCGCGGACGCCGAAATTGCGCACAAAGTGGTGGACCTGAAGTCCGAAATCGAAAAAATCCGCGAGCAGATTCAAAATATAGAATAAGAAGTTCCGATTGGCCTTTATTGATTTTTTAAGAAGGAGAATTCTTATGAAACTGATCAACATCGGCTTCGGCAACATGGTTTCCGCAAGCAGGCTGGTGGCGATCGTCAGCCCGGAATCGGCGCCGATCAAGCGGATTATCCAGGACGCGAAGGAGCGCGGCACGCTGATAGACGCAACCTACGGCCGCCGGACGCGGGCCGTCATCATCACCGACAGCGACCACGTGATTCTCTCCGCCGTTCAGCCGGAGACGGTCGCCAACCGCCTGAACGACGAGGAGCGCGGCGGCGTGGAGGAGGAGGACCTGGAAGACGATGGCGAATAAGGGCCTGCTCGTCGTCCTCTCCGGCCCTTCCGGAACGGGGAAGGGGACTGTGCTGAAGGCCCTGCTGGCGCGGTGCGAAAACGTCCGGCTGTCGATTTCCGCCACGACGCGCGCGCCGCGCCCCGGGGAAACGGACGGCAGGGAATATTACTTTATGACGCGGGAAAAATTTACGCAGACGGCCGCCGCGGGCGGCATGCTCGAAAGCGCCGAGTACTGCGGCAACTTTTACGGCACGCCGGCCGCGCCGGTCGAGCGGTGGCGGGAGCAGGGCCTGGACGTTGTGCTCGAGATTGAGACCGTCGGCGGCGCGCAGGTTCAGCGCAAGCGCCCCGACGCGGTGGGGATTTTCATCCTTCCGCCCTCCCTGCGGGAGCTGGCGCGCCGCCTGCGCGGCCGCGCCACGGAGCCGGAGGCGGCCGTGGAACGCCGCCTCGCCGCCGCCCGCACGGAAATCCGGCGGGCAAAAGAGTACGACTACGTGGTGGTAAACGACAGCGTGGAGCGGGCCGCGGATGAAATCCGCGCGATTCTCACGGCTGAAAAAGACCGTGTGGAGAGAAACCCGCAGATGATTGAAAGGATACTGACAGAATGATTAAGCCGATTGCAGATTTGATTTTAAAGCCCGAGCAGAGCCGCTATTCGCTGGTGATTGCAATTTCCAAGCGGGCGCGGCAGATTGCCGAGGAAGCGGAGAAGAACCACACCGTTCTCGACGAGAAGCCGGTGGAGCTGGCGGTGCGCGAATACGTCAACCACAAGTTCACCATGGTGGAAAAAGTCGGCAGAGAGAATCAGGAAGAGAACTGAGCGGTTCGGAAAGGATGATGGGTGCGGTGGCCGTTGCGCAGGTCGCGGTGGAAAACGCCGCCTATCATTTCGACAAGACGTTCGATTACCTTTTGCCAGCAACCCTGACTCCCGCGCCGCGCGTCGGATGCCGTGTGACCGTGCCGTTCGGAACGTCGGACGCCAGGCGCCAGGGGGTGATTCTGGGCGTGCGGGAGGATGCCCGGGGAACGGAAAAACTCAAAAGCGTGCTGTCCGTGCTCGACAGGGCCCCGCTTCTGAATGAGGAAGCCGTGGGCCTTGTTTACTGGATCAGCGCGCATACGTTCTGCACGCTGTTCGAGGCGGCGCGCCTTTTTTTCCCCGCCGGCGTACAGATGAAGATGCGCGTGGAGTATTCGCTCGCGAAGCCGTACCGCGGGCTGGACCTCGCGGCCCTCGACGGGGACGAGAGGCGGGCCGCCGCCCTGCTTGCGCACAAGTCCCCGCTGCCGCGCGACCGCTTTCTGAAGGCCCTGGGCCTTTCAGCGGAAAGCGGCCTGCCGGAGCGCATGGTGAAAGCCGGCCTGCTGCTCCGGAACACCCGCCCCGTCCGCAGAATCGGCGACGCCACGCGCAAGATGGTCCGCCTGATTTCGGATGAGGAGCCGCCCCGGCTGACGCCGAAGCAGAAAAACGTGTTCCGGGTCCTGCGCGGGGCGGGCGGCGTCTCGGTGCGGGAGGTCTGCTACTTTGCGGGCGTCACGCCAGCCGTGGTCGGCGCGCTGGTCAAAAAAGGCGCCGCGCAATATTATGATGCAGAGGTTTACCGCAATCCGTACGGCGGCCTCCCCGCGCCGCCCGCGCAGGACTTCACCCTTTCGGAAGAGCAGCGGGCCGCGTTCGACCGCCTTTACAGGCAGTACCGCTCCGGCAAAGGCGGGGTCTCGCTGCTGTACGGGGTGACGGGCAGCGGGAAGACGTCGGTCTTCATGCGGGTGATCGACCGGGTCCGCGCGGACGGGCGCGGCGTGATCGTGATGGTGCCGGAAATCTCGCTCACGCCGCAGACCGTGGCGCTGTTCCGGGGGCGGTTCGGCTCCTGCGTGGCGGTCTTCCACAGCGGGCTGACCCTGGCCGAGCGCATGGACGAGTGGAAGCGGGTCCGCAACGGCGACGCCTCCATCGTGGTGGGCACGCGGTCGGCGGTTTTCGCCCCGCTGCGCGACATCGGCCTCATCGTGATGGACGAGGAGCAGGAGGGCACCTACAAATCGGAGTCCTCCCCCCGCTACCACGCGCGGGACGTCGCGAAATACCGGTGCGCGTACCACCGGGCACTGCTGATCCTCTCGTCCGCCACGCCGTCGGTCGAGACCTATTATTACGCGCAGGCCGGCCGCTATTCCCTCAACGTGCTGACCAGGCGGTACGGCGAGGCAAAGCTGCCGGAAGTCGACATCGTCGACATGAACCGCGAGCTGGAGCGGGGCAACCGCAGCATCTTCAGCGCCCCGCTCGCCGATGCCCTGCGGAAAAACCTGGCGGAAAAAAAGCAGTCCATCCTTCTGCTGAACCGGAGGGGCTTCAATACCTTTGTGTCGTGCCGGGCATGCGGCCATGTGCTCACCTGCCCCAACTGCAGCATCACGCTGACCTACCACGCGGCGAACCGGCGCCTGATGTGCCACTACTGCGGCTTTTCCATCCCGTTCACGACGGAATGCCCCCGCTGCCACGAGAACCAGGTGCACTATTCCGGCTTCGGGACGCAGCGGGCGCAGCAGCAGCTTGCGGAGCTGCTGCCCGGCGCGCGCATCCTCCGGCTGGACGCGGACTCCACCATGACGCGCTTCGCCTTCGACAAAAAACTGAAAAAATTCGCCGAGGGCGGGTACGACGTGATCGTCGGGACGCAGATGGTCGCGAAGGGGCTGGATTTTGAGAACGTCACTCTGGTGGGGGTGCTCTCCGCGGACCAGACTCTTTACGGCGACGATTTCCGCAGCTATGAGCGCGCGTTCGACCTGCTGACCCAGGTGGTGGGGAGGTCCGGGCGGGGCCGGTTCAGCGGTCGCGCCGTGATTCAGACCTTCACGCCGGAAAACCCGGTCATCCGCCTTGCCGCCGCCCAGAATTACCCGGAGTTCTACAAGGGCGAGATCGCCCTGCGCAGGACGATGCTGTATCCGCCGTTCGCCGATATCTGCATGGTGGGCTTCCTGGGCCGGGACGAGCGGAAAGTGCGCTCCGCCGGCGTCGATTTTCTCGAGATGCTGCGCCGCACCGCGAAGCGGGATTACCCCGAGCAGCCGATGCGCGTGCTGGGGCCCTCGCCGGCGCTGGTGGCGAAGGTCAGCAACAAGTACCGGTATAAGCTGGTGATGAAGTGCCGCAACAACAGGCGGATTCGGGAGCTCATTTCCCGTCTGCTGGTCTGGTTCCCTTCCGAAAAGCGGCATTCCGGCGTGACCGCCTTTGCGGATATGAACCCCGAAAACATCTTATAATATCCATACCGCTGGATTGGAGGAATCAAAGTGGCAATCAGGAATATTCTTACGGTGGAAACCGAGAATGCCTTTCTTCATAAAAAATGCCGCCCTGTGGAAAAGTTCGACAGGCGCTTGGCCGTCCTGCTGGACGATATGGCCGAAACCCTGCACAGGGCGAACGGCGTGGGCCTCGCGGCCATCCAGGTCGGCGTGCTGCGGCGCGTGGTGGTCATCGATGTCGGCGACGGCACCGGTGTCCGGGAGCTGGTCAACCCCGTGATTGTGGAGCGCGGCGGCGAGCAGGAGAGCATGGAGGGCTGCCTTTCCATCCCCGGCAAATGGGGCATGACGAAGCGGCCGCAGCATGTGAAGGTGCGGGCGCAGGACCGGAACGGCAAGTTCTTCGAGTACGAGGGAGAAGGGCTGCTGGCGACGGCTTCCTGCCACGAAATCGACCATCTGGACGGCGTCCTTTTCCTCAGCCACGTGACGCGGATGCTGACCCCGGAAGAGCTGCAGAAACTGAGCGCCCGGAAAGGGGAATGACGTGACGATGCGCATCATCTTTATGGGCACGCCGGAGTTCGCCGTGCCGCCGCTCCGCGCCCTGCTGCGGGCCGGGCACGAGGTCGCGGCCGTCTTCACCCGCCCGGACCGGCCGAAAGGCCGCCGCATGGCGGTGACCCCGCCGCCGGTCAAGGTCCTGGCGCAGGCGGCGGGAATCCCGGTTTTTCAGCCCGTCACGTTCCGCGGCGGCGCCGCGGCGGCGCAGATTGCCGCGCTGCGGCCGGACTTGATTGTGGTGGCCGCCTACGGCAGGATTCTGCCGAAGGCCGTGCTCGAAATCCCGCGCTTCGGCTGCATCAACGTCCACGCCTCCCTGCTGCCGAAGTACCGCGGCGCCTCGCCCATCCAGGCCGCGCTGCTGAACGGGGAGGCGGTGACCGGCGTGACCGCCATGCAGATGTCCGAAGGGCTGGACACCGGGGATATCCTGATGAGCGAATCCACGCCCGTCGGCCCGGAAGAGAACGCGCAGGAACTGACGGGCCGGCTTTCGCGCCTGGGGGCGGGGCTTCTCGTCCGCACGCTGGAGGCGCTCCGGGCGGGGACGCTCCATCCCGTCCCGCAGAACGACGCGGAATCCTGCTACGCGCCGATGCTGACGAAGAAGATGTCGCCGGTCGACTGGAACCTTCCGGCCGGCAAAATCCACGACCGCGTGCGCGGGCTGTACCCTTGGCCGGGCGCCAGCACGGTCTGCCGCAGGCGGCACCTCAAAATCCTGCGGTCGCGCGTGGCCGCGGATCACGAGGGCCCGGCGGGTTCGGCGTTCTCGCCGGACGGCCGGTTCCTGGTCTGCTGCGGCGGCGGAACGGCGCTGGAGCTGCTGACGGTGCAGCCGGAGGGCGGCAAAAAAATGAGCGGGGCCGATTTTCTGCGCGGGCACCCCGTGGACGGAATCCTTCTGACCTGAACGATGGAGGCGATAAAAAATGGGATTCTTCTATTTTGACTACACCTATTTCTGGTTTATGGTTCCGGCCCTGATTCTCACCATGATTGCGCAGGTCAGGGTCCGGTCCGCCTTTACGAAATATTCCCGCGTGCGCACCCTGCGGGGCGTCACGGGCGCGCAGGCCGCCGACGCGGTGGCGCGCGGCGGGGGAGCCGCCGGGGTTGCCATCCGCCCCATCGCCGGCAGCCTGACCGACAATTTTGACCCGCGGAACAACACCATCAGCCTTTCCCGGAACGTCTACGGCTCCGATTCCGTCGCGGCCGTGGGGGTCGCGGCGCACGAGGCGGGCCATGCCGTCCAGCACGCCTCCGGCTATGTCCCGAACAAAATCCGCGCCGCGCTGGTCCCCGTGACCAACATTGGCTCCCGGCTCTCGGTGCCCCTGATTTTCATCGGCCTGATCCTTCCCGCCGAGTACAGCGCCGTCGTGTACGCGGGCATCGCCCTGTACGGTCTGGTCGTGCTGTTCGAGCTCGCCACCCTGCCGGTGGAGCTGAACGCCAGCCGCCGCGCGCTGAAAGCCCTGCGGGAGACGGGCATTCTGTATCCGGAAGAGCTGGAGGGAGCCAGAAGCGTCCTCACGGCGGCGGCCATGACCTACCTTGCGGCCAGCTTCACCGCCATCCTGACCCTGCTGCGCTTCCTGGTCCTTGCCGGCAACCGGCGGGGAAGGGACTGATGCCCGGCGCGCGCGGCGCGGCGCTGCATGCCCTTCTCCGCGTGGAGGAGGGGAAGGGGTACTCCAACCTCGTGCTGGACGGGACGCTGGCGGATTTCCCGGGGGACAGGCGCGACCGCGCGCTGGCGACGGCGCTTTTCTACGGCGTTCTGGAGCGCCGCATCACGCTGGATTACATCCTCGGCCTGTTTTCCAAAATCCCGGTTTCCGGCCTTTCGCCCGCCGTGCGCGAAATCCTGCGCATGGGAATCTACCAGATTCGCTATATGACAAAAATCCCGCCCTCCGCGGCGGTGAACGAATCCGTAAAGCTGGCGAAAAGCGCCGGCGAAAAAAAGGCCGCCGGTTTCGTGAACGCGGTGCTGCGCAACCTGCTGCGGGACCCCGGGCGCGTCCGTCTGCCGGAGGCGGGGGGCAGCCCGCTCCGCCGCCTGAGCGTCGCCTATTCGTGCCCGGAGGAGCTGATTTCTCTCTGGGAAAAATCCTACGGCAAATCCTGTGCGGAAAAACTGCTGAAAAGCCTGCTCGTCCGCCCGGACGTGTTCGTGCGGGTGAATAATACCCGCCTGAGCGAGGAACAATTATTGGAAAGGCTGCGCGGGGAGGGGATTTCCGCCGCGCGCGTCCCCTGGCCGGACGGCGCCCTCCGCCTGCGGCAGCCCGGGGAGATCCGCGGCGGCGCGTGCTACCGCGGGGGCCTGCTCCACGTGCAGGACCTTTCGTCGCAGATCTGCTGCCGCCTTCTGGACCCGCAGCCCGGCGAACGCATCGCCGACGTCTGCGCCGCGCCGGGCGGCAAGACCTTCACCCTTGCGGAGCGGATGGAAAACCGCGGGGCGGTTTTCGCGTTCGACCGGTACCCGGGGCGAGTCGGCCTGATTCGGGAAGGGGCGCGGCGGCTGGGCCTCTCCATCGTCCGGGCCGCCGTGCGCGACGCCGCCGGCCCGCCGGAAGGCCTGGCGGGGAAATTCGACCGCGTACTGTGCGACGTGCCGTGCTCCGGGCTCGGGGTGCTGCGCAGAAAGCCAGAAATCCGCTACAATTTTTTGCCTGCTATTGACAGCCTGCCCGATTTGCAGTACCGTATTCTGTGTAGATCGTCCGGGCTGGTCGGGGAAGGGGGGCTTCTGTTCTATTCCACCTGCACCCTGAACCCGGGCGAAAATGAACGGATCGCCGAGCGCTTTCTGCGGGAAAACCGGCGGTTTCGGCCTTTCCCGCTGCGGACGTGCGAGATGCCCGGGCATGCGGGTGACGGGCCGCGCGGCCGGCTCACGCTGATGCCGCATGTGGACGGGACGGACGGCTTTTTTATCGCCGCCTTTCAAAAAGGCAGGAGTTGAAGGTTTGAGCCTGACGGATATAAAATCGATGACCCTGAAGGAGCTGAAAGCCCTGGCGGCGGAACGGGGGCTGCCGGCTTTTCGCGCGCTGCAGGTGTATCGGTGGCTGCAGCGGGGCGTTGCCGGCTTTGACGAGATGACCGACCTGCCGAAAGACCTTCGGGAAGCCCTTGCCGCCGGGTGCTACATAGCCGGCGCCGAAATCGAGCGGAAATTCCGCTCCCGCCTGGACGGCACGGTCAAATACCTGTTCCGCATGCACGACGGGCAGCTTGTCGAAAGCGTGCTGATGCGCTACCTGTACGGGCTGACGCTGTGCGTTTCCACCCAGGTGGGCTGCCGGATGGGCTGCGCGTTCTGCGCGACGGGCAAAAGCGGCTTTTCGCGGAATCTGGCGCCCTCCGAAATGCTGGCGCAGGTCCAGGCAGCGCAGGCCGACGCCGGCGAGCGGATCTCCAACCTCGTGCTGATGGGCATGGGGGAGCCGCTGGAAAATTACGACAACGTGCTGCGCTTTCTGGAGCTGGTTTCTTCCGAAGAGGGCATGAACGTCGGTATGCGCCACATTTCCCTCTCCACCTGCGGGATTGTGGACCGGATTTACGACCTGGCGGAAAAGCGGCTTCAGCTCACGCTTTCCGTTTCGCTCCACGCGCCGAACGACGAGATCCGCTCGCGCCTGATGCCCGTCAACCGCCGCTGGGGGGTTGAGGAGCTGCTGAAGGCCTGCCGCTTCTATGCGGAAAAAACGGGCCGGCGCATCTCGTTCGAGTACGCGATGATCGGCGGCGTCAACGACAGCGCGGCCTGCGCGAGGGAGCTGGCCGCGCGGCTGAAAGGGATGCTGTGCCACGTCAACCTGATCCCCGTGAACAGCGTGAAGGGGTCGCCGTTCCGGAAGAGCACCCAGGCGCGGGACCGGCTGTTTATCCGGATTCTGTCCGAATCCGGCATCACGGCCACGGTCCGCAGAACGCTCGGCGCCGACATCAACGCTTCCTGCGGCCAGTTGCGGCGCAGATACGAAGAGGAGGTGGCCAATGTTGAAAGCCTACAGCAGAAGTGATATTGGCCTTGTGAGAAAGTCGAACGAAGACGCCTGCCGGAGCGGCGTGTTCTCAGAGCATGCCGGCTGGGCGGTCGTCTGTGACGGAATGGGCGGGGTGAACGGCGGCAACGTCGCCAGCAGCGTCGCCGTGGAAAAGATTTCGGCTTTTCTCCTCTCCGGCTACCACGAGGGGATGGACGGCCCGGCCGTGCGCGAGCTGATGGCCTCGGCCGTCGCGCGCGCGAACGGGGCCGTCCACCGGATTGCCGGCAGCGACTCCACCCTGACGGGCATGGGCACGACGGTCGTGGCGGCCGTCGTCTGCGGCGGGAAGATCCATGTCGCCCATGCGGGCGACAGCCGCGCCTACCTGATTTCCTCCGACGGAATCCGGCAGCTCACGACGGACCATTCCATGGTCCAGGAGATGGTGGAGAAAGGGGATATCACGGCCCAGCAGGCCAAGACGCACCCGCAGAAAAACATCATCACGCGGGCGCTGGGCGTCGAGCCGTCCGTCCGGGTCGATTACAGTGAGACGCCCTTCCCGCCGGGGAGCCGCCTGCTGATCTGCACCGACGGCCTGACCAATTATCTGGATTCGGACCAGATCTTCAGCCTGGCCTCCAAGCTGAACGGCGACCAGCTGACCGAACAGCTGATCGCCCGCGCCAAAAGCGCCGGGGGCGGCGACAACATCACGGTCGTTGTTCTGGAAGACGAAGCCGCTTGAAGGAGTGATACCGTATGGATACTTACACGGGAAAACGGCTGGACGGCCGCTACGAAATCCATGAAATCATCGGCGTCGGAGGAATGGCGGTGGTGTACCGTGCCTACGATACCATCGACGACAGGACGGTGGCCATCAAAATCCTGAAGGATGAATTTTCCGGAAACGAGGAGTTCCTCCGCCGCTTCCGCAACGAGTCCAAGGCGATCGCAGTCCTCTCCCACCCCAACATCGTCAAGGTCTACGACGTGAGCTTCGGCGACAGAATCCAGTATATCGTCGAAGAGTATATCGACGGCATTACCCTGAAGGAATACCTCGACCAGCAGAAAGTCGTCAAATGGAAGGAAGCCATCCACTTCACCGTCCAGATTCTGCGCGCCCTGGAGCATGCCCACAGCAAGGGCATTATCCACCGCGACATCAAGCCGCAGAACATCATGCTGCTGCAGGACGGCACCATCAAGGTCACGGATTTCGGCATTGCGCGCTTCTCCCGCAACGAAACGAGGACCATGACCGACAAGGCCATCGGCTCCGTCCATTATATCGCCCCCGAGCAGGCGCGCGGCGACCTTACGGATGAAAAGACGGATTTGTATTCCGTCGGCGTGATGCTGTACGAGATGCTGACCGGCCGCCTCCCGTTTGAGGCGGACAACGCGGTCTCCGTCGCCATCATGCAGTTGCAGACAGACCCCAAGCCCCCGCGCGAGCTGAACCCCTCGATTCCGGAAGGGCTGGAGGAAATCACCCTCAAGGCCATGCAGAAGGACCCGGCGCGCCGGTACCAGTCCGCCGCCGAGATGCTGCACGACGTCGAGGAGTTCCGCAAAAACCCCTCCATGCACTTTCAATATAAATATTTTGTGGACGAGAAGCCCACCAAGTATATCGACGCAATCGATTCGGTCCGGAACCCCCAGCCGCAGGCCTACGGCGACAACTACGACTATGTGGAGGAGGCGGACCGCGTCCCTGCAAAAAAGAAAAAGCCCGTCGCGCTGCTGGTGATTGCCGGCATCGCCGCCGCTTTTCTGATTGCCGCCATCGTGTTCGGCGTCGCCGCCCTGACCCGCAACTGGAACGCCGCGCCGGAAGAGGTCGTTTTGCCCAACTTCGTCGGCAAAACTTATGAAGAGGTGGTCGAGTCGCCCGCATCCTCCTCCAGCTTCAACTTCAAGAAAGAGGAGAAGAGCGACTCCGCCCATCCCGTCGGCCAGATAATCAGCCAGACGCCCAAGGCGGGCACCAAGGTCAAGGCCAATGCGGACGTGACGCTCGTGGTCAGCACGGGCGGGAAGGAGTTCCCGATGCCGGATGTTTCCGGCCAGACGCGCGAAGACGCGGAGGCCGCCCTGCGGCAGGCGAAGCTGACGCCCGTGGTCTCCGAAGTCGCCAGCGACGAGGTGGAGGCCGGCAAGGTCGTCGGCACCGACCCGGCGGCCGGCACGCCCGTCAAGGAAGGCTCCGAGGTCAAGGTCTACGTGAGCACCGGGAAGATGGAGCAGAAGCTGTCCGTCCCGGACGTGACGGGCAACTCGCTGAAAGACGCGGTCGCAAAAATCACGGCGGCGGGGCTCACGGTCGGCGAAAGGAAGTACAAGGACGACACCGGCAAGGAAAAGGACGTCGTGGTCGAGACCGATCCCCTTCCCGGCGTCAAGCTGGGGAAAGGCGGAACGGTCAACCTGGTGCTCAGCTCCGGCAAGGCGTCGCAGAAGTCCATCTCCGTCTATGTGGACCTGCCGACCAACGAAACTCACGACATTGTGTTAAAGGCCTATCTGGACGGCAACCTGAGCGAGACCAGAACGGTCAACCCCTCCTATAATTCGACCTGCACGCTGACCTTTACGGGGACCGGCGGCCAGCATACGCTCATCGTCACGCTGGGCGGGCAGAAGTACCGGGTCTATACCCTCGATTTCGACACCGGCAAGCCAAAGCCGGAAGAGAGCTACAATTATGTCCCGGCCCAGAACAGCAGCAGCAACGGCAGCCATTCCCGCAGCCCGTCTTCCAGCAGCAGTACGCCCAGCGACCAGCCGGGCGCGTCGGTCACTTCCGGGGACTGAAGGCGCGGCCCTCGCACGGCGCCGGGGCCGGTTCTGCGCCGGGAGAGGCTCCGCAGGGCGTCTGTGAATGCCGGGCGCGGAATTTTCCGCGGCCCTGGGGGCTGCGCGGCAGCAAAGCCATGCCGCCCTATTATCGGAAAACGAAGGACTGGAACGAATGGGGAAAAAGAGAGAAATCTGCGTCGTAATCGGCTCTGTGCCTGTCAAAAACGACGCGCTGAAAAAGCTGGACAGGGCGCGCTGCTTCATCATCTGCGCCGACGGCGGGTACGACAATGCCGTTCGGTACGGCATTCAGCCCGACCTGCTGATCGGCGATTTCGATTCGGTGAAGAGCGAACTGCCGGGCGACGTGGAGACCGTCCGGCTGAAAGTCGAAAAGGATGATACGGACACGTTCGCAGCCGTAAAAGAGGGCCTGCGGCGCGGATACCGCAGCTTTGTGCTGGCCGGCGTGTTCGGCGGCGAGCGCAGCGACCACTCCTACGCCTCCCTGTGCGTCCTCCAGTATCTGTGCGGGCAGGGGTGCAAGGCCGTGATGGAGGGGGACCGGTGCCGCGTCTTCCTGCTGCGGGGCGGCAAGCTGACCCTGCGCGGGATGAAGGGAAAGACCGTCTCCATCTTTCCGTTCGGCTGCGTTTCCTGCGAAGTCAGCTACACCGGCCTGCAGTATCCGCTGAGCCGGACCCTGCTGTTCTCGGACACTCCCCTCGGCGTGAGCAACCGCGCCGTCGACGACTCTGCCAGCGTGACCGTCCACAGCGGGGACGCCCTGATTATGGTGGAGCGCTGACAGCGATAATTCCGCCTGCACACATTTGCCGCGCGCTGTATATACTGGTGAAAGGAACGACATAAAGACGCGGGCAAGGCGGTGTGCGCTACCATGTTCAAGAATCAGAAGGGCTGCGGCTCGTGGGCGGGCTATGCGATCACGTTCGGGGTCGGGCTGGTCCTCTCCTCTTTCTGCCCGACGGGGCTGATGCTCTTCATTGTGGCGGTCATCTTGGTCCTGCTCGGCATCGCGCTCTTTAAGAAGTGCTGAACATAGGGAAGGGGGGTCTGGAATGAAAGTCGTCGTGGTCAGGAGTTCAAAATTCTGGAGCTTTATTTTGCGCAGGGTATTCGGTGTGAAGCGGGAGCAGTAATTCTGCAGCGCGCGGGCGGCCTCGTCGGAGGCCGCTTTTTTTATGCCCTTTTTGGCATAAATAAGACAAGACCGGAATAACCATTACGTAGAAACAGAAAAAGGAGAGACTTCCTATGGATTATATGCTTGAGCGCGAAAAGGTCGCCGTGGATGAAGTCGTCTTTGACGGTTCTCAGGAACAGCCCGTCGATATGGACATCAGCCTTCCGGATTATTGCCCCGATATACAGCGGATTCTGAAGTGCCAGATTTACCCCCGCGTGACGGCCCGCAGCATCATGGGCGACCGGCTGATGCTCGACGGCAATTTTACGGTCAAGGTCTTTTACCTGGACCCGGACGCCGCCTGCGTGCGCTGCTGCGAGTCCGGGGATTCCTATTCGGCCGAAATCGCCCTCAAGCAGCCCGCCGACAACGCCCGGGTTCTCGCCTCCCCGCGCGTGGAGTATATCAACTGCCGGGCCACCAGCCCGCGCAAGCTGGATATCCACGGCGCTTTTTCGCTCTGCGCCAGGGTGATCCGCCAGGGGCAGAGCGAGCTGGTCTCCAACATTGCCGGCGACGACGTGGAGCAGCTGAAAAGCACGGCCGCGGTGAACCAGCCGGTCGGCTTTGCGCAGCAGCAGTTCAGCGTGGACGAAGTGCTGGAGCTCGGCCAGGGAAAGCCCGCGGCCGACAGCATCCTGCGCACCGACGCGTTCGCCGTGCTGCAGGACTTCAAAGTCACGGCGGGCAAGCTGATGATCCGCGGGGAAGCCTGCATCAAGTTCCTGTATTCCACCGCCGGCGAGACGGAATCGCTGGAAACCATGGAATATTCCCTGCCGTTCAGCCAGGTCCTCGACTGCGAAGGCGTAACGGACGACTGCCTCTGCGACGTGAAGCTGAGCGTCGCCTCGGCGGAGGCGCAGATTAAAAACGACTATTCGGGCGACAAGACCTTCTTTGACACCCAGATTAAGATTTTTGCCGACGCCGAAGCGTGCCGCAGCACCCAGGTGACTTTTGTGAGCGACGCCTTCTCCAGAAAATACGACATGAACCTCGAAGCCAAGCAGAAAACGCTGGACAGCCTGGCGGAGGTGGTCTCCGACACGTTCGTGCACAAGGCGGAGCTTTCGGCGGACGAGAACACCGTCTCGAAGGTGCTGGACGTCTGGAGCGAGATGGGGAACGTCTCGGCCGAAGCCTCCGACGGAAACGTGAAGTTCAAGGGCAAATACAGCCTGTGCGTGCTGGCGGTCAACGCGGAAAACAAACCGTTTTACTTTGAGCGCCTGCTGAATTTCGAGTACACCAAACAATGCACCTCTTCGGGCGACCTGAAATGCGAGGCCTCGGTCGGCGCCGGCGCCGTCAGCTACCGCATCACCGGCAGCGGAATCGAGACCAAGACGGAGCTGCGCCTTTCCGCGGAGCTCAGCCGGTCGCTCAGCGTCAAATCCATCTCGGCCGCCACCGCGGATGAGACCAAGCCCGTCCAGCGCGACGCCGCCGCCCTCTGCCTTTACTTTGCCGCCGCCGGCGAAAGCCTTTGGAATATCGCGCGGGAATACCGCACGTCCCTTCAGTCGATCCGCAGTGAGAACGGCCTTTCCGGCGATGCTGTTGAAAACAAGGGGATGCTGCTGATTCCGATGTAGGCGGGCCGCCCGCTTTTGCGCCCCGGCGTTCCCGGCCTGTGTTTCAGGGCGAATATTTCTGATGCCTGAGGGGGAGGAAAAATGGAAGAACACGATATTTACAGGGATATTTCGGAACGGACGAACGGCGACATCTACATCGGCGTCGTCGGGCCGGTCAGAACCGGAAAATCCACGTTTATCCAGCGGTTTATGGATACCATCGTCGTGCCGAACATGGATTCGGAGTACCGGCGCGACCGCGCCGTGGATGAAATGCCGCAGTCCGCCGCGGGGCGCACCATTATGACCACGGAGCCGAAGTTCGTTCCGGAGCAGGCCGTGACGGTGCATATCGACAACAGCGCCACGTTTTCCGTCCGGCTGATAGACTGCGTCGGCTACATCGTCCCGAGCGCCCTCGGATACATCGAAAACGACGCCCCGCGCATGGTGATGACGCCGTGGTACGACAAGCCGATCCCGTTCAACATGGCGGCCGAAATCGGCACCAAGAAGGTCATCACCGAACATTCCACCATCGGCCTTGTGGTCACGACGGACGGCAGCATCAGCGACATCCCGCGCTCGGAATACGCGGAGGCGGAGGAGCGGGTCGTCGGCGAGCTCAAGAAAATCGACAAGCCCTTCATCGTGCTCCTCAACTGCGTGAACCCCGCGACGGACGAAGCGAAAGCCCTTGCGGACGGTCTGCAGAAAAAGTACGCCGTGCCCGTGCTGCCGGTCGACTGCCTGCATCTGGAGGAGGCGGAGATCCGCGCCATCCTCGCCAAGGTCCTGTTCGAGTTCCCCGTCCGTGAAATCCGGGTCGACATGCCCCGCTGGCTCTCTTCGCTGGAGAAGGACCACTGGCTCCGCTCGGCGGTCTACAATTCCATCCAGCAGTCGGCCGCGAAAATCACCCGCATCCGCGAGGTCGAAAACGTCGTCCGCGACGTGCGCCAGTGCGAATATGTGAAGGGCGCGGACACCGCCTCCATCGAACTGGGCACGGGACGCGCCAGAATCTCCGTCGGGCTGCAGCCGGACCTTTTCTATAAGGTCCTCGGCGAGAAAACGGGGCTCGAAATCAACGACGAGGGCAGCCTGATGGACTGCATGCTGAAGATGGCACAGATGAAAAAGGTCTACGACAAAATCAGCGGCGCCTATCACGATGCGGAGGAGAACGGCTACGGCATCGTGATGCCGAGCACCGACGAGCTGACCCTCGAAGAGCCGGAAATCATCCGCCAGGGCGGGAAGTACGGCATCCGCCTGAAGGCCGCGGCGCCTTCCATCCACATGATGAAAACGCGCATCACGACCGAAATCACGCCCATCGTCGGCTCCGAAAAGCAGTCGCAGGAACTGGTCGAGTACATCCTCAAGGAATTCGAGTCCAACCCGTCGCAGATATGGAACTCCAATATCTTCGGGAAGAGCCTGCACGAGCTGGTCAACGAGGGCCTCCACAACAAGCTGAACCGCATGCCGGCGGACGCGCGCGACAAGGTGCGCGAGACCATCGAGCGCATCATCAACGAGGGCTGCAGCGGCCTGATCTGCATCATCCTGTAAAATCCCGAAACCTGCGGGGCCCGGAAAAACGCTTTGCGGCGCTTTCCGGGCCCCGTTTCTCATTTAACGTGCGGAGACCTGGAAATGTTGATTTTTCAGGGCATCGGGGCTATACTAATAGAATGTGCCGGGGGCATGCCCGTTTCTTTCCGGAAAGAAAAGAAGGGAAACCGGCGCTTCCGGAGAAATAAAAAAAGACAGGATGAAGGCATTGCTGCATTTCAAGACTCTGACGCTTTCCGACATTCCCGTCGTAAGGCCGTTTTTAAAGTGGCAGGATTCCAGAATCTGCGACTATTCCATCGGCGGAATCTTTATGTGGAGGGATTATTTCAAGACTTATTTCACCATTTACCGAAACACGCTGATTTTCAAGGTGAAGTATCTCGGCGGCGTGATGGCGTTTCCGGTTCCGATTGGGGAGAATCCGGCGGCGGCGATGGATCAGATTGAGGACTACTGCCGCCGGAACGGCCTGCCGTTGATTTACTGTACCGTGCCGGCCGGCGCCCTGCCAGCCCTGAAGCGGCGGTACCCGGCCCTTTCCGCCGAGCCGAACCGGGACTGGTTCGACTACCTTTACCGAACGGAGGACCTGCTTTCCTTCCGCGGCAGAAAGTTCGACGGTCAGCGCAACCATATCCATCGGTTTCAGCGTCTGTGCCCCGGTTATTCTTTCCGGGAAATCACGGACGGCAATCTGGATGCGGTGCGCTCTTTTTATGCGCAGTTTGCCGAAGAGCACCAGAAGGCGAGCCCCGTCGCGCGGGAAGAGAGCGCCAAGACCATGGAGCTGCTGGAGCGGTACGGCCAGTACGGCCTGTTCGGCGGTTTTCTGTGGACCGGGGACCGGATTGCGGGCGTCTCCATCGGAGAAATCGTGGGGGATACCCTCTTCGTCCATGTGGAGAAGGCGGACACGCGCTATACCGGCGTGTACCAGGTCCTGGTCCAGGAGTTCCTGAAACATTTTGCGACGGAGCGGACCGTCTACGTCAACAGGGAAGAGGACGTCGGCGACGCGGGCCTGCGGAAGTCGAAATTTTCATACCATCCCGCCGCCCTGCTGGAGAAGAGCACGGTCCGGGCTTTTCCGGGCGGGGCGCCGGTTCCGGATGAGGAAAAAGGAGGACAAGCATGACCGAAAAACTCTATGATTCCAACGCCTATCTCAAAATTTTTGCCGCCCATGTCGTCGGCTGCCGCAGGCAGGGGAAAACCTTTGCCGTGACCCTCGACCGCACCGCGTTTTACCCGGAAGGCGGCGGCCAGCCGGCGGATACGGGCGTGCTGAACCTCGCCAACGTGCTGGACGTGCAGGAAAGCGGAGGCGAAATCGTCCACCGCACCGACCGGCCCCTGCCGGAAGGGGCCCTGGTCTTCGGCGGCATCGACTGGACCCGCCGCTTCCGCCGCATGCAGCAGCACACGGGGGAGCACATCGTGTCCGGCGTCGCGCACCGTCTGTTCGGCGCCGAGAACGTCGGGTTCCATATGGGGGAGGCCTTCCTGACCGTCGACTGGAACGTGCCGATAGGCCCGGACGGCCTCGCGGCAGTCGAGCGCCTTGCCAACGAGGCCGTGTACCGCGACCTTCCGGTCCGGGCGGAGTACCCGGAGCCCGACGTGCTGAAGCGCCTGCGGTACCGCAGCAAAAAAGAGCTGACCGGCCCGGTCCGGATTGTGACCGTGCCGGGGTACGACGTCTGCGCCTGCTGCGGGACCCACGTCGCCCGCACGGGCGAAATCGGCGCCGTCAAGCTGCTTAGCGCGCAGAACTACAAGGGCGGCACGCGCATCACCATGGCCTGCGGCGCCCAGGCCATGGAGGCGTTCGGCGAAAGGCTGCGGATTACCGACGCGCTCTCCAATCTGCTCTCGGCCAAAACGGAAAAAATCGAGCCGGCGGCCGAGCATATCCTCACTGAAAACGAAGAGCTCAAGCGCCAGGTCTCCGCCCTGCGCGGCCGCATCCTCGAGATGAAGGCCGCGGCGGTCCCGGAAAACGGCGGAAACGCCTGCGTGTTCGAGGAGGGCCTTTCGCCGGACGACCTGCGGCGCTTCGCCCTGCTGCTGGCCGGGCGCTGCGGCGGCACGGCGGCCGTGTTCAGCGGGGAGAACGGCCGGTACCGCTACGCGGCCGCGGCCAAGAACCGGGACGTGCGCCCGTTCGGAAAGGCCCTGAACGCCGCGTTCTCGGGGCGCGGCGGCGGCTCTGCGGAGCTGGTTCAGGGCTCCGTCAAAGGGGAGGAAAAGGCCGTGCGGGCTTTCTGCCGCCAGGCGGCCCGACCCGACCCGTGACCCTGCGGGACTGCACGGGCAAGGGCAGTCCCGCCGCTTGACAATGTCCTGCGGGGGGCGGTATAATTTTGGCTGATTGTTTTTTTACGGCGGAGAGGCTCAAGCCCATGATTTTATATCATTTACATAAATTCCGAGGATGGAGGGCATTATGTCTGCAAAGTATATTTTTGTGACCGGAGGCGTGGTTTCCGGCCTGGGGAAAGGGATTACCGCGGCGTCCCTCGGCAGGCTGCTGAAGGCGCGCGGCCTGCGCATCACCATTCAGAAATTCGACCCTTACCTGAACGTCGACCCCGGCACCATGAACCCGTTCCAGCACGGGGAGGTCTTTGTGACCGACGACGGGGCGGAGACCGACCTCGACCTCGGCCACTACGAGCGGTTTATCGATGAAAACCTCACGCAGAACAGCAATGTGACTTCCGGCAGGATTTACTGGAACGTGATCCAGAAAGAGCGCAACGGGGACTACGGCGGCGGCACGGTGCAGGTGATTCCCCACATCACAAACGAAATCAAGGAGCGCATCTACGAGGGGAAAGAAAACGTCGACGTCGCCATCATCGAGGTCGGCGGGACGGTCGGCGATATCGAGAGCCAGCCGTTTCTCGAGGCAATCCGCCAGTTCGCCATCGAGGTCGGGCGCTCCAACTGCCTGTTCATCCACGTCACGCTGGTCCCGTACCTCGCCTGTTCGCACGAACATAAATCCAAGCCGACGCAGCACAGCGTCAAAGAGCTGCTTTCCATCGGGATTCAGCCGGATATCATCGTCCTTCGGTCCGAGAAGGCGGTGGGGGAGGAAATCAAGAAGAAAATCGCACTTTTCTGCAATGTCGCGGAAAACTGTGTGATTGAGAATCTGGACCTCCCCCTTCTTTATGCCGTTCCGCTCGCCCTGCGGGAGGAAAAACTGGACGACATCGTCTGCAAGCGGCTCGGCCTCGACACGCCCGGCCCGGATCTCGGCGACTGGATCACCATGGTCCACACCGCCATGTCTTTAACGGAGAGCGTCACGGTCGCCATCGTGGGCAAATACGTCGGCCTGCGCGACGCCTACCTGAGCGTCGCGGAGGCGCTCACGCACGGCGGCTTCGGCAACAAGGTGAAGGTCAACATCAAATGGGTGGATTCCGAAACCGTCGAGGACGAGAACGTCGGGGAGATTTTCTCCGAGGTGGACGGCATCCTGGTGCCGGGCGGCTTCGGCCAGCGGGGAATCGAAGGCATGATTCGGGCCGTCCGCTATGCGCGCGAAAACGGCGTGCCGTTCCTCGGCATCTGCCTGGGGATGCAACTCGCCCTGATTGAGTTTGCGCGCTCCGTCCTCGGCCTTGCGGACGCCAACTCCGCGGAGTTCGACCCGCAGAGCACCAACCATGTCATCGACCTGATGCCGGAGCAGAGGGGCGTGGTGCAGCTGGGGGGGACCATGCGCCTGGGCAAATACCCGTGCAAGCTGCTGCCCGGCTCCAAGGCTGCCAAACTGTACGGCGGGGCGGGCGTCGTCTATGAACGGCACCGCCACCGCTTCGAGGTCAACAACGACTACCGCCAGCGCTTTGAAAAGGCGGGCGTCGTGTTCAGCGGCAGGTCGCCGGACGACCGCATCGTGGAGATGATGGAGATTCCCGCCCACCCGTGGTTCTTCGGCTCCCAGTTCCACCCGGAGTTCCGCTCGCGCCCCAACCGGCCCCATCCGCTTTTTCAGGGCCTGATAGGCGCCGCGAAGGAATTCAAGTCCAGGAATAACGAGCAGCTCAAGCTGGACTGATTTTTCGGCGGGCGAAATTTCTTCAAATATCTTCAGAACGAATAAAACTGCCAAATCATGCCAATGATTTTCCTGAACGCTTCAGAACGGAAGGAGAATCTCGGCATGAAAGTATGGGAAAAATCGCTTTGCCTCGCGTTTGCCCTGACCGTCCTTTTCAGCTTTGCGGGCTTCGCGGCGGGCTGTGAAGATATTCCGAACCATATTCTGCGGCTGCATGTTCTGGCGAATTCCGACAGCCGCGAAGACCAGGCCCTGAAGCTGAAAGTCCGTGACCGCATCCTCGCGGAAAGCGCCGGGATGCTGGACGGCGTCAAGACCAGGGAAGAGGCCGAGCGCGCCGTCGCCGAAAACCTGCCCCGGCTGCAGAAAGCCGCCGAGGACGAGGTCCGGAAGCAGGGGGCTTCCTGCCCGGTGCGCGCGGAGCTAGCCAACCTGTACTTCACCTCGCGCCGGTACGGGGACGTGACCCTGCCGGCGGGCCGGTACGACGCGCTGCAGGTCACGCTCGGCACCGGCAAAGGGCACAACTGGTGGTGCGTGCTGTTCCCGGCCCTGTGCCTGCCCGCGGCGGAGGCGCCCGCCGAGCTGCAGGACGTGCTCGACCGCGGCGAGATGGAAATCGTCGAGGGAAAAGACGGGGAAGGCTATATCCTCAAATTCAAATCCGTCGAGCTGTACCAGCAGTTCCGCGGCTGGCTGCAGCAGCGGTTCGGCTGAGGGCGGCGGCTCCGGGTTCCAGAGCGGCGAAGCGCGGTTTTTCCTCCCGGCCTGTTTATGGTATAATACGGGGGACGGGAGGAAGAGGCCATGCTTCGTTTTGTTTTCGGGCGCTCCGGCAGCGGGAAGACCCGGGCGGTGCGGCTCGCGCTGAAAGAGAAGGCCCGGGCCGGCGGGGAGCGGCTGATGCTGATTGTGCCGGAGCAGGCCTCGTTTGAAAACGAGCGCGCAATGCTCCGGCTGCTGGGCGCGCGGGAGGCGCGGCGCGTTTCGGTGACCAGTTTTTCCCGCCTTGTGGACGCGGTGCAGCGCCGGTGCGGCGGGTTTGCCGGCCGCCGGCTGGACGACGGGGGCCGCAGCATCTTTATGAGCCTCGCCATCGGGCAGGTGCGCGACAAGCTGGAAATCTACCGCAAAAACGCGGAGAGCACCGAGCTGGTCGGCCTGATGCTCGACATTTCCGCCGAGCTGAAGATGTGCGCCGTCGGGCCGGAAAAGCTGGAGCAGGCCGCCGCGCGCCTGCCGCAGGGAACCCTGCGGAAAAAACTGCGGGAAGTTTCCCTGATTCTCTCCGCTTACGACGCGCTGGTGGCCCGCAGCTTCCTCGACCCCCTCGACGACCTCACGCGCCTGAAGGACATCCTTGCGCGGCACGATTTTTTCGCCGGCTTCACGGTGATGGTGGATTCCTTCCAGAGCTTCACCGTGCAGGAGTACGGGGTTCTGGAGCTGATTCTGCGGCAGGCGGACGAGGTGGACGTGACGCTCTGCGCCGACGGGCTCGGCGGCCCGGAGGACGAATCCGGGCTGTTTGCCATCGCGCGCCGCACGGCGCAGGTCCTGATGCGCCTGGCCGGGAGAAACGGCGTGCGCGTCGCGCCGCCGCGGGTGCTGGAGGGCGGCCGGCGCTTCCGGAACCCGGCCCTCGCCGCGCTGGAGGCGGGGGCTTACCGCCCGGCGCGCAGCGTGTACCGCGGTCCCTGCGGGGGCGTGGCGGTCTACGAGGCGAAAAACCGCTACGACGAGGCCGCGTTCGTCGGCGCGGCCATCCGCAACCTGGTCATCCGCAAGCACTACCGCTACCGCGATTTTGCGGTGATTGCGCGCACCACGCAGCCCTATATCGGCATCCTCGACTCCGCGCTGGAGCGCTGGGAGATTCCGTATTTCATGGACAGGCCGGAGCCCATCGACGCCGAGCCGCTGATGCGCCTGGTCCTTTCCGCGTTCCGCGCCGTGCAGCACGGCCTGCGGTCGGACGACGTCTTTCTCTACCTGAAAACCGGCCTCGCGGGCCTTTCGACCGCCCGGATTTCGGAGCTGGAAAATTACACGTTCGTCTGGAATCTTTCGGGGAAAAAATGGAAAGAGGAGTGGACGGACCACCCGGAGGGCTTCGGCGCGAAATTTTCGGAGGCGGATTCCCGGCTCCTCTCGCGCATCAACGATTCCAGGCGCAGGGCCGTGGAGCCGCTCCTGCGCCTGGCGCAGGCCACCGACGGCGAGAAAACCGGCGAGGAGATGGCCGCCGCGGCCTACCGCCTGCTGGAGGACACGGGCGCGGCCGGCAACCTGCGCGCCTTTGCGGGCAGGCTTTCGCGCCGGGGAAGCCCCGCCGCGGCCGAGCGGGAGCTGCGGACGTGGGACCTGCTGATGAACGTGCTGGACCAGACGGCGCTGGTGATTGGGAAAATGGGCATCACGCGGACGCGGTACGCGGAGCTGCTGCGCCTGATCATCCAGTCGGAGCGCATCGCAAGCATCCCGCAGGGGCTGGACGAGGTCACGGTCGGCGACGCGGACCGCATCCGGACTTCAGAGCCGAAGGTCGTCTTTCTGATAGGCGCGGCGCGCGGGGAGTTTCCGCTCGCGCCGGGCGGGAACCGCGTGTTCAGCGACGGCGAGCGCCGCAGACTGATTCGCCTCGGCCTGCCGCTCAACGACCTTTCGGAGGGCGCGGCGCTTCAGGAGCGCTTTCTGGCTTACTCGGCGATGAGCGCGCCCTCCGAGCGGCTGTACATCACCTATCCCGTTTCCGACGGCTCCGGCGGCGGGCTTTCCCCCTCGTCGATTCCGGCCGAGGCGCGCGCGGTGCTGCAGAATGTTCCGGCGCTGGACGAGTATGCGCTGCAGCCGGTCTGGTTCGCCTGCGCCGAGGCGCCGGCCATGGAGCTGACCGCCCGCAAATGGAATTCCGGCGACACGCTTTCCGCCACACTCAAGGCCCTGTTCAGGAGCCGCGGGCAGAGCGGCCGCCTCGCCGCGGCGCGGGGAAGGCGCCGGCCGGCTTTGCCGACCGCGGCGCCGCCCGCGCCCTGTTCGGGGACCGGATGCGCGTCTCCGCCACCCAGATTGAAAAATTCTACCTGTGCCGGTTCCAGTATTTCTGCCGGTACGGGCTCAACGTGCGGGAGCGCCGCGCCGCGGAGCTGAACGCGCTGGAGTACGGCAGCCTGATGCACTTTCTGCTGCAGCGGCTGTTCCAGAACATCGGCGCCGAGGCCGTCTGCGCCATGAAGCCGGAAGAACTGCGCCGGCGGATTGTGGGGTTCCTCGACGAGTACGTCGCGATGATGTTCGGCGGGCTGGAAAACCGCACGCCCCGCTTTACATACCTGGTCGGCCGCATCGCGGACGCCGCGCGCGTCGTCGCCGGCCACATCGCGCGGGAGCTCTGCCAGAGCGGCTTCCGCCCCGTGGATTTCGAGCTGGAAATCGGCGGCGCCGTCGGCCCGCTCCGGATTGCGCTGCCGGGCGGCGGCGAGGTCAGCGTGGACGGAAAAATCGACCGCGTGGACCTGATGGACCGCGGCGGCAAGCGCTACCTCAGAATCGTCGATTACAAGACGGGCAGAAAGGAATTCCGGCTTTCCGACATCCTGTACGGAATCAACATGCAGATGCTGATTTACCTCGCCGCGCTGTGCGAGAACGGCGGCGGGCGGTACGGCGATTTCCGCCCGGCCGGCGTCCTGTACGCCCCGGCGAACCGCCCCTCCGTTTCCGCCGGGCGGGACGCCCCGCCGGAGGCGCTGCGGGTGAAGGCGGAGCGCCAGCTGAGGATGGACGGCCTGGTGCTGGACGACCCGCAGGTGATTGCGGCGATGGACCGCGAGGCGAAGGGCCGCTATATCCCCGTGGCGCTGAAGGGCGGCCTGCCGAGCCGGCGCGACCACGTGGTTTCCCCGGCGGAGCTGAAGGCGGTTCTCGGTTACCTGAAGACCCTGATTGCGGACATGGCCCGCGAGCTGCGGAACGGCGAAATCGGCGCGGTGCCGCTGAACGGCGACAAGCACAGCGCCTGCGAATGGTGCCCGTATTCCTCCGTGTGCGGCCACGAGCGCGACGACCCGGAGCGCCGGATGCAGAGCTGGGACCGGCAGGCCGCCATGGAAGAGCTGAAAAAAGCCGGGAAGGGAGGGCCGGGCGCATGAGCAGAAACTGGACGGAAGAGCAGAAGGACGCCATCCGGGCGCGGGGCGGCACGCTGCTGGTCTCGGCGGCGGCCGGCTCCGGCAAAACCGCGGTGCTGGTCCAGCGCGTGCTGGAGCGCCTGACGGACCCCGTGCGCCCGACCGACGCCGACCGGCTGCTCGTGGTCACGTTCACCCGGGCGGCGGCCGCGGAGATGAGCGGGCGCATCGAATCCGAAATCGCCCGCATGCTCGAAAAAGACCCCGAGAACGCGCACCTGCGCCGGCAGCAGCTCCTGCTGCCGCGCGCCCACATCAGCACCATCGACAGCTTCTGCGCCGACCTTGTGCGCCAGAACTTTTACCGGCTCGGCGTCGCACCGGATTTCCGCGTGCTGGACGACAGCGAGGACACGGTGCTCCGTTCGGACGCGGCCGACCAGGCGCTGCGGGAATTTTACGAGCGGGGGGACGCGGCGTTCTACGAGTTCGTCGAATCCTTTTCTTCCGGCCGGGACGACGCCGGGGTCGCCCGCACTGTGAACCGGCTGTACGATTTTGTGCGGTCGCACCCGTTCCCGCGCCGCTGGATGAAGGAAAAAGCGGAGCTGTACGGCGCGGGCCGGCCGGCCGGAAAGACGGTCTGGGGCCGGACGCTGCTCGCCTTCGCGCGGGACGCCGCCGACTACTGCATCTCCGTGACGCGGGATTCCCTCGCCCGCGCGGCGGAGGATGAAAAAATCGCCGCCGCGTATTCCGACGCCTACCGCTCCGACCTCGCCGGGCTGAACGGCCTTGCGGAGGCGGTAAGCGCCGGCGACTGGGACCGCGCCGGCGCGGCCGCCCGGAACTTCGCGTTCCAGAAGCTCAGACCCCTGCGCGGCTACGGCGGCAGCCCGCTCAAAAACCGCCTCTCCGCCGCGCGGAGCGAGGTCAAAAGCACGGTCGGCAAAATCGCGTCGCTGTTTTCCGCGACCGAAGAACAGTGCGCCGGCGACATCGCCCGGCTCGACCCTATCGTCCACAAGCTGTTCGAGGTAACCGTCCGCTTTTCCGAGATTCTCGACCGGATGAAGGGCGAGCGCCACGCCGTCGATTTCAGCGATTTGGAGCACCTCTCGCTCCGCCTGCTGGTGCGCGAGACGGAGCACGGCTTTGAGCGCACGCCGGAGGCCGCGGAGCTCGCGTCCTCGTTCGATGAAATCATGGTGGACGAGTACCAGGACACCAACGAGACGCAGGACCTGATTTTCCGCGCCGTATCGCAGGACGATAAAAACCTGTTTCTGGTCGGCGACGTCAAGCAGAGCATCTACCGCTTCCGCCAGGCCATGCCGCAGATTTTCCTGCGGCGGCGCGGCGCCCTTCCCCGCTATGACCGAAGGGCAGACCGGTACCCGGCCTGCGTGGTGCTGGGCCGGAATTTCCGCAGCCGGGCGGGCGTGACGGACGCCGTCAATTTCGTATTCCGCCAGCTGATGAGCCGCCAGACCGGGGAGCTGGATTATACGAAAGAGGAGGAGCTGGTCCCCGCGGCGGAATACCCGCCGAGCGACGAAGCCGCGGCGGAGCTGGACGTGATCGACCTTTCCGGCGAAGGGGAGGCGCAGGACGCGGTGGCGGCCGAATGCCGGCTGATTGCGGAGAAGATTTACGCCCTGACCGACGGCACGCCGAGGATTTCGGAAAACGGGAAGCTGCGCCCGGCGACCTACCGCGACTGCTGCATCCTGCTGCGCAGCGCGAACCGCCCCGCGCACGACTATGTGCGGGAGCTGACCGCGCTCGGCATCCCCGCATGGGCGGACACGACGGGCGGCTTTTTCGAGGCGCCCGAGGTCAATACCGCCCTGTCCCTGCTGCGCGTGATCGACAACCCGATGCAGGACATCCCGCTCCTCTCGGTCATGATGTGCCCCATCTACGGCTTTACCGCGGACGATATGGCGAAAATCCGCCTGAAGGCCCGCGCGGGCCGGCTGTATCCGGCCGTGGCCGCCTTTGCGAAGGAGGACGAAAGGACCGCCGCGTTTCTGGACGAGATTGAGGATTTCCGCACGCTGGCGGCGACCCTGCCCTCCGACCGGCTGATCCGCGCCGTATTCCAAAAAACCGGCTACCCCGACTTGGTCCAGGCGATGCCGAACGGGGAGCTTCGCCTCGCCAACCTGCGGCTGTTGCTGGAGTACGCCAGAAAATACGAGGCTTCCGGCTACAACGGGCTGACGGGTTTTCTGCGCTTCCTCGAGCGGATGCAGAAGAGCCGGGGGGACCTGTCCGCGGCATCCGCCCTCAGCGAATCGGCCAACGTCGTGCGGGTCATGAGCATCCACCGCGCCAAGGGGCTGGAGTTCCCGGTCTGCATCCTCGCGGGCTGCTCCCGCCGCTTCAACCGGGACTCCCCCGACGTGCTGCTGCACCCGGAGCTGGGCCTCGGAATCCGGCTGCGCGGGGCGAACGGCGTGCGCTACGACACCATGCCGCGCGAGGCGGTCGCGCTGGAGCTGGAGCGCGACGAGATGAGCGAGGAGCTGCGCGTGCTCTACGTCGCCATGACGCGCGCGAAGGAGAAGCTGATTCTCGTCACCGCGCTGCGGGACGCGGAAAAAACGCTCGCACGCCTCGCGCCCCGGCTCACCGGCGAGGCCCGGATTCAGCCCTACGCCGTCCGCTCCGCCGCCAGCATTTCGGACTGGCTGCTGCTCTGCGCGCTGCGCCACCCGGACGGCCGGCCGCTGCGCGCGCTCGCCGGCGCCCCGGAGAGCGTCGTCCTTCCGGCGCGGCAAAGGTGGGAAATCCACCTCGTCCGGCAGAAGGAGCAGGAGGAGCTTCCCGCCCGGGAAGAAGCCCCCGCCGCCGAACCCGACGGGGGTCTGATGAAAAAAATCGCCGCCGGTCTCGATTATGTGTATCCCTACGCCGGCCTGAACGGCGTCTGCGCAAAGGTGGCCGCCTCGGAGCTGGCGGAAAAGAAGTTCGCCGCCCGGTACGCCGCGGTTTCGCGCCCGGCCTTCCTCAGCGAGCGCGGGCTGACCGCCGCGGAGCGCGGCACTGCGCTGCACGCCTTTCTGCAGTTTGCGGATTACCGCCGCGCCGCGAAAGACCCCGGAGCCGAGCTGGGCCGCCTGTGCGAATCGGGCTTTCTGACATCCGCACAGGCGCAGGCCGTGGACCTGCCGCGCGCGCGGGCGTTCCTTTCCGGCCCGCTGGCGGAACGCATCGCCGCGTCGCCGCACGCCGAGCGCGAGTTCCGCTTCTCGGTCGAGATTCCGGCGGGCCGCGTCAATCCGCAGCTGCCCCCGGCGCTGCGGGACGAATCCGTCGTCCTGCAGGGGGAGGCGGACTGCGTGTTCGAAGAAGCGGGCGGGCTGGTCCTCGTGGATTACAAGACCGACCGCACCGCCGACCCCGCCGCCCTGTGGGAGCGGTACCGGGAGCAGCTGGACCTGTACCGCTTCGCGCTGGAGCAGTGCACCGGCAAAAAGGTGCGGGAATGTCTGCTGTATTCGTTTTACCTGAACGCGGAGGTCCGCGGCCCTGAAAATCACAAAAAATAGACAGGGCGGGTTGCGCCCTGCTTTATTCTATAAACGATAAGCCGAAAACCGAGGTGCATGCCGATGAACAAGCCGCTGATTCTTGTTGTGGAGGACGACAAGGCCATCCGCAAGCTGATTACCACGACTCTGGAGACGCAGGGGTACCTGTACCATACAGCCGCGACGGGGGAGGCCTCTATTTTCGAGTCCGTCTCCAAGCAGCCGGACGTGATTATCCTGGACCTGGGCCTGCCGGACATGGACGGCGTGGACCTGATTAAAAAGGTCCGCACCTGGTCGAACACCCCCATCATCGTGGTCAGCGCCCGCAGCGAGGACAAAGACAAAATAGATGCCCTGGACGCCGGCGCGGACGACTACCTGACGAAGCCGTTCAGCGTGGACGAGCTGCTCGCGAGGCTGCGGGTCAGCCTCCGCCGCGTCCGCTACGACCGCGAGAAGCTGCCGAAGGATTCCCCCGTTTTTGTCAACGGCGGTCTCAAAATCGACTATGCGGCGGGCGGCGTCTGGCTGGACGGCAAAGAGGTTCACCTGACCCCGATCGAATACAAGCTGCTCTGCCTGCTGGCGAAAAACGTCGGCAAGGTCCTGACCCACAATTTCATCCTGCATGAAATCTGGGGCAACTATTCCAACAACGTTTCCGCGCTGCGCGTTTTCATGGCGACCCTCCGCAAGAAAATCGAGAAAAACCCCTCGCAGCCCCGATATATCCAGACGCATATCGGCGTCGGGTACCGGATGCTGCGGGTGGGCGACGAAGGCAAACCCTCCGGGGAGAATTCCGGAGACTGAGGCGGAGCGGAACCCTTGGATTTTCCGTTCTATTTAATGTCAACTGAACAAAGGGTAATTTTTCGGGGAACATGGTGGGAGCATCCAATCGAAGAGAGCCCGTAAAAATGCACAGAGAACCTTTCTGAGGTTCAGCAGCAGAATCGAC
>ENA-UOOK01000475-UOOK01000475.1-fermentation-metagenome-genome-assembly--contig:-NODE-475-length-52643-cov-6.685936_pt1 | contig 52643 bp, 53 predicted proteins | sample MGYA00245777_ERZ724023 | MGnify/ENA primary metagenome ERZ724023 (study PRJEB28704, sample SAMN03018312) | fermentation metagenome | biome: anthropogenic terrestrial biome; feature: soil; material...
ATTTCAAATCCAAGTCTTTCGCACCTAAATAGGGAACAATTTATATGATTACTAGGCCAATATATAGCTCTATAACCCCATGTTCCATACATATTCCTATGTGTTACGATCTTTTCACTGAGGCAATCCATTGTATCGTAAAAAATCTTATCAGAAATACCAAGATCTTTATATTTTTCATGAGTATAACCTGATGCTGCAAGATATATCAGGACACACATTAAGTCCCCGTGTTCATTTTCTTCCGATAGCTTTTTCAGCCTCTCAAATGACTCGCTAATAGTCAAGCTGTTAGACATGAGCTCATATATACGATTTGCCTCATCTATATCTAGCTTTTCCATAAGACTTACAATTATCTCAAGCGCACCTTGTTGCATCTTAATTTTTTGAGCAGTTCCGATAATATGTTCTTTGGTTAAATACTTCCGTAAATCCATTTTTCAGCCTTCTTTCTCGAAAATAATCCGGTTATAACATGTCTACTCAAATATTTAAGCCATCACTCCATCAGTATTAAGTACCATTCCTGTCATGACCTCTTAGAATAACATATCATTTATTTCAAGCAACTTCACGATTAACAATCGAAATGTATTAACCAGGGATTATATCTCGGAAACAACTAAGACGAATACAATAGGCTATCTTTTCTCAACAATATTCTTTCGTACATCTAGAATAACACGTCATCTAGTTAATTTCAACTGCAGCATTGCTATGGATAGCGTCAAGTCATTGTAGGTCTAAAAGTTTTGATGTAGAAACCTCACCCTACACTGGACTGTTAGAAGCCATTTGCCCAAGCAAGAGAACGTAATGCTTTAGTTAAGCTGCTATTTGTTCCTCGCAATGAAGGCATGCTTCCACCGAAATAGTCCCCATATTTTTCCTTAAAGCCCCTTTCTTTTTTAGTTTTTTGATATTTATGCTTCTCCTCAGGTTCATCTTTTAAATTTTTATCGTTATGTTTTAGTCCTTGCATTACTATCTTTCTAATGTCTACACCATTCGCTAGTAATGTTCTCAGTTTGGCTATTATATTTACCCCAATTATACTCCAACCCTTAGGACGAGAACTTATTCTATCTGCTAAGATATGGCTTACATGGCCTTCTGCGCTCACCCCAAGTATCTCAGGGAACTTTTTATAAGCTTCTATTCCGTCACGGTTGTTTTTTATGTATTGCAAACACTTTTTAACTTTTTCCTTATCTCGCTCGCTCTGTGCTCCTTCAATTAAGGCTGCTAATACCTTATCAAGCACGTCCCAATTGCATTCATAAACCAGCTCCTGAAGAGTGTTAAAAACATCATCATCTCTCAATGATGCCCTTTTTAAGTACTTAATAAGATGAAAACGATCTAAAACATAATGACTTTTATTTATAATAGTTGTGCCTTTTTTGATCCAGCTAGCCCCATCACCACCAATAAATATTTGCTCAATCTGTTCAAAGTCATAATGGTTATAAATATAATCTAAAGCTGAATACCATAATTCTTCTGTGTCCTCTTCTCCAGATATATAAAATGGGTTTATAAGCCTTCTGCGGGTATTTTCTTGCCGCCAACCCTCGTGGATATATACGATAGGTAAAATTAACTTTTTGCCGTTTTGGAGGGCTACATGATCTTCATCAGCTTCAATATAAAGTGTCTTAACCACCTTTTTCTCGGTCAACTCGTTGTTAATCTCTTCGTTTTCGACCTTGATTTTTTTAAGCACATTATGCACCGTCTGTTTAGTGACAAGGGTGCCCTCTGCTGCCATACTATAGGGCATTTTGGCCGCTCTAGCGACTAAGGTAGCCTTCAAACTTGGCGCAACGTGTTCACGGGGACCTATTCCGCTAATATGATCCACAATGTATCGGTGTTTACCTGTTTCTTGGTTCTTATAATATCTTCTGTTGTACACCACTTCGCCAAGATTTGTAAGGATAGATTTTGGTTCAGGACCACGTAAAACTTTCCAACCATCCCTTTCCATAGGGTGTTCTAAAAGATATTCATCAAGGGCCTCTAAAGCAGATTTTAGAATCTCACAACCTAAAGCATTTAATTCTGCTGTTAGAGCATCCTCGAAACGGCAAAAATCAAATTCTTCACCAAGGGATTTATTAAAATGGCCAAAAACTTTTTCTACAAATTGCAGGAGAATATCACCTATAGGTTGAATTATCTCCATGAGACCTCACCTCTGAGTTTTTACTCGTCCGTGCGGGACGGTGAGGTCTTATTTCTATTTTTTCCCATCAAATTCCTTTTGGCAGAGATGTTTTCGCAATATTCACCCACATCCCCTCCTCGCGAGGAGGGGATGTTCTCTTTGTGCGATGATGCTCTCCCACTAGTTGTCTGACAACTAATTATCTGACAACGACCTACTATAATTTTACACTAACCTAGATTCATGGACAAGCGTTATATGAACTTACGACCAGCTTTTACATTTTTTCGTGCTTTTGCTAATCCAGCTATACAAATTAAAATGCTAGGAGCTTTAAGTTTATACGAAAACAGTTTAACAAGCTAAAAAACTATAACTCCTATTTCAATAGTTCACCAATAATCTTTAAAAACCTCCCTCCTAGCTCAAGTTACCAACTACGACACCTTAAATCACCACCTAATACTTTAAAACAACAAAAGGGGCCTCGCGGCCCCCTAAAACCTCCAACGTGCTTCTACACCCCAGCGGGGCTGCCCGTCCAAAGTAAAGCCCACGGCTGCGTTCAGTTTGCCATTATCTCCCAACGGCATACTGTATTGCAAGCGTGGGCCGTCTACTGTCATACCATACCTGAGCTGATCTGTTATTTTGTCAGCCCAGGTGAAATAGGGTTTGCCAGCTTTTGCACCTCGGTCTGAGCTCCGCCCTTATACTCGCCAAGCTTCGCCTCCAGGAAGCTGTCCAGCCAATTCTGTATTGGCCCCAACCCTTCCCTTAGCACATCTTTGCTGTGATCAGATAGGTGCGTAATAAAGTATAGCTTAGCTGCAGCTAGTGCCTCTGCAGCTTCCTCCTTGGTAAGCTTTCCGTCTTCCGCGGCTGCCTTAAGGTCATCCACTAGCTGCTGCTGGGTAGCAACTATGGCATCCCTTCCTACAATATGAGCCTCTGCGAGCGCTGCGCCAAAGGCATCTCGCAAAATATCGTTTTTAAGCTTTTCTTGGTGCTTAGAAATATAGGTAACCAAATACCCCAAGAGAGCTACAAGTAAGGCACCAATTACCGGCACTAGGTACTGCACGATCTGCATTACAACATCATTCCAAGTCATCGTTTACCATCTCCTTAAAATTAATCAGTCCACCGAGCACGGAAGCCTCGAACATCAACATGGACAAAACCCTGCTTATAGTACTTTCCAACGCCTGTAAACCCCACCGCATCTGCCGCTGCGGCCAGCTGGTCTACACTCATACCACTGGGCACCCTGATATCAGCTGCAGTACCAAGAACATGCTGGCTATTGGCCGCCCCTCCAACGGCCTTGTTATGTTTTTGACAACGGTAACCGCTAGTGACGGTAAGAGGCTTCCCTACTTTATCCCGCAATCGCTGCAGTAACACAATGAGACGTGTTTTCATCCCCTTTTCTTGGCAGCTTCCCGCAACACCTACATTTAAATTCGGAGTCCATAAAATTGGGTGCCAACTTTTCAGCCATGTTTATCCTCCCTTTCATTTTCCCCCGTTTTTCTCCAGCTGTTCCTTACCCATCATTTTCTTAATCTTCACCAGCACCGGCTGTGGAAAAACTATGCCCATGACGGCAAGGTTCTCAACATTAGACCACGCCTCATTTGCGATGAACAGACTAATAGAAAGGGACCGGAGCGCATCCCCGGTCCCTAACCATATATCAATTTGGTATGTCAAAGCAACAGCTGTAAGGTAGCTAATTTTCTTGATTATTCCACATGCCCCAACTCTACTGTTCAACTTTCGCTCATATATGGCCCTTAGGACTCCTATCAAATAATCGATCACTATTACTGCTATTAATACGTTTAACATAGCCGTTCGTGGGCCCAATGCATCGATGAGAAAAGCAGTAAACAAGACCAGGGCTTTCTTTCTATCCATTTAATCACCCTTCCTAATAAAAATGCTTATCATATGCTATAATAAATTCAGGGAGGATTGAAAATGCAGAACTTGTTATTAATCATTTTCTTGATGCTCCGCCCTGTTCCCAGTCTGCCTTCTAACTCTAGTCAAGTATTGGTAACGATAGAGCAGGCCCAACAGGCGCTTAACTATGCCATGTCACAGGAAAACGTGCCCTATGTATGGGGCGGCCAAAGCCCAGCGGGATTCGACTGTTCTGGCTTACAAAGATGGAGTTATCGTCAAGTTATTCCTAACATTATATTTGCTTCTCCGGAAGGTCCGGTTTTAGACGTCACAGAAGATAACTTGTACAAATATAACGTTCTGATGGTATCCTCCGATGAAGTAGCTCCTGGCGATTTGGTTTTTATTACTAACGATCCCAACAAAATAACCCACGGCGGTATGTTCATCCGATGGATTATCCCAGGTGAGGAATTTGAGTTCATTAACGCATCTAGCTATTGGGGTAAGGTTGTAATAGATACATGGCCTGTCCAGGGCGAAGTGCGCGGTCAATGGTTTGCTGGGTTTGGGCGCCTTAAATATTACCAGAAGCCCCAAAACAGGTGGCAACCAAAGCTAGATATGCCTAAGCCAAATATAACCAAACCAGCGATTCCTATTCTTATCCCCTTTTCTTGAGCATATCTTCCAAGGCCTTGATCCTTGCGTTCAAGCTGGCCTGCTTTTCAAACATACGCTTTCGCTCATCTAATTCCCTCTGAGCCTCCTCTCTTTCAGCTGCTAAGTCCTCTCCCGACTTCGGGACTAACTTCCCCGTGGCAACATCCACCTTATGATTTAAAATCAGCAGGTTGCGGGTTCAAGCCCCATCGCCAGCTCCATTTTATTTGTTTCACAACAAGGGTTTTAGATAGACCATAACCCAAGCCCCTAATAAGGGACAATAACTCCTTAAAATAACTTCAAAAGAGGACCTTTGACAGTCCTCTTTTTTGCGATTTATGCGCCCCAAACTTTTTAGATCGCTCATCGAATGGTTTTCAAATGGAAACGCCTGGCGTCAAGATTCTAACATATCTTGACACCGGGCGTTTTGCTATTACCCCCAGCTTAATGAAAGTTCTGGCTGCCGTAGCACTTCTTATACTTCTTCCCACTGCTGAAGGGCTCATGGATCGTCTCTGCCAACCTTGCACTCTCTCCCTATTTTCAGGAGCCCAGAAATTATTAATTCCCTTTTTTCGTTTCCTAAAGAGCCACTGAATTTCTCAAGTCTCGCCACGATTTCTTGAATTTCCACTCCCTCCTCCCACCTAGCAGACCATCTCTGTTCGCTAACTGCGACAAAGCTTGGACAGGCTACAGAGGATATCTCGCTATCTTTTTTGTTCCTTTGGATGAACACTTTTAGCATCTATGGCGTAAAATACTATAAAACAGAGAAAGGATGAAGGGCTATGTCTGAAACTCAAGGCTTCACTATCCTTGGTCTTTCCTGGTCACAGTTTTGGATTGTAATGCTAATCCTCTTCTTAATCTTTTTCATTCCTTGGGCCATCTAAGAGTTGGGGGCCGGATTCCAAAAAATCCGGCCTTCTTTTTTCTCCAAGAGCCACGAAAGTTGGAATAGTTTGCAGCCCAGGAAAAAAATATCTAAAAAGACATCGCTCAAACCCTTGACAACACTGGAGTCCTTTGATAGAATAAGGATGTCGGTTTTGGAGAGGTTCCCGAGTTGGCCAAAGGGGGCAGACTGTAAATCTGCTGGCGTCGCCTTCGAAGGTTCGAATCCTTCCCTCTCCACCATTTCTCACGCGGGAATAGCTCAGCTGGCTAGAGCGTCAGCCTTCCAAGCTGAATGTCGCGGGTTCGAATCCCGTTTCCCGCTCCATTAAAGGATGGAAATGACTTTCTAGGAGAGTCATTTTTTTATGGAGAATTAAGGGTGATTGTAGGAGAACTGGGGGCCTTGTCCTTAGACATAGAACTTAGGGAATAGAGTTGGGGATATTTGTTTAGGAGTTTGATTAAGGTATTTACTACTTCTAAATCAAATTGGGCACCAGCCTGTAGCAACAGTTCTTTTTTACAATTTTCGAACGACATTGCTTGACGGTATGGTCGATCCGTGCTCATGGCATCGAAAGCATCACAGACAGATAGAATACGGACACCTAACCCTAGTTGAGTTGATTTTAATCCGTCCGGATAACCTTGACCATCACAACGTTCGTGGTGAGAACGGATGTAGGGGGCGATTTCCTGAAGAAAAGCAACTGATGAGATAATCTCCTCCCCAATCAGAGGGTGTTTCTTAATCTCTGCTAACTCTTCGGTGGTTAGGTCATAAGGTTTGTTTAAAATGTACTCAGGGATACCAATTTTTCCAATATCATGAAGTAAACCACCATACTTTAACTCTTCTAGTTCTTCTTGAGTTAATCCCATCCGTTCGCCTAGAGCGAGAGCTAAGCGGGTAACGCGTTCAGAATGACCTTTAGTATATCTATCTTTTGCTTCAATTGAAGAGGCTAAAGCTTTAATAGTGGCAAAGTAATTCACTTCTAGCTCTGTATACATTTGTACTCTTTCGATGGAAATTCCGATCGGTCCGGCCATGGTTTGCAGAGTGTCAAGCTCCTCTGCAGAAGGCTCTTTTACTTCCCCCAGCAGTACAGCGCCAGAAATTTGGTCACCTCTGAAGAGAGGCGCCGCATATAAGCTGCGGATAGTTTCTTTGGACCAAAAAAGCTGCTCTTTTAGTTCTTCCAGTTGTGCTTCTGTTAGGAACAGAGAGTGGGCAGCTTCAAAGAGTGACAGATAGAACCAATTTTTACGCTCAGGTAGTGATAACCATTTCCAGACGATTTCTTCATTGTTTAAGCTATATAAATCCAAACCATTGTTTTTAGGGTTTTTAAAAAGAAGCCAGGTTTTTTGCGAGTTAAATAAATTATGCAGGAAGTTAAGGATACGGGAAATTAGTAGTTCTAATGAGACATTGGCGCCTAAAATTTGGGTTAATTTATTAATAGCGACTAAGCTTTCGGATTTTTTATTTAATTCCTGAGTAACAATTTCTATCATAACTTCCTGGCGACCTTTGTTACGCAGTTGCTGTCGCTCAGTCTGTTGTCGCATGCTAAGCCCAACCCCCACCCCAATAAAAGCAGAGACGATTATTAGCGGGATATAGAAATTAAAGCTTAACAGTCCTAGATTGGTCGCTAATAAATAGGCAAGCAAAAGTAGAGTCAATGCATAAACAAAGAAGCGGTGAGATGACATTTTTGCACCACCGTATCACTAGTTCTAATGCGAAGAAGTAAGAACTTAGCTTAAAATTATTTTAATTTATTTGATCTAACTAATTAATGTTATTATTATTATTCCATATTTGTTATGATAATCCTTGTATAATACTAATTATTTTAAAAAAAATTCTCCAATTTCAGTAGTTAAGAAAGGATTTAATCCATTTAATAACTCAATCTCCTAATGGTTCTTGTTCCTATAAATTGACAAGTACTAAGTAAAAAGATTATAATAAAAAAAGGTTGTCTAAATGGAAGGAGGAGCTTCGGTGGGAGAATCATTAATTATAACTACGTTTATTTTACTTTTCTTTGCTCTTTTCGCTGTTATAAGTCATAAAGCTGAAAAAGAGGTTGATCGTTTTAGTGAAGAAAGGTTGAAATCAGTTAAGAAATCCCGTTAAATCAGTTAATACTAAAAACTGTGATGCTATGTTCGCTAGTGGTGGGGCATAGATTTAACAGGTTTGTAAAGTGATAGCTGTAATGTTGAGACAAAAACAGAACGGATGCAGAAGAAAATAAAGGGGGAGTTCCAGTGAGGCGGGATTTACAATGGAAGACTTGGCTAATCCTGGTCCTAGTCTTTATAGTAGTGATTTACGCAGTTGTTCCGATTTTTAGCCCAGCTTTGAAACAGAAATTTTTTAAAGGACAAGACCCATTACGTCGGGGATTAGACCTTAAAGGGGGGTTAGAAGTAATCCTTGCTCCTGATTACCGGGTAGAAAGACGAGTTTTGTCTGAGGTTCAGACCCATTTGTTAAGAGCCGTGACGGAGCTGGGAATTAGCGAACCTACAGTTAATTTAATGGGTCAGGCTAATGACAATAATAGATACGAAGGATTAGTTTTTAAATTTGCCACTCAGGATGAAGTGGAGCGGGTTTTACGGGCGAGGGTAATTAAGGATAAATTGACTTGGAAATCGGGAATTGAAGAGAAAAAGCTGAAGCTTAATGCTGAAGCATCTCCATCCGAACCCACGATGCTTAGAGTACAAATTGCAGAGGACCCAACAAATTTCCCGGCAGACGCTTTATACCAGGCTAAAGTGATTATTGCTAACCGTATCAACTCTACTGGTTTGTCAGAAACAGTTGTACGGTTGGATAAAAATAAAGAGCGGATTGAAGTTCAACTTCCCGGTGTTAAATCTCAGGAAGAGGCTGAAAGATTAATTAAATCAACCGGTCGGTTAAACTTCCGTCTTAATGGTAAGATTGTCATGTTTGGCACCGACCTGGAAGATGCACAGGCTGGATTTAGCACCAATGAAGGAACCTCAGTCATTCATCTACGCTTTGGGAAGGCTGGAGCGAAGCTTTTTGAGAAGATTACCACCGACCATGTGGGGGAAGTTCTTGCGATTTATCTTGATGAAGAAGAATTAATGGCGCCGGTGATCTCCGAACCAATTCCCAGTGGCAATGCCCAGATCACCTTAGGTTCAGGCGCTGCTTTACAAGAAGCCAAAGACTATGCCATCTTAATGAAATCGGGCGCGCTTCCTATTTCTCTCCGTTCCGTGCTGGTGACCCAGGTGGCGCCGACGCTCGGCACAGAGACAGTAAGATTAAGCTTAGTGGCAGGGACGGCAGGAATTATTCTAATTTTAGTATTTATGATTTCTTTTTATGGTTTAATGGGACTAGTGGCTGATCTGGCGTTATTAATCTATACACTCCTAGTCGTCGGTTCATTGGTTGTCTTTCGTGGTGTGCTTACTTTGCCTGGGGTTGCAGGTTTAATTTTAGGTATAGGGATGGCAGTAGATGCCAATATCATCATCTATGAGCGGATTAAGGATGAAATGCGTGCCGGTAAAGGGATTCGTTCAGCGTTAACCGCCGGTTTCGATCGGGCGTATATTACGATCTTGGATTCAAATGTGACCACACTGATTATTGCCGGCGTTTTATCCTATTTTGGCACAGGCGCGGTTAAGGGGTTTGCCGTTACTCTGACCATCAGTATTTTGGTGAGTATGTTTTCCGCGCTCGTTGTCTCGAGGACCTTACTAGAGATTTGGATTAATAAGTCGCCGGATCGATTTCTGACTAAATATGGGGTTAGGGGGTGACGAGGATGAATGTGATGAAATATAAGAAGCTTTTCTTATTAATTTCTGTGTTGGCAATGGTATTTAGTATTGTTATCTGGTCAGTAAAGGGTTTGAATTATGGGATTGATTTTACAGGCGGCACTGATATTCGTTTCCCTCTAGCGGAAAAGGTCACCTCTACACAGGTGATGGCGGCTTTAGATACAGAGGAATTACGTAATCTGGATCTCGAGGTAGGCCCCCCACAACCTTATAACTATGTGGATCCACAAACCGGTGGTCAAAAATATGGGGTTCTAATTCACACTAGATTTCTTAACCAACAGGAAGAAAAGCTAGTGATCACTGCTTTAGAAAAAGCCTTTGGTGAGATCGATGAAGAGTCTGGTCTGCAAGTAAACCAAGTAGAACCTGTTATTGGTAAAGAATTACTCTTTAATGCCTTTTATGCAGTAGTAATTTCTTGGGTTTTAATCCTAATCTATATCGCTTTCCGCTTTGAATTTAAATCCGGGGTTGCCGGTTTGTTAGCCTTAATCCATGATGTTTTATGGATTATCGGGGTTTTTGCCCTGTTAGGAAAAGAGGTTAACTTGAATTTAGTGGCGGCTGTTCTAACGATTATTGGTTATTCCATTAATGATACGATTGTTATTTTTGACCGGATCAGAGAGAATTTAAGATTCAAGAAAAGAACCGACTCCTATGAACAGATTGCCAATATGGCAATTTTACAAAGTATGAGGCGGTCGCTAAATACTTCCATCACTACAGTGCTGGCGATTTTAGTCCTATATTTGATCGGTAGCCCGACGATTAAAGATTTTATGTTCGCGCTTTTAATCGGATTAACGGTAGGGACTTATTCTTCGCTCTTTATGGCGACTCCGCTTTGGGCTCTCTGGAAAACAGCGGAAGAGAAAAAGCCGCGCTCAGCAAAAGTGGCAACGGCAACAGGTAAATAGTATTTAATTTAGTGCTTGACAGAAACCCTTCCTAGTATGACGGAAGGGTTTCTGTGTAGATTAAGATATTTTACTAAGGATTAAAAAGTAGACATGGAGGAAACTGTTATTAAATGAAGAAGATTTATGTTAGTCGTTCACGCTGGTTACTACTCACACACATGAAATGATGTAAATCAAAGCCGGGTGAATTGGCTGCGGCATTTTCTGATCGTTACTTATGTAATAAACGGGGGTGGCTAAATGCAAGCCTTATTTCTGGTAGCGCTTATTTTTGCGGTGTTGGTGGCTGTTTTTGCCTTACAAAACGCCTATCCGGTGACGATTTATTTTTTAAGATGGCAATTTGAGGCCTCTTTAGGATTGGTTATTCTTTTTTCCCTATTAATAGGGGCTGTTTCTCTAGGGGGATTTGGCCTTTTGCATCAAGCAAAAACGAAATTCCGAAAGCCTCGAGGGAAAGGGGAAAAACGACAAGCGGAACAAGCTGATATAGTAGACTCAGACGAGAACGAGGTTGGTGAAGAAAAACCTCTTTTAAATCCAGAAGTTGCTGACCGTGGAGGTGAGAAAGATTTTCTCAAAAAGCTGGAGGATTAATACGGACTCTTCCCAATGCTCTCCTGAGATTATGGAGGAGTTTGGCCTTTCTCCTTTAATTGCTAAACTATTGACTAATAGAAAAGTAACAACCTCCGAGGAAGTTAAATTTTTTTTTAAGGGGGGAAAGAAGGATCTTCCATGTCCCTTCCTGCTTAAAGGGATGGACCAAGCAGTCGATCTTTTCGAGGCAAGCCTTAAAAATAAAGAGAAAATATTAATTTACGGAGACTATGATGTTGATGGGTTAACCTCTGTGGCGCTTATCCTACGGACGCTTCGTCGGTATAATACAGGAAATATTATTTACTATCTCCCCAAAAGGTTAGCAGAAGGTTATGGCTTACATTTACAAGCTTTAACCAAAGCTGTGAATTATGGGTGCACCCTCGTGGTGACAGTGGATTGTGGAATAACCGCCTGCTCAGAAGCAGATTACCTCGCGGAAAAAGGCGTCAAGCTTTTACTGACGGATCATCATGAACCTGGGGAGCAGCTACCGACAGCTGCCGCTCTGGTGAACCCGAAACTTTCGCCGGATTATCCTTATCCTCAGCTCGCTGGAGTGGGCGTTGCTTTTAAACTCTTGCAGGGTTTAGCTACAAGGGTGCCGGAGTTGGAAGTTGATTTATGGGAGAATATAGATTTGGTTGCTCTGGGGACGATTGCTGATGTAGTTCCCCTTTTGGGCGAAAATAGAGTTTTAGTAAAAGAAGGTTTAAAGGCGCTGAAAAACACTGGCAACCCCGGGCTCCGCGCCTTAATGAGTCAAACCGGTTTGCTGGGAAAAAAGATTGAATCATGGCAGGTAGCTTATAATCTTGCTCCCAGATTGAATGCCTGCGGTCGGTTGGGTGATCCAGCGGTTGGTCTTCGCCTTTTGCTCGAAACTAATCCTGACCGGGCCAGAAAAGTCGCTGAACTACTTGAAAAAATGAATAGAAGAAGGCAGAATGTTGAAGAACAGGTCTTAAAAGAAGCAGAAGGGATGCTGGCAACTACTGATGATGTTGGTAAGGCAATTGTGCTTGCGGGTGATTGGCATCCAGGGGTAATTGGGATTGTGGCATCCAGGTTAGCGGAGAAATTTTACCGTCCTACCGTTCTTTTAAGTATCAGGGAGGAGATGGCAAAAGGCTCAGCCCGTAGCATACCAGGATTTCACCTCTTTCGAGCCTTAGAAAAGTGCGCGTCTTATCTTAATACATATGGTGGTCATGAATTTGCGGCTGGTGTAGAGGTTGAAAAGGCGCGCCTAGTAGATTTTAAAAAAGCCTTTTTAGCGGTGGCGGATTTATGGCTTACTAACGAAATGTTGACTCCCTGTCTTGAAGTCGAGGAGGTTATTGAGGTCGCGGAAGTGACTAAAGACTTATTAAACAATCTTTTACAACTAGCGCCCTTTGGGGCGGGCAACCCCGAACCCATTTTGGCTAGTAGAAAAGTAAACATTTTCTCCTACAATGGGGTTGGTAAAAATGCCAAGCATTTAAAACTCAAAGTCGGTAATGAGTTTGCTAGGTACGAGGCGATCGGTTTCAATTATGGCTCTTTAGCTGCGCAATTGGAAGGGATTGAATGGGTTGATCTGGCCTTTAATGTTACCGAAAATGATTGGAACAATCAGATTCAATTGGTATTAAAAGATCTACAACCAGTTGCGGAAGTAGGGTGAAAGGTGAAGCAAAAATAATGACGATCGATAAATTATTAGAAAAAATGGGCAAATATGGAGCCGAGGCTCGAGATGAAATTGCAAAGGCTTACTGTTTTGCAGAGGCTGCCCATAATGGACAAACTCGTAATTCGGGTGAGGCTTACATTAATCATCCATTAGAAGTAGCTAATATTCTGATTGAGATGGGTCTGGATACTACTTCTATAATAGCTGCGCTCCTCCATGATGTGGTGGAAGATACCGAGATTAGCCTGGAGGAAATTTCATCCCAGTTTGGGAATGAAGTAGCTTCTTTAGTTGATGGCTTAACAAAACTAAGTAAGATCGTCTTTCAAAACAAACAAGAGCAACAAGTAGAAAACCTGCGTAAGATGTTTTTGGCGATGGCCAAAGATATCCGGGTCATCTTAATAAAATTAGCTGACCGAATGCATAACATGCGCACTTTAAGATTTCTTCCGGTTGAACGGCAGAAAAAAATAGCTAGGGAAACTTTGGAGATTTATGCGCCCCTTGCTCATCGGCTCGGGATGTATCGGCTTAAATGGGAGTTGGAAGATACAGCTTTCCGTTATCTTGAGCCAGGGAAATATTATGAACTCGTAGAGAAAGTAGCGCAAAAAAGACCAGAACGGGAAGGCTATATTGAGGAAACCATAAAACTATTAGAGGAAAATCTTAATGCCCTGGCAATTAAAGCGGATATACAGGGGAGACCAAAACATTTTTACAGTATATATCAGAAAATGGTTACTCAGAACAAGGAATTTTCAGAAATTTATGATTTGATGGCTGTTCGCGTCCTCGTAAATACGATTCAGGATTGTTATGAGGTGCTAGGGGTAGTCCATACTTTATGGAAGCCGATCCCAGGTCGGTTTAAGGATTATATTGCGGTTCCCAAGTCTAATATGTACCAATCTTTGCATACTACGGTGATGGGGAATAAAGGAGTGCCTTTAGAGATTCAGATCCGTACTTGGCAGATGCACCAGATTGCTGAATTTGGGATTGCCGCCCACTGGCGTTATAAAGAGGGAAAAGCTGTGGGCGATGAAGATCTGCTCCAGAAAATTGTGTGGCTTAGACATCTGTTGGAATGGCAGGGAGAATCAAGGGATGCGGATGAGTTTCTGGAGAATCTCCGGGTTAACCTTTTTGAAGACGAAGTCTTTGTTTTTACCCCTAAAGGCGACGTGAAGAGCCTTCCTGCTGGCGCCAGCCCCGTTGATTTTGCCTATAGTGTGCATACTCATATTGGGCATCAATGTTTAGGCGCTAAAGTTAATGGCCGACTAGTACCTTTAGATTATCATTTAAAAAATGGTGATATTATTCAAATCCTTACAGCTAAACAAGATTCGGGACCAAGCAGAGATTGGTTAAAATTCGTTGTAACTTCTAAGGCAAAAAGTCGGATTCGGCAATGGCTAAGAGAACAAAGTAGGGATGAATATATTTTATTAGCCCGGGAACAGCTGGAGAGGGAGATTAAAAAAAGCGGCTATGATGCCCAAGTTTATTTAAAGCCAGAGGTTCTGAAAGAAGTTGCCGAACGGCTGGGGTTTGTTGAAGGTAATGATCTTTTAGTGGCAGTAGGGGATGGAAAACTCACGCCTGGAACAGTAGCTTCTAAACTTATTGCGGTAAAAGATCCAGATAAAAAGCAAGTTCCAATTCTTCCTGGGGAAAAACCTCTGGGTTCCCCCGGTGGGGTCAAAGTGGAAGGTGTTGCAAATCTGATGGTAAGGTTTTCCCGCTGCTGTAACCCAGTGCCAGGGGATCAGATCATTGGTTATACAACAAGGGGAAAAGGGGTCGCTATTCATCGTCTGGATTGTTCAAGCCTCCCTCCTGACACTGAGCGCTTTATTAAGGTGGAATGGGATACAGAGGATACTGGAGTCTATCCTATTTCCATTCAGATTGAAGCTAATGATCGGGCCAACTTACTTGTCGACATTATGAATTTGATGTCCCTGCTCAAATTAAATGTGAGCGCTGCTAATATTCGGACCCAAAAAGGCCTGGCTTTCTTAGACTTTACTTTGGAAGTGCGGCATCTCAACGAAGCCAAAGATCTCGTTGGGAAATTGAAACTTGTTAATGGAGTCCGGAATGTTTTTCGAGTTAACAAGTCGAGAAAAAGATAAAGGAGTTTAAGATGAGAGCTGTTATTCAAAGGATAACTTCCGCTCGGGTAGTAATTGAAGGAAAAACCATTGGTGAGGTAGGAAAGGGGTTATTAGTTTTTTTAGGAATAAAGTCGGGAGATGATGAGACTGCTGTCTCCTATTTAGTAGATAAAATTATTAATCTACGAATTTTTGAAGATGAGCAGGGTAAAATGAATCTTTCTTTAAAAGAGGTGGGTGGAGAAATCTTAGTGGTTTCCCAGTTTACCTTGTATGCCGACTGCCGAAAGGGAAGACGTCCCAGTTTTCAAGAAGCGGCGAAACCTGAAATTAGTGAGAAGTTGTATCTAAAGTTTATTAAAACTTTGCGAGACAAAAGTTTGCCGGTGGCCACCGGCAGTTTTGGCGCAGATATGAAGGTAGAACTGGTGAATGATGGACCAGTTACTATTCTCCTTGATAGTAAAGATTCGGGGACTGTCCTTCCTTCTTAAGATATTTTTGGGATTTCCCTTTTAAAATAATTTCTCAAATTAATTTTAAGAGAGGTTTATAAGAAGATGCAAGGAATATTATTACGAGTGAGGAACAAGCGGGCACTAATTAAAAACGGGGTGATGTAATGAGGAGGATGGGGAGAAGAACTTTTCTGCTCCTAACAACAATTTTTATTTTAGGGATAGGCCAATGGGCTAGCGCCGAATTTATCCCCCCAATAAAAGAGGCGGTGATCTACCCCGATGGTCTGGCTTTCTTGGTGAGGGAGGGGGAAACTAATCTACTAAATGGCGAGTGTGTGATGGATTTTCTGCCACCGGCCCTTAAAGGGAGCTTAAGTCTGTTCTCAACTGCGCCGGGGTTGTCGGTGGAACAAGTGATTGCCTTTCGTGACCCTGTAACCCGGGAACAACAGGTGGCGGATCTAGGTGAGCTTTTTCAAGAGAATATTGAGAAACCCGTCCAGCTCATGGTCAATGGGGAAATGGTTACTGGGATCATCAAGGGATTCATCAATCCGGCTTTTTTAGTAGTTACGGTTAATAATCAAAACGGGGTCAGTACGGATGAAGTTTATCCGATTGATATGATTAGTTCTTATTTCTTCTTAAAACCTGTTGAGTTAAATAAGAAACAAACAGAGTATGCTGGCAAGTTGAAAGTAAAGTTTAGGGGAACCGGTGTTCAAGGCACTTATCCCGTGGGGATCAGTTATTTACAGTCCGGGATCTCTTGGAGTCCAGAGTACATAATCAACCTTCAATCCGAAAACTATGGTGAATTTTCCTTTGTTGGGGTGGTTCGTAATGATGCGGATGATTTTGTAGCTACCACTCTTTCTTTAGCTGAGAGGGGACCTCAGTTTCCTCGTGGGATTTCACCACTGGCGCTCTTCTCAGATGACCAGCCTGTTCTGTTGGAACGAGGGGAACTCAGTGTTATGGGGGCTAGAGAAGAGAGTTTAAAGCTGGCGCCAAGGATGGAACTGGATGATTTATCTTCTCTGATTATGTATAAGAATAAAAACGAAGTTACACTTAAAAAGGGTGAACGCCTCCTTTTACCCCTTTTTCGCGGAGCAGTTAAAGTCGAACCTCTTTATCGTCTTGAACTTTCGCGGTCGCTCTATATGGAGCAAGTGGTGAAGGGACCAGTATGGAAAGTATATCGAATCTATAATAATTCTTCAATTCCCTGGATTGAAGGGCAGGTTATGCTTATGATGAATAACCGGCCATTGGGCGTGGGGAATTTTCCTTATATCGCTCCGGACCAGAGTGGGGAAATTCGCGTTATGACAGAACAAGGAATTAAAGTAGAAGTCACGGAGACAGAATTTGAAAGAGTGCAGGGCTCGATGATTTTTCAAGGAAGGGAATTCTGTTTTGTGCGCATCAGAGGTGAGATCGAACTGGAGAATACCAAAAATGAGGAAGTAAAAGTGAAAGTCACCCATCTTTTACCGGGAGAGGTGATTTCAACGGGAGAAGAAGGAACTGTGGTTAAAAAAGCACTGTTGCAAGCAGGACCAAATCCTTCCTCGGAGATTACTTGGGAGATCCAGATCTTACCCCGAAATTTAAGGAAGTTAACTTATACTTACCAGACTTACCTACCCATGGAAGAAATAAAGTAATGATGGGCAATAGCCGGAAGCCACAATTTGAGAGCAATTAAACTTATAGAGTTTGAGAACAGAAAAGCCAAAAACCTTGACATCGATTTATAAAGGTTGTATAATATTTTATGCTGATGTGCCCAAGTGGCGGAACTGGCAGACGCGTACGTTTGAGGGGCGTATGGGCAACCGTACCGGTTCAAGTCCGGTCTTGGGCACCATCTAAATTAATAAGCTTGAAACTCTTTAGGCAAAAACTTTAAAGCACAGACTTCTAATCTGTGCTTTTTCTTGTTTAGGGGTATCGTGATGTTAAACTGGATTGTCTTTTGAGTTTCGTTAATTGAACTTCTGCCGACCGTAGATCTCAGTTAGCGCCATGATCGATTTCTGTTGTAGGTTGAAACATTTAGAAACGATGGTTAGCAGAAGGATTAGCGTTTAATAAGCGGAAAAGTATAGAGGATCTCCAATTACTAAGGGGAGGAATGTAGATGAGAGAGATAAATGTGGCACAAGTTACAGAGACTGTCGCTCAATTATGTATTGATGCTTGTCTTTATCTCGGTGATGATGTGGTGGAACTGCTCCGGCAAGCCAGAAAGAAAGAAGTATCAGATTTTGGTTGCTATATTTTTGAGTGTTTACTTGAAAACTTAAATATTGCTGCAGAACAACAAATTCCGATCTGTCAAGATACGGGGATGACTGTGGTTTTTCTTAAGATTGGCCAGGAACTTCATTTTACCGGAGGTAATTTAACAGATGCTATTAATAAAGGGGTCCGCCTCGGTTACCAAAGAGGCTACCTTAGAAAGTCAGTTTTAACCCCGCTGGAGAGGGTAAACACTAACGATAATACCCCGGCGGTAATCCATACAGCGATAGTTCCAGGCGATCGCTTAAAGATTATTGTCGCTCCTAAAGGAGGGGGTAGTGAAAATATGAGTCGCTTAAAAATGCTTAAACCTGCTGACGGAATCGAAGGGATTAAGAAGTTTGTTTTAGAAACCATTGTTGAGGCCGGAGCAAGTCCTTGCCCGCCAATCATTTTAGGGATCGGTATCGGTGGGACTATGGAAAAAGCGGCGCTTATGTCTAAAGAAGCTTTATTACGGAGAGCCGGAACCTCGAGTTCTGATCCAATAGTCGCTAAATTGGAAAAAGAAATGCTAGAACTAGTTAATAAAACAGGGATTGGACCACAAGGTCTTGGTGGTAATGTAACGGCTTTAGCGGTTCATATCGAAACGTATCCGACTCATATCGCCGCACTACCGGTGGCGGTTAACATCCAGTGTCATGCGGCACGCCACCAGGAAGCAATTTTGTGAGGAGGAAAAGTAATGAGTAAAATAAAACTGATTCAAGCGCCGGCAATCCAAGAGCAGATTACCAAGTTGCTCATTGGTGAAAAGGTTTATCTTTCCGGGGTGATTTATACGGCGAGAGATGCTGCCCATCAAAGGCTAGTTAACCAGTTACAAGCAGGTCAACCTCTGCCTTTTGAATTAAAAAACCAAGCGCTCTTTTATGTAGGGCCCAGCCCGGCAAAACCCGGACGAGTACTCGGCGCTTGTGGCCCAACGACTAGTAGTAGAATGGATAGTTATACCCCAATTTTATTAGAAAAAGGGCTAAAAATGATGATTGGGAAAGGGCAACGCTCCGCAGAGGTAGTGGACGCCATCAAGAGAAACAAAGCAGTGTACCTAGTGGCCATTGGCGGAGCGGGCGCATTAATGTCTCAATGTATAAAAAAAGCTGAGTTAGTTGACTATCCTGATTTAGGCGCGGAAGCAATTCGCCGCTTGGAAGTGGAGAAGATGCCCTTGATTGTGGCGATTGATTCGCAAGGTAATAATCTGTTTGCGGTTGGTCCAAAACAGTATGCGAGGGAATAGGCATGAGATCATAGTAGGTGAAATGAGACTGAGTGTACTTAGCAACTTAAGAAATTTAAGATTGTATTAGGCAACCCGGAAGGGTTGTTTTTTGTATGAAAAACCGGAAAGAAAGAAACCATAAGAAGGCTATTAAAGAAAAAGCGAGGAGGTTTTTTAGTGGCTGAAGTGACGGTGTATACTACTTCCACCTGTCCTTGGTGTCTTAAGCTAAAAGATTTTTTACAGGACGAGGGGATACCTTTTGACGAAGTGAATGTAGGCCTGGATTCAGCGGGAGCAAAGCGGATGGTCGAAATCACGGGTCAACGTAGTGTTCCGGTAACAACGATTGGCGATCAAATAATTATCGGGTATGATCCAGAGGGCATCAGAGAGATCCTGAACAGTAGTGAAGGGTGATAAGGTGGAGACAAAGAGCTATGATGTGATCATCGTTGGGGCAGGACCTGCAGGGATGACTGCGGCGGTGTACTGCCTCCGTAAAGGCTTACGCACCTTGGTGATTAGTAAAGATATTGGTGGTCAAGTTAACTGGACAACCCTAGTAGAGAACTATATGGGTTTTATGAGGATTGAAGGACCAGAGCTCATGCAGAGGTTTAAAGAACAACTTAAAGGGGAAAATGGCGCCATTATCGAGGATGAAGCAATTAACCTCTGGCACAGGAAAGAAGGGTTTGTAGTTAATGGTAAAAAGAGCGGAGAACATTTAGGAAAAGCGATCATTGTAGCTACCGGTAAAAGGCCGAAGATGTTAGGGGTAGTAGGAGAGGAAAGCTTTAGAGGAAAAGGGGTTAGCTATTGTTCAACCTGTGACGCCCCATTATTTCGCGATGCTTCCGTAGTAGTGGTTGGAGGAGGAAATTCAGGGGTCCAAGCAGTGATTGATTTGTTGGCGAGTAACGCCCGGCAAATTTATTTAGTGACTAATCTGGAATTGTCAGCAGACCACGTTTTAGTAGACAAAATTAGCAACCACCAGAAGGTACGAATTTATACTTACCATCAAGTTACAGCCATCCACGGAGATAATATGGTTACTGGGGTCGCAATTCGAAATCTCCAGTCTGGTAAGGAAGAGCAACTGCGAGTGGAGGGGATTTTTATTGAGATTGGGTTAGAACCCAATAGTGAATTTCTGGAGGATCTTTGGAAAAATAACCTGGGTGAAGTGGTGATCGATTGCCACTGCCGGACCAATATTTCCGGGATCTTTGCTGCCGGCGATGTCACTCACACCCCGGAGAAACAGATTATTGTGGCTTCAGGCGAGGGGGCGAAAGCGGCGATTAAAGTCTGGGAATATCTAATGAACGTAGGAAGTACAAGGAATGAAGAGAGAAAGTATATACCCCCCGCAGAGCGGGGGGAAGTTTATGCTCCCATTAAAGGAGGTTGATTTTAGAAACAACGGCAGATCGTATTAAAGCGGTTGGAGGGATGTACTGTCACAAAACCAGGTGGGCACGGAAGTTTTCTACTGGATACTTTTAGAGCGGATAGCTGTAAAATTTGTAAAACTGACAGGATTCGTTGAATATTGGAAAGTCCCAGGGTTCCGTTTTGGAGGATAAATTGGGCTTGATTTAACCGGCGAAGAATGTCATTTTTTGGACCAGAGGCTAGAGGTAAGTTTCTTACTCCTCCGCGGATTAATTCAATACGGTTGCTTAGATCTGCTGCGATTGCCGGAGTAAGAGCACTGGGGTTACCGAGAAATTCCGCAACCGCCTGGGAGACCTCCTCAATTCTTCGTAAAACACTACATGCGCTACTCATTTAATCACCTCCCGCTTTATTTTATGAAAAAGCAAACGGGAGGAAATCAAATAATGTAAAAACAAGATTATATAACAAACAGTTCTTATTTTTTACTATAGTCAATGAGATCAATTAGGACCGGAAAAGGCTGTCATTCAACACGAGCGACCAGCGACGAGTTACGAGCTGCGAGAAGTAGTCATTGATTCAATCACTCTGATAATTGCGGTACCGGCATCGGATAAATTACTCTCCGCCATGGTTTTGATATACTCCTGGCGATTTTGGTAAAGGATTTCAATTTTATTTTTAAGGATAGTTTCATTAATTTCTTCTTCATAGAGCAACATACTAAAATTCTGCCCTTTGAATGATTGCGCGTTAAGAATTTGATCTCCCCGACTTGAACTTTTAGGCAGAGGAATGAGGAGATTTGGTTTTTTTAAAGCTAACAGTTCAAAAAGGAAATTAGCTCCGGCTCTCGAGACACAGAGATCGGCTGCGGCCATGATGGCAGGGAGTTCCGACCCAATGAATTCAAATTGTTTGTACCCTTTAAACCCGGTTAAGCTGTGGTCGATGTTTCCTTTTCCACAAATATGAGCTACTTGGTACTTAAGAAGTAAATCAGGGAGAATGGCCCGGATCATATTGTTGATGCGAACAGAACCGAGACTGCCACCGGTGACAAGGATTACAGGTTTGGTCTCGGTAAACCCACAGAGCTTAAGACCTTCTTCTTTAGAACCGGAAAGTAATTCAGGTCGAATTGGATTTCCAGTAAGGATCCCTTTACCTTGAGGTAAATGCTTTAAAGTTTCAGGAAAGGTAGCGCAAATAGCTGAAGCAAAAGGAAGCGTAATGCGGTTAGCCAGACCGGGAGTAAGGTCTGATTCATGGAGCACCACGGGGATCTTATTAAGCCATGCTCCAATCGTGACCGGAACTGAAACAAATCCTCCTTTGGAAAAGACAATATTAGGACGGAGCTTTTTAAGTAGCTTGTAAGATTGAAAGAGACCCTTAATTACGCGAAAAGGATCTGATAAATTTTGTTTCGAGAAGTAACGCCGGAATTTTCCGGTAGCTATCGGATAGTAGGGGATCTTTTTGTCATGGATTAACTCCTGCTCGATCCCATCAAAGCTGCCGATATATATTACTTCCCAACCTTTATTCTGCAGTTTTGGGAGGAGCGCTAAGTTTGGCATAACATGTCCGGCTGTTCCTCCACCAGTTAAGATTATTCTTTTCAATTTAGGTCACCCCTTAATAAGCAAATTATGATCAAAAAAGAATTAAGAATTAAAAAAGATGAATAGATGAATATATGTAATGTTCGCTACTTATTCTACCAAACCTCTTGGAGAAAGTATTAACTAAAAAAAGCTAATAAAAACTTAAATTTTCTTTAACCACAAATCTTGATAGCCTAATATGATTAGACCACAAAAAGCAAAATACCATTGACGCTCATTTTTTATCGACTTTCTAAAGCTCAATTTCGGTCGCAATACGGCTTCTCAATAAAAATGTGACATGTGATTGGCTTTATACCTCCATGTATTTTTACCCCTAATCTCACTAAGAAAATCTGATAAAAAATTAAATTCACTTCCATATTTCTTTTTGGGTCTAATCCTAAGGTAAGTTAAAAGGTGATTATGCATAATTATGCAATTCCTTTAGTTAAAAAAACGTTAAAGAATAGTAGAGCTGTTCAATCAGAAAATTGACAAACAACCGGAAGATGATATAATTTTTGAATAAAGGAATTGGGAAAGAAAGTGAGGAGTTATAAAGAATATGGCTAACTCGGCAGTCAATGATTATCTAGCCACCACTAAACCCACTGATATCAATGGGGGATTCTTAGCTTATTTGGCCAATCTCACGGAAGTGGCTAAAGTTGCCCCATCTATTGCTAGAGATATCGTCTTTGAGCTCAGAGATCAAAGGAGTAATTTGAAACTAATTGCTAGTGAAAACTACTCTTCTCTCCCTACTCAGTTAGCAATGGGGAATTTATTAACGGATAAATATGCTGAGGGTTTTCCTTACCATCGTTTTTACGCTGGATGTGATAATGTGGACAGCGTAGAAAGTTACACCAGTAAACAAGCTTGCAAGCTATTTGGAGTTGACCACGCTTATGTTCAGCCCCATAGTGGGGCAGATGCTAACTTAGTTGCTTTCTGGGCGATTCTTAATGCCAGAGTAAAAACCCCAGAATTGGAAAGACTGGGAGTAAAAGATCCTACGCACATGAACCAGGAAGATTGGAATAAACTCCGTAGCCTTTTGGGTAACCAGCGACTCTTAGGAATGGATTATTATGCGGGTGGACATTTAACCCACGGTTATCGGCATAATGTGTCCGCTCAAATGTTTGAGGCTTTTGGCTATGGGGTTAATCAAGAAACGGGCTTCTTAGATTATGATGAAATTCAGAAGATGGCTGTAGAGCTTAAACCCTTAATTTTGCTAGCGGGTTATAGCGCTTATCCACGGGCGATTAATTTCAAACGTCTTCGTGAGATTGCCGATCAGGTTGGTGCAGTACTGATGGTGGATATGGCCCATTTTGCGGGTTTGGTTGCCGGTGGGGTCTTTACCGGAGAGTTTAACCCCGTGCTTCATGCTCAGGTAGTGACGACCACTACCCATAAAACTCTGCGTGGCCCTCGTGGTGGTTTGATTTTATGTACAAAAGAATTTGCTGACCATGTGGACAAGGGGTGTCCACTGGTAATGGGCGGACCTCTTCCTCATGTAATGGCGGCCAAAGCTGTAGCTTTAACTGAAGCTAATACGCAAGAGTTTAAAGATTATGCCCACCGGGTGGCGGACAATGCGAAGAGTCTGGCCCAGGCTTGCATGGAACAAGGGATGAGCGTGCTTACTAATGGAACAGAAAACCATCTTCTGCTGATTGATGTTCGTCCTTTCGGTCTTACTGGTCGACAGGCTGAGAGCGCAGTGCGGGAGTGTGGAATTACTTTGAACCGCAACTCTTTACCTAATGATACTAATGGAGCGTGGTATACTAGTGGGTTACGGCTTGGAACCCCTGCTATTACTAGTCTGGGAATGGGTTCCGCTGAGATGAAAGAGATTGCGATTTGTCTCAAAAAAGTCTTAAGTAATACTCAACCACAGCGTATTGAGGCGGGACCGAATGCGGGTAAGACCAGTAAAGCCCGGTATGTAATTGCGAAAGAAGCTAAAGACGAAGTCAGTTCCCACGTAAAGTCTTTACTTGAGCGTTTCCCGGTCTACCCCGAGTTAGACTTGGATTTTCTGTTGAAGTATTTTGCTTGATTAATATATTTATAAATTAAAAAAGGAAGATTAAAGTAATCTTCCTTTTTTAATACCTTAAAAGTAATTACCTTACTTTAGTAAAAAACATTTGAGAGGAATATTTAGAGTTATTGACGAGAAAGTTAGCATCTGATCTATGATATAATTGGAGAAACAATTGAGGATTTAAGATTTTGGAGGCAGTGGATTTTGAGTGATAAAATCAAACTAGTCTATGCCACCTCAAAGGGCGAGTTAAGGTTTGAGCCGGAACTAAAGGCCTTAGGTGCCGCTGGTGAAGAGTATTGGGAATTGACCGAGGAAGATTTGATTCCTCTACCTCCAGGGGCTAATCTCTTTTATTTACCGGGAAGACAACCTTTGGGGTTAGAGATTAAAACCGGTGAAGTAGAGAAGATTGATGAACAAGAGATTACAGCAGTGGCGGCTATTCTTCCTCAGGGTTATACTAGGCTGCTACTCCCTGCTTACCAAAGACTGCCGGCAGCGCCCCGCTTACCTTTGTTTGGCTACACAGCTGTGGCCTTCATGGGCGAGCAGCTGTATGTGGCGGCCCGTTGTACCGATGATTTAAAAAAGTGGGACCCATTAGTATATAACTTGCCGGCCTTACCTACATTAATTAAGGAAAAAATAGCTAGCTATCCGAGAAATCGTATTTTAAGACAATTAGCAAAGTGCGCTCAGGAATATCATTGTTTTACCGCCCAGAATATATTTTACGAAAGATGGGAAGGAGGGATTCCGGTCTCTCCGACTTGTAATGCCCAGTGTCTGGGTTGTATTTCTAAACAGGTGGCGGAGTGTTGTCCTTCACCCCAAGGAAGAATTAACTTTCATCCCTCAAGTGAGGAAGTAGTTGAGGTCGCTCTCCCCCATCTTGATGGTGAAGAGGCCATCATCAGCTTTGGACAAGGCTGTGAGGGTGAGCCGTTACTTGCTTGGCCGGTTATTAAGGAAGCGATTACAGCTATCAGAAAGAAAACAAGTAAAGGTACAATTAATATAAATACCAACGCCGGGCTGCCCAAGGCTTTGGAAGAACTGGCCGAGGTAGGGCTCAACTCGGCAAGAATCAGTATTTTTTCTATGGATCCGGATTTTTATTGTTTTTACCATCAACCACAGGGTTTTGATCTTTTGCAAGTAGGAGAATCTATTCGGCGTTTACGGAAAAGGTCGGTCTTTGTTTCTTTAAACTTGTTAGCATTGCCGGGGTTTACCGATCGAAAACCGCAAATGGAAAGAATGTTTCAATTTCTTGATGAGCACCCGGTGAATATGATTCAAATTCGGAACTTAAATATCGATCCGGACTTTGTGTGGGGGAAAATGAAGAAAGAAAGAAAAGCGCTCACCGGAGAGGTTATTGGAATGGCTAATTTTTTGGATGAATTGGCGGCGAAGTTTCCTGAGATTATAGTAGGGAACTATAGTCGAGCGCTTTAAACCAAGGCGGATATTGATAGTAGGTCGGGAACGGTAAGATAAAACTTTTTGTTTGATGGATGGAGAACTCAGTTTGAAGATATTGTCTGTAAATAGCGGAGAATTCCTTTTGAAATACTGAGGGCGATCTTTTCTCGATAGTTTTGGGTTTGGAGGAGGGTGGCTTCTTCCGGGTGAGAAAGAAAGCCCACTTCAATTAAGACCCCGGTAATTCCGGGCTGTTCAAGGATGAAATAACTGCCGGGAGCAGCTTTTTGTGGGATGGTTTGGGTTTTATTTAATTCTTCTTGGATGATTAAGGCTAGCTTTTTACTTGAAGGATTCCGGTAATTATAAAAAGCTACCATGCCGCGTCTGGTGCGGTCGGTGGACCAGTCACAATGGATGCTAACAATAAACAGACTCTTGGAAGTTTTCGCTTTGGCGATGCGAGCCAGCAGATCGCGACGGTGTCTTCCTGTTCGCCCCGGAATGAACGGAGAAAGTTCAGTATCGGTTTCTCTCGTCATCGGCACGTTTAATCCGCTCTGCTGGAGTTGAGCGCGGATTTTTAGAGCAAGATCAAGGTTAATATCTTTTTCTAGGTTACCTTGGCGATCTTTAGTGCCACCATCAACTCCTCCGTGACCGGGATCGATTACAACAGAGGTCCGATGTAATTTGCCTTCGGTAAACTCTGTTCCCAAGAAATAGGGGAGCAGGAGCGGTAGACAGAATAAGATACCGAGGAGATATAGGAAAAGAAAAGTTTTCTCCCTGGAAAGAATGATAATCCGCATTTCAGTCCTCCATAGCTACTCTCCTCTGCTTCACTGGATCCAATAATTACTTATTTTTATGCTGGAATTTTCTATTTATGTTGGCTTTTGGGGCAAGACTTAATAATAGAAAAATGAATGCCGGCTACGAAGAGCAACATTTGCTTGCGAGTCTTATTTTGTTTAAGGGTAAGGCCTAAGAAGCCTACAGTGGTAAGCTTATATCGGCGGTAAACGATTAAGGTTTTTTAAAGGAGACGATTAGCCGGGACGATAGGGGAGGAGGTCATCCAATGTTGCGGCGAAGATGGTGGCAAGACTTACAGCGTATAATCCCAGCTCAAGTTCTTTTTGTGCTCGGAAGTTTACAGAACTATGGCTTTGAGGCTTATTTAGTCGGAGGCGCCCCCCGTGATTTACTTTTATCGAAGAGGCCACAAGACTGGGATGTAACGACGAACGCCTCTCCCGACAGAGTAAGAGGAAGTTTTGAGCGGACGCTTTCCTTAGGCGAAAAATTTGGTACGATACAGGTTTTAATTAATGATTATCAGGTTGAAGTTACAACGTTTAGAAGAGAAGGGGAATATAGCGATGGGAGACGTCCGGATCGGGTCGAGTTTACCTCTTCGCTCTCAGAGGACCTTTCGCGGCGTGATTTCACCATTAACGCGATCGCGCTTGACCCGTTAAAAAAAAAGCTGGTGGATCCTTTTGGAGGAGTGCGAGATCTCAAACGGAGATTGGTGCGAGCAGTAGGAGATCCCGAAGTTCGATTTCAAGAGGATGCTTTACGCATGCTGAGGTTTTTCCGTTTCCAGTCAACCCTGGGTTTCCGGGGCGAACGCCGAACAGAGGGTGGAATCAAACCTGAAATTTTGATAAAGATTAGCGCGGAACGGATTAGAGAAGAATTAACAAAGTTACTGGTCTCTCCTTTTCCCGAGCTGGGACTTTACGGGATGGCAAGAACCGGATTGTTGACCACAATTATTCCTGAGTTTATTCCCATCTGGCAAGAGGATAATGCTTTATTTCACCATCTAGTCGCCACCGTTAAAGCGATCAAACCTCAAGCGGAGTTGAGGTGGGCGGCTATGCTCCACGATCTGGGAAAAGCCAGCAGCAAGGTGGTTGTTGGCAATAAAGTTCATTACTATGGTCACGATCAGGTGGGGCAGGAACTAGCAGCCGGCATTCTGGAACGGTTACGGTTTTCGGGCAGCTTTTGTCAGAAGGTCTTAACTTTAGTGCGGTGGCATATGTTCACGGTCGATCCAATGATTTCTGATGCAGCTCTCCGCCGTTTAGTGATCAAAGTTGGAGAGGAAAATATTAAAGATTTATTGGAAGTAAGAAGGGCCGATCTGGTAGGGACAGGAGGACCTTATTATCGGGCTCAGGAGGTACTGTCGCTTTTTGCCAGACGGGTTGAGGCCTTACTCACGGGGGAGACCGTTTTCTCCAGAAAGGACTTAGCGATTAATGGCCAAGATGTAATGAGTTTTCTTGCTTTGCCTTCCGGTCCCAAGGTGGGAGAGGTCTTGCAGGAAGTTTTTTACTGGGTAACAGAAGATCCTGAACGTAACAAGAAGGATCTGATTTTGAGTTATCTTGAAAAATTTCGATAAGCCAGCGTGCACGACTGCCATCTAAACCTTTGCTAATTACACTCATTTTTCCTAACTATAAAGCATAATTTGGTAAAAGCAGATTAACTATTAACTATTAAAAAAATAAGTAATAGCTCATGGTCAGGGAATGAAGAGTGAGTAGTTGGGAACTGGGGAGATGGTATGAGAGTGGGGAAGCAGGGAAAAGGGAAGAGATTTAAAGCCAAAGTAGCTGATTTTTTTGAATTGCCCTCTGATGTTATTTTAGATCTTCCCCGCTTGGTCTTAACGGGAAATCAGCGTCTCCTGATCGAGAATCACCAGGGAATAATAGAGTATGCCAAAGAAGTGATTAGGATTAATACTCCCATCGGGGAGCTAAGAATTAGTGGAGAAGATTTAAAGATAATACTAATCACTCAAGAACAGGTAAGCGTAGAGGGTCAGATCGATAAGTTAGACTGGAGAGAGCGGGGGGAGGATAATTGATCTCCCAGCGAATTATGGCTTTTTTCCAAGGCTATTTGGTGGTTATGATCACAGGCTATCATTGTGAAAAATTTATTAGTTTGGCGCTTACCAGTGGAGTAACTTTCTGGGATGTAAACAGAAAGACGCCGAAGCGATTTATCTTAAATCTAAGCGCTCAAGATTATCCTATCCTCCGACCTTACTTTTACCGAACCGGAACCAAAGGAAAGATTCTGCGGAGGAAAGGGGCGCCGTTCTTGTGGAGGAGAGTTAGGGCAAAAAAGGGATGGCTTCTGGGGATGCTCTGCTTTATGCTTACTATCAATATCTTATCTTCATTCATTTGGTTTGTAGAAGTGACAGGGGTCCAGGAGATTGAAAAAACTCGCATCCTTCAAGATCTTTCAGACTTAGGTCTTTACCCCGGAGTGCTAAGGAGTAAAATAGAGAAAAAAAGGGATTGGATGCTTAAGGAGCTTCGGATGCGTCTTCCTGAAGCAGTCTGGGTTTCTATCCGCTTAAAGGGAGTGGTGTCCCTGGTTACAGTCACAGAGAAAACTTTACCACCGCCTGCTGTCAGGAACGACGCCAATCTGGTGGCGGCTAAGGATGGTTTAATTACCAGCCTGTTAGTGATTGAGGGCACTCCTTTAGTTCACGAGGGAGATATGGTTTCCCGCGGCGATGTTTTAATCTTGGGGGAAAAAAGCCTTCAACATCTTGATGGTAGTATTGAGATCAAAAAAGTGAGAGCAGAAGGGAAGATCATTGCGCGGGTCTGGGAGGAAATTATTATCGAAGAACCGCTTGAGGTTTATCGACCAGTCATCACTTCCGGTCAACGTGTCGTCTATAGCTTAAGAATCAAAAATCGACTTTTCCCCATGTTTTCCAGAGGTAAACTGAGCGGAAGGTTTTCCCAGACCCGTTCTGGAAAGACTATTTTACGAGGAAGGAATAGACTTAGTTTAGTCGAATTAATTAAAGATACGTACCAGACTATAGACTGGAATCCAGTGGAGATTTCACCGGAAATAGCATTGACTAAAGCTAAAATAAAAGGAGAAGAAAGGATGGCCTTTTTACTTCCGTCAGGTTTAAAACCGCTTTCCACAAAGGAAGAATGGGAAGTAACAGAAGGAATTCTTAAATATCGTCTAGTGGTAGAGGCCCAGGAAGATATTGCTGCGCCTGAGTTAAAGGAGGAGAAAAAATAAGTTTGAGTCATTCCGAAATAACTCTAGAAATTAATCCGAAAATAGTCCCAATTCTATTTGGACAATTTGATCAGAATCTAAAAGAATTATCGGCAGCCATGGGTGTAGCTCTTACTGCTCGTGGCAATACTTTATTTCTTTCCGGCGCAAATGAAAAAGTAAACCAAACGCTTGAGGTATTAGAGCAATTAAGAAATCAAGCGGAAAAAGGAGTTATTCTAGGTCCTCATGAAATCAGATATACACTGGATGTATTAACGCGAGGAGATGAAAATAAAACAGAAGAAGAGAATTTTGCGGATACTCCGATTCAAATAACCAGTCGCGGGAAACGAATTGCTCCCCGGACTTTAGGGCAGAAAAAATATATTGAAGCCATCCGTGATCATGTCTTAACCCTTGGGATCGGACCGGCTGGCACAGGTAAAACTTATTTAGCTGTAACCATGGCGGTATCCGCCTTACAGAGCAAACAAGTAAATAGGTTGGTTCTGACGAGACCGGCGGTGGAAGCTGGAGAAAAACTGGGGTTTTTACCTGGGGATCTACAGGAGAAGGTTGATCCCTACCTTAGACCATTGACCGATGCCTTGTTTGATATTTTAGGCACTGAACTCTATCAGCGTTATATGGAACGCCGTATTATCGAGATTGCCCCCTTGGCTTATATGAGGGGCCGAACCTTAGAGGATTCTTTTATTATTTTAGATGAAGCACAAAATACCACCAGTGAGCAGATGAAGATGTTTCTGACCAGAATGGGTTGGGGTTCAAAGATAGTAGTAACAGGAGATATTACTCAAATTGATTTACCAAAGGGACAAGTTTCTGGTTTGGTTGAAGCTTCACAGGTCCTCCAGGATGTTTCGGGGATTGCTCTTATCTATTTAGAAGATAAAGATGTGGTCCGCCACGAAATGGTCCAGAAGATCATTCAGGCTTATGAAAGACGACCGAAAACAGTAGAAGGGGGAGAGACTCTCGGCTAGCAAAGGAGGCCTAGATATGGAAAACAAAGATTTTCACCTCTCTGAAAGAATAACTAACCGGCGACAGAGGAGAATTGCTTCTATTTTATTATGGATACGCCAGTTTTTTGCGCAGAAGGTGGTCAGAGAGAGAATACTGCTCTGTACAAGTTTTTTAGCAATTGTCGCCATTTTACAAATAGATCTTGTTCCCCAGGTCATTCAGGTACAATTAGGTGAACCCTACATTGGAGAAGATATTAGAGCCCCGCGCACGGTGGTTAATACGGAAAAAACCAAGGAATTAATGGATCAAGCGGCAGATCGGGCAGTTGAGGAGGCAAAAGATAAACCTGAGTATCAAATAATTAGTATTGAAGCTGGGGTAGAGGCTAGTAACAGGTTTAATAAAGTGTTTACTATTTTTGATCGGCAGCGACAAAAATCTGAAGATAATTCGGGAGACAACATTCCCATTTCCGCCCAATTATTACAGGAAATACGTAAAGAATTATTAACCGTAGATGAAAAGTTTACTGATCTTCCTGTAGAAACACTTAACGAGGTTATCACCCTCCCTGATGAGGACTATGAACGGATGAAAAAAAGCCTTCGTCAGCTTTACGTCTCTTTAGAAACTGAGGAGAAAATCAGTCAACAAAAAATAAACACGGTCAGAGCCAACCTTGCCCAGTATCTTGATAACGACCGCTTTCTTATCTTACCGCAGGACGCGCCAGTTCTCCAGCGTTTGTTGGAGGCGATGCTTTTTCCTAATTTGACGAGGGATGAATTAAAAATCCGTCAGTTACAGGATGAAGCAAGAAGAAGGGTGATCCCAGTTAAGATTGAAAAAGGGAATTTAATCTTAAGGGAAGGAGATATTGTCACTAATGAGCATATCCAGGTCCTTCGGGATCTATCGCTGATTGACAATCGAGGCAATCGGGTAATCATCTTTTTTAGTTTGGCGATCTTTTCCTTATTACTAATGGGGATTTGTCTCTTTTATATCTATTATTTTAAACGGGAGATTATTAAACAGGAACGCCATCTTTATCTCCTAGCCTTAATCTCGGTGGTAGTTTTAGCTGTTGCTAAGGCAATGAGCCTCTCTAATGTAGAATGGATGGAATATTTGATCCCGCTGTCTTTTGCTGGTATTGTCTTATCATTTTTAAGCGAACCACAACTTGCGTGGATCATTACCACTTTACTCAGTTTAATGATTGGGGTGATTCTCGACTTTAATCTATCCCTTACGGTTTACTATTTTATAAGTGGCACAGCTTCAATTTATAGCATGTTCAACCTGACACAGAGAAAAGAGATGATCCGAATGGGTCTATTGCTCTCAGGGGTCAATCTTTTTACGGTCATTACTTTAGGTTTCCTTTTTGGGACAAGGAGGTTGGGAAGTCAATTCGGGTTTGCCCTGGTGGCTGGGTTTAATGGAATTCTTTCAACGGCATTAGCCAATGGGTTTCTTCCTTTTCTTGAGCATCTTTTTGGCTTAACCTCACCTTTAAGTGTGTTGGAGTTGGCTAACCCCAATCTACCGTTATTAAAACGCTTGTTAATCGAAGCGCCGGGAACCTATCATCATAGTATTATTGTGGGAAACCTAGCTGAAGCGGCAGCTGATGCGATAGAAGCTGATAGTCTTCTGGTCAGAGTTGGTTCTTATTATCATGATGTTGGTAAACTACGGCGGCCATACTTTTTTGTCGAGAATCAGATTGGTGATGATAACCCTCATGAAAAACTCTCTCCTAATTTAAGTACTTTAATTATTACTTCTCATGTCCGGGATGGAGTGGAATTAGCGAGGACTTATGGTGTTCCAGGATGTATTGTTGATATTATCGAACAACATCATGGAACTGACCTCGTCCGTTACTTTTTCCAACAAGCGTCTGAACAAATCCAGGAAGAAAAGGAGTCGATTAAAGAGAGTGATTTCTCTTATCCCGGACCGAAACCTCGTTCCAAAGAGGCTGCTTTGGTAATGCTGGCTGATTCGGTCGAAGCCGCCGCTAGGGCGATGGGTAAGCCATCCTCTGCTCGCCTAGAGGTATTAGTGAACATGATACTAAAAGAACGGTTGGAATCTGGACAATTGGATGAAACAAACCTTACGTTAAGAGATCTGGATAAGATCAAAGGCGCGTTTTTGAAAGTTTTAGGTGGTATTTTTCATCACCGGATTAAATACCCGGAAATAGTTTCGATCGAAAGGAAGAGGATGGATGGGGGTAATAGTTAATAAGGAGCTGGCGGCTCCAGAGATCGACGAAGGGACAATTGCTTCTTTAGTTTCCCTGGGGGAGAGAATACTAGCGGCTTATGGTCGGAGCCAGGCGGAAGTTGGGGTGACGCTCACTGATTACCGGACCATCCAGGAACTGAATAGAGATTACCGGGGTGTCGATGCCCCCACGGATGTCTTATCTTTTGCCTTAGAAGAAGGAGAAGAAGAGCCAGAAGATTTTAGCGAGCTGGAAGATCGACCCCCTCAGCTACTGGGCGATGTAATAATCTGTGTTCCGCGGGCGATCGAACAGGCTAAAGAATACGGTCATTCCGTGGCGCGTGAATTACATTATTTAGCAGCCCACGGTCTTCTTCATCTCCTTGGTTACGATCACCAGACAGCAACAGAGAAAAAGATGATGAGGGGAGAAGAAGAGAAGTTTCTCGTTGAGGAAGGATGGAGTCGGCTTAGTGAGGAATAAAAATATAATTGAGAGTTTTAACCGTGCAATTGATGGTTTGATTTATTGCTTCCGTACTCAAAGAAACACGCGGATCCACTTTTTGGCGGCATTTGCGGTTTTAGGTGTTAGTTTATGGCTGCATATTACCAAAGAAGAGATGTTATTGGTCTTTTTTGCGATTACCTTTGTCTTAATCGCCGAGACAATTAATACTGCGATTGAAGCCACCATTGATCTGATTACCCAAGAATACCATTCTCTGGCGGCCATTGCTAAGGATGTAGCAGCGGGCGCTGTTCTTTTAGCTGCTCTTAATGCTTTGGTCACAGCTTATTTTGTTTTTTTCCCGAAATTAAATCCAGCTCTGCCTAAGGTTTTTGAGAGTATTATTAATTCGCCGGCCCATCTTACGTTGATCGCTTTGTGTTTGGTAGTATTTGGTGTTGTGGCTTTCAAAATATCTACCGGGACCGGTCGTCCTTTTTCTGGGGGCATGCCCAGTGGGCATGCGGCAGTAGCTTTTGCTCTTTCTACGGCTATTATGATGATCAGTAGCGACGGTTTAGTCGCCAGTTTAGCATTATTTCTCAGTTTAATGGTGGTGCAAAGTCGAGTAGAAGGTGGGATTCACAACCTTACAGAGGTAATTGTGGGGAGTCTTTTAGGGGTGCTCTTTACTTTTCTCATTTTTCAACTTTATAAACAGTTGGGGTGATTAGATGGAAGAAAAAGAGATTTTAGTTAAAATTTCTGAAGAACAAAAGGAAAGATTACTGGCCGAGGCCAGGAAAGCAAAGGAAAAAGCTTATACTCCCTATTCAAATTACAAGGTAGGAGCGGCCCTTTTGACGCGTAGCGGCCGGATTTTTGGAGGATGCAATATTGAAAACGCTTCTTATGGGGCGACGATCTGCGCGGAACGGGTAGCCGCTGTCAAGGCTTTGTCTGCCGGGGAAAAGGACTTTTTAGCGCTAGCAGTGCTCTCTGATAGTGAAGAACCGGGGACACCCTGTGGAATTTGTCGTCAATTTTTAGTTGAATTTGCACCCCAACTTCCTTTGATCATGGGAAACCTGCAGGGAAAAGTAATAGTGGGAAGATTAGATCACTATCTGCCAAGCGCTTTTAATAAAGAGTATTTAAAATAAGCTAAGCAACAAGATTATATTTTCAAGGAGATAATGATGAAGGAATTTCGTTCCGGTTTTATCGGAATAATCGGTCGGCCAAACACGGGGAAGTCAACACTGGTTAATGCCTTAGCCGGGGAAAAACTAATGATTGTTTCAACCAAGCCACAGGCGACCAGAGAAAGAATTGGGGTAATCCTCACTACTGAACATGCGCAAATGGTTTTTTACGATACGCCCGGACTTCACAAACCATTACATAAATTGGGCGAGCAAATGAATAAAGCCGCTCTTAATACTTTAAAACTTGTTGATCTTTTATTATGGTTGGTTGATTCTACTCAGCCTCCCGGGAAAGGTGATCAATGGGTAGCTAAAGCTTTAAAAAAGAGTAAGACCAAAGTGATGGTAGTATTTAATAAAATAGACTTAACAGCCGATTTTAACCCAGAAGAGTTTCTCTCCCGGGTGGGAGCAGAAGAATGGCCGTGGTTAAAGATCTCAGCTTTAACTGGGGAGGGGCTTCCTTTATTACTAGAAAAAATAGAAGCGTGGTTGCCGGTTGGACCTCAGTATTATCCGGAAGAGATGATTACTGACCGCTCTGAATCATTTATTATCTCGGAGTTTATCCGCGAGGAGATTTTAGTCTGCGCCGAACAAGAGGTTCCCCATTCTACGGCTGTTGTTATTGAGCAGCTTGAGGAGAGGTCTACCGGCCAGATCTATATTAGGGCCCTGGTTTTAGTAGAGAGAGATTCGCAGAAGAAAATTATTATTGGGAGAGAGGGGAGTCTCCTTAAAAAGATAGGGAAAGCCTCTCGGAAGAAAATCGAGGCTTTTCTGGAAAAACCGGTTTATCTGGATCTCTGGGTAAAAACCAAAAAAGACTGGCGGAACTCCCTTCCTATGCTACAAGAATTAGGTTATACCGAACCAGAGCGGACAGATTAATACTTTGAGGAGTTGCATTATCAGGTGAATCAACAATGTAGTGTACAGATGAACAATGGACAAGACAGGTTAGCTTTCCTCCTGATGATGGCGAAGAAAGGCGAACAAAACGCTAGGGAGGCATTAATTCAGGATTATAATCCATTTATCTTACGAGCAGCGGCGATTGCTAGTAGGAGATATATAAATCCTGATACTGATGATGAGTATAGTGTGGCATTAATTGCTTTTAACGAAGCTATTGATAGTTATCGTTCAGTTAAAAACCGTTCTTTTCTATCGTTTGCTAAATTAGTAATCAGGCGAAGGTTAATTGATTATTTTCGACATCAGCGGCATAAAGGGAAAGAGATCCCGATGAGCGGCTTGCTCTCCAGTGAAGAGCTGGAAGAAGAAGAACCGAAAATATTTGTGATCGAGTCGCAAGATCTTTATCAAAAAAAAATGGAGATCTTTGAGCGACGGATGGAGATTGAAGAGTTTAAGCAAGTTCTTGCTCGCTTTGGGATTTCTTTTCATCAACTGGTTGAATTTTCCCCAAAACATAAAGATACCAGAGAAAACCTGTTTCGGATCGCAGAAGAGTTGATCCAGTGCCAGCTGGCAAGGGAGATGGTGATCAAAGAGGGCATATTACCTTATGCCTGGATGACACAGAGGTTTGGCTTATCCAGGAAGACCCTTAGACACCATCGTTTATTTCTAGTAACTTTATGTCTTTTAAAAACCGGCGATTTTCCTTATCTCGCCGATTATATCAGGGGCCAAAAAGAAAGGTGATCGCATGAAGCTAATCAAAGGTTTTTTATTGGAAATACGGGGAAAAAACGAAGGCATTCTCCTGACTAACCAGGGTAGTTTTCAGAGAGTCAGGTTATATACCAACGCAACCATTGGAGAAGAAGTATATGGACAACTTATCGAAGTTGGTTATAACTTTCGTGGTCTATGTCTGGTAGGATTCTTCTTTCTTTGTTTCTTTTTAACGCAAGCGATTTGTAATCCAAAAGCAACTGTAGGCGCTGGGTGCGCTCCGCCCCCTTTGAAGATAGGAGAGGATAAAAAGATTCAGGATAATCTGGAGACTAAAGATTTAAAATTGCTGGTTTTGAAAGACCAGGCGCCGAGTAGGGAATATCTTTCTCTTACTTCCTATTCTAAGATCATAGCTGGGGAGGAAAGAGTAAGATCCTTACAGAAGACCAAGCAACTTTCTGCCGCTCCCGGTTTACAACAGGGAAAAGATCCTATCGACTTAAAGGTCAAAAAGGAAAAAGATAAGAAGAAAGATAGTGGGCAGAGCGCAAACAAAAAACCTAATTATAAACAGTTTACAAAGAAAGAAAAACACGGAAAGTATAAGAACAAGGGAAATAAAAAGGAGTAACAACTTGCAAGTAGCAGATTTTGATTATCATCTTCCGGAAGAACTTATTGCCCAGGAACCACTGGAAAAAAGAGACCACTCCCGGTTGTTAGTGCTGGAGAGAAGAGACAAAACTATCCATCATTGCCGTTTTCCGGAGATAGTGGACTGGTTACAACCTGGCGATTTAATGGTCTTTAATGATACAAGAGTGATACCCGCTCGCTTGTGGGGAAGAAGACAACCGGGTGGTGGAAGAATAGAAGTGCTTTTACTAAAAGCCCTTAGTGAAGATAAGTGGGAAGCATTAGTTCGCCCAGGACGGAAAATTCATCAAGGGCAGAGACTTTGTTTTGGACCGGAGGGTCAGCTTGAAGCGATTACCGAAGAACGAACGCTCTATGGAGGACGGGTTTTATGCTTTAAGCAAAAAGGCGCGGTCTTAAGAGGGCTGCTCACTGAAGTGGGGGAGGTTCCTCTCCCTCATTATATTAAAGTTCCTCTTCGTAACAAGGAACGTTATCAGACCATTTATTCCAGGGAGGAGGGGTCAGTCGCAGCGCCTACCGCGGGTCTGCATTTTACCCCGGAACTGATGGAGAAGATTAAAGCCCAAGGGGTAAAAATAGGATATCTTACTCTTCACGTTGGTTTGGGAACCTTTCGTCCCGTTAAAACAAAACTGGTTGAAGAACACCAAATGCATGCGGAGTATTTTCAAGTTAGCGAAGAGTTAGCTCAAGAGGTGGCTGCAGTTAAAAAAGCGGGCCGGCGCGTAATCGCTGTAGGCACAACTTCGGCCCGAACTCTTGAGACGATAGCGCTGGAGGATGGGAGAATTAAAGCGGGCGCCGGATGGACCGATATTTTCATTTATCCGGGTTATAAGTTTAAGGTCTTGGATGGATTGGTCACTAACTTTCATCTTCCCTGTTCAACCTTATTAATGCTGGTCGCTGCTTTTACTGATCGGGAATTAATCCTGGCCGCTTACGAAGAAGCGGTTAAAGAACGTTATCGATTTTTTAGTTTTGGGGATGCCATGCTCATCTTATAGAATATGGGAGTCTTTCAAATCTTCACAGGAGGATTTTTATGTTTACATTTACGGTAGAAACTAAATCCGGGGAATGTCACGGTCGAGCAGGTCGATTAAGCACACCGCATGGGGAAATTAAAACCCCGGTTTTTATGGCCGTTGGTACCCAGGCTTCTGTTAAAACTATGAGTTCCGATCAACTTAAGGAGATTGGAGCCTCGATTATTTTAGGTAATACCTATCATCTATACTTAAGGCCGGGCCAAGATGTAATAAAAGAGGCCGGTGGTTTACACTCCTTTATGAACTGGCCGGGAGCAATTTTAACAGATAGCGGCGGGTTTCAGGTTTTTAGCCTTTCTTCTTTGACTAAAGTTAGTGAAGAAGGAGTACTCTTCCGTTCCCATATTGATGGTTCTCCCCACCTTTTTACCCCGGAAAAGGTAATGGAGATTGAGATGGATCTGGGTGCAGATATTGTTATGGCTTTTGATCAGTGCTTACCTTACCCCTCTGCTTATACATTAGCCCGCGAGGCGCAGGAACGGACGACCAAATGGGCGGCAAGATGTCGGGAAAGACATAATCGAAGTGACCAGGCTTTATTTGGGATTGTGCAAGGTGTGGCTTATCGGGATCTTCGGGAAAAAAGCGCGAAGGAGTTGGTAGCCCTCGATTTCCCGGGTTATGCCATTGGGGGTTTGAGTGTTGGTGAACCGAAGGAAATCATGTATGAAGTCTTAGATTATACGGTTCCCCTTCTTCCGGAGGGAAAACCCAGATACCTGATGGGGGTAGGCTCTCCTGATGCTTTATGGGAGGGTGTGGCTAGAGGAATTGATATGTTTGACTGTGTCTTACCTACCAGGATTGCTCGGAATGGAACAGCCATGACTAGCAAAGGGAGGGTGATTATCCGTGATGCGAAATATGCCAGAGATTTTGGACCTTTAGATGCAGCCTGTTCTTGTTCTACCTGTCGCAATTATTCTCGCGCCTATCTTAGACACTTATTTAAAGCCAAAGAAATCTTAGGAATGATCCTAGTGAGTTATCATAATCTTTTCTTTTTATACAAGATGATGGAGAAGATCCGCGCTTCGCTGGTAGCAGGAGAGTTTAACCAAGCCAAAGAAGAATTTTTCGTAAATTACTATGGTTAAAAACCAGGAAAAGTAAGTTAGTGTAGGATTTTTTTGTTTGATGTGGTATACTATACTACGAATATTTTATAAAGTTCAAAGGTGTTTGATCGGTAAGCTAAATAAAAGGAGGTTATTGTTATGGTTTATCTTGCCACCTTAGCGGTACAAACCCCTGCAGCTCCCCAAGCGACTAATCCAATGGGCTCATTAATTTGGATGTTTTTATTGATTGGCATATTCTGGGTAGTAATGATTCTTCCCCAGCGTAAGCAGCAAAAGAAGCGTAATGAAATGCTCAATGCTTTGAAAAAAGGGGACAAAGTGATTACTGTGGGTGGAATCCATGGAGAAATTATTGAACTGGATGATGAGGATATCCGGTTACGAATTGCCGATAAAGTGGAGGTAAGAATGGCAAAGTCAGCGGTCTCTCGGGTCAAAGGAGAGTAAGTGGGGAGCCTAACTAAATAATGTTTGAAATAAGCCCAAGAATAATCTTACATTTTGCGCCTTTTACTCAAGGGTCGAGTTGAATTGGGAGACGCCGAAGTGAGACTAAAGAATTCTGTCGGGCTTTTTCTTACTTTGCTCCTTCTAAGAAATTCTGAGTAAAGTGCGCTCTATTGATGTTTTTCTGTCCAGTCATGATAAGATTAGATTCTGAAGCGGAGAGATCAAGATGAAATATATAAGCACCAGGGGAAAGAGTACCCCTGTAACTTCCGCCCAGGCTATTCTAATGGGCTTAGCCCCGGATGGGGGGCTTTTTCTACCTGAAAAGTTTCCTTTCTTTTTACCGGAAGAGTTAGCAGAAATCACAGAGTTAAATTATCAGCGATTAGCCCAGAAAATCCTTGGTTTATATCTGACTGATTTTTCTGGGGACGAACTTAGAACGTTTACGGAGAAGGCTTATGGGGAAAACTTTGATACTCCAGAGATTACTCCGATAACAATGGTCGGACAAAACCTTGGTTTTCTGGAATTATGGCATGGTCCGACTTGTGCCTTTAAAGATTTGGCCTTACAGTTACTTCCTCACCTCTTGACGGCAGCAACTAGAAAAACCAGTGTTGATCAGGAGATCGTCTTATTGGTGGCGACTTCCGGAGATACGGGTAAAGCCGCCTTAGAAGGTTTTAAAGATGTTGTTGGGACCAAAGTAATTGTTTTCTATCCTAAAGACGGGGTAAGTGTAATCCAGAAAAGACAGATGATTACGCAAGAAGGGGAAAATACGTATGTTGTAGGAGTCAGAGGTAATTTTGATCAAGCGCAGGCCGGAGTCAAAACTCTTTTTTCTGATGACAACTTGGATAAGGAGATGGCAGAAGCGGGGAAAAGCTTTTCCTCGGCTAACTCCATTAATTGGGGGCGTCTCGTTCCTCAGATCGTTTACTATTTTAAAGTATGGGGAGATTTAGTTAAAAACAACCAACTAGCCTGGGGGGAAACCTTTAATTTAGTAGTTCCGACCGGTAATTTTGGTAATATCCTGGCAGCCTATTATGGAAAAAAGATGGGGCTGCCACTTTATAAGTTAATCTGTGCTTCTAATTGCAATCATGTGTTAACCGATTTTATTAAGACGGGTGAATATAACCGTAATCGTCAATTTTACCAGACGCTATCACCTTCAATGGATATACTTGTTTCAAGCAATCTTGAACGACTTTTGTATGAGCTTGTTGGTCAAGATCACCAGGCAGTTACCGCTTATATGGAAGACTTGCGGGAACAGGGGAGTTATTGTCTTACTTCAGAACAAAGGGCTCGACTGCAGGAGAGTTTCTGGGCAGGCTTTGCCACCGAAGCGGAGACGACCTCAGCGCTCAAAGAGGTGTTTACTCAGTTTAAATATTTAATCGATCCCCATACGGCGGTAGGCTATAAAGTATATCTCGATTATTTACAGGAGACCGGGGATCAACGACTAACCGTTATTGCTTCCACGGCTAGCCCGTTTAAGTTTAATACAGGAGTGGCGCGGGCGCTCTTTGGTGAAAAAGTCGAAGAGAGCAAGGATGAGTTTTCTCTTCTTAAACAGCTTGCAGAGTATATCGGAATTAAGCTACCGCGAGGACTGGTAGGCTTGGAAGCTAAACCTACTCTTCACTACCGAACCATTGATCCCGGAGCAATGGAGGGAACGGTGCGGGAGATCTTGGGGTTATGAAGAAGAGCTTGATCGAAAAAAACCCCTTGCCGATCTTTTTATGCTGTGGTATAATTCAAGAAATTATTTTAAGTAAAAACAATGAAGAGGAAAAGTAGCCCGGAAGTAGGGTGTAGCGAGCCTCTGATGGTGGAAGAGAGGCCCCGGGAGCTGGTGTGAAGTTCTCCTCGGAGTTGCAGACTGAAGCCCATATTCAGGTGGGTGGTAGGTTAAGCCGGGATTGTTTCGCCGTTACCAGAGAACAGCCATCGAGGGTATTTTTCTCTGTGGTGAAGTGACTTTTTTGGTAAGCGTAGTGGTACCGCGGAAGTTTAGTCTTTCGTCTCGCATAGAGGCGAAGGGCTTTTTTATTTATTTGCTCACGCTGGCTACCGCCCGCACACGTGAAGTGATGAAAATTGCGACGAGCCATGATAATGATTTATGTAATTCCTTAAATTTACTATAGTAAAGGAGTGGTTGGTGTTGATCTGGAGTCCGGAATACGAAAGTATGTCGCGAGTACGTTTAGAAGAGTTACAATTTAAAAGACTAAAAGAAACCTTACAGCGGATTTATGATCATGTCTCTTTTTACCGGGATAAAATGAAGAAACAGGGAGTAAAACCAGATGATATTCGAAGTTTATCCGATCTCAAGTATCTTCCTTTTACTACCAAGGAAGATCTACGGGAGAATTATCCTTTTGGCTTGTTTGCGGTGGAGATGGACGAAGTGGTTAGAATTCATGCTTCATCAGGAACAACCGGTAAGATGACAGTTGTAGGGTATACAAAAAACGATCTTAAAACCTGGTCGGAGGTAATGGCTAGAAGTATCACGAGCGCCGGCGGAGGACCTCGTGATCGTATCCAGGTCGCTTATGGCTATGGGTTGTTTACAGGCGGGCTGGGCGTGCACTATGGAGCTGAGTTTGTTGGGGCTACAGTGGTGCCGATCTCAGGAGGAAATACTAAACGACAGATCCAGGTAATGAAAGATTTTGGGATTACGCTCTTGGCGTGTACCCCTTCTTATGCTTTATATATGGCGGAAACCGCTGCGGAAGAGGGGATAGATCTGCGTGCTCTTCCTCTGAAGGCTGGGATTTTAGGGGCAGAACCTTGGTCTGAGAATATGCGGAAAGAAATTGAAGAGCAATTAGGGATCAAGGCTTATGATATTTATGGTTTATCTGAGATTATTGGCCCAGGGGTAGCCATTGAATGTCAAGAGCAAAACGGCTTGCATATTTGTGAGGATCATTTTTTACCGGAAGTAATTGATCCTCTTACCGGAGAACCACTTCCCTATGGGGAAAAAGGGGAGTTGGTCTTCACCACGCTAACCAAAGAAGCTTTTCCAATTATCCGTTATCGTACTAAGGATGTGAGTTTACTTTATCCGGAAGCTTGTGATTGTGGGCGCACAATGGCGCGGATGAATCGGATCTTAGGAAGAACCGATGATATGTTAATCATTCGGGGAGTGAATGTTTTTCCTTCTCAGATCGAGAGTGTTTTATTAGAAAATGGAGACGCTACTCCTCACTATCAATTGGTGGTTGACCGCAAGGGCAATTTGGATGATCTCGAGATCTGGGTTGAGGTTTCGGAGAAGTTGTTCTCAAGTGAAGTGCGAAAACTGGAAAGCTTAGGTGTAAAAATCAAGCAGAAGATTGAAAGTACCTTAGGAATCGGTGTCCGAGTCAAATTAGTGGAACCGAAAACAATTCCGCGGAGTGAAGGAAAAGCTAAGCGGGTCGTTGATAAACGAGATGTTTATAAGGGGTAATTGTTTATTAACCCGTCATATAGTAAAATATAATTGGTTGGGAACTATTGCTAAGGGAGGAAGAGGATGAAAGTTAAACAAATTTCGGTCTTTTTAGAGAATAAAGCTGGTCGTTTAGCTGATGTTACCAAAATACTGGGAGAAAACCAGATCAATATCAGAGCGCTTTCCATTGCTGATACTGCCGATTTTGGAATCCTACGCCTCATTGTTAGCGATCCGCAAAAAGCCTTGGCAGTTTTAAAAAGGGAAGGCTTAACAGTGAGCGAGACGGAGGTTATAGCCGTTGAGATTCCAGATAAACCTGGTGGTCTAGCCGGAGTGCTTAAAGATCTGGAGGAAAAAAAGGTTAATATTGAATATATGTACGCCTTTGTCGGGAAATCGTTAGAGAATGCAGTTGTTATTTTTAGAGTTGAAGAGATTGATTGCGCGATTAAGCTACTAAACGATTCACAAGTTCGTCTCCTTCCTGAGAGTAAGGTGTATCGAATTTAAGCAGAAAATAGCCGGTTCAAAAATAGAACCGGTTCTTTTTTTCTGCCTTTTAGAAAAAAGTTGGTAAAAATCTGTGCGAAGATGCCGATACTATTATAGACAACGTTTCGTTCTGCAAAGGAGCTAAGTTTTTTTGCGGCAAGATTTTTATTGGAGTGAGTCAATGGAATTACGAAAACCGGAATGGTTGAAGCTGAAGATTCAAGCTAATCAAGAGAAAAAGGAAGTTGAGACCTTATTAAACAAGCTTTCGTTACATACAGTTTGTGAGGAAGCTCGCTGTCCTAATTTAATGGAGTGTTACAGTAAGAAAACGGCAACCTTTTTGATTCTGGGGAAATATTGTACCCGCCATTGCCTGTTCTGTAATGTAGAAAAAGGAACACCGCTGCCACTAGAAGAAGATGAGCCGTGGCGAGTAGCTCAAGCAGTAGCTGAACTCGGACTAAAACATGCGGTTGTAACCTCCGTGACTAGGGATGATTTGCCGGATGGGGGGGCAAGTCAGTTTGGGGCTGTCATTAGAGCAATTAGAAGGTTAAATGAGGGAACAACGGTGGAGGTTTTAATCCCTGATTTTCAAGGCAGTGAAGATGCGCTTCGTATAGTGGTGGAGGCTGAACCAGAGATTATTAATCATAATATCGAGACTGTTCCCCGTCTCTATCCTGAAGTTCGTCCAGGGGCAGATTACCATCGTTCGCTGGCGCTTTTGGCTCAGGTAAAAACGATTAAGCACAAGATGCTTACTAAATCTGGGGTTATGGTGGGACTTGGTGAGAAGGAGAAGGAGTTAATCCGTGTCTTTGAGGACTTGCGGGAGGTAGGTTGTGAAATACTGACCATGGGTCAGTATTTGGCGCCTTCTAGTAAACATTATCCGGTAGTAGAGTATATATCCCCAGAGACTTTTGCTCACTATAAGGCGATCGGAGAAGATCTGGGGTTCAGTTATGTAACGGCTGGTCCTTTTGTGCGGAGTTCTTATCTGGCAGCGCAGGTTCTACAGGATTAAGGTTTTACTTAAAGATAGTATTTAAGGGGTTATGTTTTTGGATCGTCAAAATAACTTACGGTGATTTGGTGAAAGCTATACCTGTCTAAAGCTTTTTGCGTTGTATCCTTTTTAAAAGATCCCAATACAATATATAGTGTTTGACTGGTATTAGGCTATCAATATATTGTATCTGGATAATTAAATCATAAGACAACGTAAAAAGCTCGTCTAGAGAATGCGTCTCCTCGCTCGTCCCTCGTTAGTGAGCTTACCAATATTAGCCCTAGTAGGGTGAACATCTCTATTTTATTTTCTGTGGGTGGTAACCTGCGTGAACGTCGACTTAAAGGAGAGAAGTTATTTTGCAATTTGACCTAGTGATTATTGGTGGTGGTCCAGCCGGGTATCATGCTGCTGCTTTAGCGGGAAGAGCCGGATTGAAAACGCTCTTAGTGGAAAAGCGCTTTGTGGGTGGGGTCTGTCTAAATGAAGGATGTGTACCGTCTAAAACTTTGCTTCATTCGGCAAAAATCTTCGATTATGCGCTACGAGGGATGGATTATGGGGTTAAAGCAGAGCAGATCAGCTTCGATCACCTCAAAGTAATTGAGCGAAAAAACAAGGTTGTGAAAATTCTCACGGCCGGGGTGAAAAACAAACTTAAAAAGAATAATGTCACGCTGATAGAGGATACTGGGGAAATAGTAGGAATAAATCACGCTGGAATTACGATTAAGGCTGCTGAAAGTCAATATACGGGTAAACAGCTCTTAATTGCTTCTGGGTCGGTACCGGTTATTCCTCCGATAATTGGAATGACGGAAGCGCTTGAAAGAGATTATGTCTTAACCAGCGAGCAAATCTTTGATCTAAAGAAAATCCCTGAATCATTAGTGGTGATCGGGGGTGGCGCCATTGGACTGGAATTGGCGGCTTACTTTAATACTGCCGGAAGTAAAGTAACTATTATTGAGATGTTGGATCATATTGGTGGAGAGACAGAGCGCGAAATTGGAGAAATTCTCTTGAATAATTACCGAAAGAAGGGTGTGGAGTTTAAATTAAATTCTAAGGTAACTGCAGTTAAAGAGGGAGCGGTTCAATTTGAAACTAATGGCCTCACTGAGCTTATAGAGGCCGAGACAGTGCTCTTGAGTGTAGGACGTAAACCATTTGTTACTGGTTTAGGACTGGAGAAGATCGGCTTAGTGGAGGAAAACGGTCGCCTTAAGGTGGATGATTTTGGTCGCACAAGTCGACCTGGGGTCTATGCGGCTGGGGATGTAAATGGACGTTCGATGTTAGCTCATACAGCCTATCGGGAAGCGGAAGTTTGTATCAATAATATCCTGGGCGGTAATGAAAGCATAAACTATGATTCGATTCCATCAGTGATTTATACAGAGCCGGAGGTAGCTTCTGTGGGCGAGACTCCAGAATCGGCAGCAAAAAAAGGGATTGAATGTGAAGTTGTTAAAACCTCGATGCGCTATAGTGGAAGGTATTTAGCCGAAAATGAAGGTGGAGATGGCATCTGTAAGCTTGTTATGGATAAAAGGGATCGGAGATTACTGGGGATGAGCTTGATTTCCAGATACGCCTCGGAACTTATTTATGGAGTCGGACTGATGATTGAAAAAAGGATGACGGTTGATGAGATTGAAAAAGTAGTATTTCCCCACCCTACAGTCTCAGAGATTATTAAAGAAGGGGTCTTCCAATTTTCCTTAAAATAGCTACTACCAATTCTCGAAAATTAGCAGCTTTAACGTAAATAGATTTTGAAAATCAAGTAATTGTGCAAAGCGGGTGTTATGGAATGAGATACTTACCTTTAGATGAAATCTCAGAGGAGATGCGTCTAGCCAGACCTATTTTTAATTCCGATGGTCGAGTATTATTATCAAACGGAGTGAAGCTTTCAAAAACATATCTTGAGCGGTTGCGCGCCATGGGTTATGAACGTTTATATGTGTATCAGGATGATGGCAAGCAGACCGATTTTACCACTTCGATTAGCGATCAAACAACGGGAGAAGCTATTCTGAGTGTCAAGGAGTCTTTTGCCAAAGCGTCTAAGCGCCAACAGTTAAACATTAAACAAGTGAATGAAGTAATCGATTATATTCTTGATGAAATCTTGTCGAATCCTACTGTTCTCTTTAATATCATGGATTTAAAAAATCATGATAATTATTATTATCTTCATTCGGTAAATGTTTGTGTTATTTCTACCATAATTGGGAAAAAGTTGGGACTAGCCAGAGATAAAATGAAAGAATTGGCTACTGGGGCGTTGCTCCATGATTTAGGGATGGTTTGTATTGATCCACAAATCTTTTCTCAACGCCGACGACTTTCTGAAGAAGAGATGGCAGAGGTCAAAGAGCATCCCAAATACGGATTTGGCTTACTAAGAAGTTCACGCGAGTTAAGTATTCTGGTAGCTCATACCGCTTATCAACATCATGAACGAATGGATGGTAGCGGTTATCCTAAAGGTCTTTCTGGTAACGACATTCATCTTTATGGGAAAATCGTGGCAGTAGCTGATTCATATGAAACGATGACTTCGGAACGGGTTTATAGGAAAGCGTTGTGGAGCCATGAAGCAATCCGCGAACTTAAAGAGAATACTCCAGAAAAATACGATCCTGAGGTAGTAGAGGCCATGATTGAAACTGCCGCTTTTTACCCGGTAGGTAGTGTGGTTGCGCTCAATACTAATGAAGAAGCGGTGGTTGTGGATGTTACTTCTAAAAAAATTACGATCCAATTTTCCACTGGTCCAAGGATAAACGCTATTTATGAGTTAGAACCGGACTCAGAAATTAAAATTGAGTCTCGATTGTCCTAAAAGTTTTACCCCGTCATATCTTCCTATGCTCTTCATACCTTCTTCAAAACTATCAGTTATAATAGGGAAAACTCTGAAAGGAGATTAAAAGATGAAGAGACGCTTAATAATGGGACTGGTATTGCTGGTCGTTTTGGTACTAGGAGTAATGGTCGTGGCGGAGGGGGTTGCTCCGATGAGGAGGAAGGTAAGCGGGCCAAGAATGTTGACCGCAGAGGATCTTTCAAGACCAGTAAATCGCTTGAACCTTACAGAAGAACAACGAGAGCAGTTAAAAAAACTTCAAACAGAGCATTTTAAGAAGAATCAGCAGCTCAGAGATGAATTGCAAGCCCTTCATTTTGAATTAAGACAATTATCATTAGAGCAGAACCCCGATCAAAATCTGATGAAACAGAAAATCAACCGTTTTAATGAGCTCAGAAAGGAAATGTATGAATTGAGAACCTCTCATCAAAACAGTTGCCGCAGCTTATTAACGGAAGAACAATTAACCCAGCTTAATTCATACCGTCAAAACGGTGGAAATGGAAGAAGAAATAATACCGGCACGGGTAGGGGGAGAGGTCAGGGCGGTTGTAGACGATAAAGTTGGAGAGATCTGTAAGTATATAAACCCCAAAAACCCAAGAACAGGGTTTTTGGGGTTTATATTTGCTTAAGTGAGCTTTATAAAATAGTAACTGGTTATTAGCCTAGTTGGGCTGGAAAAGAGGGGTGGAAAGGTATCGTTCGCCGCCATCGGGAAGGAGCGCCACTATTGTTTGCCCTTTATGTTCTGGGCGTTCAGCGACCTTAGTGGCTGCAAAAACTGCTGCTCCAGCTGAAATACCTACTAGAATTCCTTCAGTATGAGCAAGCTGGCGGGCGGTCTGAAAAGCATCATCATCGCTCACAGTTAAGACTTCATCAAGAATCGATCTGTTAAGAATTTCGGGAAGAAAACCGGCGCCGATCCCTTGGAGCTGGTGAGGACCTGGTTGCCCTCCAGATAAAACCGGAGAACCATCGGGTTCAACACCGATTATTTTGATGGAAGGTTTTTTTTCCTTTAAAACTTCGCCAACGCCAGTAATAGTGCCTCCAGTTCCGATTCCAGCTACAAAAATATCGATTTCCCCTTCGGTGTCACGCCAGATCTCTTCGGCGGTAGTTTTACGGTGAACCTCTGGGTTAGCTGGGTTTTTAAACTGTTGAGGGATGAAGGAGTTGGGAATTTCTGCTGCCAGTTCCTGGGCTTTCTTGATAGCTCCCTTCATTCCCTCAGTTCCAGGTGTGAGCACCAACGTTGCTCCTAAAGCAGACAGAAGGGTTCTTCTTTCAAGGCTCATAGTGTCAGGCATGGTCAATATTAATTTATAACCGCGAACGGTAGAAGCCAGGGCTAATCCGATCCCTGTATTTCCGCTTGTTGGTTCGATTATTACGCTCCCTTTAGTGAGCAGTCCTTGTTCCTCAGCCGCTATAATCATTGCGTATCCTACCCGATCTTTTACGCTTCCGGCCGGGTTAAAATACTCAAGTTTCCCAATAATACAGGCTTTAAGGTTTAACAAACGATTATAGTTTGAGAACTCTAGCAAGGGAGTATTTCCTATTAAATCTGTAATCTGTTTGGCGATCTTTTTCATGTTAATACCCTCCCTGAATTCCTATCATAATACTAGGTTATTTTATAATAGCATAAAGGAAAGTTTCCCGTCAATGAAAGGTACTGAGAGTGAACAGGATTTATGGGGAAAACTAGTTTTAGTAAAATTAAAAGGGAGTTTAATAGGGGGATGTTTAAAATCGGAAGACAAAAAGTTGAGCTGAAAGTTGAAGGAGTTTCTTGTCCACATTGTGTGTTAAACATTGAAAATGCAGTTGCAGTTTTAGAAGGCGTAAAAAATGTGAAAGTGGATGTGAAGAGAAAAAGCACAAAAGTTGAATTTGATTCTGATCTGGTTAGTCTCGACAAGATTAAAGAAATTATTTGGGAACAAGGTTTTGAAGTGAGATAACGATCAACTGGTTTAGGTAACAAATATCAGAATCATGATAAACGACTCATAGGCTGTTTTAAATAGACTTATGGTCTGGGTTTGCTAGGTCTTGCAGGGTCGTAGAGGAGAGGACTTCTCCAATTTTATCAGATAGTTCTTTCCAGAAGGGCTGAGTAAGACAGATATCTTTTCTTTCACAGTGGACATTTTTGCCATCCTGAACACAATCTACAGGCACGAGCGGTCCTTCCAGGGCAAGCAGGATCTCACCCACAGTAATTTCAGTTGGTGGTTTAGCAAGAACATAACCTCCGTAAGAACCACGAATGGCATTGATGAGGCCAGCTTTACGCAAGATGGCAAAGACTTGTTCTAAATAAGACTCAGAGATTCCTTGGCGTTCAGCGATTGCCCTTAACGGCACTGGGCTATTTTTAGCATTGATCACCATGTCGACCATTGACCGTAAACCGTAGCGTCCTCTGGAAGAAACAAGCAAGGTATTAAGACTCCTTTCTAAACCAAGTAATGCGATAGGATTACTTTTAATCTAACATAAATAAGCGCCATAATCAAGAAGGTAAAAGTAGACAGGCATTAGGGATAACGATGATAATTGAGTAGGGCGTCGTCTAGATAGAAAAGGGGCTTAAAAGATGATATACTTACACTATTGGGCTTTTTGAAAAAGCTTACTATTACTTTACCGAGTGAAAAGTTGATTAAAAATCGGCCATTACTAAAGGGAAAAGCGCCTTGATGTCAAAACAATAAGAGCAGTTTAGGTAGTCGTTCACGCTGGCTACCGCCTGTACACGTGAAGTGATGTCAATCAGAGCCAGGCGTCTCGATCAGCCTTAGATAAAAGGGGGAGACCGTTAATGAGTTTTAATTCAATTGCTTTATTTAATATGAAGAAACTTGAAGAAAACGTTTATCCGGGACGGGGGATAATTCAGGGATTAACTCCTGATGCTCAGTATATGGTGCAGATTTATTGGTTAATGGGAAGAAGTGAAAATAGTCGTAACCGTTTGTTTGTGCAAGAGGATGGTTTTGTGAAGACTAAGGCTTTTGATGAGCGGAAAGTGACAGATCCTTCCTTAATTATTTATTACCCGGTAAAATTCTTTGAGAATTCCCATATTGTCTCTAATGGAGACCAAACCGATACGATTTATCAACATCTAAAAGCCAACGGTTCTTTTGAAAACGCTTTAAATACTAGAGCATTTGAACCTGATTCTCCGAATTATACCCCAAGGATTTCTGGAATAATTAATCTCGACAACCAAGAGAATGCTTACCAGCTATCGATATTAAAAACAACTAATAACAATCCCCAGTATCCGCTCAGGATTTTCTTTAATTATCCTCAAGCCATTCCAGGTTATGGCCATTGCCTTCATACCTATGAAGACAATGGAGACCCTCTCCCTTCATTTAAAGGAGAGCCCTATCTGGTAAAACTGTTTAGTAAGATTGAGGAGAATGCTAACTTTTATTGGGAGTTACTAAATCAGGATCATAAAGTTGCTTTACTAGTCAAAATGATCCGGACCGATAGTGGGGAATATCAAGTTGTAATCATTAACAAACACGAGCTCAAGTAATTACTGTTGAGGTGTCGTATAAAACTTTGCTACATTTTGATGATAAGATCTTAGTTCTATAGATGAGAAGGGAAGGGCAAGTAAGATGAATACTTCTTTATCAACAAATAGCAGTTCTGAACGGAAAAAAGCTATTATCTTGCTGATTTGTACTGCTACTCTCTGGAGTACCAGTGGAATACTGATTAAAATGGTTAACTGGAATCCATTAGCGATTGCGGGAACACGTAGCGCAATTGCTTCTGTACTGATGTGGGCTTATGCTAAACGACCGAAGTTTAACCGGTCACTAGTGCAATGGGGAACGGCGTTTGCGTATGCCGCCACTGTTATTTTATTTGTGGTAGCAAATAAAATGACTACTTCAGCTAATGCCATTTTACTCCAGTATACGGCTCCGATTTATGGGGTGGTCTTCGCCCGCTTATTCCTGGGGGAGAGAAGCACCTGGATCGATTGGATTACGATTATCCTCGTTTTTTTTGGAATGGGGTTATTTTTTAAAGAACAACTAGCGCCAGGCGCCTTCTGGGGCAATGTGGTTGCGGTGATTAGCGGGGTTACTTTTGCCCTCGTCGCGGTGCTGCTGCGAAAACAGAAAGACGGTTCCCCGGTGGAATCGGTTTTATTAGGAAACATTATAGCAGCGCTTGTTACTATCCCTTTTATAACTGGGCCCTACCCAGACATCCGGGGCTGGTTAGTTTTGTTGTTTATGGGCGTATTTCAAATTGGTTTATCCTATATCTTCTATTCTAAAGCATTGCAGCATGTTTCGGCCATGGAAGGAATTCTTATCCCTTTGCTCGAACCAATTCTTAACCCCATCTGGGTATTTATCTTAATAGGGGAAACGCCAGGATCTTGGGCGCTAGCCGGTGGAACAATCGTTCTGCTCGCTGTCACAACTCGTAGCCTATTAATTACTTTTAATGAGGTGAAAAGGAGGAAACCAGAGATTGGGACGGATATCAATTGAATTGGTGCCTCGGAGCAGAGAATCGCTGCAGAGTGATTTAGAGTTAGTGAAAACCGGCTTTCCCCAGATTGATACGGTGAATATCCCCGACTTGCTCCGTTTTCAGTTGCGAAGTTGGGATGGTTGTCGCTATGTAAAAAAATATTATGAAAAAGTTATTCCCCATCTACGAGCGATTGATCTTGATCTGAAAGAACCGTTACCTTTTGCCGAGCATTTACAGGAATTAGGGATCGAAGAAGTATTGGTTTTAACTGGAGATCCGCCACAGGATATGAGTAGAAAGATTTATCCATCAGATAGTATTGACCTGATCAGAAAATTTAAAAGAGAACATCCGCAGATAAAAGTTTATGCGGCTATCGATCAGTACCGGACAAGTATGAGGATGGAGTATGATAATATTAAAAGAAAGCTTGATGCCGGGGCAGACGGGTTTTTTACCCAGCCTTTTTTTGACTTAAGATTGATGCAAATATATGCAGAGATGCTCCAAGGGTTAGAGGTGTTTTGGGGGGTATCACCGGTTACTTCGGAAAAATCTGTTAACTACTGGGAAACAAAAAACCATCTGATTTTCCCTGCCGGGTTTGAGCCTACTTTGGAATGGAATCTCCGTTTCGCTAAACAGGCGCTGAAATTTACAGAAGAATTAAATGCTCATATCTATTTTATGCCGATTAGAACTAAGCTTCAAGTCTTTTTAGGTGGTTTGTTTGACTAAAAAACACTAAATTTCTTAGGGAGGCGGTTATCATGATTAGAGATTTAATTTTGAAAAACCGGAGCTATCGCCGGTTTTATGAAAACGAACCTGTTGCTGAGGCGACCTTAAGAGGCTTGGTGGATTTGGCCCGTCTATCTCCATCGGCTGCTAATAGACAACCTTTAAAATATATGCTGTCCTCAACCCCTGAACGGAATGCTCTTATCTTTCCTCATCTCCACTGGGCGGGTTACCTATCCGCTTGGAAGGGACCGGT
>ENA-UOOK01000476-UOOK01000476.1-fermentation-metagenome-genome-assembly--contig:-NODE-476-length-52558-cov-47.837362_pt1 | contig 52558 bp, 52 predicted proteins | sample MGYA00245777_ERZ724023 | MGnify/ENA primary metagenome ERZ724023 (study PRJEB28704, sample SAMN03018312) | fermentation metagenome | biome: anthropogenic terrestrial biome; feature: soil; material...
GGTTTTGAAACTGAACATTTTGGTGTGTTAAGAGGGCTTATAATGTTTACAGATTCTGTTGCATGGTATATGCTTTTATGGGTATTCCTTGTTGTGTTCTGTGGACCTATAGGTTTATTAGGTTTAATTATTGGAATGATAATTATTACTGTTATAATGGGTTTTATAAGTGCAGTAACACCAATGTTAAATCCAAATCATTCAGTAATGACTCAAATTTCAATTGCAATTGTTTGTACTTTAGGTACAGTTTTAATGTTAATAATTTAATTATAAAAAAATATAGTATTGGTAAAAAAGGGATAGGATAAAGATGAAAGAAGAACAAGATTTTTTATTACTAGCATCAATTGTAGCCTTAGGGATTACATTATGCTCAGCTTTAATATGTATCTTCCAAGGACAATATGGTATAATATCAGGTGTGCCTTTAGTATTCATAGGTTGTCTCTTTTTCCCATTAATGTATAAGAGTAATACTGATAAAGTTTCTCACTTTAATGAGAATTTAGAGAAAATAATGTTCTTTGTAACAATTATAATTGTTGCAATATCATTTTTATACATGTATAAGGTAATGTAGAGGTTAAAGAAAAATGGATGTAACATTTTTATTATTATACTTATTAACTTTCATTGTAGGATCAGTCTTAGGATTACTTGTAAGTTATAAGAAGCATGGAGAAATATATATTATCCAAAAAATAGATATTGTAGCATTAATTGCAGCAATAATAGGTTGGGTATTATTATTTAATTTTGCATTATTTTCAAAAACATTATCTGTATTAATAATAGCCATATCATTACTTTTAATAGGTTTTGTTATGGGAATGAGACCAGGTTATGGTAGGAAAGAAACTGTAATAGGAATAATCGTTGCAGGGATAATCTGGATAATTACAAATTACATATTCATAATATAAAATTAATAATAAATTCATTAAAATAAAGGGATGTAGGAGTTGATTAAGGATTATGGCAAATGATGATAAGTTATTGCGTCAATTGAAAATGAGAGAAATAGAATCTTATCAATGGCAAAAAGATGTAATTGGTCCTTTAAGTGAAGAATTCCAAGTATCCATTGATGAAGTAAATGATTTATTCGTAAATAATTTAGATATGAGTAATATTAATAATTTACATGCAACCTTTCAATCTGCTAATCATGAAGAAATTTTACTAAAATTATATTCAGATTTACACCTTAAATGGTTTATAGAAGTTTTAGAAATGATTACAGTTGAACAAGGAGATAAAATTAGAGTTCCTTTATCTAAAAGAATAGTTGAAGGAGAAGATTATGATAAAGTATTGCAAGAAGGTAGGAACCAATTATTTGCAATTTTAAATAAGAATAATATTGATTAATAAAAAAATTTTATTTTATAGGTAGTGAAAGTATAATGCTTAATAATCTAAAGAACATTTTTAGGAAAACTTCAATTCATGTTTGTATAGTTAATTGTGGTGGTTGTAACGGTTGTGATGTGGAATTAGTTGCCGTAACTTCTCCTAGATATGATTTAGAACAATATGGAATATATCTTCAAAATAATCCTCGTGAAGCGGATATAATCTTATTAACTGGTGCAGTTACAGATCATTGGAAAGACAATTTAAGAAGAATATATACTAAAATGCCAGAACCAAAACTTGTAGTTGCAATAGGTAATTGTCCTCAATCAGGGGATGTTTTTAACCAAGAAGGAGGAACAGTTAATGCACCAGCTTCAGATTTCATACCTATAGCTGCTGAAGTACCAGGTTGTCCTCCAAGACCTAATGAAATATTAGAAGCCATATTAGCTGTTGCACCAGGTGCAATGGAAGCTAGAGCGAATGAAAAAGATGATGAATAAAATAAAAGTTTAAAAGGGAGGGAATTTTCTCATGATATTACCAATTGGCCCAATACATCCAGGATTAAAAGAACCATTAAGATTAAAACTAAAAACTGAAGGGGAAAGAGTAATTGATGCTGAAATTGATTATGGTTATGTTCATCGTGGAATAGAAAAAATAATGGAAGGAAAAACTTGGCAAAAAGCTATCTATTTAGCAGAACGAGTCTGTGGAATTTGTTCATATGAACATACTCAAACATTTGCAGAAACAATAGAAAAGATTTGTGGAGTTCAAGCACCTTTAAGAGCACAATATTTACGTGTAATTACTAATGAATTAGATCGTGTACAATCACATTTACTAGCTAATTCAACATTCTTCAAAACAATGGATCATGAAACATTATATATGGATGTTTTAAGATTAAGAGAATATGCAATGGATGCAATAGAATTATTAACCGGTAACCGTGTTAATATGGGTTGGAATGTAATAGGTGGAGTTAGAATGGATGCTAAACAAGAACACTTAGATGCAATCCTAGAGAGAATATCTCATATAGAAAAAGACTTTGAAATACATAAAAGATTATTTGAAGAAGGACCACTAGTTGGTTTACGTTGTAAAGATGTTGGAGTAATGACAAGAGAAGAAGCAATAAAAGGCAGAGCAGTAGGTCCTATTGGTAGAGCAAGTGGATTAAAACATGATTACCGTGAACCACATCCAACATATCATGATTATTTTGATTTTAAACCAATATGGCGAAAAGAAGGAGATAATTTCGCAAGAACAATGAATCGTTACGATGAAGTAACTCAATCATTAGATCTTATACACCAAGCAATAGATAATATTCCAGAAGGGGATATAAGAATCCCTGTAGAAGTAGTTTCAGGTTATAAAGATTGGAGAAATGAAGCTCCTCGTGGAGAAGTAGCTTATATGATAGAAACCAATGGAAATCTTATAAAACATATAAGTATAAGAACTCCAAGTATAATGAATATTGATTCATGTGAAAATTTCATGTTAAAAAGAGTAGCAACTGTTGCAGATGCAGTAACCACATATGCTTCAGTAGATCCATGTTTAGCATGTGCTGAACGAGTAGTAGTTGATGTTAACACTGGAAAAACAACAGTTAACGATTTGTTTTAAAAAGAATTTAATTAAAAAAAAATAAGTATTAAGGTATAATAAAATGACTTCTGTAATATGGTATTTATATGAATTTGCAAAAAAAGCATGGATAGAAGGTTTTGCAAATGCAAAATCTGATGAAGATATTGCAAAAAAACCAGACAGATTCAGAGATTTCCCAACAATAATAAAAGAAAATTGTATAGGTTGTGGATCATGCACAGCATCATGCCCATCACCTACAGCAATAAAACTTATAAGGGATACTGATTCAAAAACTGGTGAAGGATTAACATATCCAATATTCAATAAATCTGCATGTATTCGTTGTGGATTCTGTGCAGAAGTATGTCCAAGTGAACCTAAAACAATACACTGCGGAGAAAACCATAATATTCATGATGAATTCATAATCATACCTAGAGAAAAAATGTACATGATTGATGATTTTTTATGCATAAGTTGTGGGAAATGTCATGATATATGTCCAGTTAATGCAATTAACATTCAAAATGATTATTATAAAGTAAATCAACTTAAATGTATTAAATGTGGAAAATGCCAAGAAGTATGTCCAGTTAAAGGGGCCATGAAAGGAATTTACATTCATGACCTAGAAGAACAGAAAAAAGTTATAAATTTAGTGGTTAAAACCATAGAAAACTATGTAGATGATCATAAAGCTGATTTACTCAAATTACCACAAGGTAAACTTTTAAAATTGAAACTCCCTATATCTAATTTTTGGGATGAAGCATTATCCTACTTAAATGATGAAGATGAATGTTTCTATACTGTTGAAAATGCTGTAGATCGTTTAACAATTCGAATTATAACATGGGAATCTGATGAATGTAAAAAATGTCAAATGTGCATTCCAGATTGTCCAACAGAAGCAATAACATTTGATAAAGAAAAAGACACAATAGTAAGGGATAAAAATAAATGTTTAAGATGCAGTATATGTTATCAATCTTGTCCATTTGGAGTTATAAAATATTTCGTAGCTAAAAATCATTTAGATAAAGAAGAAAAAATTATTAATATAACATGCAAACCTTCAGATTTAGGTAATGATTTTAAACCAATTCAAAACAATGAAATTCAAGAGGAGGACAATTAAATGGAATCTTTAACAAAAACACCAAGACCTTTAAGAGATTTTGCTGTAGATTGGGAAATTGATTACAGTAAATGTATGTACTGTGAAGATAAACCATGTTTAAATGTTTGTCCTATTGAAGCAATTTCAATTGATAAAAAAACTAAAAATGTTACAATATCAGATTCTTGTTTTGGTTGTGTCTTATGTACTAATATTTGTCCTTATGATGCAATTAAAATAAATAAGAAATTAGCTGACCCTATCCGTGAAAATGCACCAAATATAAATACTAAATTATGTAGAGCTTGTGGGGCATGTGTACAAGCTTGTAAAACTGGAGCAATTCATTTAACTACTGAAGGTGATGGTGAATTTCATAGTGAAATTGATACTGATAAATGTATAGGTTGTGGTTTTTGTTTCAGATCATGTCCGGCTGATGCAATAAAATATGGTGAAATATTGCCTAAAGCTATAGAAGGTGGAAATGCCATAATTGTTCATCAAGATTCTTGTATTGGATGTATGACTTGTGTTAGAATATGTCCTTCAAAAGGAGCAATGAATGTAGGTACTAATAATCTTCCTTATATAAATCCTTCTTATTGTGCACGTTGTGAAGAATGTATGAGTGTTTGTCCTTCTAGTTCTATAAGTTACACTAATAGAGATGATGCTTTTGAAATATATAATAGATTAAAATCATTAGATTTATGTAAAGAAATTTTGGATAGGGACTCTTTAGCTTTATCTGAAGATGTTATAGAAGTTGACACAGTTCTTGAAGAAATGAGTATGAAATTTGAGGATTTAAAAGGTAATGAAGTTGAAACCGCTTCAGATTCAGAATTCCTAAGAATTAATGTTACTGATACATTTAAAAATAATTTAAATTCTTATACTAATGAAGACATTACTGTTGATAGAGTATGTGATTTAGTGCAATTCTATCCACCTAATAGGAATATTAAAGTTAATGAAAACAATTGTATTGGTTGTGGATTATGTTTAGAAGTATGTCCTGTAAATGCAATTGAGGATAATTTACCTAATCCAATAATTATTGGAGAAAATTGTGTATATTGTGGTCAATGTGTGAAAGTTTGTAATTTCGATGCAATAAATTTAATTGAAGATTATTATGATGGAGATAAAGATAAATTATATTTCTGTAGACGAAATATTGAAGGTTTACGTGATGGAAAATTCACTATAGAATCAAATAATTGTCAAGCATGCGGGGTATGTGTTAATCAATGTCCTGTTGATGCTTTAAAATTAATAAATGATAATATTGAATGTGATTTGAGTAAATGTATTAATTGTAGAGAATGTGAATCCATTTGTCCAGTTAATGCAATAAAAATTCATGTAACCCAATAAAAATATTTTATTAAATATGTTAAAACCTAAAATGTGGAGTTGAGAAAAATTTCTAGAAAATCATTTATAACAGATTGTGAGGGACCATTAACTTTAAATGATAATGCATTTGAAGTTGCAGAAAAATTCATACCTGAAGGTGGAAAATTTTTCAAAATTTTAAGTAAGTATGATGATTGTCTTGTAGAAGCTAATCATCCTGGATATCATGCTGGTGATACACTTAAATTAATAGCACCATTTTTTAAAGCATATGATGTAAATAATCAAGATTTAATAAATTATTCTAGAAAAAATGTTAATTTAGTTTATGGTGCGGATAATACTTTAAATTATGTGAAGGATAAAGTTCATTCATTTATTGTAAGTACAAGTTATGGTCAATATATACAAGCTTTATGTGATAATACTCATTTCCCTTATGATAACACTGTTCATACTCATTTAGATTTAGATAATATACCTATTAATGAAAAGGATAAACAAGAATTAAAAATATTTCATGATGATATACTAAAATTAAATCCTCAAGATATAGATCAATTTCATAAATTAGATCAAATTTTCTTTGACAAATTACCAAAAATGGATATTTATGATTTAGTAAAAACTGTTGATACTGTTGGTGGTGAAGGAAAAAGACAAGCCGTAAAAAGAATACTTAAACGTGAAGATTTACCTGCAAACAATTTAATGTATATGGGAGACAGTATAACAGATGTTGAGCCATTAGAATTTGCTAAAAAAAATGGTGGTCTTGCTATTGCATTTAATGGTAATTCTTATGCTATTGAAGCAGCAGATATAGCAATTATTAGTGATAATACTATTGTAACTTCTTTACTTGTAGATTTACATGCTCGTTACGATAATGATTATGTTCGTGAATTTGTCCAAAGATACTCTGAAAAAGGCCATGCAGAAGCATTTTTTATCATGTTAAATGATGAGGAATTAGTTGTTAAATTTGATAAGGAATATCAAAGAAAAACACTACCTTTAATAGAAATTATAACCGATGAAAATAGAGAATACTTAATCCAAGAAAGTATGAAAATGAGACAATCTATTCGAGGAACAGATATTGGTGGATTAGGTTAAAAAAGATTTAATAGAAGGTAAAATATTTATGGATTATACAGATAAAGTAGAAGATACATTTTTTGAATCAATGAATGGTAAATATATTAGAGCATTAATAACTGCAGAAGATTGGGATACAGTTCGAAATGCTGCTTATGATTCTACCTCAACACCAAGTGCAGTTATAGGTAGAGTTGAAGCAGGAGTTGAATCTTTTGTAGATCCAAGTGCAACACCTGATGGAAGACCAGGTGCTATTTGTCAATACTGGTTTGGTTTAGATAACCTCGAAAAATTTGAGGTAGAATTATCTTACAGAATTAGACAAGATATACTTGTTAAACCTTTCACTAAAATGTTTAATGTAACAAATAATCCTGAAGGTTACATTGAAATGATGAGAAATGTAGGACATTGTGGTGATGGTTTTGAATGGGAAATAAATGAATATAATCGAGAAATGATTAATGTTCCTATAGCAGTACCTGACTTCCAAATCGAATCTAAATTTGGTTATGCTGATGGTATAATGGGTGGAAATTATTGGTATTTCTGTGAAACTAAAGAAGCTGTTTTAGAAGCAGGAAAATTAATCATGGATGAAATTATGGATGTTCCTGGAGTAATTGCTCCTTTTGGAGTTTGTTCAGCTGCTAGTAAACCTGAAACTAATTATCCTTGGATAGGTCCAACTTCAAATCATCCTTACTGTCCTTCATTAAAAAATAAATTAGGTGAAGAATCTAAAGTCCCTAATGGAGTTAATTATATTCCTGAAATAGTTTTAAATTCTGTGAATCAAAAACAATTAAATTTAGCAATAAAAAATAGTGTAGATGCAATACTCGAAGTACCTGGAGTTTTACGTATATCTGCAGGTAATTTTGGAGGAAAACTTGGCGATAATACAACTAACTTGTTAGACATCTTAAAATAAAAAAATAACACAAAGGTAAAATTCACATGACTAATAATGAAGATAAAAATCAATATTTAAGATCTGATACAAATATGCCCAAACCTGATGTTGTGATGGATGATGATTTAAAAGTAAAAGTCATAGGATTTGGAGCTTTAAATTTAGATAAACTATTTTATGTAGATGAAATCGTAGGTCCCGATGAAGAAACATTTATTAAATCTGAAACATCATCACCAGGAGGATCAGCAGCTAATACTATGATTGCTTTATCCAAACTGGGATTACCAACATCTTATATTGGTAAAATTGCAACAGATGATGATGGTGATATGTTAGAAATGAATTTAGCAAAAAGTGGAGTATTCTTAAACCATTTAATCTATGCTGAAGAAGGTCATTCTGGGAAAGTTTTAGGATTTGTTGATAAAAATGGTGTTAGATCTTTATATGTTGATCCTGGAGTAAACGATGATATAGTTATTAGTGAATTAAATCATTATTTTATAAATCAAACAAAAATTTTACATTATACTAGTTTTGTAGGTGAAAGTTTTCATGCTCAAAATGAGTTATTAGATAAATTAAATGATTCAGTAATATTAAGTTTTGATCCAGGAATGTTATATGTTAAAAAAGGAGTTAATGGTTTACGTAAAATACTTCAAAGGACCAATATACTTTTAATAAATAAAAATGAGTTAATGTTATTATTTAAAGATTATTTTTGTGAAAAATTTAATTTAAAAGAAGAAGATAATTTAACTTTTAGAGATATTAGTGTTCATTTATTAGATGAAGGTATAGACACAGTAGTTGTTAAAAACGGAAGTAAAGGTGTTTATGCTATAAATAGTTTACAAGAAGTAAAAATCCCTGCATATGAAGTGGATGTAGTTGATACTACTGCTGCAGGAGATTGTTTTAATGCAGGATTTTTATATGGTTATTTAAATAAATATTCTTTAGAAAATTCATGTAAATTAGGTAATTGGGTCGCATCTTTATCTATAAGTGGTAAAGGTCTAAATAATCTTCCAAATAAAAAAGATTTAGAAGAATTTGAAGCTTTATTAAAATAAATTAATAAAATATAATGAAGGTAAAGGACATGGAAATTAGATTTAAAAAGGACATTGAAGAATTAAAACGGGAAATAGTCCTTAAATCTGTGGATTTGGATGAGAATAAAGAATTAAAAGTCAATATTGATGATTATCATAATATTGATAAATATATTAATATTTCTCCACGTTGTGTTAGATGTAATCTGTGTGTTGAAGAATGTCCTGTAGATGCAATACGTTCATCGAATGCAGGTATACGTGCAAAAATTTTAGATAATTGTGTGAAATGTGAAATATGCGCCCAATCATGTCCAATTTCAGCAATATATGTATTAGAAGGTAATACTAAAGTTATAAATAATGAAAATGTAATTTATGATATAACTGAAGTTAAAGTTCCTCATAGAATAGTTAGAATGGAAGAAATAGGTTTTAATAGGGAAAATTGTATAATGTGTGGAACTTGTACTAAATATTGTCCTACTGATGCTATACAAATGAGATCTAAACTTTACATAGAAGAAAAAACAGGTAAAATATATCCTGAAATGGATGATGAACATAAATATCCATTTATTAATGAAGATTTATGTGTAGGTTGTGGATCTTGTGCTAATTTATGTACACAAGAAGTAATTAATTTAAAACGTTATGTGGGACCTGTACAAATTTATAATAAAATACATGTTGATGATGATTTATGTGTAGGATGCTTTTTATGTGAAGAAAATTGTCCTACAGGAGCAATAAAAGTAATTGATGGTAAAGCGGTTTTACAAGATAATAAATGTATTAGATGTCAAGAGTGCACTATACGGTGTCCTGTAAGAGCATTAGAAATGAAACCAATAGAGTAGATGTATAAAATTTATAAATAATTAAATTTAAAAATTTTTTGAGGTAATTAATAATGAAAGCAAAACAAATGATGGATAAAAATTTCATATATGGAACTGTTAATGATTCCATAAATGATGTAAGTAAAATCATGGAAGATCATAAAGTATTCACTTACCCTATTCTTGATTCTGATATGAAATTAGTAGGATGGGTAACAAGTTTAGATATTACAAGAGGTTTAAGAGAAAATAAAGATATTGTATCTGAAGTAATGCACTCATTTGAAGAAGTATGGACAATATATGAAGGAGAACAAGCACGTTTAGCTGTAATTGAAACTACTAATCGTAAACTTGTAAGTATTCCAGTTTTAAATAAAGAGGACCAAGTAATAGGAATCATTAGATCTTTTGATATGATTAAAACTTTCAGTGACTTATATGATATTAAAGTTTATAAATTATATGAAGCAATGTTAAAAAGTTTAAAAGGCGTAAATTGGCAAGATTTAATGGAAGCTTCAGCAGTTGTATCCACTAAACAAACAGGTATAAAAATAACTCCTGAAGAGTATGAAGAAAACATTAAAAAAGCTACTTTCGGTGAAGCAATTTGGGCTACACGTGGTTTAGAAAATTTCTTTGCAGGTTTAATTAGTGTAGGTGAACTAGTTATAGCACGTAAAATTGGAAGAGCACGAAAATAAATTTATCATATTTTCATTTAATAGTTTTTTTAGGATAAATAAATTTTTTTAGTGCTTTCATTATTAACAAAAAGAATTTTAATTTAATAAATTTTTTTTAAAAAAATAGAAAATTTAGAGGAGTGTATTGTTTAATCTAATCTATTTTTGAAAAAATAAAATTTATAATGAACTTTTTGGTTTTTTAAAAAAATTTATAAAAAAATTATTAAATTTAAAATATTTTATTTAATTAGTAATATTAAATTTTATAAATAATTATGACAATATATAATAAATAATATAAATTAAAAATTGATTTTTATGAGAACTTATAACGAATATGAAGGAAAAACTGTCCTTGTGACAGGTGGAGCAGGATGTGTTGGTAGTAACTTAACAAAAGCTTTATCAGAATTAAATGCTGAAAAAGTAATTATTTTAGATAATATGTCTTCTGCTTATGAATGGAATGTTCCTGATTATGATCAAATAGAACTTATTGAAGGGGATATTCGTGATGATGAAGTCTTAAAAAGAGTATTTAAACAAAGTCCAGACATTGTTTTCCATTTAGCTGCTCACTTTGCAAATCAAAATAGTGTAGATATGCCTGAAACAGATTTAATGGTAAATGGTTTAGGAATGTTAAAAGTTTTACAATACTCCCAACTCACTAATGTAAATAGATTCATATTCTCAAGTAGTGGATGTGGAGTATATGGTTTAGACAGTAAAATGCCATTTAAAGAAGATGACATTTCAATCTCCTTACACACCCCATACCAAGTAACAAAATTACTTGGTGAACTATATACTAATTACTTCCATAACCTTTATGATTTACCAATAGTAAATGCAAGATTCTTCAATGTATTTGGTCCCGGAGAAGTACCAGGAAAATATAGAAATGTAATACCTAACTTTTTTTATTGGAGTATGAATAATCTCGCTTTACCAATTACAGGAAATGGAACAGAAACTCGTGACTGGACATTTGTAGAAGATATAGTAAGTGGATTACTTGCAATGGGTATAGAAGAAGAAGCAATAGGAGAAGCTATTAACTTAGGGTCTGGACAAGATCATCGAGTAATAGATATGGCTAATAGAGTAAATGAATTAACTGGAAATACAGAAGGAATAGCATATGCAGAACGCCGTAATTGGGATGCAAAAACTAAACTTTTAAGTTGTATAGATAAAGCACATGATATTCTTGGATACAAACCAACTGTAAGCTTTGATGATGGACTCATAAAAGTACATGAATGGTTTGAAAACAATTGGGAAGACATTCAAAAATCAGCAGAATTTGATTAAACATAGAAAAAGGGAAATTTTTTTAAAAAAGGGGAATTTTCCCTCTTTTATAACTATTTTTTATTTATATCAATATATTCAAATCCACATTCACTACAAGTTTCATCATTGAAACAGATTACACCACCACAATTTTCACAAGTGTACTTATCTAAATCCATTTTTAAAATTTTACCAATACCTGAATTTTCTAATTTTTTACAATTATCAACTGTGCTTAATCCATATCTTTTCTTTGAATTTTTATCATGTTTCTTAATTAATTTACAGGGGAATTCACTGCATCGTTGACAATATTTAAAATTCTTTTTATCAAAACAATTTTTAATCTTACATTTTAAACTACTTTTACTTTTACCAGAATCACTAATTCTACAACCTGGACAAGCATTATCATTTTTTAAATGTTTTTCACATAATAGGCAGTTAAAACCACAAGGAGCAAAATATTCATTTTTTATAATTTCAGGCATTTTCATAAATTTTCAAAACCTTTTACTTTTTAGTTTAATTTAATCTTTTTTCCAAATTTTTCTAATATATATCCTAATATTAATATTAAAATTAATATGATAAAAATATAGATGATTACATTACTTAAACCTAATTTATCAATATCTAAAAAGAAATAAGGGTACAAAGAATTTCCACTATTTGGTCCACTAAAAATTTTTGTCCCAATAAAGAATGCTCTAAAATAAATACCTATTAAATATGCTATAAATGGTATTAAACAATAATAAATACTTTTAATATTTAAAGAATCCTTTTTAGCAAATATTAACCAATCACATACAAATAATATTGGCACAATTAAATGAAATATGAAATTTTCCATTCCATAATTAATAAGACTTGTATGATAATTAGGAAATATAATTAAATTATAAGTTAATGACACTATAAAAATGGAGACAGTTATGATATAATAAATAATATTTATTATTCTTTCTTTATTTACATTATATGTTTTTTTATTTATGTTTTTATATAAATAAAATATTGAAAAGATTATACAAGCAATATTTGTTAAAGTAGTGTAAAAATATAATTTAACTGTACTATTTGGAAATTTAGTAATAGATTCATAAATACCCCATAATCCAATTATAATAATTAAAATTTTCATTAAATTAGAAATTATGATTTTGTTTTTCAAATTTAAGACCTCTTATATTATATGTTAATCCTTTTTGTTTTGCATATATAAAATAATTATTCTTTCTAAAATTTAATTAATTTCACATTTAATTTTAATAAAAAATTATAATTACTAGAAAAAACCAAAAATTAATTTAATTAATAAAAAAATTAAAAAGGACTTAACTGCATATGAAAATTTTAGTATTACAAGAATCTGACTGGTTAAAAAGAAACCCTCATCAACAACATCATCTTATGGATCGAATGGATGGGAGAGGACATCAAATAAGAGTTATTGATTATCCAATCGATTGGTCTAATGATAAAGAGAGTAATGGATTAATCTATAACCGCGAAGAACATAATAATGTTTGTAAAGTCAACCCAAAAACAAATATTACTGTAATACGTCCAAGTTTCATAAAAATTAAAGGATTAAATTATGTAAGTATGTATTTCACTCACCAAAAAGAGATTAAAAAACAAATATTAGAATTTAAACCAGACATTATTTTAGGATTAGGATTACTTAATTCTTATACTGGAAGTAAACTAGCAAAGAAATACAATATACCATTTGTATACTATTTAATAGATAATTTATATGCATTAATTCCTGAAAAAATCTTTCAAGGCATAGGAAAACAAGTTTTCACTAAATCATTAAAAAATTCTGATTTAGTAATAACAATTAATCAAAAACTATCAGAATTAGCAATATCCCTAGGATCTAATCCAGATAAAACAATATTAATTGATGCAGGTATAGATTTAAAAAAGTATAATCCTAAATTAGATGCTTCAAAAATCTATGATGAATATAATATCCAATCAGATGATATAGTTCTCTTTTTTATGGGATTTATTTATAATTTTGCTGGAATGAAAGAATTAGCTAAAAAATTAGGGGAAAATAAGGAAAAATATTCTAAAATGAAAATTTTAATTGTAGGTGATGGGGATGCCTATGAAGACTTACTAAAAATAAAAGAAGAATATAATCTTAAAGATCAACTTATTCTCACAGGACGTCAACCTTATATTAAAATACCTGAATTTTTAGCATCATCAACATTTTGTTTGCTTCCTGCATATAAAGATGAAGAAATAATGCAAGATATTGTACCAATTAAGTTATATGAATATTTAGCAATGCAAAAAGTCGTTATTGCAACTAAACTACCTGGAATTTATAATGAATTTGGTGAGAATCATGGTATTGTTTATGTGGATAATGCATGTGAAGTTCTTGATACTGTACAAAATATATTAAATAAAGGGGAATATGATGAAATAGCTAAAAATGGTAGAGAATTTGTTAAAAGTAGTGATTGGGAGATTAAAGTTAATGAATTTGAAAATGCATTAAATGAATTAATATAAAAAACTTTATATTACTAAAAGTAGTATATAATTAATATTAATTGGAGGTCATTAAATGAAAGATGAAGTATTCTATGGTAAAAGCATGCAACGTGTTAAAGATGATAATGAAGAATTATACCAAGCTATTGTAGATATAAATAATGCAGTATGGGATGGAAAAGCATTAGATTATAAAACACAAAAATTAATAGCTATTGGAATAGCAGCATCAAATTCAGATACTAGAGCTATCAAAAAACAAATGGAAAGTGCTAAAAAGGAATTAGGCATCACTCGTGATGAAATTTTAGATGTATTAAAAGTGGTTTTATTAACTTCTGGAATGCCACCATTTAATAAATCCTTATCTGTACTTAATGAAGTATTCTAATACTATTTTTTTATAATTATTTATTTTTTCATTTTTTATTATTTTTTTCTATTTCTCATTTTTTTTAATTTTTAACAATTCTTAAAAAACTTTTTTATAAAATAAAAACTATAAGTTATTAGTATAATTAAAAGAATAATTTAATATAATATTTATAAATTAATATGAAATTAGTATTTTTTAGGAGAATTGTTAAATGATAATGTGGGATGAAGAAAAAGAAACCATACAAAGAGATGACTTAGAAGAGTTGCAATTGAAAAAATTACAAGACACTGTTCATCAAGCTTATGAACGTGTACCTTATTATCATAAAAAATTTAATGAAATTGGATTATACCCAGAGGATATTGAAACATTAGAAGATATTACTAAAATACCATTCACTACTAAAGATGATTTACGTGAAAGTTATCCTTTTGGTATGTTTGCAGTTCCTAAAAAGGAAATTATAGAAATTCATTCATCTTCTGGTACAACAGGAAAACCAGTTGTTTCAGGTTATACACGAAAAGATTTGGATACTTGGGCAACAATAATGGCACGTGGATTAACAGGTATGGGTCTTGGGGATGAAGATATTCTTCAAAATACACATGGTTATGGATTATTCACTGGAGGATTTGGAGTACATTATGGGGCGGAAAAAATCGGAATTACTGTAATACCTATAAGTACTGGTCAAACAAAACGTCAAATTGAAATAATGAATGATTTTGATATTACTGGGTTAATATTTACACCATCTTACGGTTTACATATGGCAGAAGTTGCAAAAGAAGAAGGAATTAATCCAAAACAATTAGGGATAAAAGCTATTGGTTTTGGGGCTGAAATGTGGACTGAAGAAATGAGAAAACGTATAGAAAAAGAATATAATACTGAAGCTTATAATATTTACGGTTTAACTGAAATTATGGGTCCCGGAATAGGTGTAGAATGTGAAGCACAAAATGGTTTACATATTGCAGAAGATTATTTCTACCCTGAAATTGTTGATAGTAAAACAGGTAAACAACTTCCAGGGGGAACTGAAGGAGAATTAGTTTTAACAAATCTTGAACGGGAAGGAATGCCAATTTTAAGATTCCGTACTAAAGATATCACAACCCTACATTATGAAACATGTGAATGTGGTCGTACTTTTACAAGAATGGAACGTATCAAAGGAAGATATGATGATATGATTAAAGTAAAAGGAGTTAGTGTTTTTCCTTCACAAATTGAAAAAGCATTACTACACGTAAGTGAAGTTGAACCTCATTATCAAATAATTGTTACTCGTCCAGATATAATGGATCAAATGGAAATAAAAGTAGAAACATCTCCTGATTTATTTAGTGATGATGTAACTAAAATGGTGAATTTACAAAAAACAATTGGGGACTATGTGCAAAACGAAATAGGTTTACGTGCAAAAATTACCTTAGTAGAACCTCATACTCTTCCACGTTTTGAAGGAAAAGCAAAACGTGTTTTAGATAAAAGAAATTTTAATTAAAAAAAACTTTTCAGGTGTTTTTTTATTATGTCAAATGATAACGAAATGATTAAACAATTAAGTATATTTTTAGAAAATAAAAAAGGACGGTTATATAAAGCATTAGATGTTTTAGCTAATGCAAATATTAATATTAGAGCTTTATCTTTAGCAGATACTAGTGATTTTGGTATATTACGTTTAGTTGTTCAAGACCCAATTAAATGTAAAGAGGAATTAGAAAAACATAACTTTACAGTTAAGGTTACTTTAGTAGTTGGTGTTCAATTAGATGATACTCCTGGTGGTTTAAGTAAAATTTTAAAAATAGTACAAGATAATAATATGAATCTTGATTATTTATATGCTTTTACTCATGAAAAATCAGAAAAAGCTATTCTTTTATTATGTACTTCAAATCTTGAAAATCTTACCAATATTTTAAAAGAAAATGATGTAATAATTGTTCCAGCTGATGAAGTATATAACTTATAATACTCAAATTATTTTTTGTGATGGATTTTTATGAAAATAACATGTATAGGTGCGGATATATCAAATAATGATGTATCATGTAGTGAAAATTTAATATCTAATTTAAAATCTGATATTCCCAAACTATTAAAAAAAGGAGCTATTAAAGCAGGATTAACTAATATTACTGGTGATGATGTAGTAATTTCTGCTATTGTAAATGATGAAGATTTACCATTAATCAATAAGGAAATAGTTAATATATTAAGAGATAATGCTGAAGATATTGGTGATATTGGAGGTGTTGGGAAAACATCTGAGGAAGCAGGTGAAGGGATTAGTTATGCAACTGCGAATATTCGAGAGGATAGATTTCCTGATGCCGTAATATTACATTTTGATACTTATGGAGGGGAATCATTTGTTGCACATGTTGCAGAAAGTGCAATACAAGCTGCTAAAGGAATAAGTTCTTGCACTGATGTTTCCATTTTAAATAGTGAAGATATTAATGAGATACCTGGTGTTGGTTATGTGGGTAATGAAACCGATGATCCTGTAATAGTTGCTACTGTGGAAGATTTAGAACAAATAGGTGTGATTAGTGGAGCAATGATAGGTGCAAGTTTAGGTTGTAAAAACACTTATCTTGTAAAGCGTCATACTCCATGTAATGTTATACCTGGTAGTGTGCTTGTTTCCGCAACTGCATTTACAAATGGTAATATTATAGATTTAGCTGTACCATTTGAGAATAAAACTAGAATCCTTAAATAAAATACTTTTATATTTTTTTCATTTATTTAATTTAATTCATTTAAATCTTAAAAAACTTTTAATATTACTAATGATAAATATTAGATTAACAATTATGATTAAAAGATTTATTATAAAAATTATAAAATAAGAGGTTAATGTTTATGATATTATTAGATAAGGATACAAGAGCCTTAGTTCAAGGAATTACAGGTAAACAAGGTTCTTTCCATACAAAACAAATGTTAGATTACAATACAAATATTGTTGCTGGAGTTACACCAGGTAAAGGTGGTCAAGAGTTATATGGGGTTCCTGTTTATGATAGTATAGAACAAGCTGCAAGTAACGAGGATTTAAACACTAGTATAATATTTGTACCTGCACCATTTGCTAAAGATGCAGCTTTTGAATCAATTAAACATATGGATCTTGTAATTATCATTACAGAACACATTCCAGTCCATGACAGTATGCAAATCATGGAATATGCTAATCGTAAAGGAAAAACAGTTATAGGTCCAAACACTCCAGGAATTATATCTCCAGGTATAGGTAAACTTGGAATAATGCCAACTCATATTTTCGAACCTGGAAATGTTGGAGTAATAAGTCGTAGTGGAACTTTAACCTATGAAATAGCATCACAATTAACTAATGCAGGAATCGGACAAAGTACTTGTTTAGGGATTGGAGGAGATCCAGTAATAGGTACAAAATACACTGAGATTTTACAAAAATTTGAGGATGATCCAGATACTGATAAAATTGTATTAATCGGTGAAATTGGAGGAAATGCAGAAGAAAAAGCTGCAAAATATATAGAAGAAAACATCACTAAACCAGTAGTAGGGTTTATTGCAGGATTAACAGCACCTCCAGGAAAACGTATGGGTCATGCAGGAGCAATTATTGAAGAAGATAGTGGAACTGCATTATCTAAAATTAAAGCATTTAATGATGTTGGAGTAGAAGTTGCAAAAAGACCATCTGAGATAGTAAACTTATTAAACAAAGTTTAAATAAACTCTTATTTTTTTCTAATTTTTTAAAAAATATGAAAACTAATTTTAAAAATATATTTTTCTTTAAAATTTTCTTTTAAAGGTATTGATAATAATGAATAAAGAAGAAATCATCCAAAAATTATTTAATGGTGAAATGAAACTTTATCAAATAGATAAATTCACAAAAGATGCTACTGAAGCTTTAGAAATTCGTCGAGAATTCATTGCTCAAAAAACTAACACTGATTTAAGTTATATTGGTTCATATAATATTGATATGAATACTGCAATGAAAAAAAATATTGAAAATCCTATAGGTACAGTGCAAATTCCATTAGGTGTTATAGGGCCATTAAAAATAAACGGAGAATCATGTACTAAAGAATACTATGTACCTTTAGCTACATCTGAAGGAGCATTACTAGCTAGTATTAATCGTGGGGCAAGTACTATAACAGCTTCTGGTGGATGTAATGCTAGGGTTATTAGTGATAAGATGACTCGGGCTCCTGTAATTAAAGTAGAAAATAGTGTAGAAGCTATAAAAGTTAAAACATGGTTTGAAGATAATTTCTCTAAAATTAAAGAAGTAGCAGAGTCAACAACTTCTCATGGTAAATTAATAAAAATAGATCCAATATTAATTGTGGGAGCATATGTTTATCCTAGATTTGTTTACAGTACTGGTGATAGTATGGGAATGAATATGGTTACAATCGCTACTGATAAAGTTTTAAAATTATTATCTGAAGAAACTAATGCTAAACATATTGCTTTAAGTGGTAATGCTTGTGTTGATAAAAAACCTTCTCATATGAATTTAATAGAAGGGCGAGGAAAAACTGTTGTGGCAGATATTTTAATTCCAGAAGAAATTGTTGAAAAAAAATTAAAAACTACTGCAGAATCAATAGTTGAAGTAAATATTGCTAAAAATTTACTTGGAAGTGCAGTTTCAGGGACAATGGCATTTAATGCTCAATATGCAAATATGGTCGCAGCAATATTTTTAGCAACAGGACAAGATTTAGCACATGTTGTTGAAGGATCATTAGGCATAACTCATGCTGAAAATCGTAATGGAGATTTATATTTCAGTGTAAATATGCCTGATTTACCATTAGCAACAGTTGGTGGGGGAACAAGATTAGAAACCGCTAATGAAGGGTTAAAAATTTTAGGATTAAATGGTTCCGGATCAGTTCGTGACTTTGCTGAAGTAGTAGTTTCAACAGTTATGGCTGGAGAATTATCTCTTATAGGTGCTTTAGCAGCAGGACATTTAGCACGTGCTCATGAACAATTAGGAAGATAATTAAAAATTTATTATTTCCCTAAAAAACTTTTTTTTAAGTATAATTAAAGGATTATTTTTAAGATGAATAAAAAAGATAATGTTAATTTTGATGATTTGGATTTAGACTTTGAAGATTTAGAATCTTTAGGCTTAATGGATGATTCTGAATTTCCGGAATTAGAATTAGAAACAGATAATATATTAATGAATTTAAGTATAAAAAAAGATTATAGTAAAATTAAAGATAAATCTGAACGTAAAAAAGAATTTATTAAAGATTTACATAAATTTATAGATCAGTTTGCTAATACTCCAGAATCTGATGATTTCATTAATTATTATGATTTATAAAAATTATATTTTTCTATTTTTTTTATTGATCTATGTCAAAAACTTTTTCAACATTATTTTTATGTATTTGAAAAGCTTCTTCAACAGTCATTATTTCGTTTTGAATAAAATTCAATGTTCTTTTTGGTACAGTTTTAGGACCTAATACCATTCCAGGATGTTCATCTTCATCAAAAAAATCTGTTTCCATAAAAAATCGTGTACCTTTTTTTAAAGCTTCAATAATATTAGTTTTATTAGTGGTTATGCTTGGAACAATTCCAAAATTTTCTTCTTTCAAAACATGAGCCTCTGCGTGGTGTTTTATAAGTTTATTTTTATTAAACCCAATTTTATCTGCAATTTTTGCTATTTCTTCATATTTTTGAGGTGTGAAATCTTCTGTATGTAACATCACAGGACAGTTTAAATCTTTACCTAATTTTAAACAGTATTCTAAGATTTTATTATGGTACTTTAATTCCTCTTCTTCAACAGGGTAATGGGGTCTTCCTATTTCACCTATTCCTAATGCATTACCTTTTTCTATTTCTTTGCTGCCATAATTTATTGCTTTTATTATTCTTTTGTATGCTTCTTGGTATGTTTTTCCTGCTCTTATTAAGTTTGAATATTCTGCTGGGTGAACTCCAAGGAAACTGTATGCATGAACAGGTGTTTCTTTGTTTATTAGGTCTACATATTCATTATTTAAGTCCATTCCTTTTTCATAATTTGTGGGTTGGCCAAAATTCCATGCAGGTTTGTTTGGTATTATCATTACTCGACCTCCATTATTGTAGAATATTTTTGCTATTTTTAAGGGTCCTTTCCCATTAATAGGATCTACATGTATATGGGTATCTGTAATTGGAATTTCTAAAGGATTAGGTATCATAATAATTATATTTTTTTATTAAGTTAATGTTGTTTGTTTAGTTTGATCTTGTTTTTCATATCCGATTTTATCTAAAACTTCTTTTACATTTACTTTTGTTAAAAAACATCCATCTTGTGTTAATAATACTCCTTGAGGTGCAAAATCTGATAAGTTCATCATCATTAAGTTTAAATCTTCATAACATGCTATTCCTACTACTGCTTTAAAGTGTTGTTCTTTTATAATCCTTTCAATGAAACTACTTCCAGGAACGATAAATACAGTATAACCCATGGGTTCTGCTTCTGATTTAATAATACCAATACTACATCTACCACATTCAGTACATTCTACACCAGTTTTTGTAAGCTTTGCTTCACAGTCTGCTGCTCGAAGACAGTGAGGTAAAAATATTAATTTTTCATCATTTGGAATTTTATTGAATTTTTTTTCATTTACCTTGTTTCGTAATTCAACACCAATATGATCTACTAATGTCTTATCAAGTCCTAAACTTTTTGAAAATTTTTTCAATGGAGAATAAAAAGCATCTAATCCTAATAACATAACTTTTGGAAATATTAAAAGATTTTTTTTAATTAATATTTTACCTAATACTAATGTTATAATTAAAATTAATAATAGTAATATAATGCCTATTGTTATTAGTTCTCCTAAAAATATAAATATTGATTCTGTAATCATTTTAATTTTAAATCCTATAAATTAGTTATTAATATTTTAATTTTTATTATATAAATCATTATTTAAATTTTAAATTTAATCAATATATATTTCAAAGTTTTATTTTTATACTATAAAAAAAAGGGGTTTTTAAATGGATATTATTAAAACTTTTTAATTTCATAATCTTTTAAATTTCCTTTAATATTTACTCCATTTGCAGATTTAAAAATTTCTAAACCAGTTAAACTATCACAACTACATAATATGTCTTGTTCTGGATGTGTGCCGGGTATTATATTACAATCTAAACGGATATTTTCACCTACACTTATTACCATTTTTAATCTTTTGCTTGAGGGGTGATTTTTAGGTAAAACTATTATTGGTGAATCCATGTCTCGTGTAAGGTAAATTAAGGATTTTATTCCTTTTTCAAATTTTTCTCCTGTTCCGAATGCGCTAACAGCAATTAAGTCTCCAGGTTCTAAAAATTGAACAATTTCATCATTTTCTGGTGTTCCAAGAAAAATCATTTTTTTATCAGATAGTTTAACTATGCCTACAGTACCAGTATTTCCTTTTAAAAATAATATTTCCTCAGGTTTTAATTTTATATTTGTTTCTTTAGTGTTCATAAGTTTATGTGGTCCTTAAATATTTGTTTATTTAAAAAAATTAGTTTGTTTATTATATTTTTAAAAATGTAAAAAAAAAGGTTTTATTTTAAAATATTTAATGAAGTAATATTATTCATTTGATTCTACATTATCACTTTGGCAGGAAGGACATACAACATGTTTTCCAATTCCTTTAAATTCATTTCCACAATCTAAGCATCGATATCTTTTTGTTTTTAATTTTTTCATATCTATTTCAGCCATTGGGCCTCCACCACTACACATTAATATCACCTTTTTATTCTTTTATTGTATTATTATATTTTTTTTGAAGTATTTATTTTTTTTGTTGATTAATTATTTTTTATCTATTAAAATTAAATAGAATAATTTAAAAATAATTAGTTCTTAAATATTATATAGTATTAATAAATTATTTTTTTAAAAGGTGGTGATTAAAGTATGGTGGAGAATCATAATATTTGTCCTAAATGTGGATTTAAAAATTCTTCTGATGCTAAGTTTTGTCGTAAATGTGGAACTAATTTAATTCAATCTGCTACTCCTTCTTTTAATCAGTCTAATGTGACTAAAATAACTCCTGATTCTAAGAAAGATGAAAATAAGAAGTATCTAATCATTGGTGCAACTATTATTATTTTGGTTGTAATTGTTTGTTGTACATTTTTATTAGTTAGTTCTTCAGGTACTGGTTCTACTTTTAGTAGTGGTTTAATTCCTAGTTCTCAGTCTGGTTCTAGTTCTTCTAATGTTCAAAGTAGTCAGTCTGGTTCTAGTTCTAGTACTAGTGGTAGTTGGCATTTAGTTCAAACTTTTAATGGAGTAGGTAATGATCAATTGTCTGTAACTGGTTTAACAGGTAGTAAGATTAAAGTTTATGCTTATGGGATGCCTATTAATAACCATGGGGGATATAATCATTTATATACTAATTCTTATTTAAATGGGGCTAGTGTTGGAAGTACTGCAGTTGATTGGGGTACTACTAGTGCTGTTAAGGGTAAAGAGGATAGTGTTATTTTCTCTGGTTCTGGTTCTTTAAGTATTGATGTGGATACTCAAGATCTTGATTCATGGACTATTAAAGTTTATTCTTATAGTTAATAAATTAAATATTTTATTTTCTTTTTTTTAATAAATTTTATTATTGAGTAAAATCTAAAATAATATAAGACTTTATTTAATAATTTTTTGGAGTGAGTGAGTTTTGGAAAGAAAGAATATTTTAATTATTGTCTTTGTTTTAGTTATATTAGTTATTGCACTTGGTGCAAGTTATATGATGTTCTTTAATAAAGGTGATACTACAAATTTTAATGCAGCATTTATTAGTGGGTCTTTCACTGGGAATGTTTCTGGGAATGTTATAAATGATTCTGTTCCTAATCATCAATTTCAAGCTAGTTATATTGATTCAAATAATGGTATTACTTATAATATGAGTACACTTAAAGATGGTGATTTTTTAATTGATTTGATGCAATTACAAGGTTTACAATCTCCTGAGCATCGTCAGTTAGGTGAGAATAATTGGAATATATTTTATTCTCAAGCTGTTCCTAATACTCAAGTAAGTAATAATACTACTACTGATAATTCTAGTGTTTATAATGTGTATATTTGTCAAGCGGATAAAGATAATCAAACTTTTCTTATTTATGTCATTAGTAATTCTTCTAAGGTAGAATGTGATGGTAGTTTATATTGTCCTATGTATAAAGATTATGTTGAACCTTTACTTACTAGTACTACTTTGAAGACTAATCCTAGTGCCCCTACAGGTCCAGATGTCTTAGGTATAGATAATGCTACTTATAATCAATTATTAGATCAAATTAAGAATGCTAAAGGGGCTAATTAATTTTCTCCTTTTAATATTTTTTATGGATATGTTTTATTATGGTAAAAGTTACAATTTTTCATGCTAATGAATGTGATAAAAAGAAATGTACTGCAATTAAAATGTGGAAAACAGATAAAGCTCGTTTGGTTTATCGTATTAATCAAATTCCTCATGGAGCCATTGTTTTAAATCCTTATAGTGATTATAGTGTTTCTCCGGAGGATCATCGTTATGTTTCTAGACGTGGTGTTGTTGGTTTAGATTGTAGTTGGAATAAAGTTAGTGATTCTAAGAGTTTTTTTAATTTAAGTAAGTATCATCGTGCTTTACCTTTTTTAATTGCTACTAATCCTGTTAACTATGGTAAACCTTGTACTTTATCTACTAGTGAAGCTATTGCTGCTACTTTATATATTACAGGTTTTAAAGATCAAGCTCATGATATTATGAGTACTTTTAAGTGGGGTCATACTTTCTTAGAATTGAATGGGGAGTTACTCGAAGCTTATAGTAATGCTCATGATGGTGAGGGTGTTGTCAATATACAGAATGATTTTTTAAGTCAGTATAATAAAGATTAGTTTTTATTCTTATTTTTTTGTTCGATTCTTGTTTATAACCATTAGGTTTATATATTAAGAAGAGTATATATTTTTATAAGATTTATGAATACATAACTATTTTTTGTTTCATAATTTTAAATAAAAAATTATAAGATTAGATTAATTGTTTTTTTAATTATAATCGAAATTTATTTTATCATATATGATTATTTGGGAGGATATCTTAATGGCACGATTTGATGAAGCTGAAAACAGAATTTTCAATGTTAAAATTTGCTTAAAATGTAATGCTCGTAACCCTGCTGATGCTAAAACTTGTAGAAAATGTGGTTACAAGGGTTTAAGACTTAAAGCTAAAGAAGCAAGAGGATAATTTTATCCTTTATTGTTTTTATTTTTTTTAAAACCTTTTTAATACTTTTTTCTATTTTTTTAATACTTTTTTGTTTATTCAATTAATAATATATCTTATTTTTTTAAATAAAATTAAATACTATTAAATCCAAAAATAATAATAATATAGTGAACAATAATATAAGATTAAATAAAAATTATAAAAAATTAATTTTAAACAAAAAATATAGTCACAATAAAAAAATAAAGGAAGCAAAACATGTCTGTAGAAAGTGAAATAAAAGAAACTTTAAAAAATCGAAAAATGCATTTAACACTAATAGATCCAGATGAACAAACACCGGAAGAGGCATTAAAAATTGCTGAAGCAGCTATAAGAGGCGGAACTGATATTATTTTAGTTGGAGGATCAACTGTAAGTCAAAACCAAGTAGATTTTACATGTAAAATATTGAAAGAAAATATTCAAAAACCTATAATAATTTTCCCAGGAAACACTAGTAGTGTAAGTAAATATGCTGATGCAATGTTATATATGAGTTTCATAAATAGTACCAACCCATACTGGTTAGTTGGGGCACAAGCACTTGCAGCACCAGCAGTAAAAGCTTCTGGAATCGAAACATTACCTATGGCATACATGGTATGTGAACCTGGAGGGACTGTTGGATTTGTAGGGCAAGCACAACTTGTCCCAAGGAATAAACCTAAATTACCTGCAGTATATGCTATGAGTAGTGAATTTATGGGAATGAGATTCTTTTACTTAGAAGCAGGATCAGGAGCAGAAAAACCTATACCTCCAAAAATGGTAGCATATACTAAAAAAGCTACAACAGACATGGTAATCATAGTAGGGGGAGGAATCCGGGATGGTGAAACAGCATATAAAGCAGCAAAAGCAGGTGCAGATTTAATAGTTACAGGTACAATAGTTGAAGAAACAGAAGATGTTGAATCAAAAATAAATGAAATTACAACTGCAATCAATAAAGCATCTAAAAATTAAAATTATATTTATTCAGAGATTTATATGTTAGAATCATTATATGAAGAAGCAATAAATAAAAAAGGTACAATCCAAGAACAAATAGTGGAATATCAACATAAAGATTTGGATTTATCAAAAAATTGGATTGAAAAAACAATTCCATTACCTTTAAAAGATAAAGTAATAGCTGCAGGTGATGGGAGTTTAAACAAAAAAAGATTCATAAGCTTTTATCTTTACGCTGTAGCTGCTGAAAGCTTAATTTATAATCCAAATAAAGATCAAAAATTAAAAAAATATGAATTAACAAATATTGATACTTTATCTCATCAAAAATTTCTTGATGAACGTTTAAGTAATTTCATGAACATTTTTGAATTAAAAAATGCAATAAAAACTATAGAAGATAACAAGGACTTAGATTATTACCTACTAGATGGAAGTATTTATGGTAATATAATTCCTTTATTCCCATCACCCCATGATATTCCAAAAAAAACACGAATTGATATAATTAAACAAGTAAATTCTCAATTTAAAGAATCTATAAAAAATAAAGAGGAAAACATTAAATCTAATGATTTAATAAATACACTTGATTTAGATAATAAATTTAAAGATTATGAAATAAGCATTTTTCTTGAAAATATTGAAAAATCTTTATTGTATATAGAATTATTAAAACATAAAGAAAAAATAGTTGCAATTAGTAAAACCAGTAGTAGTAAAGATTTTTTTAATAGTAATGTTCCAGATATTGCATTATTAAATTATTATTCAACAAATGAAGGTTATAGTACTTTAAGATATCGTAATGCAAGTGAAGATATTCGGACAAATTTCTTAATTGGGGATGAGTTTTTTAAAAATATAGATTTCACTATTTTTTATGCTAGATTATCTCCAAATACTAATGTTTTAAAATTTGAATTACCTTATCATGCATCTGAGGAAGAATGTTTACAAGTTTTAAGTGATTTGAAAAAGGATTCTGTTGGAGGTTATCCTTATTTACTTTATAAAGCACATCATGATGTGGTAATTCAGAATAATGATATGAATAGTATCAGTTCTATTGTAAATATAATTGAAAGACAAGGAAGGGAAATGTTATGATTATTGGTAGAAGTATAGGGGAAACTACTCTTGTAAATTTAAGTTTTATTAGTAAAAAAATGCCAAGTGTGGGGGAATATGTTACATTAAATTATGATGGTAAAACTGTCTTAGGCATGATTGAATCTATGGTTAGAGGTTCAGTTTCACTTAATAATGAGATTTATGATCCTGACACTATAGATAAAATTAAGGAAATAGAAGGAAATGATTATTATATTAAAGGAAATGTTAGAATTCTTGGAGATGTGAATGATAATCTTAAACTTCCAAGAACTCCTGCACCTCCTGGTACTGAAGTTGAGAAAGCTTCAACAGACATATTAAAAGATGTTTTTGATCAAGAAAATAGTTTAACATTAGGTCATTTAATAAGTCAAGAAGAAGTAGAAGTAGGTGTAGATTTAAATAAAATGGTTTCTCGTCATTTAGCAATTCTTGCAATGACTGGTGCAGGAAAATCTAATACAGTTTCAGTATTAGTTGATGAATTATTAAAAAATAATGGTTGTATATTTATTTTTGATATGCATAGTGAGTATATTAATGCAAAATTCAAAAATGGTGAAGTAAATCCTATTAAACCAATCATTAATCCTAAATACATGGAATTTGATGAAATTAAAAAATTAGCTAATATTGGATCTAATGCTGTAAACCAAGAAAGGTACATTAGAAAAGCTTTTAAAGAAGCAAAAGAACAATTACAAAATGGTGAAGCTAAAACTCCAGATTTCTTAGAACAATTATTAATTATTTTAAATAAATGGGAATTAGATGATGATCGTCCATCTAAAGAAAGAAATAATATCATTGATGTAATTAATAAGATTGAAGATTTACAAAGTACTTATGGAAAATTATTAGATACAAATACAGGTAATATTTTAACACAATTAAAACCGAACAGTTGTAATGTTCTTGATTTGGGTCAAGTTGATGAAAATACTGCTGAAGTTATTGTAAGTCATGTTTTACGGAATGCTTTAAAAAGTAGAAAGAATTTTATTCATGAAAATGATGTGAATGCTTTAAATATTCCCGTATTTTTTGTATTGGAAGAAGCTCATATTCTTGCTCCTCAAAATCGTAGTACTAAATGTAAATATTGGATTACACGGATTGCTCGTGAGGGTCGTAAGTTTGGTTTAGGTTTATGTATGGTTAGTCAATCTCCAAAGTCAGTTGATAGTGAAACATTGTCTCAAGCTAATAATATGATTATTTTAAGACTTGTTGAACCTAAAGATCAACAACATGTGCAAAGTTCTTCTGAGTCTTTGTCTGATGATTTGGTTGGTCAATTGCCTAGTTTGAATGTTGGTGAAGCTTTAGTTTTGGGTATGATGACTAAAATCCCTACTTTAGTTAAAATTAATAGTTTTAAAGGTAAAAATGTAGGTGGAGATTTGGATATCTGTAAAATTTGGAGTCAAAATCTTAAGTCTAAAACTGAGGAATTAGATGAAATGGAAGATGATTTTTTAAATTTAGGTGGAGATTATTAAAAAATTTTTTAAAAATTAATTTAATAAATAAGATATTTGAACTTTATTGTTAATAATTACAATATTGTTAAATCTTCCATTTATTGCTTTTTCTATTTCTGATATGTTTTCATTAGTTATTTGTTCTATTCGCAAGTTAGGTGAACTAATTTGTAATTCTTTAGAATTATCTTTGGATAATTGAAATTTTAATTCGTTTAATTCTTTTTCAGGGTATAATTTTTGGAATTTATTTTTTAAAATTTCTTTTAAGTTTTTGTTAATTTTTTCATCAAAGTACATTTCCTTTTCTCCTATCTTATTAGTTATTTTCGTTTTTTGAATTTTTTCCACATCGGGGGGGGGGTGTAAGGTTTTTGGTTATGTTTTTTCCTTATTTTTTCAATTTGATTATTTTATTTTTAGTTTAAAAGATTATAAATCATTTTTTTTACATGTTTTAAATTAATGGTTTTCTTTATTTGTTGATATATTGTTAGTTATACATTATAAATCTTTTTATTATTCTTATTTTTCATGTTTGGATTATTTTACAATTATTAAAACTGTTTTGGGGATGTTTAAATTTGTTTTTTTGTTAGTTATTACTCATGGTTTTAATAATCACGAACGATTATTGGTTTTGATTAATTTTTAAATTAAGTTAAAAAAATTATAAAATTTATAAAATTTAAGCTTTTTTTTATCCAATTTAATAAAAAAATCATAATTTCTATTTTGGCCAATAAAGTTTGTTTTTAATAAAACTAAACATTTTTATTAAAATTTTTAAAAAAATTAAAAAAATACACAAAATTAAAATATTTAACTTACAAAAAAATAAAAACACATAGAAAACTTAAAATTAACTAAATAAGTCAAACTAAAACCAAAATAAAACTATTAAATAAAACTAAAATATTATTAATGAATAAAAACAAAAAAAAACATAATAATTAAAATTAATAAAAATTTATCAAAAAAAAATACAAAGGGAGAAAACAAATGAAATTTGCTCACTTATCAGATACACATTTAGGTTATAGACAATATGGCCTACAAGAACGTGAAGACGACTTTTATTACACCTTCAACAGTGTAGTAGACAATATAATAGAAGAAAGAGTGGACTTCGTAATTCATAGTGGAGACCTATTTGAAACAAATAGACCATCACCAAAAGCATTACTAACATTCCAAGAAGGATTACTAAAACTACGGAAAGCAAATATACCTATATATGGAATAACAGGTAATCATGATACTGTACTAAGAAAAGGATTCATACCTCCTCAAGCACTTTTTAGAAAATTAGGATTTCGACCATTAAGTGCAAAAAGACCATCTTACTTAGAAGATGATATATGTATAACAGGAGTACCATACTTACCAAAATCTATGAAACCTTTATTAATGAAAAAAATACAAGAAGCAAGTAAAAAAGCAGAAGAATATAAAAAAAGCATAATAATTCTTCACCAAGGAATAGATAAATACCTTCCATTTGATTATGAACTTGAAACAGGAGAATTACCAACAAATTTCAATTACTATGCTATGGGACATATCCATAATTATATAAACGAACCATACGGAAATGGTAAATTAGTATACCCCGGATCAACTGAAATATGGAAAACAAATGAATTAAAAGATTATCAAAAAAATGGTAAAGGATTTGTATTAGTGGACATGTCCGGAGACATCCCAGAAACAGAAAGAATCAAAATAGATTTACCAAGAGAATTTATCAAAAAAACTGTATCTTACAATAAATTATTAGCTGAACTTCAAGAATTAAAAAATAATATAATAAAATTAAAAACTAAACCCCTTTTGGATATCACAGTTGAAGAAGGTAACTTTAGTACACAAGAAGCATTTGACACAGTACACAAAGTATTAGATGAATACACATCTTATATAAGACCTCATTTCTATCCGGATAAAATTAAAGAAGAACTAGAAATAATACAAAATGAAAAGACATTAGAACCTCGTCAATTAATAATCAAAAAAATGTCAGAATTAGAAAATGAAGATGTAAATCATTTAGCTGTAGATTTATTTGATAATTTATCCAAAAATAAACTACCTGAATCCGAAAAAATAGCGGAAAATTTCTTCAATGAATACTTTGGAGATAATGGTTTAAAAGTATCCGAAGAAGATATTAAAAAAGAAATGGAAACAATTGGTGTATTTAAAACGGAGGATGATTAAGTATGATTTTTAAAAAATTACAACTTAAAAACTTCAAATCACATGAAAACACAACAATAAACTTCAAACCTGGTATAAGTTTAATAGTAGGTGAAAATGGGGCAGGAAAATCAACCATATTTGAAGCAATAAGTTTTGCACTCTTTAAACAATATACTGCGAAAAAAATTAATGAATTAATTAAAATAAATAATGTTCATAAAAGTAATGAAAAAATGAGTGTAACATTAGATTTTATTGCTAATGGAAAAGAATATGAAATAAGAAGAACAAGAACTAAAACTACTTCAAATGCAGGTTTATATGAAAAAATTGGAGACAGATTCCAAAAAATTGTTGGTGGAGATGCAGAAGTCAATAAAGAAATTCAATCTTTATTAGAAATGGATGGAGATTTATTCTTAAATGCAATTTATGTAAGACAAGGTGAAATTGCAGAATTAGTTGGAAAAACACCTGCACAAAGAAAAGAATTAATTGGTAAACTTCTAAAACTTGAAGAATTAGAAACAGCTTGGAAAAATTTATTACCTATCTTAAATGAATATGATAAGAAAATTTCAGAAATTAAAGGAAAACTTTCAAGTGAATCTGAACTTAATTATGAATTAAAAACTAAAAAACAAGAACTTGATAATTTAAGTAAAAAAGGAAATAATGCTGAAGAAAAATTAAATAATCTTAATAAAGATCATGATCAAAAAGCCATTACTAAAGGACAAATGGAAACAGAAAAAGGTATTTTTGAAGCATTACAAACCAACTTGAATAATGAAATAAATAATGCTAAAAAGATGGTTGAGGATAAAAAAGAATTACAAAACCAAGCTGATGAAATTGTTCATAATGAAAATGAAATGAAAAGACTTGAAAAGTACTCTCAAAAATTACCTATATATCTTGATTTTAAAGATGCAGTCAATAAAATTCAATCATTAAAATCTGATCAAAAGAAATATGAGAAAATTTTAGAAGATATTGAATCTCATAAAAAGATTTTAGATGAAGAAAAAATGGATTATGATACTTATCTTGAATTAGAAGGTAAAATTAAAGCTTTAGAATCTAATAAATCTAAAATTCAATCAGAAATCAGTGTTTTTGAACAATTAGAATCTGAAAAGAAATCAGTTGAAACTGAATTAGAAAATAATAAAATAACTTCTGATAAATTCTTCAAACGGGCAGAAAATATTATTTCTCCATTTTTAGATGTTAATGAATCATTTGATGATTATAAAGATTTTAATAAATTAAAACATTTTGTTGATACATTAAATGTTAATATTTCAAATGAAATTAAGAACAATGAAAAATTAGCTATAAATTATAAAAAAGACATTGTAGTTTTAGGTGAAGGTATAAAAAGTAGTGAGTTACCATTAAAAGATTTAGCTAAAGTTGGAGATAAATGTCCTATTTGTCAATCAGATATAACTCCTGAAAAGAAATCAGATTTGCAGGAAGGTTATAAAAAAACTATTAAAGATAATAAAGTTAAAATGGAAGAGTTAAATGCTCAAATAAACGAATTTGAAATTAAAAATAAATCTTTAATAAGTAAACATGAAGAATTATTAGAAATTGAGAAACAAATTTATTCTAATAAACACATTGTTGAAAGTATAGATAAAAATACAAATAAAATTGTTGAATTAACGGATAGATTAACTTTAAAACAAGATACTTTAGATAGTTTATCTGAAGTTGAAAAGCAAATTAAAGAAGAAACTGAAAATCGTGAATCTAAAAAACAACATCATGATAAATATATTGAATCTCAAGGTGCTCTTAAATCTTTAGGTAAAGAACATGAAGCTAAAGATGAACTTTATAAAATTACAGGGAAAACTGATTTACAAGTTCAACGCATAAAAGATGATATATCCCAAGATAGTTTTTTAAGTGCTAAAATTCAGGAAGATGAATTAAATAATAAAATTGATGAATTAACTGAAAAGGATAGACGTTATAATGAACTTAAAGGTACTATTCATTTAAAAAAATCAGTCAATAATAAATTAGAAAATAAAAAATCAGATATCAAAATTATTAATAAAAAAATTAATAAATTAGAAGAAGATATTCAATCCTCTCATTATGATAAAGATAAATATGAAAATATAGTATTCATATATGAACGTTTAAATAAAGAAATTCAAGAAGTAACACGTGAAATAGGAGAAATCAAAGGTCAAGTAACCGAAATTATTCCAGCTATAGAAAACTTAACACGTAAAATTCGTAAAAACCAAGAATTAGAAAATGAACTTGCAGATTACGAATCATTCATGAATTTATTAACTGAAATTAGAGGTGTTTATGGTAAAGATGGTGTTCAAAAAGATTTAAGAGAACGTTCTAGACCATTAATCCAAAAATATACCAAAGAATTCTTCGAACAATTTAACTTTAATTATAGTGATTTGATGATAGATGAAGATTTTAATATTAAAGTATTTGGTCCTGAAGGAGAATCTAACCTTGAAATGGTTAGTGGTGGAGAAAAAATAGCTATTGCTCTCGCATTAAGACTAGGTATTACTCAATCTATGAGCCATGGTAATATTGAAACTATATTACTTGATGAACCAACAATACACTTAGACAGTTACAGAAGACATGAATTGATAGATATTATTCGCGAAATGAGTGTTTTACCTCAAATGTTAATTGTTACTCATGATTCAGAATTAGAAACTGCTGCAGATAATATTATATCTGTAACTAAAGAAAATGGTATTAGTGAAGTTAAAACTTCAGAAGAATAATTTAAAGATTAAATTCTTTATTAATCAATCAAAAATTTACATTATAAAATAATTTAATGGGGATTTAATAAAAATGTTTGAAGATGAACAAGACAATAAAATATATAAAATATTTATAACACGTGGTGAAGATAAAGAAAATGAGTATGGTCAATTCACAGAAAAACTATACTCAAAAACTGATTTCTTATGGAAAGAAACCAGTATAGGTGCAGATGACTTTGAACAAGTACCAGCACATTTTTTTGAAGATATTGATGTGATAATTTTATTAGCCGGAATATACACAGCTAATAAAGAAAAAATAGATAGTATTGTAAAATCTGCATTAAAACATAAAATACCAATGATACTTGTAAGACCTTATGGGATGGAAGAAGTACCATTAAACCTTGAAGAAGTAGCAAGTGGTTTAGTAGGATGGAATGCAAATTGTATTGTTGATACAATTAAATCAACATTAAATCCAGATTTAAATCCAGAAGTATGTGAATTATAAAGAATTTTTAATTATTTTTTTTTATTAAATATATTAAGTTAAAAGAGGATTATAAAAACATGTTAACTATTGATATGGATAAAAAAATCAATAAATATATAGATCAATTAATAAATGAAAAATATGATTTAAATAATGATTCTTTTATTACTGAATTAAAAATGAGAATTTGGGATCGTGCAAATGCATTAGCCCAAGAACGTGATGAAGATTTTAATGAAGAATTCATAAAAGAAATTATAGATAATATTGGCATTGTTGAAGAATTCTTAAAAGAACCAGCAACACCAGATTATAAATGGCAATTAAATAAAATAGTAGATGAAGACTTATGTGCTAAGTGCGGAACCTGCAGTATAGTATGTCCAAATAATTTAATTGATTTCACAAATCAACCAGAATTAAAAGAACAATGTTTACGTGAAGGTAATGGTATGTGCCAAGAAGTATGTCCAAGAACAAATTCAGGAGCATACCAAATTTCAATACGTGAAAATTTCTTTGAAGAAAATTACTATGGTAATGGAAATATTAAAGGGCAATCTGGAGGAGTAGTAACTACTTTTTTACAAAAATTAATAGAAGATAATAAAATTGATGGGGCAATAGTCGTTGGGGATGACCATTGGAAACCATTAAGTTTAATAGTTACAGGTTATGAAGGGTTAGCTGATGCTAGAAAAAGTAAATATACTATATCTTCTTTATCTGCCATTCGTGAAGCAGGTGAAATGGGATTAAAACGTGTAGCAGTTGTAGCATTACCTTGTCAAGTTGCAGGTTTAAGAAAAATTCAACATTATCAATACTTAGCTAAACATAGTCCAGAAAGAGGTAAAAATGGAAAACCTGCAGAATTACCTGAAATAAAATATGTACTAGGATTGTTCTGTACAGGAAAATTTGACTATAAAGATTTATCAAGAGTATTAGAAAACAAAAATATTGATATTAAAGATGTTATTAAATTCAATGTTGATGGTCCGAACTTTATTGTATCAACAAAAGATAAAGACACTAAAATTAAGCTAAGTGACATGTCATTATCCCCTGGATGTTTAATGTGTCGAGATTTTGATGCACAATTAGCAGATATAAGTTTTGGTGAAAAAGGATCACCTGAAGGAAACACAACAATTATAGTAAGAACAGAAACTGGAAGAGATATTGCAAATTATATTGATTTACAAGAAGAAGTCAAAGTAAAAAATATCCAGAAAATGAGAGAATTTAAAGAGAAAAGGTTTAAAAAAGAGGTTGCTAGAAGAGAAAAAGAAAATCAATACAATTCATATTACTATAATGGGGATTATGGTGGAATAGGTCAAGCACAAAATGGTTTTAACTTTGTAAGATTCAGATCAAACCCTGCAGGATTTTATGATGCTGATGTTGTTATTAAAGTTGCTGAAATTACAAAAAAATATGGTGGGAAAGTTAAACTCACAAATAGGGGAGAATTTGAGATTCACGAAATAGAACCAAAATATTCAGAACCTCTTCTATTAGAATTACGTAAAATCGGATTAATCAATGGGGGAGAAGGGCCTTTAGTACGTTCTACATTGGCATGTCCTGGAAACCAACATTGTATGTTAGGATTAATTGACACTATTGATTTAGCTGAAAAATGTGAAGATAAATATGCAGAAAAACCATTCACATACAAATTTAAAATTGCAGTATCTGGATGTCCTAATAAATGTGTACGTCCACAAGTCACTGATTTTGGTATAAATGGTGTGAAATACCCAATTACAATTGAAGAAAAATGTACAGGTTGTGGAAGATGTCAAGATGTATGTAAAGTAGATGCATTAGAAATACGTGGAGACATTGCAATAACCAATCCTGATATTTGTATAGGTTGCGGAAAATGTTTTAATGCATGTCCAAATGATGCAAAAGATGTTTTATACGAAGGATATTCTTTATATATTGGAGGAAAAGGTGGAAGAGAAATGGTTCAAGGTTCTCAAATGTTTGTAGAATCTGAAGAAGAACTCTTTGAAACCTTAGAAGCAGTTCAAGAAATCTATTCTAAAAATGGTAAAAAGCCTCAAAAAGAACGTTTAGCAGGTACAATGAAACGTATGGGTGTAGCAACATTCTTACGTCAAGTAGAGGAATTTAAAAACCAATCATAAGGAACAGGTTTTATTATACATATAATTCAGAAATTTAGCTAAATTAACTACATCTAAATTGTTATGTTCAATAATAGGGATTAAAGGACCAATATTATTATTTTCATGGAATGTTTCCCAGTAATTAGGTATAAAATTACCGGGAACATCATTAATTCTTTCAATATTAAATATTTCTTTTTCTATTGTTTGTAATTTACAATCAGGTAATGTATCTTTCCAAAAGTTCCGTGCATAATACATTAAATCATAATTAATCAATTCATCAGGGAAATTTATTCTATAATAATTAGCTCTATTTAATATAAATGGGACATCAAAACTTTTACCATTAAAAGTTACAAAAACATCATCTTCATTTAACTGATTTAAAAATTCATAAATTAATGCAGGTTCCTCATTTTTATCACGTAATAAGTATTGGGTAGTAATTATCTCTTTTTTATTTATTTCAGCCATACCAATTAATATTATTGGAACATTACTTAATCCTAAAGTTTCAATATCCATGAATTTAAAATTTTCTCGTGGGATATCACAGGCACATTTTAAAAGATTATTTTTGTTAGAACTATTTTCTTTAATATAATTAATCTTATCTTTAAAATTATCAGTTTCAATATTGCTTAAAACATTTTCAGCTTTACTAGAATATTTAGCATGATTTAATAATGATTGAATATTATTATAACCAGATTTTTTAAGTTTTTCTTCAGTACTTTGACCAATACCTTTAATAATTTTCAAATCACAAGTAACTGAATCAGAATTACTTTCAAGATTAAAATCAGTTTTTTCTTTAGAAACAATTTTTAATGTTTCACCATATTGATTCTCACAGATATTAGTATTTGGAAAATCTTCAAATTTAGTATTTTCATATTTTTTAAGTAATCCATTTTTTAAATCATTATAAAAACTTGAACTACTTTTTTTCCCCTTTTGCATTGTTTCTTTTGAGGGATTTTCACTAGTCAATGAATTAGATAATACTTTATTTAAATATGCTTCGTGTTCTTTTCTACGACTTACCATATTAATCAAAAAAATTTAAAAAAGAGTTAAATTTTTAGTCTTTAGACTTTTTCATATTAAAACTTAAATAATCATAAGGTAATTCGCAGCATGGCACTACATGACGTTCTTTAATTGTAGCATCACCATAAGATTTAATAATTTTAGTAAAACCTTTTTTAATAACTTTTAATTTTTCAGGATCATGTATACGTATACTTCCTATAAAACCAACACTATCCTTTGTATTTAGAATACTTACTTCATCCATTCTGTAAGGTTCATTGTTTTCTTCAAGTAATTTATTAGTTTTACTTATAATATTTTCCCGTATTTCTTTTTTTTCTTCATTGCTTACCATTTATATTCATTTCTCCTTTTTAAAATTATTTTTTTATTTTAAATTTTATTTCAAATCCTGTACCTTCACATTTTTTTTCAGTAATTGTTCCATCTATTTGTTCAATTAAATTTTTTATAATTATAAATCCTAAAGTATGAGGTTCATTGATATTTATTTCTTCAGGTAATCCTATTCCATCATCTGTGTATGTTAATATAAAAATATTATCTTTCATTTCAGTATTAATATTAATATTTCCTTTTACATTATCAGGATAAGCATGTTTCAAGGAATTAAATACTAATTCATTAATTATTAAACCAATAGGGTTTGCATATTTTGAATTTATTTCATCTTCAATTAAATCTACTGTGAATGTTATATTGTCACAATCATATACACTTATTAAACTGGTTAATAGTTTTTTTAAATATTTTTTTAAATTTATATGAATTAAATCTGGGGATTGATAAATTTGTTCATGAATATAACTCATAGCTCTAATTCTTGCATTTGTACTGTTTATGATTTCTTCTGAATTATTAAAATTATATCTTGTATCTAATTGCATTAAACTTAAAATAAGTTGTAAATTATTTTTAATTTGGTTGTTATCTTTTAAATGCTCATCTTCAAAGTAAGAATCTATGATTTTGGGATCATATTTACTTAAATCCTGAACAAAACCTATAAATGATTCAACACCTTCAACATTACTTGTGAAAAATTTACCATAATAATAAATTCTTTTAAGTCCTGATTTAGTTTTCACATAAGTTATTAAATTAAAATCTGAAAAAGTTAGGTATGCTTCTATTTCTTTTTGTTCTAATTTTTTATGTTCTTCTTCATTTAAGTGTTTAGCTATTATGTTCTCTTCAGGATTCAAGCTTTTAGAATCTATTTCTAAAATATTAAAAATTTGTTCTGTCCACATATATTTATTTTTGCTGTCCCAGTAAACATAAGCTACTTGATTTTCTTCTTTAATTAACTTATTTGTTTGACTTTCATTTTTTTTAGTATTTTTGGATTGGATTTCATTTTTTGGGGTTAATATTAAAACATAATCTTTAAATCTTGTTAACTTTTGATTAATAATATTTAATAAATTTTGATTTTCGAAAATTTTTAGATAAATATTAAAATTTTTTCCTTTTAATGTTTGATAAATAATTTTATAATAATAAGTTTCTTCCATATCTTCAAATATATGACTTATTTCTTTATTTGTTAAGTTTTCAAATATATTATCTGTATCCTTAGGATTTTCTGAAAATATTTCATAAAATTTACTTAAACTTGTTGGGTAAAGTATGATAAATTCATCAAGTTTTTCGTCATATTCTAATATATCTAAATCATAATTCATGAAATTGAATAAATTTATTAAATCACTTAAATCCTTTTTCTCCCTTTTTGTTTCTTTCATGTTTGGAATGAAATTTGTAGGCTTAATATACTTCTTACTTAAAGTATTATTTTCAGGATCGTGTATGACTACATTTTTCATTTTAATAGCCTCTTAAATTATTATTATATGTATCTTGTTTAGTTATTACTTTTAATTTATATATAATTTTATATTTGATTTTTGAACAGGTTTATTTTTATTTACTATTTTAATATAAGTTTAAAACAATTTTTAGCAATTACAAACTATTTTGTTATATTTAATAATAATTCATTAGCTTCCATATGTGATGGGTTGCTTTTTATAGCTTTTTTAAGAAAATTTACAGCCCCATATTTATCATCTTGTTTATTTAATATGGCACCTATAAGATATAAAGCATTAGAGTTTGTTTTATCTTCATTCAATATATCATTACAAATTTCTTTTGCATAAGTTAAATTATTACTTTTATAAAAGTTTAATGCTTCATTATACTTTGATTTATCTGAATTTATTTTTTCTAGTTTTGATTTGTAATCATTCTTATCTGCTGATGTTTGTTTTTTAGTCTTTTTTAAATGTGATTTAGTTTTTTGTCCCATTTCATGATACATATAATTAAGGATTGTTTTTGTAGCTTTTTTATGCAACGGTTTGTTATCATTTCCACATTTAGGTGAATAAATACAAGAAGGACAACCTTCTTCACATTCACAATTATCTAATAAATCTTTTGTACTCTTAACTAAATCTTTAAATACTTCTATTGCTTTTTTAGTAATCCCAATTCCGCCTTCATAAGCATCATATATGAAGATTGTAGCTTCTTGTGTATCTTTATGATAATTAGTACTTAATCCTCCAATATCAAATCGATCACACATAACATGTAAAGGGAATAATCCAATTAAAGCATGTTCTGTTCCATGTAAACCTCCAGCAAACACTTCTTCATCATCAAATGTATCTTCTAATTTATTTTTTATACTTTCTGGTATGGTGAACCATAACCCTTTAGTTCTAAAATTTAATGGGGGTAAATCTAAAATATAAGAACCTACAGTTTTGCTGAATTGAATTTTCTTGTATCTATGATAATCTTCGGATACTTCTAATTCACCATAATGCACTGTTAAGTCTCCAAATTCTTCTCTTTTAATTTTACTTATAATATTAATATTCACACTTTTTAAAACACTAGTATGATAATTAACTTTATGTTTTATTACATTCACATAATGACTTTTAAGATTCACATTATCTACAATGTAAGTTTCACCCTTATTTATTAAAACTGCACCGGGATGTGCTTCTCTATACATTTGAGAACGTTCCATTACTTCTAAAAGTTTATTATTATTCATAACTTTAAAAGAATCATTACTTAATTGATTAAGTGAACAAGTAAAACTTGGACTATCATCATAAGGGTAAGTATATAAACCATTAGTAACTGTAATTTCTTTTTCTTTAACTAAATCATTTAATATTGATTTTGTTGCATTAAAATATTCTTCTGATTCTTTAAAATCAAATGGTAATTCATTTGCTGCACATATTAAATGAGATTTAATTAACATAGGGTTATTTAAATCTATAACTACATTTTCATGAGGTTTATCAAAGAAAAATTCAGGGTTTTTCATAAAATATTGATCTAATTGATTTTCAAATGCAACTAATATGACCAATGATTTATTTGTTCCTCTACCAGCACGTCCGCCTTGTTGCCATACGCTAATCATTGTTCCAGGATAACCACTTATAACAACTGCATCTAATGAACCAATATTTATTCCTAATTCTAAAGCATTAGTGCATGTTACTCCTAAATATTTTCTAGATTTTAAACCATCTTCTATTTCTCTTCTATCTTCAGCTAAATATCCTGCTCTATATGCTGTAATCTTATTAGTCAATTGCTTTTTATATGTTAACATATCATTTTTAGCCCACATTGCAATTAATTCAGCAATTTTACGAGAAATAGTGAAACATAAAGTTTGAACATTTTTTAATAATAAAAAAATAAAAATATATTCTGTTTCTTGATGAATACTGGGAGCATCATCATTTTTTTTCCCATTTCTTTTTTTGTAAGGATTATACAAGATAAAATCTTTATCACCACTTGGTGAAGTGTCCTCACTGATTAATGTAAATTTTTCACCAGTTAATCTTTCAGCTAATTCTGTAGGATTTGCTAGAGTTGCACTACTTAAAATAAATTGCGGGTTACTTCCATAAAAATTACAAATTCTTTTTAATCGTCTAATAAGAAATGCAACATTGGATCCAAATATTCCTTTATAATAATGAGATTCATCAATCACAATAAATTTGAGGTTACTGTAAAAACGTTTCCATTGATGGTGCCAAGCAAGAATATGGTGTAATTGGTATGGGTTGGTTAAAACTATTCTAGCTTTTTGTCTAATCCCATATCGTGAACTTTTAGGTGTATCTCCATCATATGTTGCTGGTTTAAAATCCATTTTTAAACCTTTTTCTAGTTTTTTAAGAACATCTAATTGATCATAACTTAAAGCTTTCGCAGGGTATATGTATAAAGCTGTAGCATTTTTATCATTATATAATTTTTCTAAAACAGGAATGTTAAAAGCTAAAGTTTTACCAGATGCTGTAGGTGTTGTTATTATTATATTTTCACTATTTCGAATGTGTTTTATACTTTCTGCTTGATGTTTATATAATTTAATATTTTTACTTTCAAAGTATTCAATAAAATTAAGGTCTAAATTATCTACTTTCATGTATTCTGCTTTTTTTCCTGGTATTGTTTCAATATGGGCAATTTTATCTTTGAAACGAATATCTTCTTTAAATTTATCTACAGCAGTTTTTTTCATAATAACCCTAAATAATTTTCTTATTTAATACTTTAAAACTTATATTAATTCTTTTATAATAATGTAATATCTATATTTTTTATTATATTAATATTATTCCATGCTTATTCGGTTTATAGATGTATTGTTTATTTTTAAAATGATTACTTTTTTTTTGCTCTTAGGAAATTTATTTATAATTTAAATTACTTAATAATTAATTATTAAATAAAAAAACATACATAAATGAAAACAATTAAAAAAAAATTTCATTTAAGTTAAAAGGGGAAATTATAATTTTATGATAACTTATAGTCAATTTAAAAATATTGTCGTAGAAGATTTAAGTAGAGATATTAATTCAAATATTGAACAAAATAAGGCAATAAGTTCTAATTTAAATGATTCTTTATTTTTAGTTGCAGGTCCGGGTAGTGGGAAAACAACAGTTATTGTTCTTAAAATTTTAAAATACATTTTTGTTGATGATGTTAAACCTGAAGAGATTCTTGCAACAACATTTACTAAAAAAGCAGCTAATGAATTAAGTTCTCGTATTCTTAGTTGGGGACAAACAATAAAAGATGTTATCATAAATAAAATGTTAATTGCTGATGATGATATTTTACGTAAATTAGTTAGATTAGACTTAAATCAAATATTAACAGGTACATTAGATAGTATTGCTGAAGAATTAATGAGAATCCATAGGGATCCTGGAACAAAACAGCCGGTAGTCATTGAAGATTTCATCACTCGAAGTGTTATGTTAAATGTAGGTTTATTTAAAAATGAACGTTATAAAAATAAAGATTTACAAAAGTATCTAGCTAGTCTTCTAGGGAGAGATGTTTTAACAAATCCTTCTAAAATGAGTGAAATTCTCTTAAGTATTAAAGATAGATTATATTATGATTTGATTGATTGGGATAAAATACAGCATGATGTTAATTCAGAAGGTTCAAAGGTTGCTTTAAACTGTATACGAAATTATGTTAATGAATTAGAAAATCGTAACATGTTAGACTTTGTAATGTTAGAATATCGATTTTTAAAACGCTTGAAAAATAATAAATTAAATATTTTTTTAAATAATGTTAAGATTTTATTAGTTGATGAATATCAAGACACAAACTTGCTTCAGGAAAAAATTTATTTTAAAATAGGTAATCATGCTATAAAAAATAATGGAAATATTACAGTAGTTGGGGATGATGATCAATCTTTGTATCGTTTTAGGGGCGCAACTGTTGATTTGTTCACAGATTATAAAAAAAGAGCAGCTAAATCATTAAATACTGAAATTATTGAAATAAATTTAAAAAATAATTATCGTAGTAGTAAAGATATTGTTAATTTATGTAATGATTTTGTGGAATTAGATTCACATTATCAAGAAGCAAGAGTAAAAGAAAAACCCCAAATTAAATTTGCAAGAGAAGATATGAAAAATATCCCAGTTTTAGGAATGTTTAGAAATAATGGGGAGCAATTAGCAGCTGATTTAAGTAAATTAATTAAAAACTTAGTAGAAGGAAAAGAAGTAGAATTACCAGTTAAAAGGGTTTTAACCTCTAAAAATTCTGAAAGAATTAGTAGTGATGATGCAGATATTGCATTAAATAGTCGTAAATTAAGTATGGATTTAGCAAAAGATAAAGAGTCTATTAAATTACAGTTAGATCCTAAAAATGGTTCTCCTTCAGATATTGCTCTTTTAACTTACTCTCCAAAAGAAAAAAATAGTAATGGTTATCTTTTCCCTTACTATTTAAAAAAACGCTTAGAAAAATTAAAAAATCCAATTGAAGTTTATAATCCAAGAGGGCAAGATTTACAGGGAATTCCCTGTGTAAAAATTTTCTGTGGTTTAATGTTGGAATGTATTGATCCTGCAGGCAAAGTCCAAAAAAGTATTCATAAAATTCCTACTATAGCAAATCATAATATGCGACAATGGAGGAAAGCTGCACTAGAATATGTTGATCAATCACCTGAACCAAATAAGCCTATTTCTTTAAATGATTTTTTAACACATTGGCAAGCAAGAATACCATTTAAATTAGATAATTGGCCTGATAGGGCTAGTTTGATAGATCTTGCATATAAATTAATTACTTGGGTACCAGATTTACAGGATGATGTTGAAGGTTTAGTTTATTTAGAAGCTATAACAAAAACAATAACTCAAACAGGATTTTTCAATGAATATAATGCACATATTATATTTGATGCTAAAGGTGAAATTGAAAGTAAAAGTATTAATGAAGCAATTTGGAATATTTTTATACCTATATCTATGGGTGGGGTAAGTATTGATGAATCTTTATTATATACATTACCTGAAAATCGTTTGAATATAATGAGTATTCATCAATCAAAAGGATTAGAATTTCCACTTGTTATTGTTGATGTGGGATCTAGATTTAATAAAAATCAAGCAAGCACTAGTCAATTCAGATTTCCCAAAAAACAACCTAAAAATGAAAGTTTAGAAGATAAAATCAGATCTTTTAGTACAATAGGTGAATCTAAACGTAATGTTGTTGATCGTAATTTTGATGATTTAACAAGATTATATTTTGTAGCTTTTTCTCGTGCAGAAGATGTTTTAATTCTTATTGGTTTGTATCCTAATATTGATGGGTACATGACAAAAAGTACACATAAAACAATTCCAAATGTTGCCTTAGGATGGAGTCGAGATGAAGAATACATTGGTTTTAATGAAATATATTTAATATAAAGATATTTAATGGAGGGAACTAACTTATGAAGTTATCATCAAGAAGTCAAGCATTTATAATGCCGGAATATAATTTAACAGGAGATTTGCTAAGTTTTTTAACATGTAACCTACAATATCGTTATCAAAACAAGGCAACTTTACCTCCAAGTAAACCAGTACAATTATGGTTTGGTGAATTTATTCATGGGATAATGGAAGAAGCATACTTAAAATATAATGATGCTCATAAAAGTTTCCCATGGGATTGGAAAAAAGATATTAGGCCATTAGAGGAATTAATTGATAAAAGATTACAAGTTAGAGGTTTATATCCCCCTGAAAAATATTACTGTCATTTTACTCATCCTAATAATAATCAAGCTCAATGTAGTACTAATCAACATCCTCATAAATTATTATATAGTTTTCGTGCAGAAACTGCAATAAATAAATTAGGACCATATTTATTTCCCTTAATAGATAATGCTGAAATATTACTTAAAGGTATGAGGACTATGCCTAATTATAAAGATGGGTACAGTAGGAGTAATTATTATAGTATTAATGGGGTTATTGATGTTTTAAGCAGTATAAAGATAGAGGAGAATATTAAACCTCAAAAAAGCTTAGATGAGTATAAACAAAAAAACATAATATTAGAATATTTATTTAAAGATGAAGATTTTCAAAATAATATAAAGAAAATTTCATCAGATAAATATGAAATTATTATAGATTATAAAGGAATGAAAAGACCACCTTTAAATAGCAAAAATTGGCTTCGTCATAATTGGCAAATACAAACATATGCATGGTTAAGAAGCATGCAAGAAGGTAGTAAACCTGTAGCTGCAGGTATTATATTTTATTTAAATGAGTTAGCACCTTCTAATGAAGATTTACAACTTATTCAAGAAGATTTAAAAAATAATTTATCCGATGTATCAGGTCATAGTAGGGATGAAAATTTAATTAAACAATGGGATGTAAGTAAAAAATATCCAAAACTGTCTGAAAAGTTTATGATGGATAGATGTGTTAGAATCATTCCTATTAAAGATAAATCTATTAATTTCGCTTTAGAAAAATTTGATGAAGTAGTGGAGGATATTGAAAATAGTACTATCTGTGAATTAGCGGGTAAAAATATTAAACAATCTTGGAAAGCAGATGCAGATGAGAGAACTTGTAATGCATGTGATTTTAAAACTTTTTGTGATAAACATAAACTTGAGGAAATGACAATACCTTAAATATTTTTTCTTTTTATTGTTTCAAATAACTTTTTTTTAAATAAATTTTTTAAGAATAAAAGAGCTTATAGTATACTATGAAAATTTTATATTTTAGTGGGACTGGAAATAGTTTATATGTAAGTAAAAAAATTGGGGGAGAACTATTAAGCATTCCACAATTAATTAAAAATAATCAATATAAAATTGTGGATGACCTGGTTGGTATTATTTGTCCGGTTTATTGTATGACAATGCCTAACCTTGTAAAAGAATATTTAACACAAGTTGAAATTAATTGTGATTATTTATTTGTAATAATGACTTATGGATCCTCACATTTTAACTCTTTATCTGATGTTACACAAGTATTAAATAAAAAAGGATTAAGAATTAATTATTCTAATTATGTTTTAATGGTGGATAATTTTATACCTTCATATGATATTAAAGAGCAAAAAGAGTTGCATGATAATAAATCAATAGCTTTAGAAGTCAATAAGATTAAAGAAGATATATTTCTTAGAAAAAATTATCAACCTTCTATTAATAAAGTTAGAGATAAAGTCATGGAATTGGTTTATAAGATAATTTATAAAGTATTTTTACGATTTGCAGTTAATTTATATTTTGATTATGAATCATGTAATCAATGTAAAGTATGTTATAATATTTGTCCTAAAGGTAATATTGAATTAAAGGATAATATTCCATTTTTCAATGATAATTGTGCTTATTGTTTAGCTTGTATTCAAAATTGTCCAAAAGGTGCTATTCATGATAAACGAGAAAAAAATTCAGAACATTTTAGAAATCCTAATGTTAAACTTTCAGAATTAATTCAGAGCAATAACCAAAATTAATATAATAGGAGATTTTTTTCAATGAAAACTTTATATTTTACTGGAACAGGGAATAGTTTATATTTAGCAAAGCAAATTGGTGGAGAATTGTTTAGTATTCCCCAATTAATAAAAGATAAAACTTATAATATTGAAGATGATGTAGTTGGGTTTGTAGTACCATGTTACTATTATACCTTACCTCGTTTAGTGGAAAAATATATTCGACAAGCTAATATAAAAGCAGATTATGTATTTTTAATATTAAATAATGGTGGTGGAGGTATTGTGGCTGCAATGACAATTATTGAAAATTTGTTTAAAGAAAAAGGGTTCACTCATTATTATTTAAATAAGATTGTTATGGTTGATAATTTTCTCCCATGCTATGATATGATTTATGAAAAAAAAGTAAAAAACAATCAACTTTTAGAACCTGAAATCACGAAGATTAAAGAGGATATTCATAATAAACTAGAATTCAATATAGATGAACCTATTAAAGATTATCATAACCTTCCAGAATATAATTTAAATGAATTACACATGGATCAAATTGATGAAGATTATACTATTGACTTAGATTCATGTAATGGTTGTGGAATTTGTGTTAAGGTTTGCCCTGTTGGAAATATAAAATTAGAAAATACTATTCCAAATTTTTTTCACTACTGTGAATGGTGTATGTCTTGTATTCATAATTGTCCTAAAAGAGCTATTCATATTAAAAATGAAATAAATGATGAAAGATTCATTAATTCTGATATAAGTTTAAATGAGATTATTAGAAGTAATGAACAATAAATAATTAAAAAAGAGAGATTTAGGGATATTTTTTTTAAAATTTTCCCATTAATAAAAAAATTTTTTTTATAAATCTAATTCTAAAACTATAGGGGAATTTTTAGTTGAAGTGATATTAGTTAAAATTTCACTTTTATCCACTTTTTCTTTTAAAGATTTACTTACATATGCGTAATCAAATCTACTACCATTATTTTCTTCTCGTGCTTTATCTGATTTCCAATTTGTATATACTGTTTTTTCAGGGTTAGAGTTACGGTAAGTGTCGATGTAATTGTAGGATTCTAATTTATTGAAAAATTCACGTTCTTCATCTGTAAATCCTGGTTTTTTATTGGTATTAGCTGTGTCTATTTCATTATGTGCCATATTGAAATCGCCAATAATGATTACATTTTCATTTTCTAATTTTTTTGCAAGTGTTAAGATCTCTTTAAAGAATGATACTTTTTCATCCATTTTGTCTTTGTTTCCAGCACCTGTTGGTCCGTATACTTGGATGATAGTAAAATTTGGATATTTAATGTTTGCAAATCTTCCTTTTGTAACATCTTTAGGTTTGTTAATGAATTTTTTAATAGTTTTAGGTTGAGATTTACTGAAAATAGCTAAACCGGCAGATCTGTTAGTTTCTCCAGGTATGCAGTTAATAGTATATTCATTATTTTCTGTTAATTTTTTATTTAATTGATTGTATTGTGCTCTTGTTTCTTGGAATAAGATTATGTCAGGTTCTTCTGCATATATTGGTTCTAATTCTCCGTTTTTGAATCGTGTTCGTAATCCATTTGTGTTCCATGAAATGATTTTAGTTTTTACCATTCTTATCTACCTAAATTATATTATAAATAACATATTATTTTATATTTATATTTTAATACTTATACTAGTTAAGTTACTTAAGTATATTAAATGTTTTCATTATTTTTTTACAATATTGCTAATTTACCTGCTGTTGTAATTTTTAATTTATTTTTTTGAATTAAGTTTAAATTTCTTAATTCTCTTATATGGTGGTATATCATTCCTTCAGATAAATTTAATTCATTTGAAAGTGTTTGTAATGTTTTATTTTCATTTGTTAACTGTTCAAGTATCTTTATTTTATTTTTGGTTAAATGATATCTTAATACGGGTAAATCAACTATTCCGCCTTTTCTATTTATTGCTACAATTCTTTTAACAATTTTAAATCTTGAATATGCACCATAGGATAAGCAGAAACTATATTCACTGTGTTCGGTTATGTGCATTATTACCTCCTTGCCTAAGGAGTGTTCTTTATCAACTATTTCTGTGATGGTTTTACTATTTTCAATAATATCATTTTTGTCAATAAATGTTTTTTTGATTTGTATTTGTCTTCCGAAGGTATTTGCAATAAAATTGGATGTTTCCTTTACTTTTTCATCATTTTTATGGGGTGTGATGAAAATCACTGTTTTAGGTTGAACTCCTTTAAGGAGAGTTTCTATCTGTTTTATGTCTGTTTCTACAGTTATTATCGTGAATTCCATTTTTATTCAGCCTCTTTTGTTTTTATTTATATCCTCTTTGTACTGTTTTTAATTTTATATTAATTATTATATTTTTTAATGTTTATATATTTTTTTTCTTTTTATTATTATGATTTTATGAATATTATTATAAAATTTTAATCAATTCGTGTATTTTTGAACTTTTATATTTTTTTAAATTTGATATTTTTTTCATAATTTTTTAGCTTTTTTAGAATAAAATATTTAAAAAAAATTTTTTAATACTTAATAATAATTTTTAATGGAATGTGTTTTCCACCACTATTAACTAATTAAATTAAAATTTTATAAAAATTATTAATATAAAATCTTTAATTGTTATAATATTGTTTGTTAAAATGAACATTTATTAATGATTTTTTTATTTACTCTTATAAACAATAAATATTAAATACTTCTTAAAATATATAAATAAAACAATTTAAAGTATAAAAAAACTAGATTCAGGAGACAATCACATATGGTGGAATATGATAAAAAAGAAAATACAAAAATAGCACAAAATTTTAAAAATATTTTAAATTTAGATTCAGAACCAGTTGCAATAAAATTTGTATTAAAACCTGAAGAAGTTCCAAATGATATTGAAAAAATTGAAGAACCTCTCCGTCACTGTGAAATGGTTAAATTAGCTTCTAAAGGAAAAACTTTCTATGCAAGCAAAGATGAAGAAAAATGTAAAGGAGGATCAGCTGCATTAGGTTTAGAAGACTTACCTCCAAAAATTGCAAGTGGAGAATTTTATGTAAATCTTGGAGGATTTAAAGACACTGAATCTGCTAAAGCCACATTAAATGCTTTACCAACAATGAAAGTTAGAAATTATGGTTTGTTATATGCGCCTTTAGAAACAGCAACATTTGCACCTGATGTTGTAGTGATCTTTGCAAAACCAGTTCAAGCAATGAAAATATCCCAAGCAATTATATATGAATTAGATGATCGTGTCAAAGCAGACTTTGCAGGAATCCAAAGTATATGTGCAGATGCAGTTTCAAAACCAGCATCTACAGGAAATGCAAACATAACACTTGGATGTAATGGAAGTAGAAAATATGCAAAATTAGCGGATGATGAAGTAACCGTCGGTTTAAGCACTAAAAATATTGAAAAAATTACAGAAGCATTAATAAAATTAAATTAAAAAAAATATATAATGAAGGATTTAGTTATGACTGAAAAAATAGATGAAATGATAGAACGTATGCAAAATGATTATATCAAATTTGTACGATTACAATTTGTAGATATCCATGGAGTACCAAAAAGTATAGCATTACCATCTAAACCAGAAGAAATGGAATCATTATTCCATGATGGTTTATTATTTGATGGATCTAGTATAGAAGGATTTGCAGATATATCTAGTAGTGATTTATTATTAAAACCTGATATAAATACATACAGTCCACTCAGTTGGAGACCGGAAGAATCTGCTACATGTAGATTTATTTGTGATATTTGCACCTCTGATGGTGATCCTTATCCTGGAGATCCTAGAAGTTTACTTAAAAATGCTTTAAAGGATTTAGATAAAAAAGGATATACTTATAATATTGGTCCTGAACCCGAATTTTATATTCTTGATGAAGATAATTTAGGTTATCCTATTCCTTCAGATAATGCAAGTAATTTTGATGTTGATCCTGCAGATAAAGGTGTTGATTTCCGTCGTGAATTGTCTTTAAACCTTGAAGAATTAAATTTTAAAATTGAAGCAAATCATCATGAAGTCGGTCCAGGTCAAAATGAAATTTCATTCAAATTTGATGATGCTTTAATAACAGCTGATGCAGTAATAACTTATAAACAAGCTATAAAAGCAATAGTTAATAATATTGCAGAATTTAATAATCAAAAATATAGTGTAACATTCATGCCAAAACCTTTCAATGGAGTAGAAGGCTCTGGTATGCATTGTCATCAAAGTTTATTTAAAAATGGTAAAAATGTTTTTGCTGATCCTGATGCAGAATATGGTTTAAGTGACAAAGGATTATACTTTATTGGAGGATTATTAAAACATGCGTTCCCTCTTACTGCTATTACTAACCCTACAGTTAACAGTTATAAACGTCTTGTTCCAGGTTATGAAGCTCCAGTACATATTAGTTATGGATTAAAAAATCGATCTGCTTTAATTCGTGTTCCTGCAGCATTTGGGGAATCTACACGTATTGAATATCGTTCACCTGATCCAACTTGTAACCCTTATCTTGCATTCACTGCTATGTTAGCTGCAGGTATGGATGGAATTAAAAATAAGATAGAACCTGGAGAACCAGTTAATTATAATCTTTTCGAGTTATCTGAAGAAGAATTAGAATCTAATGGTATTAATCCTTTACCTGCTAGTTTATGGGAAGCTTATCATAGTCTTGAAAATTCAGAATTGTTAATGAATGCTCTTGGTCCTCAAATTGGTAATAAATTTTTAGATGCTAAATATGCAGAGTGGGATGATTATCGGGTTCAAGTATTCAATTATGAGCAAAGAAAATATTTAGATATTTAAATAATTATAACAATTAATAAAAGGATTAAGAATTATCCTTTTTTAAACTATTTTTTTGGATTAATTTTTATTAGTTTTTATATTAAAGCTATTTTTTTGATTTGTAATCTTTTTAGGTATCTAATTTCATTATTAGTAAAGTTTATATACTTATTTTAATCAAATATTAATTATACAATTAAGATTATCTAATAGATTAAGATTATTTGGTGATAAAAATAAATAAATCTTTTAATATTATTAAAGATGCATTAACTTATCCATTATTTAATTGGAAAAAGATGTTAGTTTTAAGTGTTTTGAATTTAGTAATAACATTAATAGCTATATCTCCTGAGTTAAATGGTAATGGTAATTTAATATTGAGTCTTATAACATTGATTGTTGGTTTTATTTTATCCTTTTTAATTGTTGGGTTTCATGTTAGTATGATAGCTCATACAGTTCATGGGTATAATAATGCACCTAATTTTAATTGTGTTAAAGATTTTCAAAATGGTGTGGGATTTGTATTATTAAGCTTTTTGTATTGCTTAATTCCTATTGTAATAATAGTCCTTGTTGCATTTGTTACTGGATTATTGGATCATATTTTACAAATAGGTTCTTTTATAATGAAGAATACTATTGTATTAGTTAATACAAATCTTTTACCTGATGAATTAATTGCTAATACAATTTCTAGGTTAGGAATAACTGCAGTTGTTAGTTTTATTGTTATGTTGTTTGCTCTTTCATTATTTTATATTGGATTAGCTAGATTTGCAAGTATGGATAATATTATTAAGGGAGTTGATTTAGGTACTATTGTTAACACAATTGATGGAATCGGAACAAAGTTTTATTTAATGTGGTTTGTATTGGTTTTAATAATTTCATTATTATTAATTTTTATAAGCTTTTATTTGTTTAGATTTTTATTTTTTGGGGGATTAATTGTTGTTTTATTAATAGTTCCTTATATGATAATGTTTTTAGCTAGATCTATTGGATTGATTTATATGGAAGTTTAATTTAAAGTTAAATTTTATTTGGAAGTGGATATTATGGGAGTTTTAGATATACTGGTGGATAGTTTAGATTATCCATTGAGAGATTGGAAAAAGTATCTAATTTTAGGTATTTTTTTATTTATTATGCGTTATGTTGAAACATTTGCAAGTATTAGACCTATTAGTCTTTTAGTAATGTTTATTGTTTTAATTTTGGAAATTGTTATTTTTGGTTATATTTGTAGTGTGATTGCTTCTGCTATTAGACATAAGAAAGATATCCCTAGTTTTTCTTTTGTAGAAAATATTGTTGATGGTTTGAAATATTTAGTTCTTGGGATTGTTTATACAATTATTCCATTTGTTCTTTTCTATGTAATGTTAATTTCTTCTGGTAGTAAGAGTGCTATAATTCAATTACTTCAAGCTTCAAATCCTTACTTTACAGTATTAGGTTTCCCTAC